>Ga0318563_10000614_pt1 | contig 14823 bp, 13 predicted proteins | sample GRESIP066b5f19_FD_203689 | JGI IMG/M metagenome (GOLD analysis project Ga0318563, IMG submission 203689) | Tropical soil microbial communities from Luquillo Experimental Forest, Puerto Rico - GRE.SIPMG.066b5f19 | ecosystem: Environmental > Terrestrial > Soil > Tropical forest > Bulk soil... | reverse complement strand
AGGTGCAGCTCCACGCTATTGCCATGGACTCCAATATTGGCTATCGTTCCACCCGGAGCCACCAGGTATTCACACAACTCAAAGGTGGCTGGTATACCAACAGCTTCAATCACTACATCGGCTCCCCTCTTGAAGGTTATTTCCATTACCCTCGCTACTGCATCCTCGCTCCGGTTATTGATGGTCAGGCCGGCCCCCATTTTTTTTGCCACGGCAAGCCTGTTCTCGTCCGGATCAATCATGATGATTTCGGCCGGCGTATAGAATTGGGCGGTGATCAGGGCAGCCAGCCCGATAGGACCCGCACCAACAATAGCCACGGTGTCGCCGGGCTTGATCTTCCCATTCAGGACCCCGCATTCAAATCCGGTAGGCAAAATATCGCTCAGCATCACCAGGGCTTCTTCATCGCTGCCCTCGGGGATGTGATACAAGCTGGTGTCTGCAAAGGGGATTCTGACATATTCTGCCTGGGTTCCATCGATCAGGTGTCCCAGGATCCAGCCTCCATTTTCGCAGTGAGAATACATACCCCGCTTGCAATATTCACATTTTCCGCATGAGGTGATACAGGAGATCAGTACAGGATCCCCTTTTTTGAAATTGAGTACCGCAACACCGGTTTCCTCCACAATCCCTACCCCTTCATGACCCAAAATCCGCCCGTCAGTGACTTCCGGTACATCCCCTTTCATAATATGGAGATCTGTTCCACAGATAGTGGTTTTGGTTATCCTGACTATCGCATCAGTTGCCTGTTGCAGGACCGGCTTTGGCTTTTCCTCCCATGACTTTTTATTCGGTCCGTGAAAAACTAGCGCTTTCATAATAATGATTTTACCTGCAAACTATTTTTTTGCATGCCGCTTTCCGATGATATGAGTTAGGAGGGCTGCTGATTGTTGTCACCGCAGTCTGCAAAGACGCAAGAAAGAAATCTGGCAGGTCCCCGGACAGCGGATAGGATCAATTGCCCAGGGGTCAGCGAATTCAGATCCGTCAACCCAGGAAACAGACGCCTTATAATTTTATCGATATCAGCGGGCCTGAAAGAAAAGATAACTCCTCAAAGGCCTTGAGCAGTTCTCTGAGTTTGGGAGTGAGCAGGCGGAATTCCCGGGTGGTTTCCCGCAGGCTACATAAAATGTATGCTGTTTTCCCGCGAGGTACTATAATATTGGATCAGGGCAATATGCCCCTGGCTCTTTAGCATGTCACGGTCCAGAAATTCCACCTCCCCGCCAGTTTCAAGAATTTTTTCAATAATAACATCTACGGCGTCCTTAATATAGAACGGGCGGGACGAATTGGGTTCTTCTTTTATGAGTGATGATCCGGACAAACCCGGCCGGGTTGGAAACAGGAAGTCTTTTTCTACTAAAAGCAGTTGTCCGTTTTTCCGCTGGACGTTCCTCCACACCTCCTCCATTCCGCAGACCAGCCTTTTTTCATTTGCCGCGTAGAGCATTTTCTGGAGCGTTTCCTGTTGTTTGATCTTTTTCCAGTCCGCAATATGGGGTTGCATGGCTGTCCGGATCTCAGATTCGCTGGCATCATCAAAGTTTCCATGAACATAGCGGATGATCTGCTTGGTGTTTCGGCTATTCTTATGGAAATGCCCAAGCACTTTTTCGGTACCCAGTACAAACACAGGCAGGGGATAGGCCTTTAACAGAAGGGTAAGCCCTTCATCCATGTGGTGCAAAAAATTGTCCAGGGTAATTTCTTTGTGGGCTGCCGGATCTGAAAAATTACCCACCTTTTGAGGCATATCCCTTTCATAAGCATGTACAGAAGTTCCGCGGACATTTGTCTTGATCAGCTGGAATTTTGAACAATTGGCGAGATAGGTTTTGGATGCCTCAGCACTGAGGAGCATCACGAGGTATTGTATGTTCTGTTTTTTGTTATAAACCAGGTCCCTGATTTCAAATTTTTCATCTACAACGATCTTTTCTTCTACCGGAACATCGAGATAAAAGACCTTTTCAATTTCGGGGGAAACAAAAATGGCTACGCTCTTTTTATGGGTGTTATAATTCAGGTTTCGTAGGAGGCGATGGAGCTTCTCGATGACCGGAAGGGCCTCGTCCGCCGGGTAGTTAAGGGTCAACTCTTTCTCCACCTTCCCCACAGCCACTTTCATCTTGTAATTCACTTCACTTTTCAGTGACATTTTGGGTTCAAAGGGAAGTATGATCGACACGGTGGGGAGGGCGCCGACCGCTCCGAAAACTTCCTGCTCCTCTCTGGAAATAATGGGGTTCATGGTAATATTCTTTTCTGAGATAAAATTAACAAAGCTGAAATCCGGTAAGGCTGACCTGAATCATGAGAAAATTTGATTGTACTCAACCGCAGGCTGTTTCCGGGTCCAGGACCACCAAGACCTCCTGTATGTTCCTGAAACCGGATGATTAATCCAAAGTGATAGACAAAACTTGTGCCATTCACGTGTGGGCAATGAATACCGGTAAATTAATTTCCCTCATGAGCAAATCTGCCATACTTCCGCTGAACCACATGGATAACTTACTGCGGTGATAGGCTCCGGCCACAACCAGGCTTTCCGGATCCAATTTGGTCAACCGTGAAATGATTTCTTTTTCCCCTCCTTCGATAAGCTGGTAAGTTATCCGGGGAAAATGATCTGACACCCATTCCCCTGCCACCGTTCCATCCGGGAGCTCTGGCGCTGTCTTTTTTTCTTCTGCATACAGCAGTGTGGTCTCCGCCTTTCTTAATTCCGGCAGCACATAAATCATCATCTTCATGGCCTGCACGGAAGAAGGGCTCCCGTCGTAAAGCAGGGTCAGTTTTTTTATCGGTCTGAATTTTTTGGGAACGACCAGGACCGGGCACATGGCCTGATGCAGTATGTTCCTTAGAAACCAACCGGGAAGATTGAGTTCCAGGTAGGAAAAAGTTTCCCACATATCGATGATCAGCAGATCAGCAAACTGGCTCTCATGGATCAGTTCCCGGACAGGGTCCTTAAGGTCCCTGTGCACTTTAAAAGGTATGCCCGCTGCCGTGCACCTGGATTCAAACAGGGCGATGGCTTCGCTGGTGGCCTGGAGGTCAGACCGGGCGATCTCCCTTGTGATCGATTTGCCGGGAACAGACTGCTCGACCAATGACTCGTAAACCGCATAACCGAGTCCGGTCGTTTCGCGAAGAAAGATTCCGACGACCTCTGCCCTTCCTTTTGCGGCAAGAGAAATGGCATATTCCAGGGTATTTTCTGAAAAGCGCAATCCATCAAAAGCGGTGATGATCTTATTCATGGCCTCCTCCTTCTATTTTTGAAACGGTTCTTTTTAGGTTATCAGGGGCTTCGGTGCTGAACGATGACCGAATAGATTTTCATAACCAGGTATACCAGAAAATCCCGCAGGTAGGGGAATACCACAAGGGCGATCAAAGCCGCCGCAAGCCAGGCGAACCTAACTGGTCCATTTGTATTACCCGGGTGAGGATAGGAGAGTTTCTGCATACAACAAGTTAATTAGTTGGGCAATGGGGCCTTGGGCCGGAGCCGGTTATCATTATGGAGACCTGGATGCGATTCTATCAATATCTCCGGGTGATAAATCAGGCTTGTCCTGATGGAATTGGCAACAAGGCAATGTTTTTTTGTTTTTTGCATGGCGACCTCAGCTTTTTCGCGATAGGATTCGTCCCTGATAAAGACTTTTGGATACAAATCGACCGCTGTGAACTCGTATTTTCCGTCGACCAATTGGATATGTCCGATAATCTGGCAGTTGAAATGGATCATTTCAAGCCTCATCCGGTTCGCAATTACCCCAAGGGTCGTCATATAGCAGGAAGCGATCGAGCCGAGGAACAGGTGCTCCGGGCTCCACTGATTTTCCAGGCCTCCGAAGGCTGGCGGTAAAGCCACATGAACGGTATCCTTTACTTCATTTGATGTGATGATTCCGGTGTCATGGCCCAGCCAGTCCAGCCGTATTTCAAACAGTACCGGATTGTCTTTTTTTAACCCTATGTGTCCGTTTTCAGTCATATACTTGAATATTTAGGGCAAAGCTATCCCGTCCGCTCCGGGCCCTTAATGACCGGGGTCAACCACCAGGATGATTTGAATTGCCTGCCTGGGTCCGGAGGTTTGGTGACTGGTGTCAGACCGGGGGCTGACTCCCGTCAGCACAAGCATTAACCGGGTGGGTTATTTTTGTCCTATAATTTTTTCATATGGATTATCATTTCAGCCAAAAAGTGAAGCTTCCCTATGTTGAAGCCCTCTATAACACTGTTGAGGCCTTGAAAAAGGAAGGTTTTGGGATCATTACATCCATCGATATGCGGGAGGTACTGAAGAAAAAATTGGGGGTAAATTTCAGGAATTATACCATTCTCGGTGCCTGCAATCCAAGGTATTCCTATGAGGCATTACTGGAGGAGGACAAGATGGGTGTTTTTCTTCCCTGCAATGTCGTGGTTCAGGAACATGAGGACGGCGAAGTGGAAGTTTCCGTTGTTAATCCTGAAGCCCTGACGCAGCATGTCGACGACCTGACGCTAAAATCTTTTGCAACGGATATCAAGTCGTCCCTGTTACATGCCCTGCATCAAATCTGAGCAGATACGCCGGGTGAACGCAACTGCATGCATCTAGTTCTGTCCATATGACTCCCGGTAGGTCCAAAAAAATGGATACGGGTTATACCTCCCCGAACCGCATCCGGTTTGTACGAGGAGGAAAGGATTATTTTGACCAGCTTCTCGACATCATCGCGAAGGCTACAAGGTTCATCCATCTGCAGACTTATATTTACCTCAATGACGAAACGGGACGAATGGTGGCCGATGCCCTTAAGGAGGCAGCCAGCCGAAAGGTAGATGTCTATTTGCTGGCAGATGGCTATGCTTCCCAGGAATTGCCTTCCCCGTTCAGGGAAGAACTGGTGGCTGCCGGAATCCAATTCCGCTTTTTTGAACCTGTCTTCAAAAGCAAATATTACTATTTCGGGCGGCGGCTTCACCATAAAATGGTCGTGATTGACGCCCGGTATGCCCTGGTAGGAGGGATAAACATCAGCAATAATTATAATGACCTCCCCGGGCACCCGGCCTGGCTCGATTTCGCCCTGTTCGTGGAAGGATCTGTCGTTCAGCAGCTTTGCATCCTGTGCTGGAAAACCTGGAAGAGCTTCCCTCCCCGCATGGGATTGACTCCCTGCGAAAAATTTAAATTGAATTTTGATATCGAACCTTCCCAGGACCGGCTTGTCCGGATGAGACGAAACGATTGGGTGAGACGAAAGAACGAGGTTTCCAAAAGCTATCAGGAGATTTTTCGCCAGGCAAAAACAGAAGTTGTACTCCTGTCCAGTTATTTTTTACCCGGAAAGGAATTCAGGAGAATCCTGGTCGGTTGTCTCCAGCGGGGAGTCAGGATCAAACTGGTGCTTGCCGGAATTTCGGATGTCACGGTTGCTAAGGCAGCAGAACGTCACATGTACCTGTGGCTGCTCAAAAACAGAATCCAGATTTTTGAATACCAGCGCAACGTCCTGCATGCCAAGCTTGCCATTTGCGATGAAAGCTGGATGACGATCGGCTCCTACAATTTCAACAACATCAGTGCTCATGCCAGCATTGAACTTAACCTGGATGTAAATGACACAGAGTTTACCAGGGCAGTTAAAGGGCAGGTCCTGTCGATCATCCGGGATGACTGTACCGAGGTTCTGGAAGCTCCCTTCAGTCATCAAAATCACCTGTTCCATCGACTGTGGCGGGGGTTTTGTTATCAGTTGGTTCTGCTCCTGTTATACCTGTTCACCTTTTATTTCAAGCAAAGGGAATAAGCAGCGAATTATTGACCGGGCAGGGCAGCTCCCTGAAGATCCTTTACACCGGCTGCAACAGGCATTTCCCCCAGAACTGCGCATTCCCATGAGAAGGGTCATTGCACACCCTGACGCGGGTCATCATTCCTGCAATCCGGGCGTTGTTATTTTACCCCAACATTAACATGCAATATGAACAGAATCCTTGTTGCTTTCGATGGTCCGCATTTCTCGCAGGCCACCTTGAATTTTGTCCGCCGGCTCAATGAAATGCAGCCGGTCCTGGTGAAAGGTCTTTTCCTGCCGGAAGTCGATTATGCCAGGCTCTATAGCTACAGCGCAGGAGGTATGGCCGGAGCCTATCCCATTCTGGTAGCCAGAGATGAGGATACGGTATGCGTGCAGAAAAATATGGACCAGTTCAGGAAATTCTGCGCTGACAACCAGATCGCTTCAGAATTGCGGGAGGCGCTCACTGAGCTCCCCTTTCCGGAACTGAAAAAAGAAACACGCTTTGCCGATCTGCTCGTCCTCAGCAGCGAATTGTTTTATGAAGATATGGGGGCGATACAACCCAACGAATTCCTCCATGAAGCACTGCACCTGTCAGAGTGCCCTGTTCTGCTGGTTCCTGAAAACGACGATTTCCCACAGACCAATATTCTGACCTATGATGGCAGCGAAGCGTCTGTATTTGCCATCAAGCAATTTGCCAAACTCTTTCCCGGGCTTTGCGATCGACGTACCCTGCTGGTATTTGTCAAGAATGAGCCCGGCCCGGAATTCCCAGACGAACAACACATCCGGGAGCTCGTTTCCAGCCACTTCCCGGATATGACTCTTATGAAATTGCACTTCACCTCCAAAAAGAATTTCAATGCATGGCTTGGCCAGGAGAAGAGAGCGATCCTGGTGAGCGGGGCGTTTGGCAGGTCAGCATTCTCCAACCTCCTTCGGAAAAGTTTCATCGCGGAAATCATTGCCGAACACAAGCTTCCCCTGTTTGTAGCCCATCCCTGAGTCCGGCCGCATACCCGGACACCCCTGGTTATTTACCCTTCGCGGGGGTTTGATTATTGTCATAGCCCTGGTTAAGCAATATCATCAGTGAACGATGGGCCGTTGGCTAATTTTGGTTTACAAATTTTTTTATGAGAAATATACTACTGGCAATCGATAGCTCCCATGTGGATAGAAGTGCACTTGATTTTGCCTGTTATGTAGCCAGGCTGACTCACTCGAGTATTAAAGGGTATTTCCTGGAAAATTTCAAAACGGAAACAGTCTCAATCGTCAAAAGCCTGCATGGACAGCCCTATGTAGAATCGGGGGCAGCCCGGGATTTGCCTGCTAGCATCCTGATGGAGAATGACCGTGAAAAATCTGTGCGGTTTTTCAGGGAAGCATGCTGCAACAAGGAAGTGAACAGCTTTACCTGCGTCGGCCGGGGGTCAGCCAAAGACATTCTCCGGGAAACGAGGTTTGCTGACCTGCTGATCGTCAGCCCGTCGACGGCTTCTGAATCCAGGATGGAAAGCACTCCCACGGCCTTTGTGAGGGAGGTCCTCACCGGATCAGAATGTCCAGTAGCTATTGCCCCGTTTAGCTTTGACTCAATCGATGAAATTCTGTTTGCCTTCGATGGCAGCCGGTCATCTGTATTTGCCATCAAACAATTTACTTATCTGTTCCCGGAATTTAGAAGCAAGAAGGTGACCGTGGTTCAGGTCAGGGAATCGGGGAATGAGGACCTGAAAAAAGACAAGGAAGAAATAACCGCGCTGCTGGCACCGCACTATGATCATTTTGAATTCTGTTACCTGGCGGGGAATGCAACAGATGAATTATTTGGGTACCTCCTTGGAAAAAGAAACATGTTCGTCGTGATGGGTGCTTTCGGGCGCAACCCCATATCCAATTTCTTTAACAGGAGTACAGCGGAATTACTGCTGAAAACCATCAATCTGCCCGTATTTGCTGCCCATAACTGATTTGACAATATGAAAAAAATTATTGCTGCCCTGGACGGCCTGAAATATTCACGCAATACAACGGACTATGCCATCAATCTGGCAGGGGAGTCCGGCGCGCACCTCGTAGGTATTTTCCTGGATGATATTACTTACCACAGTTATAAGATCTTTGAATTGGTCCATGATGAAGGAGTATATGAAGAGGAAGTTAAAGTGTTCGAGACGAGGGACAGCTCTCTCCGTCACCAGGCCTCCATTGAATTTGAAAAAAGTTGCCTTCAGGCAGGGATCAGCTATACAATCCATCATGACCGCAACATCGCCATCCGGGAATTGTTGCACGAAAGCATTTTTGCAGACCTCCTGATCATTGAAAAGCGGGAAACACTGACTCATTACGAGGAAAATCTTCCTACCCGGTTCATCAGGAGCCTGCTGCCCAGGATCGAGTGCCCCGTACTTCTTGTTCCTTCCGGGTATGTTTTTCCCGAGAAATTGATCTTGCTTTATGACGGCGGGCCTTCCTCCGTTTATGCCATAAAAATGTTCAGCTATCTTTTTCCGGAGTTCTGCAAAATAAGAACTGAAGTGGTCTCTGTGATCCAGCCTAATGAGTCCAGGCACATCCCTGAAAAATACCTGATGAAGGAATTTTTGAAAGGCCACTTTCAGGAAGCCAGCATTATCGAGCTGAAGGGTCTCCCGGATGCAGAAATTGCCAGTCACCTTTCCGGCAGGCCCCACAGAGAATGGGTTGTGCTGGGCGCCTACGGACGTGGAGTCGTCTCCCGCTGGCTGAAACCAAGCCTGGCGGACATGCTCATGCAACAAATCAACACTCCCTTGTTTATTGCACATAAATGATGAATTAAAATGAAAGGAATAATTTTGTATGAAGGAAAATATGGAGCCACTCGTGATTATGCAGAGTGGATGGGAAAGGAACTTCGCCTTCCGGTCCTGAGGAGCGGAGAGCTGGGTGACGGAAACCTCTCTGTGCTTGATTTTATCGTTATAGGCAGTTCGGTTTATACCGGAAAATTGCAAGCAGGAAACTGGCTGAAGCGCAACTGCGCCAGTCTGAGAAAGCTGAAGATTTTCCTGTTCATAGTTTGTGGTACCCCTGCCACTGAAAAAGAAAAACTTGCCAGGATCGTCGCGGATAACGTACCGGCTGAGATAAGAAATCTATGCGAGATTTATTTTTTGCGGGGTAGAATGCGAAGGAAGGACCTTTCTGTAAAAGACAGGCTTCTGTTGAGAGCAGGTTCACTGCTCGCCAAAAATCCGGCAGCAAGAAAGTCCATGCTGGAGGACTTTGATTATGTGAGGAAGGAAAACATTGTTCCGCTGGTCCTTGGCGTTCAACAGTTTCTCGTAAGGAAAAAGGGTAGCACCTCCAGTTCAGTATTTGCTGAAAATTGAGAGGTATTCCCAGGAAGGTTAATCCTGCATTAACTGAAATGATCAGACATCCAGGCGATACATTGGGGATATGATTCCCGGAGCGCGAAATTGTTCAATTAAAAAAATGAAATCATGTTTGGAGAATTGAGCCAGCAGAAGATCGAAGAAGTACTGCACGGTCAGGTCGTTGGGCGGATCGCATGCCACGCAGACGGTACAACCTATGTCGTACCGATTAGCTATGCCTATGACGGAAAATATATCTATGGCCATACCCAGGAGGGAATGAAGGTCAACATGATGAGAAAGAACCGCAACGTCTGCTTTGAAGTAGACAATCTCCAGAATATGGCCAACTGGCAAAGTGTGATCGCATGGGGAGAATTCGAAGAGCTGAAGGACGGCTCAGCGCGCAAAGAGGCCCTGCAGAAATTGCATGACCGCATACTCCCTGTGGTTTCAAGTGCGACGACACGGATTTCACCGGAATGGCCCTTTGCCCCCAACGATATGAATACCATCAAGGGCATCGTTTACCGGATTGGTATTACCAAAAAAACAGGCCGCTTTGAAAATAACGACGTACCATCGTTCCTGAACTGGGGGTAGTCCCGGGATCCGGATAAACAGGGCCCAGAATTCGCAGAAGAAATCATTCCTGCACCATGAATTTGCCGGTAACAATGAACGCCATGATCATGGATGGCCCAAGACGCCCCCTGGTCCTGCGCAAAGTACCATTGCCTGTTCCCGCTGCCCACCACGTGCTGGTAAAAATAACGGCCTGTGGGGTTTGCCGTACTGACCTTCATATCATTGACGGCGATCTTCCACACCCCAAACCTTCCCTGATACCAGGCCACGAAATCATCGGCGAAATTGTTCAGAAGGGATCCTCAGTTACCCAGGTTGCCGTTGGTGACTGGATCGGGATCCCCTGGCTCGGATACACCTGCGGTGATTGCATCTATTGCAAAAAAGGCCAGGAAAACCTCTGCATCCGGGCGGCATTTACCGGATATACCATCGATGGGGGATTTGCCGAGTTTACTGTTGCCCATGAACAGTACTGTTTTCCGATCCAACAGTCCTTTGCCAACCCCTCGGGGGCACCTCTAATGTGTGCAGGTCTGATCGGATACCGTTCATATAGTCTGATCCGGGGAGACAACAGCCGGATTGGAATTTACGGATTTGGTGCAGCTGCACATATTCTTATCCAGATCGCACTTGGAGAAGGAAAAAAAATATATGCCTTTACCCGGGACGGCGATCTTGCCTCCCAGGCATTTGCCCGAAGACTGGGGGCAAGCTGGGCCGGGGATTCTTCGACTGACTGCCCGGTCAAACTCGACGCAGCCATCATTTTTGCACCTGTGGGATCATTAATCCCAAAAGCGCTCCGCGACCTGGACAAAGCCGGCACCGTCGTCTGCGCAGGAATCCACATGAGTGAAATCCCTGCTTTTCCGTATTCCCTATTGTGGGAGGAAAGAGTGGTCCGTTCTGTAGCGAATCTGACCCGCAAGGATGGATCCGAATTTTTGAAACTGGCTGCCCAGCTTTCCGTCAAGACAGACACCCGGCTGTTTGCCCTGGAAAATGCCAATGAAGCAATTGATCAGCTTCGCCGGGGAATGGTTGAGGGCGCTGCGGTGCTTGTTATGAAATGAATTCCCCCTGTTCACCAGGACGGCATGCACCTGCTTCCGGATCTTTATCCTGGTCTGAATCAAGCCTGAAAAAAAAGACCTTTCATCATCTGAAAGGTCTTCCACTGGCGGAGAATCTATCGGGTTAGCGGTTCGTCCAGTCTGGTTCAGTCCCTGCTACAAAAAGAAATCCTGGTATTGCTTCTGTAGAAATCTATACAGGATGTCAACATCTTCCGGTTTGCAAAGTGCAGTTCCCGGATTCATCGTGGCGGCTGACCCGCTGGCCACGCCGAATTTTACCGCCTCTTCGAGACTGAGTTTTCTGGTCAAACCCAAAACGATTCCGGCTACCATGCAGTCTCCCGCCCCGACCGTACTCAGATTTCTGACGGAGGGAGGTGTGATTTCCCGCACAAGGTCAGGGGAGACCACGACGGCTCCTCCCGGCCCCATGGATACGACCACCACCTCTGCATATCCCCGGTCAACAATATCCCTTGCCGCATCTGTTGGTGAATTGCTGTTCAGGTTGAGGGCTACGATCAGTGACCCCAGTTCATTCAGGCTGGGTTTGATCAGGTATACCCCATGCTCCAGGGCCTTTAGCAGGCCGGGGCCGGAACTGTCTACCACGAGCCGCGCTTTTTTTTCTCTGCACAGGGTGTCGATACGTTCCATTAGATCCTCGGGAAAACCTTCCGGCAGGCTTCCGCTGACAACGACAAATTCTGCTTCACCTGCCCGCTTCAACTCTCCCAGGCATTCATGCCATTCGATTTCAGTAAGGGAGGGACCCGACATTCCGAACCTGAACTGTCGGTGGGTTGATTTTTCAGCAACAATCCAGTTCTCCCTGGTCTCTTTTCCTGTTTCAACCGGCCGGACTGACACGTTCTCCTCCTTCAAAAGAGAGGTCAGGAGTCTGCCGTGGTAGCCTCCGGCCGGATAAATGGCGATCGCATTGCCTCCCAGTCGGGTTATCGCCCGGGCAACATTGATTCCTCCACCCCCCGGCTCCATCCGGGGCAGAATGCAGCTGAGTTTTTTTTCAGGGATTAAGGCAGGGACCTCTATGCTCTTGTCAATACAAGGATTAAATGTGATAGTAATAACTGAGGTCATAAAAGGAGATAATAAAAAAGTGAGTAACGAAGGTACTCTGGCAAAGCCCCCCGCATCTATGAGCGCCATCATTGACGGTCCTGATTGATCTCAAGACGGGCCTCAGGAACGCTGTGGATCCTGCCATGGTTTGTCATGCCAGGTATCGGTCAGGGACTCCGCCTCAATCCGGAAGGAACTTTCTGTTGAGCCAGTATTTGACGACCTGGGTGAGCATTACATAAGAAATGAGAATACCTCCCAGCCATAGCCAGTAAGTTGCCGGGAGCCTGACAAAGCCCAGTGTGGAGGCCAGCGGGGAGATGGTAAGCCAGGAGGCCACCGCCACAATAACCATCGAGGAGAGGATCAGTGGCCAGCTCGCCCTGCTTTCTATAAAGGGGATCTTGTTGGTGCGTATAACGTGGATGATCAGGGTCTGAGTGAAAACCGACTCTATAAACCATCCTGTATGAAAAAGGGCAGGGTTATTCCTGCAGTCATAGAAGTGCCACATGACGTAAAAAGTAACGTAGTCGAAGATGGAACTGACAGGACCCATGAACAGAATGAACTGTTGGATCTCGCCGATGGCCCACTTGCGGGGTTTGATCAGCCAGTCCGCGTCGACGCGGTCGGTAGGGATGGTAGTTTGTGAAAAATCATAGAGGAGATTATTGGTCAGGACCTGGATGGGAAGCATGGGAAGGTAGGGAAGGAATGCGCTGGCGCCAACCACGCTGAACATATTGCCAAAATTTGAGCTGGCCGCCATCTTGATGTATTTGATGATGTTTCCGAAAACCCTTCTTCCCTCTGCGACTCCCTGCTCCAGCACGAGAAGACTGTTTTCCAGCAGGATAATGTCGGAGGATTCCTTGGCAATATCCACCGCGCTGTCAACGGAAATGCCCACATCTGCCACTTTCAGGGCCGGTGCATCGTTGATGCCATCACCCATAAAACCGGTGACATGGCCCCTTTTCTGAAGTGCCTTGATGATCCGTTGTTTGTGAACCGGCACCAGCCGGGCAAACACACTGCAGTGCAAAACAGCCTCAGCCAGCTCATCATCGTTCATGGATTCGATCTGGCTGCCCAACAGAAGCTCATCGACGGGAACACCCACTTCCTTACAGATATAGGAGGTAATGATCTCGTTATCGCCGGTGAGGATTTTTACATCCACTTTCAGGTCAGACAATCGTTTAAGGGCTTCGGTGGCAGAATCTTTCGGAGGGTCAAGGAATGACAGGAATCCCAGCAGGGTGAGTCCCGATTCATCTTTTACTGAATAGACGGCTTTGTCCATCGCCCCGGATATGGTCTTGTAACCCAGGGCAATCACCCTGAATCCTTGTCCATTCAGCTCTTTGACTTTTTCCATGCTTTTGAGCTTCCGCTCAGGCAGCATTTCCTGCACCTGTCCGGCAACTTCTGCATGGCTGCACAGATCCATCAGGCCTTCCACCGCACCCTTGCAGATCAGGATATTCAATCCGGAGTGGTCTTCCACTACCACGGACATCCGCTTCCTGACAAAATCAAAAGGGATCTCATCTATCTTCCGGTATTTTTCCCGCACTTTCAGGGCAGCCTCCAGCTCTTCATGGTCAAGGATGGCTTCATCCATCAGGTTCTTCAGACCCGTATGATGATAACTGTTCAGGTACCCGTAATCCAGTACTTTCCCACAGGGTTCACCGTCGGGATCAAGGTGTTGTTCAAGTACGATCTTTCCCTGGGTAAGGGTTCCCGTCTTATCTGTGCAGAGGACGTCCATTGCTCCGAAGTTCTGGATCGCGTTGAGTCTTTTGACGATAACTTTCTTTCGGGCCATCACCAGGGCCCCTTTCGAGAGGTTAACGGTAACAATCATAGGCAGCATTTCAGGGGTAAGACCTACGGCCACCGCCAGGGCAAACAGAAATGCCTCGAGCCAGTTATGCCTGCTCAGCCCGTTGATCAGAAATACAGCCGGAACCATCACCAGTATAAACCGGATCATCAGCCAGGTGAATTTATTGATCCCCTTATCGAAACTGGTCGACACCTGCTGGCCTACTATATGGGTAGCCAGCGATCCGAAATTGGTCCTGTCACCGGTATTGACCACCAGGGCGGTGGCCGTTCCGCTTTCCACATTGGAACCAAGAAAACAGGAGTTGCAGGAATCAAGCGGGTTGCCATTTCCGGAGGCTGCGGAATCAGCATTCTTTTCCACGGGAAGGGATTCTCCAGTCAGGGCGGCCTGGTTGAGGAACAGGTCCTTGGCTGAGAGTAAGCGAACATCGGCCGGAACCATGTCGCCTGACCCCAGCCTGACGATATCTCCCGGTACAAGCAATTTCAAGGGGATTTCCCTGTCCTTGCCGTCTCGGCAGACAGTGGCATGGGTACTGACCATGGCCTTCAGTTTTTCGGCGGCTTTGTCAGCACGCATTTCCTGGACATAACGCAGTACAACCCCCAGAACGACCATGACGAAAATGACCATTGTGCCGGGGACATCCCCGGTGAGAAAGGAAATCGAACCCAGGATGGCCAGCAGGATGACCAGCGGATTTTTCAGGTTGTCTCCCAGGCGCCTGAGCGGGGAGGTCGGCTTTTCCTTGGCAATTTCGTTAAACCCGAATTTCGCAAGACGAAGCTGTGCTTCCTCTTCTGAAAGGCCCCCCTCCTTATAATCAACGGCTGCTTCAGTCTCCTCCAGAGTAAGGGCTGAAACATTCCTGTCTGGCATAGGATTCTTACTGCTCTTTACTTGCATTCAGAAAAAATCTTAGTATCCGGAATATGATTTGGCAGGCATCCCAGCCGGATGCCAGAAAAAGGCTGCCAAAGAATTAGTTTCCTATTTTCCGCATC
>Ga0318563_10000613_pt1 | contig 14835 bp, 10 predicted proteins | sample GRESIP066b5f19_FD_203689 | JGI IMG/M metagenome (GOLD analysis project Ga0318563, IMG submission 203689) | Tropical soil microbial communities from Luquillo Experimental Forest, Puerto Rico - GRE.SIPMG.066b5f19 | ecosystem: Environmental > Terrestrial > Soil > Tropical forest > Bulk soil... | reverse complement strand
GTTGGCATCAATGCCGGTTGTTTCGGTGTCAAAGCAGATCTCCGGCTCCTTTTTCAGCCTTTCCACCAGCTTTTTAATATCCGCATCGGAGGCGACGGCGGCATACTGGTGCTGGGTATTGTGAATGTTTTTATCCACGACGAGGCCGGGGCTTTCTTCTTCCTCTCCGCCTTCTCCCTGGTCTTCCGTTGGCTTTGTTTTACCGTTCCCGGCTTCCACCACGTTACCAAAGAGGTCCTGCTGTACACCGGCCGGTGCTGCAGGGACTCCGGCCGCGGTGAGGATCTCTTCCCCGAGTAGCCTCTTGGCAATGGTCCTGAATTCAAGATCCGAAAAGACTTCCTTCAGGGCGTCCTTGTTCCAGTCTTTCAACCGAAAATCTTCTTCGTGAAATTGCACCGGGACATTGGTGATGATCGTGGCCAGTTTCTTGCTCATGACAGCCATGTCCTTGCCGGCTCTGACCTTCTCCCCCAGTGCCCCCTTTATCTTGTCGGCGTTGGCCAGGATATTTTCGAGTGTACCGAATTCACCAAGGAGTTTGGCAGCTGTTTTTTCCCCGACGCCGGGAATGCCGGGAATATTGTCCACGGCATCACCCATGAGGCCGAGGATATCTATTACCTGGGAGACCTCTTTGATATTCCATTTTGAAACCACTTCCTCCGGGCCCATGATCTCCACGTCCCCGCCCTGGTAACCGGGCTTATAGATTTTTACCTTTTCGCTGACCAGTTGCCCGTAATCCTTATCCGGAGTTACCATATAAACTTCGTAGCCGGCCTTTGCGGCCTGTTTACTCAGCGTTCCGATGACATCGTCCGCCTCATACCCGTCCAGTTCCATCACAGGGATATTGAATCCCTTAATGATCCGCTTGATGTCCGGTATAGCCATGAGAAGGTCTTCCGGCGCATCCTGGCGGTTGGCTTTATAATCTGCAAAATCAGTGTGGCGCTCGGTCGGTGCGTGCGTATCAAAACAGACGGCCATATGTGAGGGCTGCTGGTTATTGATCAGTTCGACCAGGGTGTTGGTAAAGCCAAACTGTGCGTTCGTGTTTTTTCCTTTGGAGGTAATCCTCGGATTGCGGATGAGTGCGTAATAAGCCCTGAAAATTAGAGCGAGGGCATCTAGCAGGAACAATTTTTTTTGCATAAGAAATGTTTAGAGACAACAGAAACTGGCAGGAGCCGGAAATCCAAAATTAGGTAGTATTTGGTTTATGAAATAACTGGACTGCGTCATGACTAAGAAGAAATTTGGACTTCACCTGAACCAGGAGACCGGCTTAAGATGGGTTGGTTCTATTCTCCATGTCCTTTATGTGATAAACCTGAAACAATAGATGGTTATCCATATCACGACCATCGTGAGGGCTGCTCAGATGGCGACTATGACAAAGGGGTGAACGGAGACACTGTTCCGGAACTCCCTGGTCATCCTGTTTATTGAAAATTTCTTCATACTGGAAGTTTCTGAAGGATGATTGCATTTTGGAATTCCACGGAAATGGTACAGAAATACCTGGTATGGCCAATAACCGGTGAGCCACATGTCCCTGCTCTGTCCCGGGCAGGTTCGTCTAATGGTAGTTGATTTTTATGCGCCTTCCTTCTCATTCAGGAACAAGGGAGTTCCCAGGAAATTTTGTCCGGAAATAGGTGGTATCTGCGACCCTTATTTCTATTCAACATATTGCTTGCCCCATTTTTGCAGCGTGGCGGAATCAGTCCCGGTCATTTTCTCAAATTCCAGGACGAAACCACATGGACCGATCCGGTTTATTCTTCTTTTTAAAGTATTCCCATCCGGTCTGCGTTCTAACAGACAATCGTTTTTGCCTGTTCAGTTTTTCATCTCCGTTAATTTCTTTTGGAGGGCGAACATGCTGTCCCTGAGTCTGGCTGCTTCCATAAAATCCAGATCGCGTGCTGCTTTTTCCATTTCTTTTTTGATCGAAACAATCGCCTTTTCCACCTGCGGAATGGTTTTGTATTCTTCCTGTTCCTCATGAGCAGCCTTGACCAGCTCTTCATCAGGGGCCATCGCATAAGGGTTCTCGATATCATAGCCCTTGATGTCCAATACTGATGTCTGTGCAAATACCTGTTCCTTGGATTTGATGATGGTCTTCGGTATAATATGATGTTCCAGGTTGTGCGAAACCTGCTTTTCCCTTCTGCGGTTGGTTTCATCAATGGTCCGCTGCATGCTTTCCGTCATCTTGTCTGCATAGAAAATAACCAGGCCATCGGCGTTTCTGGCAGCCCGGCCTGCCGTCTGTGTGAGCGATTTTTCGTTGCGCAGGAATCCTTCCTTGTCTGCATCCAGGATGGCTACAAGGGAAACTTCCGGCAGATCGAGACCCTCACGGAGCAGGTTCACGCCCACCAGGACATCAATTTCTCCCAGCCTGAGCTGCCTTAGGATCTCCACTCTTTCCAGCGTATCCACTTCGCTGTGGATGTATTTTGACCTGATGTTGATTCGCTGGAGGTACCGGTCCATTTCCTCCGCCATGCGTTTGGTGAGGGTCGTTACCAGGACGCGGTCCTTTCTCTCTACCCGTTTATCAATCTCGTCAAGCAGGTCATCGATCTGGTTGACACTAGGACGGATTTCGATGGGGGGATCCAGCAGACCGGTCGGACGTACCACCTGCTCCACCACGACCCCTTCGGTTTTTTCCAGTTCGTATTCCCCGGGAGTAGCCGAAACAAAAATCGTCTGGCTGAGCATGGATTCGAATTCATGGAAATTCAGTGGCCTGTTATCGAGAGCGGAAGGCAGGCGGAAACCATAATCAACCAGCACCAGTTTCCGGCTCCGGTCCCCGCCATACATGCCGCTCACCTGCGGAACGGTCTGGTGACTTTCATCAAGTACGCAGAGAAAATCCTTGGGGAAATAATCCAGCAGGCAGAAAGGCCGTGTGCCTGGCATCCGCCGGTCAAAAAACCTCGAATAGTTTTCCACTCCGTTGCAATATCCCAACTCGCGGATCATTTCCACATCATAGTTCACCCGCTCGCTGAGCCGCTGGGCTTCTATGAATTTTCCGGTGGATTTGAAATAGGAAACCTGCGCAGTCATTTCATCCTGTATTTCAGCCAGTACCTGTTCAATCATATTCTTGGGGGCCAGGTACAGGTTGGCCGGGAAGATGGCGGCGTTCGCCATGCGTGAAATTCGCTTGCCGCTGCTGATTTCAAAGCTTTCTATTTCTTCAATCTGGTCCCCAAAGAAAGTGATCCGGTATCCAAAATCCAGGTAAGGCAGATTGATGTCAACGGTATCCCCCTTTACCCGGAAACTTCCGCGCCCGAATTCGCCCTGGCTGCGCATGTACAAGGAATTGACAAGGGAATGCAGAAAGCCCTGTCTGGAGATCGTCTGGCCTTCATTCAGCCGGATAATCCCGTTTTCAAATTCCGCAGGGTTGCCTATACCGTATATGCAGCTGACCGATGCCACGACGATGATGTCCCTTCTTCCGCTTAGCAGCTGGGTGGTTGCCTGGAGCCTGAGTTTGTCGAGCTCCTCATTGATGGAAAGATCCTTTTCAATGTAAGTATCACTTACAGGCATATACGCTTCCGGCTGGTAATAGTCATAATAGGAGACAAAATAACCGACGGCATTTTCCGGGAAAAACTGCTTGAACTCTCCATAAAGCTGGGCCACCAGCGTCTTGTTGTGCGTTAGTACCAGTGTAGGCTTCTGTACATTCTGGATGACATTGGCGATGGTAAACGTTTTTCCCGAGCCGGTGACCCCCAGCAGGGTCTGGTATTTTTCCTGGTTGATGATCCCTTCGGTAAGTTGCCTGATGGCTTCGGGCTGATCGCCGGCAGGTTTATAGGATGAGTGCAGGTTGAATGGCATATCTTCCGGATTGTCGGACGGTAAATTTATTCAATAAAAATTTGCCGTAAAAACCGGCCGTCGAATGATTGTGTGGCGATTTCCCGGATTTTTTTGATTTTTTGAGTGCTTTCTGAAACGGATCCCACGTGATCTTCAGTTTCCCGTCATCTCCGGTCCTTGCGCGAAGGTGAACGCTGATCCCCAGGTTGTCATGCACACCCTTGCTGTACAAGGAAACATTATCTTTCTGGTCTTTCAGGTTGCTCAGTGGCACAGCCAGGCTCATGTCCGTTCCTTTACTGAAATCATAGGTCCCTTCCATGGCCAGGGTAAGCACAGTGGAACGTATGACCATCCGGTTCACGGTCATCACCGGTCCATTCAGCTCCAGTTTGTCCTGGAGAGACGCAAACTTGATATCCGAAAAATCCCGGTTTTTAAAAACAAAATCACCCACCTTTTCGACCGGCTCATAGCCGATCAGTTCTCCGTTGCTGAGCGAAAAGTCAATTGTTCCGGCAAGGCTGTTCGGGACTACGGAAGCTTTGTCCGTCAGCATTCCCGTCAGCTCAGCATCCAGATCCAGTTTTCCTTTCAGGTTTCTATCCAGGATAGCGTGCTGCCCGAAATTGTCAAAGGCCGTAAATACTTTTGTGATGTCAACCTGGCGAAGGCTCGCCTGCAGCTTCATCGGGTTATTGTCAGGGCCGTTGAAGACCGATCCCCTGACACGGAAAGAGCCCCCGCCATGGTCCAGGGCGACCTCCTTCAGGATAATCTGTTCACCCTTTAGCTGGACCTGTGCGGATAGATTGGACCCCAGAAATTTCCTGTAGGCAAATCGCTTCGCGTTCATCTGCAGAAGGGCGTCATGATCCGAAAAAGCATTAAAGACCTCCGTCACAATATGCCCCGCGGTATGTTTTGCAGGGGCTGCCGCAGTCCGGACAGATTTCTTTTTCAGGAACACCGTAAAATCATCCAGGTCCAGTTTGGGTGACACAATGGAACATTCAATGGCTGGTCTCTCCTGTCCCTTGCCCAGAAGGGAGAAAATTTTTCTGACCGCAGCATTGATCCTTAATTCCGTGGAACCGGCGGTGGCCGCAAGGTCCTTAATCATCAGATCTTCTCCCTGGAACTGAATGATTCCGCTGCAGCGGGAAAGGTCAAAATTTTTCGGAACATACTGGATGGATACAGAATCAAGGGCTAAAAATCCGTTCAGGATTTTTTCCGAATAGCTGCTGTCCTTTTCTTCCAGGGGCCCCTGATAATCCATGGTCAGCCTGCCACTACCCTTGGTAAACTGAATGTCCCTGTTTTCAAAAAGGTCATTGGCGAGTGCCAGATCACATGCGCAGTGCAAATCACAGGTTATCACAGGATGGAGCAGGTTCACGATGAGAATGCTGTCTGATTTTAGTGGAATGGTCTGCCAGGTCCCTGAAAATGAAGAGAAGCGAAGGGCTGAGTTGTCATCGCCACGTCCCAGACCGTGTTTCCATTCGTTGGTAAAATAGCCTGCAAAGGAAGTTTTTCCAAAGGAGGCAACCGACGTACCTACACTGTCTTTGCGGACCAGCATTTTGACCCGGATCAGGGGCTGCCGGGTATCGGGATCGGTACCGTCGAGACTGAGTTGTATGGAGGAGATTTCTCCCAGGTAGAATTTTTCCAGTTTTTCGCGGATATTGCGCGATACCAGCTTCACGGCCCTGTTGTAAGCAATCCTGCCGGTCTCCAGCGCCAGGGTGAAGGGAACAGGAGCATCTCCCAAAAAAAATTTTCCAGACGCCAGGAATGGCTGCTGGTCAATGTTGAGCCCGATCTTGTCAAACTGCATAACTTTGCTGGCCGGGTTGAAAAGGACCTGGAATCTTCCGGAAACCGGTTTGTTCTCGGCAAAGCCTCCGTTATTTGTATTAAAGGCAAGGGAATATATCCTTGCCGAAAGATCCACCTTGAGGAGGAGTGTGTTCTCGCCTTCCTTAACCTCGCAGAGCAGCCTGTCGGCTGCAAATGCAAAATATTTGTTTTTCTGCTCCAGTTCAATCTCCACTTTCGTGTTTTTTATGTCTATATCCGGTAGGCTCATGCTGCCTGCCTTCCTGCCCCCCGGCCGGTCCCTAAATATTTTGCTGTTCGAATATCCCACTGAATCCTGGAAGAGATGGACGGACCCGTCCTCTATCGTCACTTTTTCAATTGAAGCCTTTCCCGTCAGGAGCCTAAGCAGGGACAGACTGGTATAGACCCTGCGCGCCTGGAATAAGGTTCGGTGATGTCGCCGCCAGAGACTGTCCCGGACCGTTATGTCGGAAATGCCGACTGACAGTTTCCCAAAGGGATGGAAAAAGGTGATACTGATGTCATCAAATCCGATTTCCCCGCTGATCCCGTCATTGATTTCCGATTTTACCTGGCTGATTATAGCCGCTTTATGGGTAGAAACATAGATCCACAAACCGGTTGCCGCCAGCGTCAATATTAAAAGAACCGCGGCCAGTCCGCGGAGAGCATATCGTAAAAAGGTTTTCAAAAGATTTGTTTCCGGAATACGCAAAACCGGAAGGAACAGCCGACCAGAGGCAGTGGAGCTGCTGTTACGGGTGAGTCTGGGAATATGAAATTAACAAAAGAAAGGAAATAAAAAAAGATGCGGCAACCGGCGTATGCCCCGGGAAGGCATTGGACGGGTTGCCGCATTTTGAAAGATAGCACACTGCCTACTGAAGCTGGCGGGTAACCGAAGCCAGGTAATTACCGAATTTATTCAGGACATCGGCGGCAATCCGGATCTGGTCCTGCGCTTCCTTCCAGTTTCTTTGTTCAAGGGCCTCCCGGATGCCGGGCAGTGTCTTTACTCCATAACCGGTGTAGAACCCGGGAGCGTAAATCATGTGTCGGTACCAGGGCCGGCGGGGCAGCCCATTGTCGGAAAGCAGCTGCTGCTCTGCCCGGTAAAGCTTCTGGTTGATCTCATCCTGTTTGCTCCCGGTAAGTTTCGCCCTGGCAAGAGCATCCGAGAGAGCGTGAGTTGTTTTTTCAAGATCCCGCAGCGCATTCTGCAAATCCGAAAAATTCAGGTAAGGCACTTCATCCTTTATTCCTGGAGGAAGCATCCTATCGGCGCTATCCAGGGAATAGTTGTAACGCTTGTCCCGGATGAGCTGATTTTCCAGGGCGGTCTGCTCACGCATCTGGTCGGTCATGGACATCAGGTCTGTGGCATAGCCATTGACCGTGTTATAGAATGAGGAAAAATCAAAGGGCAGCTGGGCCGCGTCGGCCATCCGAAGGGTAATCCTTCCGGCGGTTTTGGCCAGCGTGACTCCATAGATAAAGGTCGGATCCTTGAAACGGCGATAATCATCATAGGAGTCATAGATGGAATGATATTCACCACCCGGATCTTCCCCGCTAAACCCCAGGTTCACAGAAGGGATCCCCAGGTGCTGTAAAAAGGGAGAAAAATCAGATCCTGAACCGAGTGCCCCGATGCTAAAGGTTTTTTTGGCCAGAATGTCCTTTTTCGCTTTTGCACTCGAGGAAGCTGTAATTTCCCTTGATTTTTTGCGGTCCTGGACGCTGATCTGCGTTTCCGGGTCGGTCACATCCCTGGCCGCTTCGTTGAAAAAAGGCTCGAGCGCATGGGAGCCTTCGATGCCCAGGAACCCCCTTCCGTTGCCATCCGAATTGATATAGATAACGGCCTTTTTCTGCAACTCATCACCATGGTATTCCACCCATTCCGTGGAGCCCATCAGTGAAGGCTCTTCGCCGTCCCAGGCGCAGTAAACAAGGGTCCGTTTCGGCCTCCAGCCCGTTTTGGCCAGTTCACCTACCGACCGGGCCTCCTCAAGCAGGGCTGCCTGTCCGCTCAGCGGATCCCCGGCACCGTTGACCCAGGCATCATGGTGATTGCCACGGATCACCCATTCATCGGGGTAATCACTTCCTTTCAATTTGGCGATGATGTTGTTGATGGGTTTAATATCCCAGTTGAATTCGAGTTTGAGATGTACGGTAGTCTTTCCCGGACCCACATGATAGGTGAAAGGGAGGGCACCTCTCCATTCTTGCGGGGCGACCGGCCCTTCCAGGGAGCGGAGCAGGGGCTCGGCATCGTGGTAGCTGATCGGGAGAACGGGGATTTTGAGCAGGTTGCTGGCATCTTTGCGGTCCAGTCTTTTGGCATCCCTGGTGGCCCCGATACCCGGCGTCAGCGGGTCTCCGGGATATATGGGCATGTCCAGGACCGATCCGCGCTGAACTCCGTATTCATTTTTAAACGCCCCCTTCGGGTATACGTCCCCCTGATAATATCCATCATCCCTGGGATCTGAGTAGATGATACATCCCAGGGCCCCGTGCTCCTGGGCAACCTTGGGCTTGATCCCCCGCCAGGACCGGCCATATTTGGCAATGACGATCTTGCCTTTCACATCGATGCCCAAACGCTGCAGCAACTCATAGTCTTCCGGAAGGCCATAATTGACAAATACCAGTTCGCCCGTGACATCTCCGTCCGGTGACCAGCAGTTGTACGTGGGAAGCTGTTCTGAGGTCTGGTCTGAAGTGGCGTCTTCCTTTAAGGGGGGTTCTGCAAGGAGCGCCTTGTACCTGTTGGGGCCCGTCATTTCGAGCAGCCTGGATTTGGGTGTCGGGAACAGGACGTAGAAGGTTTCCTCGGTGACATCAAAGCCCCATTGTTTATACTTTTGAAAGATATAGTCCGCGACGGCTTTTCCGCCGGGTGACCCCACATGGTGTGGACGGGCGGACATCTCGCGGATATACTCACCCACGTTTTTTGCCTGCAGATTGTTGTCAAATTTTTCTTCCAGGCTGAACTGGTCCTTTGCTGCGGTCTCATCAAAACCCGACAGCGTTTTTGTCTGCGCCAGTCCCGGGAAGGTAAGGGCAAGCGACAGACCGCACAGAATTAATTTTCTCATGTTGGTAGTTTGGTTTGAAATGCAAAAAAAGAAAATTCACGAGGGGTGAAATTACGAACAAACTCATTTGAAAAATGCCCAGGCAGGATTCAATTTCGAAGACTCATGATCTGAGTCTGGCAAAGATGTATTCGTCCATGAGGCTGGCATTCTTGTAAACGGCTGAATGCAGGATGGCCTCCTGCTGAAAACCATTTTTGTCCAGCACCCGCATGGAGGCGGGGTTATTGGCAAATACCCCTGCATACAGACGGGCCACGTCAAAACTGGCAAAGCAATAGGAACAAAACAGCCGGACCGCTTCCGAAGTGATGCCCTGGTTCCAGAAGGGCTCGGCAAGCCAGTACCCGATCTCGGCGTTCTTCCTGTACACGTCGGATTTTAGAACCACACCAACGGCCCCGACCGCTTTCCCGTCGACCGATATGGAAAAGCTTGTCGGAGGATCCTGTGCCTTGTTGCGGGCGATCCACTCCTCGGCGTCCTTTTGCGTATAGGGATGGGGGAAATCGTCTCTCACATGGTTCCAGATGTTGCGGTTATTGGCATGCTGCAGTATGGACGGAATGTCTGCTTCTTTCCAGAGAAGAAGTTCAATGCTCATTTTTTTATCCGGTTAAGGTATTGACTGTAATCGGGCATGATCACCTGGTACTCCTGATGCATCAGGGGGGAGGTCATCAGGAAATCGGCCGTTGCCCGGTCGCAGGCAAAGGGAATATTCCATACAACACCCAGGCGCAGGAGTGCCTTGATGTCCGGGTCATGGGGCTGCGCTTCCATCGGGTCCCAGAAAAATATCAGCACGTCAATTTTTCCTTCAGCTATCCGGGCCCCGATCTGCTGGTCACCGCCCAGCGGTCCGCTCTTGTACCGGGTCACTGGTTGCCCCAGGGATTCCTCGAGCAGCTTACCTGTCGTACCAGTGGCAAAGAGCTGATGCCCTGAAAGAACCTGCTTATTGTATACAGCCCATTCTATCAGTTCAGATTTCTTGTGATCATGGGCAATCAGGGCGATTCGCTTACTGCTGGCTATTCTTCGGGTTTGCATGCCTGTATGGTTTGGTTCAGAACGGAGGTGCCAGCTAATGTAGATTTTTTTAAGAAGACTATAACAATCTAAAAAAAATGAAACGGATCCAATTTCGTTTTTGATGTCGGCACAGATTTTGATAAAACTTCAACCTTCCTCTTAGAGACCACAATTATGAGTAGGCATTCCTTGTTTGCGGGCATTCTTGTCTTCTGGAGTCTTTCTGGTTTTACCCAGGAGACCACCGCACCTGTCACCCTTCAGGCCCGCGACAGCATCCAGCTGAAATCCCTCGTATTTACCGACTTCAGTTGCCTGGCCAGGAATACCAGCAGCGTGACGATGGAGTGGAAGGCGGACAACGTCAAGGAAGGAGATTATTATATTGTGGAAAGAAGCAGGGATGGAAACCTCTATGAGACCCTCAGCGCGCAGGTCGTTACCGATACGGCAATGACCTACCGGCTCAATGATAACTCCCCCTTCAGCGGAACCCTTTTTTACCGGGTCAAATGGCTGGGGAAAACCGGGGAATACAGCTATTCCAGGCCTGTCCGCGTAGCGCTGTCCTCCGATCTGGACTTCAAATTCTATCCCAATCCGGCCGACAAACTGCTGATCATCCGGACCGGTCATGATATAGAGGTGGCCATCCTGGACCCCGGGGGATCTGTCCGGATCAGTAAGGAACTCGCTCCCGGATTGCAAATCATCAATATTTCTTCCCTGGAAAAGGGCAGTTATATACTCAAAATAGCTGACCGGGACAGCAACCGGGTTGTTTCTGAACAACTTTTAAAGAACTGAGTATTACAGGACCGTATTTTTACGCCCAGAAATTTACCACAAAAGAGTATTGCAGGATTGGGCGAATACTAGTACCTTTACAATGGTTTTTCATAGGATATTGGATTTTAAAACGGGGTTGAATATCTATTCTGACCCCTTTTTTATTTCAGGGGGTTCCGGGCCCCCGGACCATAAAAAAAAGTCCCGCCAGGTGCCATTTGGCCCGGCAGGACGCTCACTAACTAACCCAATGATTTGGCTCCTCAAATGGCCTGCATCTCCTTGATCTTCTCCCTGATCTTGCCTTCAATTTCTGCCGCCAGTTCGGGATTATCGTGCAACAATTGTTTGACCGTGTCTCTTCCCTGACCCAGTTTGTCACTGCCATAGCTGAACCAGCTGCCGCTCTTTTGGACAATATTGAGGTCAACCCCCATGTCAATGATTTCGCCCATTTTGGAGATACCCTCCCCGAAAACAATATCAAATTCGGCACTCCGGAAGGGAGGAGCCACTTTGTTCTTGACCACCTTCACCTTTACCCGGTTGCCGATGGCCTCTTCCCCATCCTTGATCTGGGCCATCCGGCGGATGTCGAGGCGGACAGACGCATAGAATTTAAGCGCATTGCCCCCCGTGGTGGTCTCCGGGTTTCCGAACATGACCCCGATCTTTTCCCGAAGTTGATTGATAAAAATACATATAGTGTTGGTCTTGCTGATGGTTGCTGTCAGCTTGCGAAGCGCCTGGGACATCAGGCGGGCCTGCAATCCCATTTTGCTGTCACCCATTTCCCCTTCCAGTTCACCTTTTGGAACCAGCGCGGCCACAGAATCTATGACCACCACGTCCAGGGCTCCGGAAAGGATCAGGCGGTCGGCAATTTCCAGCGCCTGTTCGCCGTAATCGGGCTGGGAAATCAGCAGGTTATCGACATCAACACCCAGCTTTTTGGCATAGCTGCTGTCAAAAGCATGTTCCGCATCGATAATTGCACACATTCCACCTTTCTTTTGCGCTTCTGCAATCACATGGGTGGCAATCGTGGTTTTACCTGATGACTCCGGACCGTAAACTTCGACTACCCGTCCACGGGGCAATCCGCCGATTCCAAGGGCTATATCGAGCCCGATGGACCCGGTGGAGACAACTTCCATAGGTTCCTGACTTCTTTCATTCATCAGCATGACACTTCCTTTCCCGAAATCCTTGTCGATCTTGTCCATCGTTAGTTTTAAAGCCTTCAGTTTTTCAGCGTTTGACATAATCTTATTTTTTGTATCTCAAATTTATTGATTCGGTAAAGTTAAGGGAATTAATTTATCAACACTAATTATTTTAGCAGAACCCGGCTAATTATTTTGGCCGCAAAAAAGCCCCGCCAGGACGGCAGGGCTGTCACGAGAAAATTCCGATTGAAAGAGCTGCATCAAAGGTGTATTGCTTAAACCTTTGCGGTATAAAGTGACAAAGATTCGCTCAGAATTTCAATACCATTTTGTGGTAGATTTTTCAGCTTGAATGGGGGTAACCTCCCACTAACTTTTGTTGCAGCCATGTGATAAATAATAGTAAATACCCACTGTGTAGTATATTAGAAACTGTGCTGCATTTAAAAATAAGTGAACCTTAGATCCCGGCAGCGGGTTAGTTGACGGCCAGTTTCTTTATTGCTTTCCCCCTGTCCATTTTCAGCTCTGGGATTTCCGGGAGATTCAACCACATCTGCTTACCGGGCATTACAAGGGTCTGTAAGATTTGGCCGGGTAACACGATTTCAGGTAAGTGTTTTTTTGGGATGTCCGCATAAATCAGCATGTTGGCAGGCGGCAACCTTAGCCGGGTTGAGAACTTCGGTTAGGGCTCCTGTATTTACGGGGTTTGGGAACAAGCCGGGGACTGATATTTTTTTGCAAAATGGACTAACGTCTCTGTTTTTTTCATAGTTTAGCGCCCGATTGCATGATTCCACCTCGACCAGGCGGCCTATCTCCCTATCCAAAACACTCCGAAAGTATTCGTAACCAAAGAAAAATAAGAGATAAAATAATAATTTATTATTTCCTGCTTACCTTTACCGCCCTGATTGGTATGGCAATTGCTGTCTCAATCATATACAACAAACTAACTAATATAAGACTTTAATCATTTAACTAACTTAAAACAATTCTTATGAAGCTTAGGCACATTTTACTTTTAGGGCTTTGTTCGGTACTTCTTTTCACTTCCTGCGTTAGTACAAAAAAATTCAAGGCTGCCCAGGCCGCTGCCCAGGCGCGTTTTGATTCCCTGATGGCAGAATACAGCAAATTGCAGAACAGCTTAAAAGATTGTAACACCCAGACGGCTGATCTGAACAGGCAGAAGGGTGACCTGCAGAGCAAGATCGACGATTTGAATAAACAAGTCGCTTTCCTGAGAGAGAACAATACACAGGCGCTGAAGCAATTGCAGGATCTTTCCGTTGTTTCTGCCTCACAAGCCGAAAGCATCAAGAAATCACTGGAAAATATCGGAGCCAAGGATGCTTATATCCAGGATCTTCAGGCAGCGATCGCCCACAAGGACTCCATGAACATGGCGCTTGTCACCAACCTGAAAGGAGCCGTTGGCAACATGGCTGACAGCGATGTCAATATCAAGGTTGATAAGGGCGTCGTCTTTATCGATATCTCCGACAAGCTGCTGTTCAAGAGCGGCAGCTACGATGTGACCAAGAACGCAAAAGTGGTTCTTGGAAAGGTAGCCGCCGTGCTGAAAGCACAGTCCAGCATCGAGTTTGAAGTGGAAGGCCATACCGACAATGTCCCTCTCAGAAACAGGCCGGGCATGATCGACAACTGGGACCTGAGCGTAAAGCGCGCGACCTCTGTTGTAAGAATCCTGCAAAAGGAATATGGCCTGAATCCTGCACAGATCACGGCCGCAGGACGCAGCGAGTATGTTCCGGTTACTTCCAACGATTCCAAGGAAGGACGCCAGGCAAACCGCAGAACCCGCATCGTGATTCTGCCGCAGCTTGATCAGTTCTTCAACTTGCTGGAAAAGAAATCTTAAAATAAGCCCAAAAAACTCTGTCTGAAGGCCGCTTCCCACCGGGAGCGGCCTTCGGTTTTCAGGGAAATTTCTGGAAATGCAGACGGGCAGGCAGATAATCCGACCGTATCGCAGGCCTTAGGGCGCTCCTTCCCTCCCCAGGGGATTTTTTTCTTTTTGTTCCTTCATTATCATTTAATTCCGGAAAAAGCGTTCTAAATTCCGGGCGATCGACCTCGATGAGCCCCGGTGGAAATATCTATGAAAAGAGCCAAAAAACTGACCCTGCCGTTTTGTTTGCTGATTGCCATTTCATTCGGTTACCAGTGGGCTGCAGCGCAGTCCTCCGGCATGCCGGAGGCGGTTTCAGGGGTAATCGATCTGAGGCAGCAGGATCTTTCCGGTGATCCGGTTGCTCTGAACGGTCAGTGGCTTTTCTTCTGGAACCGGTTGCTCTCCCCATCTGATTCCCTGCCTGCTCCCAGTTACCTGAATTTTCCATCACTTTGGAACAAGGGCAGCCTCCCAGGTGTACCTGTTTCTGCGCAGGGCTACGCAACTTACCGGCTGACCGTCCTGTTGCCCCGCAGCAGGCCTGGATTGGCCCTCCAGGTTCCGGACCTTTATTCATCCTATGCCCTCTACGTTAATGGCGAACTGGTTGCGCGCAACGGGCGTCCGGGAAAAACTCCTGCCGAAGCAACGCCTTTCTGGACTACCAGGACAGTATACCTGCAAAAAACCTCCGACACACTATCCCTGCTGCTGCAGGTTTCCAACTTCTGGCATGCCCGGGGAGGTCCGTATAAGGAGATTCTGCTCGGAGAGCAGGACAAACTCTACCTGGCGGCTTCCCGCGACAGGGCCTACGACCTCCTGCTGACCGGCTGCCTGTTCATGGGCGGCCTGTTCTTCCTCGGACTGTACCTGTTTGGCAGAAAGGATGTGACAATCTTGTATTTCTCTCTTTTCTGTATAGTCTACAGCTACCGGATGATCGGAACAGACCTTTATGTCCTGCATTCCCTTTTCCCCGAACTGAGCTGGTTCTTTACCATCCGGCTGGAATACCTGAGCCTGGTCGTGGGAGTAGCCCTGTTTGCCAGGTACACCCGTTTTCTTTACCGGGAGGACATTAATACGC
>Ga0318563_10000602_pt1 | contig 14901 bp, 13 predicted proteins | sample GRESIP066b5f19_FD_203689 | JGI IMG/M metagenome (GOLD analysis project Ga0318563, IMG submission 203689) | Tropical soil microbial communities from Luquillo Experimental Forest, Puerto Rico - GRE.SIPMG.066b5f19 | ecosystem: Environmental > Terrestrial > Soil > Tropical forest > Bulk soil... | reverse complement strand
CCTTCGGCAGCTCGGGTACGAGCTCGGCCAAGGCTTCGGCGAGGTCGACGGCGGGCTCGGACAGCATCGAGGAGAAGAGGTGATCGAGCCGTCCCACCGTATCGCGCACGGTCGCGACGATCTCGGGATGCGAGTGGCCGAGGATCGCGCTCATCTGGCCCGAGGTGAAATCGAGCACCCGCCGGCCCTTCGCATCGTAGAGGAAGGCCCCCTCGGCGCGCTCCGGCACGAAGTCCACGAACTCCCCGCCATAGCGCAGCATGTGGCGGCGCGCGCGGCTCCAGAAACCCTGATGAGTCTCGGTCCTGTGGTCCATGGTGGTCTCCCTCGCGGGCGGGCCCAGATCCCGGTCGCCTGCCCTCACTCAAGCAGTATCGGCCTCACCCCACGCAGATGAAAAGAACAAAGAACTTGCGTGACTGGTGAGCTCAGCTCATCATTCGGCCATGCTCGACCCGCCGCTTCCGCTGCGCTCGCTCTTGGCCTTCGAGGCCGCCGCCCGTCTCGGCAGCTTCCGCGAGGCGTCCGACGAGCTCGGCCTCACGCCCTCGGCAATCAGCCATCAGATCCGGCTGATCGAAGCGCGCTTCGATGTGACGCTCTTCAAGCGGGTCGGGCGCGGCGTCATTCTGTCGCGCGAGGGCCACAGGCTCTACGCCGAGGTGCATGACGGCTTCGACAGGCTGCGCCTCGCCATGCGCGGCCTCAAAGGGCGCCGCAAAGCCTCGCGCAGCCTCGAGATCGTCAAGGTGTCGACGCCGCCCTCGCTCGCCAGCAAATGGCTGCTGCCGGCGCTCCCCGGCTTCCTCGCCCGGCACCCCATGATCGACATCAGAGTCAATGCGCAAGATTCCCGTGGCTTCGTCGCGCCGGACGCCGATCTCGCCATCGTCTATGGCGGCGCCGCGCAATGGGGGGAGCGCGCGGTGCCACTGCTTGAAGACGCGGTCCAGCCGCTCTGCGCGCCTGGCCTCGTGGCCGCGCGCAAGATCCGCAAGCCATCTGACCTCCTCGCTCATACGCTCATCCGCACGCGCGGCAACGGCGTCTCCTGGGAGGAATGGCTGAGGCGGCATGAGCCGGGCGCCGGCCGCATCAGGAGCATCGAGCTCGATCCCTCACATGTCGCGATCGAGGCCGCCGTCAGGGGCCTCGGCATCGTGCTCGAGAGCGATGTCCTGACACAGGAGGAGATTGCCGACGGCCGGCTCTTCGTTCCCCTGCCGGGCCTCGAGATTGCCGCGATGTCCTATTGGCTCAGGACACCGCGCGACCCCGCCAATCGCGACAGCGTCGAGATCGTCCGCGCCTTCCTGTTCGATCTCGCGCTGAAGGGTAGAGGCTAGCTCGCAGAGACAAGCTGGCAGAGGCTAGCTGTTGCGCATAGCCGCAAAACGCCGGAGAGTGCCGACCCGGCCGCAGGGCCTTTCGAGAGCTTGCTCCCAGTCATTTCGCCCATGAGAGCACATTCAGGCTCGTCTCAGGATCAGACCGAAGACAGCCCACCAATCCTCGAACACGCCAGTGCCCCGGAGAGCCCGGCGGATGTCGAGTATTCGCTGTCTGCCGGAATTGCCGCGCGCATGCTCGGCCTCAATGTTGCGATCGCCTTCACGTCATATCAGTCTGGCATCCTCTATTTTTTCGGCGCTACAGCGCGCGGCCCGCATTTGCACCAATCGGGCATGCCGAAGCCGATGGGGCTTCATCTTGACGGCGCCGGACGCTTGGCATTGGCCGCGGGCGCGCAAATCCTGCGATTTGAAAATGTTCTCGAGGCGCATGAGCGCATCAATGACGGGTTTGACGGTCGGTGATCGCGTTGAGGGAGCCCGGCGTTCCATCGAACGGAATTCCGAGAGCCCGAGCCCTCTTCTTGTCGGCAGCGAAGCTAGCGGTGGTCATCAGCATGGCTCCCATTGCGGCCAGCGCGAGCGCCGAAGACTAAGCAGCGTGGATCGTGACGTGAACTCGCGAGGGGCAGCAAGCGATCGCGTGCCCGGTGATCAATAGCTCCTCGGCAGGCCGAGCACATGCTCGGCGAGATAGGACAGGACGAGATTGGTCGAGATCGGCGCGACCTGGTAGAGCCGCGTCTCGCGGAACTTGCGCTCGACATGGTATTCCTCGGCGAAGCCGAAACCGCCATGCGTCTGGAGACAGACATTGGCGGCCTCCCAGGAGGCGTCGGCCGCGAGCATCTTCGCCATATTGGCCTCGGCGCCCACTTCCTCCCGCGCCTCGTAGCGGCCCGCTGCCTCGCGCACCATCAGCTCCGCCGCGCGCATCGCCGCATAGGCCTTGGCGATCGGGAAGGAGACGCCCTGGTTCGCACCGATCTTGCGCCCGAACACGGTGCGGATATTGGCGTAATCGACAGCGGTCTTGATGAACCATTTGGCGTCGCCGATGCATTCGGCAGCGATTAGCACGCGCTCCGCATTCATGCCTGAGAGGATGTAGCGGAAACCCCTGCCCTCCTCGCCGAGAAGATTCTTCGCCGGGATGCGCATATCGTCGAAGAAGACTTCGGTCGTCGCGTGGTTCATCATCGTGCGGATCGGACGGATGGTGAGGGATTTGCCCAGCACCTCGCGCATGTCGACGATGAAGCAGGAGAGACCGTCGGTCTTCTTGGCGACCTCCTCCTTCGGCGTGGTCCTGGCAAGCAGCAGCATCAGATCCGAATGCTCGGCGCGGCTCGTCCAGATCTTCTGGCCGTTGACGACATAGTCGTCGCCGTCGCGCCGCGCGAAGGTGCGCAACGCCGTGGTGTCGGTGCCGCTCGTGGGCTCCGTCACGCCGAAGGCCTGGAGCCGCAATTCGCCTGACGCAATCAGGGGCAGATAGGCGCGCTTTTGCTCCTCGCTGCCATGGCGCAGGATGGTGCCCATGGTGTACATCTGCGCATGGCAGGCGCCGCCATTGCAGCCCTCGGCGTGGATGGTCTCGAGGATCGCGGCGGCGCCCGATAGGCCGAGCCCCGAGCCGCCGAATTCTTCTGGGATCAGGACCGAGAGATAGCCGGCCTCGGTCAGGGCGCGCACAAACTCGGTCGGATATTGCCGCGCCTCGTCGAGCTTGCGCCAATAGTCGCCGGGAAACTCGGCGCAGAGCTTGCGCACGCTCGCCCGGATATCGGCGAATTGGTCATTGTCGTAAGGGCTGAGATTCATGGCGTTCTTGCCTTGCTGCGTCAGTAGGAATGTGAGCTGAGCCGATCTTCGCGCGAGGTCATGCGAAGCTCCCCGAAGGAGGAGCGAGCGTCGCAAAGCCATCCTCGACCACGACGGCCTCGCGGGTGGGAACGAGGGCGCGGAAATGGCCGCTATTCCAGATTTGCGTCCGGATGGTCTCGCCGGGGAATACCGGCTTCGAGAAGCGCAGCTTCACCGAGCGCACACGCTCGGCGCGATAATCGACAAGGCCCCTGAGTACGGCGTGTGTCACGACGCCCATGGTGCACAGCCCGTGCAGGATCGGCACGTCGAAGCCGAGCTTCTTGGCAAGCGACGGATCGCTGTGCAAGGGGTTGAGATCGCCGTTCAGCCGATAGATGAGCGCTTGCTCGCGGCCAGTGTTGAGGTCAACCACGACATCGGGAGGGGATGCCGGCGCCTCGGCTCGGCCGGGTAGCGCCTCATCCTTGCCTCCAAAACCTCCGCCACCGCGGATGAAGATCGTCCGCCCGAGACGCGCGAAGAGCCGCCCCGTCCCGTCATCGAGCTCGGTATCGGACAGGATGAGCGCGGCCTTCCCTTCCCCCTTGTCGATGACGCCCGTGACGCGGGTGCGGCTTACGACCTCGCCGCCCTCCGGCAGTTCGCCGATGATCTCGAAACTCTGCGCCGCGTGAAGCACGGCCTTCGGATCGACGCCCGATTGCGGATCGGCGAGCCAGAAGCCGGGATGGGCCATCACCAGCACCATGGCGGGCATGATGGCCGGTCCCTGCAGAGGATCGACGAAACGCAGTTGCGCGGCATCGAGCGGATCGCGCCCCATGCCGATCGAAAGGGCGTAGAGTGCAATGTCCTTGGGCGTGAGCGTCTGCCGGACTTCCGGCACCTTGAAGCGCATCAGCCTGTCGATGTCGATCGGCATCGGCCTCACCTCTCTTTCGCGGCCATGCGCGGCTCAATAGGATTTCGGCAGGCCGAGCTTGCGCTCGGCGATGTGCGAGAGAATGAGCTGCGGCGTGACCGGCGCGATGTAGCCGATATAGGCTTCGCGCATATAGCGCTCGACATGGAATTCCTTGGCGTAGCCATAGCCGCCATGGGTGAGGATCGCGGTCTGGCAGGCCTTCATCGCAGCCTCGGAGGCGAGGAGCTTCGCCGCGTTCGCCTCGGGGCCGCAGGGTAAGCCCTTGTCGTAGAGGCTCGCGGCGTTGAGGATCATGAGGTTCGCCGCCTCGAGCTCTGCCCAGTTATGGGCGAGCGGATGCTGGATACCTTGGTTCATCCCGATCGGGCGGCCGAACGCCACGCGGTCCTTCGCATATTGGACCGCATGGCGCAGCGCCGCGGTGCCAATGCCGACCTGCTCGGCCCCAACGAAGATGCGCTCGGCATTGAGGCCGGCGAAGAGATATCGCAGCCCCTTGCCGGCTTCGCCGATCAGATCCTCTTCCGCCACCGGCAGCCCGTCGATGAAGAGCTCGTTGGAATCGACCGCCTTGCGGCCGAGCTTGTCGATCTCGCGGATGTCGACAAAGTTGCGGTCGAGCTTGGTGTAGAAGAGGCTCAAACCCTCCGAATGGCTCTTAACCTCGTCGAGCGGCGTGGTGTGCGCGAGGATCAGCATGTAGTCCGCAACCTGCGCCGTCGAGGTCCAGACCTTCTTGCCCGAGATGACGTAGCGATCGCCGCGCTTCTCGGCTTTCACCTTGATCTTTGTGGTATCGAGGCCGGGATCGGGCTCGGTGACGGCGAAGCAGGCCTTCACCTCGCCGCGCGTGAACGGCGGCAGGATGCGTCTCTTCTGTGCTTCGGAGCCATGCAGAACCACCGGCTGCAGGCCGACGATGTTCATATGGATCGTCGACGCGGCGGCCTGCGCGCCGCCGCCCGCCGCCACCGTGCGCAGGAACAGCGCTGCCTCCGTCGCCCCGAGATTGGCGCCGCCATACTCTTCCGACATGCAGATGCCGAGCCATCCGCCATCGGCGACGGCGCGGTAGAATTCGTGCGGAAACTCGCCACTGCGATCCTTCTCGAGCCAGTAATCGAGCGGGAACTTCGCACAGATGCGCTCGGCAGCCTCGACGATCGCCTGTTCGCTCTCACCGAGCCGGAAATCCATGGCGTCTCCTCCACCTAGCCATTGCTCGCGCCGCCGGCGAAGTGCCGCGAGGCACGACCACGGTCGATCAGCGATCTCGTCAGGATGGATTACCGGCGCTGCGCCTCTAAGCCAAGGCGATCGCCGAAGGAGGCCGCATGGAGCGTGACCACGCACCAAGGGTCGAGATCAGCTCCATGCGAAAATGAGGCGTCGCTATCTCCCCGAACAGCGCAAGCCATGTCTCCGGAAGGCTCCCTGCGCTGCCCGGATCGCTTCGCTAATGTGCTCGCAAGCCTCGATTTTCAGGACATTCGCGCGCCACAGCCAACGAAGCGGCATGCGGGCCGGTTGAGTTCGCGGCGCCGGAGGCCTATGCGTGGGCGCCATGGACACCATCGCTTGCACCGCAAGGCCCTTGAGCTCCTGGCTCCGCCACCGAGCGCAGCCCAAAGCTGCGCCATTCCTGCCGATGAGCCGCGCCGAAATGACGGCGCTCGGCTGGGACGCCTGCGACATCGTGCTGGTGACGGGCGACGCCTATGTCGACCATCCGAGCTTCGGCATGGCGATCATCGGCAGGCTGCTCGAAGCCCAGGGCTTCAGGGTCGGGATCATCGCGCAGCCCGACTGGCAATCGGCCGAGCCATTCAAGGCGCTGGGAAAGCCCACGCTCTTCTTCGGCGTCACCGGCGGCAACATGGATTCGATGGTCAACCGCTACACGGCGGATCGCCGGCTGCGCCATGACGACGCCTATACGCCCGGCGGCGAGGGCGGCCGGCGGCCGGACCGCTGCACCATCGTCTACGCCCAACGCTGCCGCGAGGCATTCAAGGACGTGCCGATCGTGCTCGGCGGCATCGAGGCGTCACTGCGCCGCATCGCGCATTACGACTACTGGTCCGACAAGGTGCGCCGCTCGGTGCTGGCCGACGCCAAGGCGGACCTGCTGGTCTACGGCAATGCCGAGCGCGCCATCCTCGAGGTGGCGCATCGGCTCGCAGACGGCGAGGCGCCGCGCGATCTCGACTCCGTCCGGGGCACCGCACTCTTCCGGCGCGTGCCTGGCGACTATGTCGAGCTGCATGCCGACGACCTCGATGTCGCCGATGAGGGCGCCACGCGCACGCCAGGCGACACGGTGATCCGGCTGCCCGCCTGCGAGCTGGTCGAACAGGACCGCGAAGCCTATGCGCGTGCCTCGCGCGTGCTGCACCGGGAGAGCAATCCTGGCAATGCGCGCCCGCTCGTGCAGCGGCATGGCGACCGCGATCTGTGGCTGAACCCGCCGCCCATCCCGCTGACCACCGAGGAGATGGACGCCGTCTACGACCTCCGTTACGCCCGCGCCCCGCATCCCTCCTATGGTGATGCCAGGATCCCCGCTTGGGAGATGATCAAGTTCTCGGTGACGGTCATGCGCGGCTGCTTCGGCGGCTGCACCTTCTGCTCGATCACCGAGCATGAGGGGCGCATCATCCAGAACCGCTCGGAGGGCTCGATCCTGCGCGAGATCGAGCGCATCCGCGACAAGACGCCGGGCTTCACCGGCGTAATCTCCGATATCGGCGGGCCGACCGCCAACATGTATCGGATGGCGTGCAAGGACCCGAAGATCGAGGCAGCCTGCCGGCGGCTGTCCTGCGTGTTTCCCGAGATCTGCCCGAACCTCAACACTTCGCATGACGACCTGATCCGGCTCTACCGCAAGGTGCGCGAGGTGAAGGGCGTTAAGAAGGTGATGGTCGCCTCGGGCGTGCGCTATGACCTCGCGGTGAAGAGCCCCGAATATGTCAAGGAGCTCGTCACCCACCATGTCGGCGGCTATCTGAAGATCGCGCCCGAGCACACCGAGCGCGGCCCGCTCGACAAGATGATGAAGCCGGGAATCGACGCCTATGACCGCTTCAAGGAGATGTTCGATGCCGCCGCGAAAGAGGCCGGCAAGAACTATTACCTGATCCCCTATTTCATCGCGGCGCATCCGGGCACGACCGACGAGGACATGGTGAACCTCGCGCTCTGGCTCAAGAAGAACCGCTACCGCGCCGACCAGGTGCAGACCTTCCTGCCGTCCCCGATGGCGACCGCGACCGCCATGTACCATACCGGCGTCAATCCGCTGCGTGGCGTGCGGCACGGCGGCAGCGACAAGGTCGAGGCGATCAAGGGGCTCAAGCAGCGCCGGCTGCACAAGGCCTTCCTGCGCTATCACGACCCCGACAATTGGCCGGTGCTCCGCGACGCGCTGCGGCAAATGGGCCGCGCCGACCTGATCGGCGCACGCCCCGACCAGCTCGTGCCGGCCTACCAGCCGCCCGGCACCGGCAAAGCCGCCGGCACGCCACGCCCCCTGCGTCCCGCGAGCAGGACCCAACGCTTCACCACGAAGGGCGTGCGCATCATGAAATAGGCCGGCCAGGCGGTGCGCTCATGAGTCCGAAGTCGTCGTGAATTTCGAGGCGGCCGCGGGCGGCAGCGTCTCACCCTGCTGCAAGAGAATATCAAGAGCGAGCGGCGGCGCGACGGGCGCGATGCCGGCTGGTCGGCGAGCTTCTTCAATCGTCTGGCGATAATTGCCGGCTGACACCACGGGGAAAGACACGATGGCAAAACCGGAAATCATCGGTTCGGCGCGGTCGACATACACTTGGGCCGTGCGCATGGTCTGCGAGGAAAAGGGTATCGACTACACTTTGACGGAAACGATGCTCGGCGCGCCGGAGCTCTTCGCCATTCATCCCCTCGGCAAGATGCCGGTGCTGCGCCACGGTCAGATGGAGCTCTTCGAATCGAAGGCGATCGCCACGTATCTCGATCGCAGCTTCCCCGAACCGCATGTCTTCCCCTCCGATCCCCGCCTCGCTGCGCTGACCGAGCAATGGGTCTCGCTCGTCAACACGGTGATCGACCGCACGCTGATACGAACCTACCTCCTTGCCCATATCGTGCCTATGACCGCCGATGGCAAACCTGACCGCGCGGCGATCGACGCCATCATGCCGGCCGTCAGGGAGCAATTGGGAATCCTCGACAAGGCGGTCGCCCAAACGGGCTATCTCGTCGAGGACCGGTTTACATTCGCCGACATCAATCTGATGCCGATCCTCTATCGGGCCCGACAATTTCCGGAGAGCGCCGAGGCGCTCGCCGCCGCGACCCATCTTGCGGGCTACTATGACCGGCACGCTGCGCGGCCGAGCTTCGTGAACACCATTCCGCCCTCGGGTGCGCCAAGCCGATCGAAGGCCAACTAGCGCAAACGACGAAGGCGGGGGCCGGCCGCCATGGAGTGCTCTCGACCGCGGAAGTATATCTGCGTGTGCATCCGGATTTGAACACGTGTTCAAAATATGCGACGCTGTGCTCAAAATCGGGGCGATGCGGAGCGATCCATGGCGGGGAAGACACCGGTAAGGGCCATCGACGTCGCCCGCACATCCGGGGTGTCCCGAGCCACCGTCTCGCGCGCCTTCACCGAGGGCAGCAGCATTTCGGAGGCGAAGCTCAGGCGCGTCCTCGAAGCGGCGGATGCGCTCGGCTACCGTCCGAACGCTATCGCCCGCACCCTCACCTCGCGCAAGTCGGGCATCGTCGGCATCGTCATCGCCGACCTCGTCAATCCCTTCTATGCCAAGGTGCTCGAGACGACCTGCCTGAAGCTGCAGGAGCGAAAGCTCGCGAGCCTGCTGCTCTCGGGCGCCGATGCGCACAACCTCGACACGCTCCTGCCACAGCTCCTCTCCTATCAGGTCGATGGCGTGATCGTCGCGGCCGCCACCTTGTCGTCGAGGCTTGCCGATCGCTGCGCCGAGCGTGGGCTCCCCGTGGTCCAGCTCAACCGCTACAGCGAGCTCGACCACGTCAATGTGGTCTGCTGCGACAATATCCGCGGCGGCCGCATGGTCGCCGAGCATCTGCTCGGTATCGGGCGCCAGCGCATGGCATTTCTGGCCGGCATCGAGAACACCTCGAGCAGCCGCGATCGCGAGATCGGCTTTCGCAGCGGCCTCGCTCAAGTCGGCCTCGATCTCAAGGCCCGCGATGTCGGGAACTACGTCTATCGCGATGCGCTCGACGCGACCCAGAGGTTGCTTTCGCGCAAGCCTCGCCTCGACGCCTTGTTCTGCGCCAATGATGCGATGGCGATCGCGGCCGTCGATGTCGCGCGCAGCCTGAAGATCAAGGTGCCCGAGGAGCTGGCGATCGTGGGTTTCGACAATACGCCGCCGGCCTCTTCGCAGGCTTACAGCCTCACCTCGGTCGACCAGAATATCGACCAGATGGTCGACCAGGCGGTTGCCATGATCGTCGCAGGGAGCCCCCCGACCGGGCAGCGGGCGCAGAAGATCTTTTTGGCGAGCCGTCTGGAGGTCAGGAACTCAACTTCCGGTGGCGCGACGAAGGTTGTTCGCGGTTGACAGGGCTCCCGCACTGAGCTTTTTCTTGAGCACGCGTTCAAAAAGGGCGCCGTCTCGGGAGGATGCTGTGATGCGCAAATCGAGCTTCGTGCTGGCCGCCGCGGCGCTAGCGGCGTCGAGCCTGATGGGGGCGAGAGCCGAAGAGGTGACGCTGCAATTCCTCTTCCCCTCCGGGAATAACGGACTTGAAGCCGCCGTCGCCGAATTCCAGAAGCGCAATCCGGACATCAAGATTCAGTACCAGCCGATTCCCTTCGCGCAGATGAATTCGCAGGTGTTGTCACGCCTGGGCACGCAGGATTCGAGCCTCGACATCTACGGCGTCGATGCGCCGCGGGTCGCGGCGTTGGTGCAGCGCAAGTTCCTCACCGATTTCAGCTCTCTCAAGTCCGAGGCGCTCGCGGCCTTCGGCCAGAAGCCGGTTGAGACGGCGACCATCGCCGGCAAGATGTGGGCTTTGCCCATGTGGAACTCGACGCAGCTCCTCTACTACAACAAGGACCTGTTGAAGGCGGCCTCGGTGCCGGAGCCCAGCGCCGATCCAACGAAACGCCTGACCTGGGACGAACTCCTCGACGAAGCAGCCAAGGCGAAAGCGGCGGGCGCCAAATGGGGCTTCGCCTATGATCAGGTCGATCGCTATTACCAGCTTCAGCCGCTCTTCGAATCGAACGGCGCGGGTCCAGGCCTCAGCGGGCCCGACATGCTGACGCCGACCGTCGGTTCGGCAAAATGGATCGAGACCGCGGCCTGGTACGGCAAGCTCTTCGCGGACGGGCTCTCCCCGCGCGGTGTCGAGCCCGCTCAAAGCCCACAGCTCTTCGCTTCGGGGCAAGCCGCCTTCTTCTATGGGGTGCCGGCCCACACCACGACCTTCCTGAAGGCGACCGAGCTCAAATTCGGCCTCGCCCCTGTTCCCTATTTCGAGGGCGGTAAGCCGGTGACGCCGACCGATTCCTGGATGATCGGCATCAGCCCCTACAGCAAGCATGCCGAGCAGGCGTTGAAATTCGTCCGCTTCATCACGCTCGATCCCGAGGGCTCGGCGATCGCGGCGGGCGCCCAGATGCCGGCCAACAAGGTGTCGTTCCAGCAATATGCGCAGCGCAACACCGAAGTCGGCGGCGCGGCGACGGCACCCTTCGCGAGCATCCTCTCCTACGAGCTCGCCAACACCGCCGTGAGCCGCCCGCACAGCGTCGGCTATGTCGCCTTCGAGGAGATCATGAACAAGACCTTCAGCGATATCCGCAACGGCGCCGATGCCGCAGCAGGGCTCGCCAAGGCAGACCAGGCTTTGAAGGCAGCCTTCGCGCGTCTGCAATGACCAAGGGCCGGCGCGGCCTCGGCGGCTTCCTCGCGGACTTCCTGCGCGGAAGCCGGGAAGGATGGGCCGCATTTCTCTTCCTGGCGCCCGCCATCGCAATGGTGCTGGTGCTGCGCATCCTGCCCTCGACGCAGGCGATAATCGACTCCGTCAGGCTGCCGAATGGCAGTCTCGGCCTTGGCAATTTCACCTTCCTCCTCGGCGATCCGGGCTTTCAGAATTCGCTGAAGGTCACGCTGCTCTTCGCACTCATCGTCAACCCGCTGCAGATTGCGCTCGCGCTCGCACTCGCCGTGCTCTTGAACGACAGAGTGCCCGCGATCGGCCTGTGGCGCACCATTCTGCTTCTTCCCGTCGCCATCCCGCAGAGCATCTCGGCCGTGATCTGGAGCGTGATCTTTCGCCCCGACGGGCCGCTGAACGCCGTGCTCGGCGCGCTCGGCCTGCCCGAGCAGCGCTTTCTCACCTCGGTGGATCAGGCGCTGTTCTGCATCATCGTGATGGTGAGCTGGATCGGCGTCGGCTACTGGATGACCTTCCTGATCGCCGGGCTAAAGGACATCCCGGCCTCGCTCTACGAGGCGGCCACCATTGACGGCGCCTCCGCCTGGCAGCAATTCCGCCATGTGACCTTGCCGCAGCTGCGGCGCCCGCTGACCTTCGTGCTGGTGGCGGACACGGTCGCAAATTTCCTGATCTTCGCGCCCGTGCAGATCCTGACGAGCGGCGGCCCAGAAGGCTCGACCGACCTCATCATGAACAACCTCTACACCCGCGCCTTCATCACCAATGATGCGGGTGGGGCCGCGGCGCAGACTTTGATCCTCGTCGCCGTCGTCGTGACGATCGTCTCGGTGCAGTTTCGTCTCATGCTGCCGAAGGAAGGCCAGGCGTGAGCGAGCGTCCCATCCAGCCGGCACGCTCGGTCGCCGCGGTGCTGCTCGCGGCGATCTGGCTCCTGCCCTTGTGGTGGGCGGTCGTCAGTGCGCTCAGGCGCTCCGACACCATCTTCAAATATCTGTCGCCACTCAGCGTATGGACGCTCTGGCCGCGCGACTTCACGCTCGACAACGTCGCGGCGCTGCTGTCTGGCCCATTTCTCAAGGCCATCGTCACCTCCGTCTTCGTGACAGGAATGACGATCGGCGTTGGCCTCGTGCTCTGCGCAGCGGCGGCGTTCGCGCTCGCGGTCTTCCGGTTCCGTGGCCAATCGGTGGTTTTCGCCTGCCTGGTGGTCAGCTTCCTCATCCCCTTCGACTCGATCGCGGTCCCCCTCTCCAGCGTGATGCGCCAGGCCGGGCTGCAGAACAGCTATCTCGGCCTCATCCTGCCGGGTCTCGGCAATGGGCTTGCGGTCTTCATGCTGCGCCAGTTCTTCTTGGGCATTCCGCGCGAGCTCGGGGAAGCCGCCATGATGGATGGGCTCGGCTGGTGGGGGATCTTCCACAAGATCTACCTGCCGCTGTCGCGTCCGGCGCTGATCGGAGCAGGCCTCATCCTGTTCGTCTTCCAGTGGCAGGCCTATCTCTGGCCGCTTCTGATCGCGCCCAATCCGCAATACCGGGTCGCGGCCGTGGCGGTCGCGGATTTCATCGGGCAATACGATGTCGATTTCGGGCAGATGTTCGCCGCAGCCGTCTTGGGCGCGCTGATCCCGATGATCGTCCTTTTGCTGTTCCAGCGCGATTTCAGCTCGTCCGTTGCGTCCAGCGGAACCAAGGAATGAGATAGGGCGCCGCCAACAGGAGGTAGAAGTGAAAGTCATTCTCGATTGCGATCCCGGCAACGGCTTCCCCGGCGCTGACATCGACGACGGCCTCGCACTCGGGCTCATCCTGCGGAGCCCCGAGCTCGAGCTGCTCGCAGTGACGGTCGTCGCCGGCAACACGCCGGTCGACAAGGGCGTGCGCGCCGGTCTCTTCGTGCTCGAGGCCGCGAAGGCCGATATTCCGCTCTATCGGGGCGCCGAGCGCCCCTTGCTCGAGGATCCCGCCCCATGGCGTGCTCACATGGACGGCCGTGGCCGCAACGAGCAGGCGACCGCGCTTTGGACCGAAAGCGACGAGCCGAAACCCACGCGCAAGGCAACTCCCGGCGGCGCGGCCGAAGCGATCGTGCGCCTCGTTAACGCCCATCCCGGCGAGATCACCATCATCGCCGTCGGCCCGCTCACCAATGTGGCGAGCGCCATCCTGCTCGACCCGCAATTGCCGAAGAAAGTCGCGCGCTTCGTCATCATGGGCGGCGGCTTCGGCGTACCCAATAAGCCGCAGGAGCTCAATTTCGGCTATGATCCGGAGGCAGCAAGGCTCGTCGTCACCTCGGGCGCGCCGACGACTCTGGTGCCGCTCGACACCACGCTCAAGACGGCGCTGACGCTCGAGGAGAACGCGAAGCTGACGGCCTCCACTGATCCGCTCGCCCATATGCTCGGCCGGACCTGCGAGCCCTGGATCAAATATATCGCAGCAACCCGCAAGCGTGTCGGCTGCGCGCTGCACGACCCGCTCGCGGTGGCAGTCGTCCTCGACCCGACGCTCGTCACCATCAGCACGGTGCGTGTCGATGTCGAGCTCGTGGGGCGCTTGACGCGCGGCCGCCCCGTCTCCTGGATCGTCAACGATCCCTCACCCAATGCAGGGGTGAAGTTGCCCGACCTCAAGCCGATCGACGTCGCGATCGATGTCCGCAAGGAGGCCTTTGTGGCAATGATGATGCAAAGGCTGCTCGCAACGCCTTAGCGATTCCTCGCGATCGGCCGGGGCCTGCGCTCAACCCGTCACTGCCTCGGCAATCCTCTCGAGCCGCGAGAGATTGCGGATGGTCAGGCGGCGACCTCCCCTTACGAGTAATCCCGCCTTTTCCCAGCCGGTCAGGGTGCGGCTCGCCGTATGCAGCGTCGTGCCGGCGACGTCGGCGACGTCCTTGCAGCGCAGGGGGAAGCGGATGGCGATGCCGGCGGCGGTGCTGTGCCCGGACTGCCGTGTCAGCCTGATCAAGGTGTGGGCGATGCGCCGCTCGGCCCGTTGAGTGGCGAGCTCGCGGAGCCTCTCCTGCATCTCCTGCAGGCGCTCGCCGATGATGCGGATCGCGTTGATCGCGATCTTGGGATGACGCATCATCAATTCGGAGAGCTCGGCCTCGCTCCAGCTGGCCTCGAGCGTTTCATCCATGGCGGTGGCGTCGGCCGGATAGCGGCGATGGGTGAACAGCGCGACGGCGCCGAATACCTCGCCGGGACCGATGAAGCGAACGAGCATTTGCGCACCGTCGCTGCCGGATTGGGAGATACGCACCGCGCCATGAATGACCGCATGGGCGCGCGCATTGTCGTCGCCCTGATTGAAGATCCGCACGCCGGCGGGCAATAGCCGTCGGCGCGCGGCGGCGGCGGCGACCTCCAGAGCGCGAGGCGGCAGCCCGGCAAACAGCTCGACCGACCCGAGGGCCTGCGGTGATATGGGCGCTTCGAACGTCATCACACCATCGTGGCCATGAAATCGAAGTAGAGTTTGATCCAGCGCAAAGTCTCGGATTGTCGGCGGATGTAGCCTCACCCCAAGCTAACATGTTGGGTGGCGCGCTCATGGAACATTGGGTTGCCAAGTTCGAGCCGGACGGCGCGCACGTGCCCCGAACCGGAGCGCCGCCGTGACCGACGTCATCATCGCTCGCGCGCTCCATGTTCTCTCCGTTGTCATCTGGATCGGCGGGGTCTCGATGGTGACCACGGTCGCGCTGCCCGCGATCCAGTACGGCAGCTTCGGCGAGAATCGCCTGCAGGCGTTCCAGGCGATCGAGCGCCGCTTCGCCTGGCAGGCACGCGGCGCCATCATCGTTGCCGGACTGAGCGGGCTCTACATGACG
>Ga0318563_10000601_pt1 | contig 14906 bp, 9 predicted proteins | sample GRESIP066b5f19_FD_203689 | JGI IMG/M metagenome (GOLD analysis project Ga0318563, IMG submission 203689) | Tropical soil microbial communities from Luquillo Experimental Forest, Puerto Rico - GRE.SIPMG.066b5f19 | ecosystem: Environmental > Terrestrial > Soil > Tropical forest > Bulk soil... | reverse complement strand
CTGAAGTCCTCCTCACCGGCGGCACCGCCGGCGCCACCGGTGAGGAGGACTTCAGCGATTTCTTCGCCTCACTCTTTGGCGGCGGCTCGCCCTTCGCCGGGGCCGCACGCCGTGCCGGCGGGCGCGATCACCACGCCCGTGTCGACATCACACTCGAGGAGGCCTACCGCGGCGCCGTGCGGATGCTCGAGCTCAAGCGCCCGGAGGTGAAGCCGGACGGCTCGATCGAGCTGCACTCGCACACCGTGCGGGTCGCGATCCCTGCAGGTGTTGGCGAAGGTCAGCTCATCCGCCTCGCGGGGCAGGGCGAGCCCTCCGGTGGCGGCGGCAGCGCCGGGGATTTGTACCTCGAGACGCACATCCTGCCCGACAAGCGCTACACGCTCGACAACCGCGACGTGACCATCACTTTCCCGGTCGCGCCCTGGGAAGCGTCGCTCGGTGCGAGCGTCACCGTGCCGACACTCGGTGGTGCGGTCGAGATGCGCATTCCGGCCGGCGCACAATCCGGCCAGAAGCTGCGCCTGCGCGGACGCGGGCTCCCGGGGCAGCCCGCCGGTGATCAGTACGTGCAGCTGAAGGTGGTGCTCCCTCCGGCGGACACTCCGCAGGCCAAAGCGCTCTACGAGGAAATGCGGGCGAAACTCAACTTCGATCCGCGCGCCGGCGAGGCGAGGTGATCCATGGTACGCGTGACTCAGGTGCTCGAAGCGCACGTCCTCGGCGAGGGTGAGTGGATCGCCGCGAGCGAGATCTGCCAGCTTTGCCGCCTCGACCTGGAGGTGCTGCTCGAGCTCGCCTCACTTGGGATCGTCTCGCCGCGCGAGCGTGCCCCGGGTGATTGGCAGGTACCGGTCGCAGCGCTGCCACGACTGCGAGTGGCTGGCCGGCTGATACAGGATCTGGGGGTCAATGTGAGCGGCGCCGCACTCGCCGTGGAGCTGCTCGAGGCGCGACGCGCGCTCGAGACGCGCCTGCGGCACCTCGAGCGGCTCGTGTCGGATTACTGACCGAAGCTGGCACCGCCTGAGCGCAGCCACTCGAGCTCTGCTGGCGTACTCTCGCGCCCGAGCGCGCGGTTGCGGTAGGGAAAGCGCCCGAAGCGCTCGATGATCGAGCGGTGGTTATCGGCCGAGCGCAGGGCGGCGGTGAAGGTGTCGCGCATCTGCGCGGGAGCTTCCATGAGCAACCGCCGGGATGCGGCCACCGATTCCTCCTGCACTTCGCGGCTTTCGGCGTGCTGCAGCGGCATGTAGAAGAAGATCCGCTCCACCACCGTGAGCGCTGCGTCCGCTGCGGACTGCATGCCCGAGAGCGTGAGGCCGAGCGCCTGCGCATCGTAGGCAAACGCACGTGCGGTGCCGCGGAAGATGCTGCGCGGGAACTGATCGAGCAGGATGATGAGGCTCAGGCGCCGCCGCGGCCCATCGGCCCACCCGGACAGCTCGCCCCGCGCAGCGCGCTCGAGCAGCTCACCAAAGCGGACGCGGATATGCTCATCCCGCCGCTGTCGCCACTCGGAAGCTTCGTCCCCGAACCAGAAAAGGACGCGCCGCTTCAGGGCCTCCGCGGACAGCGGCACGGTGCCGAACCAGAATTCACGCACGCTGCGTGCCTCATCCATGCCGCTGTGTCGCTTCGGATCTCGCCTCGTCGGCCTCGAACAAGCGCTCGAGCTGCTGCGCAGCCTCACGGGTGGTGGCGAGAAACTTCTCCTCATCCTCCTTGACGCGGTACTGCGCCTGCAGAGTCTCCTGATCGTGCTGACGGAAGCGGCGCACCGCCTCGCGGGCACTCGCCGGCGTTTCCCCGAGTGCCTCCAGCACCGTGCCTGCCAGCTCCAGGCTCGAGGCGTAGGTTTCGCGGATGATCTCGGTGACCCCGACGTCCATGAGCGCGAATGCATGCTGGCGGCTGCGGGCGCGCGCGAAGATGCGCAGCTGCGGGAACTGCTCGCGCACCACCGTCGCGGTGCGCACCGAAGCATCCACATCGTCGATCGCGAGCACCAACACACGGGCAGTCTGCGCACCGGCGGCGCGCAGCAGGTCGAGGCGCGATGCGTCGCCATAGTAGACCTGGTTACCGAAGCGGCGCACGAAATCGACGTGCGTCTGGCTGCTGTCGAGGGCAGTGAAGGTGAGCCCCTTCACGCGCAGGACGCGCGCCACGATCTGCCCAAAGCGCCCGAAGCCCGCGATGATCACCGGGATGTCGCGCGCGTCGATCTCATCGTAGGGCGCTGCTGCCTCCGCCTTGCGACGCTGGCTCACCGCCTCGTACGCAATGAGTAGCAGAGGCCCCAGCATCATCGACAGCGTCACCGCCAGAATCAGCAGGTCCGCGGTGTGGACATCGAAAAGCTTTCCCCGCTCGGCGAGGCTGAACAGCACGAACGCAAACTCGCCCCCGGTCGGTAGCGCGAATCCCAACCGCAGCGGCGAGTCCCCGCGCATGCGCGCGAGCTTGCCGAGTGCGGTGATGGCGAGGATTTTCACCAGCAGGAAACCCGCAGTGAGCGCGAGCAGCTCGAGCGGTGCGGAGCGCAGCAGCCCGAGGTTCGCCGCCATCCCCACGGAGATAAAGAACAGCCCGAGCAGCAACCCCTTGAAGGGCTCGAGGTCCGCCTCGAGCTCGTGGCGGAATTCGCTGTCCGCGAGCAGCACGCCGGCGAGAAAGGCTCCGAGCGAGGCCGAGAGTCCCAGCCGGTTCGCCAGTAACGCGGTGAGGATGACCGTGAGCAGTGCCGCAGCGGTAAACACCTCGCTCACCTGCACCCGCGCGACGAGGCGCAGCGCGGGCCGCAGTACCACTCGACCGCCGCCGATCAGCACGCCGGCGCCCACGGCGAGGAGCTTGAGCAGCGTGAGCCACCATGGCCCTACACTCGGGTGAGAGTCAGGCAGCGGCTCGAGCATCGGCAGGATCGCGAGCGCAGGCAATACCGCGAGATCCTGGAACAGCAGGATGCCGAAGGCCGCCCGGCCGTGCTGCGTCTTCAACTCTTGCCGTTCGGCGAGTACCTGCAGCACCAGCGGCGTCGAGGACAGCGAGAGACCGAAGCCGATGATGCCGGCAGCAGCGGGCGGCTGCCCGAGCGCCCAGGCGATCGCGCCCAGCAGCAGCGTGCACAGCGCCACCTGCGCGGCACCGAGCCCGAACACGATACGCCGCATCACCCACAGCCGGGTCGGCTGCAGCTCGAGCCCGATGACGAAGAGCAGCAGCACAATGCCGAATTCGGCCGCGTGCCTGATGTGCTCGACGTCGCTGATGAGGTTCAGGCCCCAGGGGCCGATCGCAAGGCCGGCGGCGAGATAACCCAGGATCGAGGAGAGCCGCGCGAAGCGGAACAGCGAAACGGCGACCACAGCCGCTGCCAGCAGGATGGCGGTTTGTGTCAGGCTGATCATGGGGTCGGACGATTCTCGCAGGAATCGGCGGGCGAAGCGCGCCAGCACTGGGCGGGTGCCGCGAGGCCCGGGATCCGGTCAGCGGCCCCTTGAGTTTCCGGCGCCAGGACCCCATTGCCGCGGAAATGCTCGACAACGAACTGCCCGAGGACGGATCCGCCGCAGCGCCGCTGACGTCCGCGGCCGAGCCGCTCGATGCGTACTCGGCTGCCGTGGTCGGTGCGGTCGAGCAGGTCGGCCCTGCGGTAGTCAGCGTCTACGTGGGAGGGGCGCGCGAGGCCGAGCGGGCGCGAGGCGGCGCCGGCTCGGGTGTCGTGGTGACGCCCGATGGGTACCTGCTCACCAACGAGCACGTGGTGCAGCGGGTAACCGAGGCACGCGTCACCTTCGTCGATGGCCGCAGCGTGCCGGCCGTGGTCGCGGGCCGCGATCCGGCGACCGACCTGGCCGTGCTGCGTGCGCAGGCGGCCACGTTGCCCTATGCCCGCCTGGCGCCCGAGCAGCGTCTGCGTCCGGGCCAACTCGTCGTCGCGGTCGGCAACCCTTTCGGCTTCGAGTCCACCGTATCGGCGGGCGTGGTGAGCGCGCTCGGCCGCTCGCTGCGCAGCCGCCAGGGCCGGCTCATCGAGAGCGTGGTGCAGCACACCGCAGCGCTCAACCCCGGCAACTCCGGCGGGCCGCTGGTCGATGCGCTTGGACGCGTGGCGGGCATCAACACCGCGATCATCGCCATGGCGCAGGGCATCGGCTTTGCCGTGCCCGCAGCCACCGCGCAATGGGTGTTGACGGAGATTCTCACCCAGGGCCGCGTGCGCCGCGCCTGGCTCGGCATCGCCGCGCGCGATCGCCCGCTCGATCTGCGCCTGGTACGTGCACTCGGACTGAGCACACGGCACGCGGCGGAGGTCCTCTCGCGCGAAAGCTCAGGCCCCGCGGCCACCTCCGACCTGCGGCCCGGCGATCTGATCGTGGCGGTGAACGAGGAGCCGGTCGACGGCATCGATGCGCTCCACCGCCTCCTGAGCCGGGTGCCGCCGGGCAGCGAGCTCACTCTGCAGGTGGTACGGCGGACGCAGCGGCTCGAGGTCGGGCTCATCGTGCGCGAGCCGCCGGCGTGAGAGGAGGCGAGCTGAGGCGGCTTTCACCAATGGTTAACCCATTGGTGAAGTATTGCTCGGACGTCTTCTCTGCCAGCCCTCCTGCCTCAGCCGATAGAGCACGTGCCGTTGCAAGGGGTGTCCCTCGGGCAAGCGCGGATGGTCGAAGTCCCCGTGCACATCGTGCGCCATTCCGAGCCGCTCCATCACGGCACGGGAGCGGCGATTCGCCGGCACCGTGAAGGAGACCACCTCGAGCAGTGCGAGCGTCTCGAAGGCGAAGCGCAGGCACTCGCGGCCCGCTTCGGTGGCGAGACCCTGACCCCAGCTTTCGCGCCCGAGGCGCCAGCCGATCTCGATGCAGGGAGTGAAAGCTGCCTCGAAGGTCGGCGCACGCAGACCGACGAAGCCGATGAACGCACCGTTTTGGCGCAGCTCCGCTGCCCACAGCCCCCACCCCTGGCGGGCGATCTCGGCCTCGGCGGCGCGCGCGAACGCATCGCTCTCGGCGCTGTTGAGGCAACGACTCATGAACTGCATCACGCTCGGGTCCGCGTTGAGACGCGCGAACGGCTCGCGGTCACTCGCGCGCCATTGCCGCAGCCAGAGTCGTGGTGTCGAGAGCTCGCTCACGCGGATCGGTGCTTGCAAGAGCTTCGCAGGCCGGTATTATCGGGCACATAGTGATGGTGTAAGACAGTCGGTTCCGCGGACGCGCTGATACGCACGTCCTGCACGACTGCTCGTTCGCGGACCCTCGAGTCGCTCGAGGCACCCGCGGATCTCCTGAGCGAACGAATTGCCGGTGTGCGCTCGAGCCGCGGGCCCTGAGGCCTGATGCTGCGGCGCGCCCGCGTTGCACGCGCAGCCAGAGGCTCTCGCCATGCACACTCCCGAGCGCGGACTGTACAAAGACACCTACGAGCGCGACAGCTGCGGATTCGGGCTGATCGCGAGCCTGGACGATGCTGCGAGCCACTGGCTGGTGCGCACTGCCATCACCTCTCTCAACCGCCTGACGCACCGCGGCGCCATCGCCGCCGATGGCAGGACGGGCGATGGCTGCGGACTGCTGCTGAAGCGGCCCGAGCGTTTCCTGCGCGCGGTCGCGGCGGAGTGCGGCATCGCCCTCAGCAACCGCTTCGCTTCCGGGCTGGTATTCCTGTCAGGCGATGCGCAACAGGCGGCTGCGGCCCGGGCGGCGCTCGCGGCGGAGCTCACACGCCAGGGGGTCACGGTGGCCGGCTGGCGCGCGGTGCCAACCAACCCGGAGGCGTGCGGCGCCGAGGCGCTGAGATCCCTGCCGCTGATCGAGCAGCTGTTCGTCGACTGCCGTTCGGCGGAGCTCGATGAGGCGACGCTCAACCGGCGGCTGTTCATGGCGCGGCGGCTGGCGGAGAAGGCGTGCGCCGCCGATGCCGCGTTCTACGTACCGAGCCTCTCCGCCAGCACCTTCGTCTACAAGGGCATGGTGATGCCGCAGCACCTCAGCGAGTTCTACCCGGATCTCGCTGACCCGCGGCTCGAGAGCTCGGTGGCGGTGTTCCACCAGCGCTTCTCCACCAACACCCTGCCCCAGTGGCGGCTCGCACATCCTTACCGCTACCTGGCTCACAACGGCGAGATCAACACCATCCAGGGCAACCGCAACTGGGCGACCGCGCGCGGGCCGTTGCTGCACTCGCCGCTCCTGCCACAGCTGCAGGAGGTGCTGCCGCTGGTCTCGCTCACCGGGTCGGACTCGCAGAGCCTCGACAACATGCTCGAGGTGCTGCTGATGGGCGGCCTCGATCCGCTGCATGCCATGCGTCTGCTCATGCCGCCGGCGTGGCACGGGCTCGACAGCATCGACCCGGAGCTGCGCGCGTTCTACGAGTACTACTCCGTGCACATGGAGCCATGGGACGGACCCGCCGGTGTCGCGCTCACCGATGGCCGCTACGCCTTGTGCACCCTCGATCGCAACGGGCTGCGCCCGGCGCGCTTTGTGCTCACGGGCAACCGCTGTCTGACGGTCGCCTCCGAGAGCGGTGTGTGGGACTACCAGCCCGAAGAGGTGGTCCGGCAGGGCAAGCTCGGTCCGGGCGACATGCTCGCGCTCGACCTGGAGACCGGCGCGCTCATGTTCTCGCAGGACATCGATCAACTGCTCAAGGCGCGCCATCCCTACAAGGCCTGGCTGAAAAAGGGTGTGCGCTACCTTGAGAGCGACCTGGTGGACCCACGCCTCGCCGCCGAGCCGATGGACGGCGCGACGCTCACGCTCTACCAGAAGATGTTCAACGTCACGCAGGAGGAGCGCGAGGACATCATCCGCGTGCTGGCGCAGGACGAGAACGAAGCGGTGGGCTCGATGGGCGATGACACACCGCTGCCGGTGCTCTCGAGCAAGGTACGCTCGCTCTACGACTACTTCCGCCAGCAGTTCGCCCAGGTCACCAATCCGCCGATCGACCCGCTGCGCGAGTCGCTGGTGATGTCGTTGCAGACGCAGATTGGACCGGAGTGCAACATTTTCCAGCCTGCACCCGAGCACGCCCGCCAGGTGGTGCTCGGCTCGCCGATCCTCTCGCAACGCAAGCTTCGCCAGATCCTGGCGATCGAGGAGGTGACGCATGAGTTTCTCGATCTGCAGTACGAACCTGCCGAGGGCCTCGGGCGGGCGATCGCGCGGCTGTGCGCACAGGCCGAGAGCGCGGTACGTGAGGGCAAGCTGGTCCTGCTGCTGTCGGACCGCTATCTGGTAAAGGGGCGCATTCCCGCGCACGCGCTGCTGGTCACCGGCGCGGTACACCAGCATCTGGTCAAGGCCGGACTGCGCTGCAAGTGCAACCTGCTTATTGAGACCGGCACCGCGCGCGAGCCACATCACTTCGCCTGCCTCATCGGCTACGGAGCCACGGCCGTGTATCCCTACATGGCTTACCAGGTGCTGTTCGAGATGATGCGCCGCGGGCGCATGAAGCTCGACTTCGCGGCGCGCGTCGAGCTCGGGCGCAGCTACCGCGCGGGGCTGCGCAAAGGCCTGTTCAAGATCATGTCGAAAATGGGTATCTCCACCATCGCGAGCTATCGCAGCTCGCAGCTGTTCGAGATCGTGGGACTCGCCGCGGAGGTGGTGCAGCGCTGCTTCACCGGCACCGAGAGCCGGGTGCAGGGGGCGGACTTCAGCGATCTCGAGGCGGATGCGCTTGCGCTGGCAACCTTCGCCTGGGATCCGCGCGAGGCGATCGCTCATGGGGGCCTGCTGAAGTACGTACACGGCGGGGAGTACCACATGTACAACCCGGATGTGATCGCGGCACTGCAGGCGGCGGTGATCTCCGGAGAGCGCGCCCACTACCGCGAGTTCGCGCAACTGGTAAACAGCCGCCCGCCCTCCACCTTCCGCGACCTGCTCGTCCTCAGGCCGCTCGGGCCGGCGGTCCCGCTCGGCGAAGTCGAGCCTCCCGAGGCTGTGCTCGCGCGTTTCGACAGCGCCGGGATGTCCCTCGGAGCTCTCTCCCCCGAGGCGCACGAAGCACTCGCGATCGCCATGAACCGCCTCGGCGCGCGCTCCAACTCGGGCGAGGGCGGCGAGGATCCCGCGCGCTATCGCAGCGAGAAGAACTCGAAGATCAAGCAGGTGGCCTCCGGACGCTTCGGCGTGACGCCCGAATACCTGATCAACGCGGAGGTGCTGCAGATCAAGATCGCGCAGGGCGCCAAGCCGGGGGAAGGCGGCCAGCTGCCCGGTCACAAGGTCAACGACATGATCGCCACGCTGCGCTTCGCGCGTCCCGGTGTGGGACTGATCTCACCTCCGCCGCATCATGACATCTACTCCATCGAGGATCTTGCACAGCTGATCTTCGATCTCAAGCAGGTGAACCCCGCGGCGCTGGTGTCGGTGAAGCTGGTGGCCGAGCCCGGCGTCGGCACCGTGGCCGCAGGGGTGGCCAAGGCTTATGCGGATCTGATCACCATCTCCGGCTACGACGGCGGCACCGGCGCGAGCCCACTCTCCTCGATCAAGTATGCAGGCACGCCGTGGGAGCTCGGCCTCGCCGAGACGCATCAGACGCTGCGCGTGAACGAGCTGCGCCATCGTGTGCGCTTGCAGGCCGACGGGGGCCTGAAGACCGGGCTCGATGTGGTCAAGGCCGCCATCATTGGCGCCGAGAGTTTCGGCTTCGGCACGGCGCCGATGGTGGCGCTCGGGTGCAAGTACCTGCGCATCTGTCATCTCAACAACTGCGCCACCGGAGTCGCGACCCAGCACCAGCTGCTGCGCTCGAAGTACTTCATCGGGCTGCCGCAGATGGTGATCAATTACTTCCGCTTCGTGGCCGAGGAGGTGCGCGAGCTGCTCGCCTGCCTCGGGGCCCGCAGCCTGGATGAGATCATCGGCCGGACCGAGTGCCTCGAGGTGTCAGTTGGCACGACGCCGAGACAACGCAAGCTCGATCTTGCCCCCATCCTCGCGGACGCCGGGCTGCGCGGCACAGCCCCGCGGTTCTGCAGCACGCCCCGCAATGCGCCCTTCGACAAGGGCGAACTGGCCGAGCGCATGGTGCGCGAGATGTTGCCGGCGATTGCGGCCAGGAGCGGGGGCGAGTGGTGCTATGAGATCTGCAACTACCATCGCTCGATCGGCGCGCGCCTCTCGGGGGAGATCGCGCGGCGCTGGGGCAACCACGGCATGGAGGATGCCCCCATCACCGTGCGCTTCAGCGGCCACGCGGGCCAGAGCTTCGGCGTGTGGAATGCGGGCGGCCTGCACCTGTATCTCGAGGGAGATGCCAACGACTACGTCGGCAAGGGCATGGCTGCCGGCAGGATCGTGCTGCGTCACCCCGCACGCGCGCGCTTCATGGCGCGCGACACGATCATCATGGGCAACACCTGCCTGTACGGCGCCACCGGCGGAGAGCTCTATGCCGCCGGAGTCGCCGGTGAGCGTTTCGCGGTGCGCAACTCCGGCGCGGTAGCGGTGCTCGAAGGCGCAGGCGATCACTGCTGCGAGTACATGACCGGCGGTGCGGTGTGCGTGCTCGGGCGCACCGGAGTCAATTTCGGCGCCGGCTTCACCGGCGGCTTCGCCTACGTGCTCGATCTCGAGCGCAATTTCGTCGACCGCTACAACCACGAGCTCATCGATATCAGCCGCATCCATCCCGAGGCGATGCAGTCGCACGTGCAGCACCTCGAGGGGATGCTCGAGCGGCACGTGAGCACGACCGGCAGTCTCTGGGCCGAGGAGATCAGCGGCGACCTGCGCACGTTCCTGCCGAAGTTCTGGGTCGTCAAACCCAAGGCCGCCTCCATCGATTCGCTGATCGAGAACCTGCGGCGCGCTGCCTGAGCAACCGACACCGATTCCATGAGCGACAAGCACCTGCAGTTCCTCGACATCCCGCGCGCGGAACCCGCCAAGACGCCCGTCGAAGCGCGCATCGGCACCTTCCGCGAGATCTACGCGGGCTTCGACGCCGGCGGCGCCGCACAACAGGCGGGCCGCTGTCTCGCGTGCGGTAACCCGTTCTGCGAATGGAAATGCCCGGTCCACAACTACATTCCCAACTGGCTGAAGCTCATCGAGGAAGGGAATCTGTTCGAGGCGGCGGAGCTCTCACACAAGACCAACTCGCTCCCCGAGGTTTGCGGCCGCATCTGTCCGCAGGACCGCTTGTGCGAAGGCGCCTGCACGCTCAATGACGGACTGGGTGCGGTCACGATCGGTGCCATCGAGAAGTACATCACCGACGAGGCGTTGAAGCGCGGCTGGAAGCCCGATATGTCGCACGTGCAGGCGACGGGCAAGCGTGTAGCGATCATCGGAGCCGGCCCGGCGGGACTCGCCTGCGCCGACGTGCTGGTGCGCAACGGCGTGCAGCCGGTGGTGTTCGACCGTCAGCCACGCATAGGGGGCCTGCTCACCTTCGGTATCCCGCCCTTCAAGCTCGAGAAGGAAATCGTGGAGACCCGGCGCGAGCTGCTGCAGGGCATGGGCGTCGAGTTCCGCCTCGGCTGCGAGATCGGCCGCGATGTCAGCTTCGCGCGGCTGCTCGCCGACTACGACGCCGTGTTTCTCGGCATGGGCACCTACACTTACGTGCGCGGCGGCTTTCCCGGTGAGGACCTGCCGGGTGTGTACGAGGCCTTGCCGTACCTCGTCTCCAACATCAACTACGAGCTCGGTCTCGAGGGCGCTGCGCATGCCCTCATCAGCCTGCGCGGGCGACGCGTGCTGGTGTTGGGCGGCGGCGATACTGCCATGGACTGCAACCGCACCGCGATCCGCCAGGGAGCGCAGAGCGTCACCTGCACTTACCGGCGCGATGAGGACAACATGCCGGGCTCGCGGCGCGACTACCGCAACAGCCGCGAGGAAGGCGTGGAGTTTCTCTTCAATCGTCAGCCGATCGAGATCGTAGGCGCCGAGTGCGTGGAGGGTGTGAAGCTCGTCGAGACGATGCTCGGACCGCCCGATGCGCGCGGGCGGCGCGTACCGCAGCCGCGCGCCGGCTCCGAACAGATCGTGCCCGCGGATGCAGTGATCATCGCTTTCGGTTTCCTGCCGAGCCCGCCGCCCTGGCTCGCAGAGCACCGCATCAGGGTGCACGATGGCGGTCGCGTGCGCGTGTCCGCGGGTGCGCAGACCGCGTTTCAGACCACGAACCCGCAGGTGTTTGCGGGCGGTGACATGGTACGCGGCTCGGACCTGGTCGTGACTGCGGTGTTCGAGGGACGTGAGGCTGCGCGTGGCATCCTCCAGTATCTCGGCGTCCGCTGACACAAAGAAAAAGGCCCCGCAGCTGGCGGGGCCCTGTAAGGTTTGGTCGCGTCGTCAACTGACCCGGTGGTTCGCTGTCAGCTCTTGCCGGGTGCTCCCTTCACACTCAACTGAGTGGCCGCAGCACCGCGGCTTGTCGCGTCATCACGAGCATCTATATCTTTGCGGCTGAAACGCTTGGAGCTGTGAGCTCCGGCTTCTATTGCGAGGCCCGCGTGTTCATCCACGCGTTGTGTCGTTCCTGACAACCCACAGCAAGTTAGTGGCTGCCCTACCCGTGCCCGCGTCGATCCCCGAGTTTTCTGTTGTAAGTTGCCTCCTACAGGAGCGGCTTGTACGCATCAGCGGCGGATGGCGCCGTTAACTGCAGGTCAGAAATTCTTTTGCAGACAGAGCCTTCCCGTAATAATTGTACTGATTCCGGCAAAGATTTCCATGTCGCAATTTGTCGACAAAGGTTAAATCAGGCATTGGCTTGAACGCGACAGTGGTGCCGCCGGCCACCCGGCTCAGCGGGGGAGACGCACGCTGACCCGTACTCCCGAGGCACCGGGGAGGCTCGTGGCGGTGGCGTCCCCACCGTGGAACTCCGCAATGAGGCGCACGATGTAGAGGCCCAGCCCGAAGTGCGGCCGGCTGTCGCCGTCCGGGCGCGACTGCCACAGGGATTCGAACAGCCTTCCGGCCAGGTGTGCGGGCAGCGCTGGCCCGGGATTCTCCACCTCGATGAAGGCAGCGGCGCCCTCGAGCCGCAGGCGCAGGGTGATCGTGGCCCCCTCGGCGCTGAAATCGACCGCATTGTCGATCAGCTTGTCGAGCATCTGCACGATCAGATCCGGGGCGCCATGCAACATAATCGGTCCGGCGGGCTGCTCGAGAGCAAAGGCGCGGCGCGGGAACGCTGTCCGATAGGCCGCCACCGCGGAATCGAGCACGGCGACCAGGTCGAAATCCACGCGCTCGGCGCCGCCGATCGCCTCCTCCACGCGGCTCGCGGCTCCCATCGCGAGCAGGATCGCATTCAGGCGATCGCTTCCCTGCCGTGCGCGCGCGATGTAAGCGGGTGCCGCCTCGCCCGCGGGCTCCGCCTCGAGGTTCTCCAGCGAGGAGCGCACGATGGTGAGCGGCGTGCGGATCTCGTGCGCGAGCCTGCCGGCGAGCAGGCGCAGGTAATCGGTGTACGCGTTGAGACGACCGAGGAGCGTCGAGAAGCTGCGCGCGACGTCACCGAGCTCATCACGCGCCGCGGTCTCCGGAAAGGCAGTCACCAGGCCCGAGCGCGTCAGCGCCGACTCGCTCGCGCGGCGCAGCCGCGCGAGTCGCAGCGCGAGCCATGCGGCGAAGGCGAACATGAGCACCACTGCCGCGACGCTGGTGCCAAGTGTGAAATTCAGCATGCGGGTGAGCGCCCGGTCGCGCAGCCGCAGCCAGCGATCGGCGGTCTGCGTGACCTCGAGCGCGCCGATCACCTGGCGTTGATCGCCGTCGTAGATCGGCGCGTGCGCCTCGATCAGGCTGGGTGCGCCCGGCCGGTCGATGAAGCGGCGGTAGAGCCGCGCGAGCAGCGGTGCCCCGGGGCTGAGTGTGCGTGCCTGCGCCAGCGCATCGACGCGGGCCAGCATGTGGCCATCGGCCGCGCTGATGGTGAGCTTCAGCCCCGGTTGCACGAACTGCGCGAGGTAGGCGGAGAGCTCGGGAGCCGCAACGATCAGGCGGCCGCGGGTGTGCAGGTCATCGCTGCGCAGGGTGCCGTAGCTGATGGGCGCCGCACCGCGGCTGTCGCGATCATCGATCAGCACCCCGAAACGCTCGCCGAGCATGGAGAGCGGTACGCGCATCTCGACGCGGTAGCCTTCCCTGGAGGGCTGCCACGCCGCGCGCACGCGCGGCTCGATGACGACGCGCTGCTCACCGTATTCCCCCGATTCGATGCGCCGCGCGGTGAGCGTGCCGGGCCCGGTCGCCGCGAGGAACACCTGCTGCTCCCCGCCGTGACTGTCGCCGTAGCCGATCCACACGCGATCGCCGAAGCCAGCCGGATCGAGCCAGTTGGTGCCCGGAGCATCGAACACCGGGTGCTCATCGTGCACCTCGAGCAGCACATACAACATGCGCTCGTACACGCCGCTGAGGATGCCGAAGTGATGCCGCGCATCGTGACTGAAGTTTGCCCACGCCGCCGGATCGTGCGGCCAGTCATCGGCGTAGCCATCAATGAGCGGTGCAGCGGTGAGCGCGAGCGGGCGCAGGTCGTAGGGTCCGGGCGCTCCCGTGTCGCGCAACGCAGCGGGAGCTGCGGCGGCGGCAGCTGTCTCCTGCCCGGGCGCATCGCGCGCCGTGTCGGCGGCGGGCAGGGGCTCGCGGTACAGCAGGTCCGTGCGTCCCTGCAGTGAGGCGGCAATGGTCTGTGCCACAGCCTGCAGCGAGGTCTGTTCGCCCTCGCGCAGCGCCGCTTCCATCTCACGCGCGTAGCGGCAGCCGGCCCAGGGGAGCCCGAGCGTGGCGAGGCCGAGAGCCAGGAGCTTGAGGCGCAGCGACATCGCTCGAGCGCTTTACTCCACCCAGCGGTAGCCCATGCCGTAGACGGTCTGCAGGCTGTCGAATTTCGGGTCGAGGGCCTGAAATTTGCGCCGGATGCGCTTCACGTGCGAGGTGATGGTGTTGTCATCGAGCACTACGTTGGCCGCATCCATGAGCTGCTGGCGGTTGCGCACGTGGCCCGGATGGCGCACCAGCGCATGCACTATCCAGAACTCGGTGAGCGACAGCAGCACCACCTTGCCATCCCATTGCGCCTGCATGCGCTCGGGGTCGAGCGTCAGCGCTCCACGGCGCATGATCTCGCCAGCGGCGTCGGGGTGGCGCAGCGCATCCACGCGGCGGAACAGTGCGTTCACGCGCGCCGTGAGGTGCGCGAGGCTCAGGTCCTTGGTGAGAAAGTCGTCCGCTCCGAGGCGCAGGCCCGACACCGCATCGAGCTCGCTGTCGCGTGCAGTGAGAAAGATGATCGGCAGCTCTGCCGACAACGCCCGTAGCTCGCGGCACAACTCGAAGCCGCCCTCCGGCTCATCCGCGAGCGAGATGTCGATGACGGCCAGGTCGGGCAGGCGTGCGGCGAAGGCCGCCATCGCCTGCGCACGGTCGGGGTAACAGCGCACCGCGTAGCCTTCGCGGGCGAAGGCAGCGGCGTAGTTGTCGCGAATGGCCGCTTCGTCCTCGACGATGGCGATGAGGCGCTTCATCCAGGACTCAAGGCTACCGTCTGCGGGCGTGCGGCGGAAGCGCGGTCTGAGCGCCACTTTGCGCCACAATTCTTCGCCGCCGCGGCATTTTCCTGCCCGCCCTGCGATCGCCCCCGGGCGCCCAATGCTGGCATGTTCTGCGGGAAACTGTCTCCCACGCCCACGGCAGCGAACGTGACGGTCACCCGCCGCCGCGAGCGGCTCCGCAACTGGCTGGCGCTGCTGGCGCTCCTGGCGATCGGCATCGCCTGAACGGCGCTCGTTGAGCTTGGCCCGACAGCCGTGCTAGGTTGTCGCGCGCTTACGAAAGACAACAATCAAACCGCGGCGGCCTCAACCGGCGCGCCGGCGGCACGGCGGATATCGGGGAGGGCTCATG
>Ga0318563_10000600_pt1 | contig 14908 bp, 11 predicted proteins | sample GRESIP066b5f19_FD_203689 | JGI IMG/M metagenome (GOLD analysis project Ga0318563, IMG submission 203689) | Tropical soil microbial communities from Luquillo Experimental Forest, Puerto Rico - GRE.SIPMG.066b5f19 | ecosystem: Environmental > Terrestrial > Soil > Tropical forest > Bulk soil... | reverse complement strand
CGCCGACTCGAAGGTCCTGACGCCGGCCGAACGGGCGCGGCTTGCCCCGATCATTCGCAGTCGCGCACTCGCCTTCGGCATCGGCTGGGCCGACCGCGACGAGATCGACTGCCTGAATATCTTCCAGGCCACCATGCTCGCCATGCGCCGCGCATTGCTCGCGCTCCCGGTCGCCCCGACGCACGTGCGCATCGATGGCAATCGCTGCCCGGATCTGCGCGATCTGCCCTTCGGTTGCACCTTCGAAGCGATCGTCGGCGGGGATGCGCGCGTTGCGGCCATCAGCGCGGCCTCGATTCTCGCCAAGACCTGTCGCGACGCCATGATGCAGGCACTGGATGCCTGTTACCCGGGCTTCGAGCTGGCAACTCACAAAGGTTACTGCACGCCCGCGCACCTCGATGCGTTGCGCGGCCGCACACCTTCGCCGCTGCACCGCCGCTCCTTCAGCCCGGTGCGCCTGAGTCTCGGCGCCGAGTATGACGATGAGGCGCTGCTGCAGCTGCTCGGGATGCAAGAGCAGGAGCCCGGCTGATGTCCCAGGGCTTCGTCCACCTGCGGCTGCACACCGAGTACTCACTCAGTGACAGCGTGGTGCGGATCCCCGAGCTCGTCACAGCGGTGGCGGCGGCGGGCATGCCGGCGGTCGCGGTCACCGACCAGAGCAATCTCTTCGCGATGGTCAAGTTCTACCGCGAGGCGCTGCGCAGCGGCGTGAAGCCGATCGTGGGCATCGATCTGTGGGTAGCGGAGGAGGGTGAACGCGCGGCGCCCTCGCGCCTGACGCTGCTCTGTCAGTCGCAGGAGGGTTACCGCAACCTCGCGCGGCTCGTGACCCGTGCCTATCTCGAGGGCCAGGAGCGCGGCGTGCCGCGCATCGAGCGCCGCTGGCTGTCGGTGGCCGCGCTCGAGGGCCTGATCGCGCTGTCCGGCGCCCAGGAAGGCGACATCGGCCGCGCGCTCGTCAACGCGCGCGAGCCGGATGCCGAACGCTCGCTCGCTGCCTGGCTCAGCCTGTTGCCGGGGCGTTTCTATCTCGAGCTGCAGCGCCTCGGCCGGCCGTTCGAGGAGGCCTACATCGCCGGCGCCGTGGCGCTCGCGGCGCGCCGCGGCGTGCCGGTGGTCGCCACCAACGACGTGCGCTTCCTCAAGGCGGCCGAGTTCGAGTCGCACGAGGCGCGCGTCTGCATACACGAAGGCGCGCTGCTCGCGGACGCCGGGCGCGTGCGCCGCTACGCGCGGCAGCAGCACCTGCGTACGCCGCAGGAGATGGCGGCGCTGTTCGCGGACGTGCCCGAGGCGCTCGCCAACTCGGTGGAGATCGCGCGCCGCTGCAGCCTGGTGCTCACGCTCGGCGAGGCGCGGCTGCCGCAGTACCCGCTGCCCGCCGGGGTGTCCACCGAGGAGTTCCTGCGTGCGGAGGGCGAACACGGACTCGTGGCGCGCTTCGCAGACGGCGCGGGTCCGCCCGCGGGGCACCGGGAGCGCCTCGCGCGCGAGCTCGATGTCATCTGTCAGATGGGCTTCGCGGGCTACTTCCTCATCGTCGCCGACTTCATCCGCTGGGCGCGCGCCAACGGCGTGCCGGTAGGACCCGGACGAGGCTCGGGAGCGGGTTCGCTGGTCGCCTACAGCCTGGGGATCACCGATCTCGATCCTATCCGCCATGACCTGCTGTTCGAGCGCTTCCTCAATCCGGAGCGCGTCTCGATGCCGGACTTCGACATCGATTTCTGCATGGACGGGCGCGACCGCGTGATCGATTACGTGGCGCAGAAATACGGTCGCGAGCGCGTCTCCCAGATCATCACCTACGGCACGATGGCGGCCAAGGCGGTGGTGCGCGATGTCGGACGCGTGCTCGGCATGCCCTACGGCTACGTCGACCGCATCGCGAAGCTCATTCCGTTCGAGCTCGGCATCACGCTCGATGGCGCACTGGAGAAGGAAGCGGAGCTTCGCAGGCTCTACCAGGAAGAGGACGAGGTGCGCAACCTCATCGACCTGGCGCGCTCGCTCGAGGGCCTGACGCGCAACGCCGGCATGCACGCGGGCGGGGTGGTAATCGCCCCCTCGGTGTTGACTGATTTCGCGCCGCTCTACTGCGATGCCGCCGGCGGCAACGTCGTTACGCAGTTCGACAAGGACGACGTCGAGGCGGCGGGACTGGTGAAGTTCGACTTCCTCGGGCTGCGGACGCTCACGATCATCGACCGCGCCGGGCGCCTCATCAACCGTTCCCTGCCCAATGGCAGCGCGCCGCTCGAGGTGAGCGCACTTCCCATGGACGACGCGCCGACTTACGCATTGCTGCGCTCGTGCCGCACCACCGCGGTGTTCCAGCTCGAATCGCGCGGCATGAAGGATCTCATCCGCCGCCTGCAACCCGACTGCTTCGAGGACATCGTGGCGCTCGTGGCGCTGTTTCGCCCGGGGCCGCTGCAGTCGGGCATGGTCGATGACTTCATCAGCCGCAAGCACGCGGGCGGCGCTGCTGCCATCGATTACCTGCACCCGAGCCTCGAGCCGATCCTCAAGGCCACCTACGGCGTGATCCTCTACCAGGAGCAGGTCATGCAGATCGCGCAGGTGCTCGCCGGCTACACGCTCGGCGGCGCGGATCTGTTGCGCAAGGCGATGGGCAAGAAAAAGCCCGAGGAGATGGCCCAGCAGCGCTCGGTGTTCGTGGACGGCGCCGTGGGGCGCGGCGTACCGCGACACACCGCGGCCCACATCTTCGACCTGATGGAGAAGTTTGCCGGCTACGGCTTCAACAAATCGCACTCTGCGGCCTACGCGCTGCTCTCCTACCAGACCGCCTACCTCAAGGCGCACTACCCGGCACAGTTCATGGCCGCCGTGCTGTCGGCGGACATGGACCACACCGACAAGGTGGTGACACTCATCAAGGAGTGCAGCGACATGGGGCTCGCGGTGCTGTCACCGGACGTGAACGCCTCGCGCTACGAATTCACCGCCTGCGGCGAGGACAGCATCCGCTACGGGCTGGGCGCGGTGCGCGGGGTCGGCCGTGGCGCGGTGGAGGCACTGATCCTCGAGCGCGAGGCACACGGCGCCTTTCAGAGCCTCGAGGATCTGTGCCGGCGGCTCGACCTGCAGAAGGTCAACCGCCGCGTGCTCGAGGCGCTGCTGCGCTCGGGCAGCCTCGATGAGCTCGGCGCGAACCGCGCGACGCTCATGGACCGCCTCGCCTCGGCCATGCAGCTCGGCGACCAGAGGAGCCGCGCCCACCAGGCGGGGCAGAACGATCTGTTCGGGCTCGCGAGCGGGGAGCGTGTCGAGCTTCCGGATCTGCACCGCGCAGCGGCGCCGCTGCCGGAGTGGAGCGAGGCGGTGCGCCTCGCCGGCGAGCGCGAGACGCTCGGCTTGTATCTCACCGGACACCCGCTCTCACGCTTCGAGTCGGCCCTGCCGCGCTTCGTCTCGCACCGCATCGGCGATCTGGTGAGCGACCGCCCGCTGCCGGGGCTCGAGGCGGGGCGCTTCGGGGGCGGCAAGCCGGTGACAGTCGCCGGTCTCATCGACGAGGTGAAGAAGCGCGGGCCGCGCGTCATCCTGACGCTCGACGATCGCACCGGGCGTATCGAGGCCACGCTGTTCGAGGAGACCTGGCTCAAGCACCGCGACCTGATCGCCAAGGACGCGCTGGTGGTGGTCGAGGGCCTCCTGCGGTTCGACGAGTTCAGCGACGCCTGGCGGCTCGCTGCGCGGCGCCTCACCGAGCTCGACAAGCTGCGCGAGCAGGAGGCGCGGCGCGTGGTGATCCGCTGCACGCACGGGGAGATCGGGCGGCTGTTGGAGCGCCTGGCGGCGCTGCTCGCGCCGTGGCGCCCCGGACCGTGCCCGGTAACGGTCGAGTATGCCGGCAGGGATGCGAGCGGCGCATTGAACCTCGGCGAGGAGTGGTCGGTGCGCGCCAGCCGCGAGCTGCTGGAACAGCTCGAGGGGCTGCTCGGACGCGCGGCGGTGCAGGTGCTGTACGCGCCCCCGGCGGCAGCCGCCGGCGCCGCCTTCTCCGCCGACCAGCGGTAACACGCAATTTCGCGCGCTGGCCAGTTAGGTTAGGCTTTGTCCATGGCTGTCTCATTCCTCGATTTCGAACAACCGATCGCCGAGCTCGAAGCGAAGATCGAAGAGCTGCGCCACGTGACCTCGGACTCCGAGGTCAACATCCAGGACGAGATTGCGCGGCTGCAGGCCAAGAGTCGTCAGCTGACCTCGAGCATTTTCGCCAACCTCTCACCCTGGCAGATCACGCAGCTCGCGCGCCATCCGCACCGCCCCTACACGCTCGACTACGTGAGTGCCATCTGCAGCGAGTTCAACGAGCTGCACGGCGACCGCATGTACGCGGACGATGGCGCCATCGTCGGCGGGCTGGCCCGCATCGACGAGCGCACGGTCATGATCATCGGCCACCAGAAGGGCCGCGACACCAAGGAGCGGGTGCGGCGCAACTACGGCATGCCGAAGCCCGAGGGCTATCGCAAGGCGCTGCGGCTGATGCGCCTCGCCGAGCGCTTCGGCCTGCCGCTCGTGACGCTCATCGACACCCAGGGGGCCTACCCCGGTGTCGGTGCCGAGGAGCGCGGCCAGAGCGAGGCGATCGCCCGCAATCTCTTCGAGATGTCCGTGCTGCGTATCCCGATCGTCACCGTGGTCACGGGCGAAGGCGGCTCGGGCGGCGCGCTCGGCATCGGCGTGTGCGACCGTCTGCTGATGCTTCAGTACAGCACCTATTCGGTGATCTCGCCCGAGGGCTGCGCCTCGATCCTGTGGAAGAGTCAGGATAAGAAGGAGGCGGCAGCCGAGGCGCTCAACCTCACGGCCGACCGGCTGCAGAAGCTCGGCCTGGTGGATGAGGTCATCGAGGAGCCGCTCGGTGGCGCGCATCGCGACGCCGCGCTGATGGCGACGAGACTCAAGGCGGCGCTGATCCGCCATCTCGATGAGCTCGATGCCGTGCCGCGCGATCAGCTGCGCGCGGCGCGCGCCGAGAAGATCGCCGGTTTCGGCGTGTTTGCCGAAAACGCCGCGTAAAGCGCACATGGCACGCGCACGGCGCGGCAGCCCATCGAGCTTCGGCCCGCCATGGCTGCAGCGGCGCCTCACTGAGCTGCTGCCGGGCTTCCCGGACGTGGCGCTGTGCGTTGCCTTCAGCGGCGGCTGTGACTCGACCGCGCTGCTCGCCGCTCTCGTCCAGCTGCCACAGGCCCCGCGCGCGCTGCGCGCGCTGCACATCGACCATCGCCTGCAGCCGCACTCGCGGCGCTGGAGCTGGCACTGCCGGCGCATCGCCCGCCGCCTGCACGTCCCGCTCACGGTACGCACGGCGAACATCGCGCGCGCACCCGGCGAGTCGCTCGAGGCAGCGGCCCGCTTGGTGCGCTATCGCCTGCTCGGCGCGGCGCTCGCAGCAGGTGAAGCGCTCCTCACCGCGCACCACCAGGACGATCAGCTCGAGACGGTGCTGCTGCAGCTTCTGCGCGGGGCGGGTGTCGCCGGGCTCGCGGCGATGCCGGCGCTCGCTCCGTGCGGGCGCGGTGTACTCGTGCGCCCGCTGCTCAGCGTGCCACGCGCCGTGCTCGGTGAGTGGGTGCGATCACAGGGACTCACGTGGGTGGAAGACGAAAGCAACGCACAGTTGCGGCCGGACCGTAACTACCTGCGCGCGCGCGTGGTGCCCTCGATCCGCGAGCGCTGGCCCTCCGCAGCGGCCACGGTCTCGCGCAGCGCACGCCACCTGGGCGAGGCTCAGCAGCTGCTCGACGCGCTCGGTGAGGCCGACGCCGGCCGCGCGAGCTCGGGCCCCATGCTGTCGGCGAAGGCGCTGCGGCGGCTGCCGCCCGAGCGGCGGCGCAATGCGCTGCGCTTCTGGATCACCGCCGCGGGGCTGCTCGCCCCGCCCGCCAGCCGCCTGGAGGAGCTCGCCGGGGCGCTGCTCGCGGCGCGTGAGGACGCGCAACCGCTGGTGGCCTGGGAAGGGGCAGCGGTGCAGCGCCAGGGCGATCTGTTGGTCCTGCGCGCCGGCGGCGGGGCGCAGGACCGCGCGCCGGGGTTGCCGGAGCTGGCGTGGCCGTGGCGCCGGCGGCGCACCCAGGTGCTGCCGCCCCCGTTCGGGGCGCTCGTCCTCGAGCCCGATGCGCGCGGGCCGCTTGATCTCGATGCACTCGGCCCCACGTTGACGGTGCGTGAGCGCCGCGGCGGGGAGCGGTTGCGCCCGGTCCGCGGTGGACCACGACGCGCGCTCAAACAGCTGTTGCAGGAGGCACGCATGCCGGTGCCACGCCGCGCGCAGCTGCCGCTACTGTTCGACCGCGGGCGGCTGATCGGCGTGGCGGACCTGTGGCTGGATGCGTCCGTGCAGGCCCACGCGGCGAGCCGCCACCGCGCCCGCCTGCGGTGGCGGGTCGAGTGAGGCGCGCCTGCCGCCTTCGGCGCGCACCGCGACCGCCAGTTGTGCTACCCTGCTGGCCCGTCGTCGCACCTGGCAGTTTTCGGGTAGCGGCCTCTTACGACGGGAATTCCTCGAGCCTCATATGACGCGTTTTGTCTTCGTCACCGGCGGCGTCGTGTCCTCGTTGGGCAAGGGCATTGCCGCCGCGTCGCTCGCGGCGATCCTCGAGGCCCGCGGCCTCAAGATGGCCATGGTGAAGCTCGATCCCTACATCAACGTCGATCCCGGGACCATGAGCCCGTTTCAGCACGGCGAGGTGTTCGTCACCCAGGACGGCACCGAGACTGATCTGGATCTCGGGCACTACGAGCGCTTCGTGCGCACCACCACCGGGCGCAACAGCAACTTCACCACCGGGCGCATCTACGAGCGGGTCATCGCCAAGGAACGCCGCGGCGACTACCTCGGCGCGACCGTGCAGGTGATCCCGCACATCACCGACGAGATCAAGCGCTGCATCAAGCTCGGCGCCGACGGTGCGGATGTCTGCATGGTCGAGATCGGCGGCACGGTGGGCGACATCGAGTCGCTGCCGTTCCTCGAGGCGATCCGCCAGCTCGGCGTCGAGCTCGGCCGCAACAACTGCGTGTACATGCACCTGACGCTGGTGCCGGTCGTGGGCGGCTCGGGAGAGATCAAGACCAAGCCGACGCAGCACTCGGTGAAGGAGCTGCGCGGCATCGGTATCCAGCCCGATGTGCTGCTGTGCCGCTGCAAGCATCCGCTGCCGGAGGAACAGCGCCGCAAGATCGCGTTGTTCACCAACGTCGAGGAGCGCGCGGTGATCTCCGCTGTCGACGCGGACGATATCTACCGCATCCCGATCCTGCTGCACGAGCAGGGGCTCGACGACATCGTGGTCGACAAGCTGCGCCTGGAGGTGCCGCCGACGGATCTCGCCGAGTGGCGTCACGTGGTGAGCGGCAAGGCGAACCCCGACGGCCAGGTCGACATCGCCATGGTCGGCAAGTACGTGCAGATCCGCGACTCCTACCTGTCGCTGCACGAGGCGCTCATGCACGGTGGCCTGAAGAGCCGCACGCGCGTCAACATCCACTACATCGAGTCGACCGATATCGAGCAGCACGGCACCCAGATGCTGAAGGGCTTCGACGCCATCCTGGTGCCGGGCGGATTCGGCGAGCGCGGCATCGAGGGCAAGATCCAGGCGGTGCGCTATGCGCGCGAGCACGGCGTGCCCTACCTCGGGATCTGCCTCGGCATGCAGGTGGCGATCGTCGAGTTCGGCCGTCACGCACTCGGTTTCGGCGATGCCAACAGCACCGAGTTCAACCGCGCCACCCCCCATCCGGTGATTGCGCTCATCTCGGAGTGGCAGGACCAGGTGCACGGCGCGCAGACGCGCGATGAGGGCTCCGGCAAGGGCGGCACCATGCGCCTCGGCGCCCAGGAGGTACTGCTCGGTGCCGGCACGCGCGCCCGCGAGATCTACGGGCGCGACCTGATCATGGAGCGCCACCGGCATCGCTACGAGTTCAACAACAACTATCTCGATCGCTACCGCCAGGCCGGCATGCGCTTCTCCGGGTTCTCGCGCGATGGCCTCGTGGAGGTGATCGAGGTCGCCAGTCATCCCTGGTTCGTGGCGACGCAGTTCCACCCCGAGTTCACCTCCACGCCGCGTGACGGGCATCCGCTGTTCACCGGCTTCATCCGTGCCGCGCGCGCACAGCGTGCGTCGCAGCTGCCGCGGGCGGCCGGCGCCTGAGGGCGCCGCCGCTCCCCGTTCGCGGCGCAGACGCTCCCATGAAGCTCGCCGGACACGAAATCGGGGCGGGCCAGCCGTTCTTCCTCATCGCCGGGCCGTGCGTGATCGAGAGCCCGGCGCTCACGCAGGAGATCGCCGGACGCCTCAAGGAGATCACCACGCGCCTCGGCGTCCCTCTGATCTTCAAGGCTTCCTACGACAAGGCGAACCGCTCCTCGCGCGCGAGCTTCCGGGGTCCCGGGATCGAGTCGGGCCTGCGCGTGCTCGAGGACGTGCGGCGCACCATCGGCGTGCCGGTGCTCACCGACGTGCACGAGGACACCCCGCTCGCGGAGGTCGCGGCCGTGGTGGACGTGCTGCAGACGCCGGCATTTCTCTGCCGGCAGACGAACTTCATCGTCAACACCGCCGCCCAGGGCAAGCCCGTCAACATCAAGAAGGGTCAGTTCCTCTCGCCGTGGGAGATGCAGAACGTGGTCGACAAGGCGCGCTCCACCGGCAATGAGCACATCATGGTGTGTGAGCGTGGCTTCTCCTTCGGTTACAACAACCTCGTCTCCGACATGCGCTCGCTCGCCATCATGCGCACGACCGGCTGTCCGGTGGTGTTCGACGCCACCCACTCGGTGCAGCTGCCCGGCGGTCAGGGGAGCGCCTCCGGCGGGCAACGCGAGTTCATCCCGGTGCTGGCGCGGGCAGCGGTCGCGGCCGGGGTCGCGGGGCTGTTCATGGAGACGCACCCGCGGCCGGAGGAGGCACTCTCGGACGGGCCGAACGCCTGGCCGCTCGGTCGCATGGAGCCGCTGCTCGCGACGCTCACCGAGCTCGACCGCGCGGTGAAGAAAGTGCCGTTCGAAGAATCACTGCTGCAGGACGCACCCCGATGAGCCGCATCACTGACATCCGCGGACGCGAGATCCTCGACTCGCGCGGCAACCCCACCGTCGAGGTGGACGTGGTTCTCGACTCGGGCGTGCAGGGGAGGGCAGCCGTACCCTCGGGCGCGTCCACCGGCTCGCGCGAGGCGGTCGAGCTGCGCGATGGCGACAAGACGCGCTACGGCGGCAAGGGCGTGCTGCGGGCCGTCGAGAACGTCAACACGGTGCTGAGGGAGGCGCTGCTCGGCCAGGATGCCCGCGCGCAGGCAGCGATCGATCGCCGCATGATCGAGCTCGATGGCACGGACAACAAGGGCCGGCTCGGCGCGAACGCCATCCTCGGGGTGTCGCTCGCCGCCGCGCGTGCGGCCGCCGCCGACGCGCGCCTGCCGCTCTACCGCTACCTCGCGCAGCTCAGCGGCCGCGCCCGCGAGCCGGTAATGCCGGTGCCGATGATGAACATCGTCAACGGCGGCGCGCACGCGAACAACAGCCTCGATATCCAGGAGTTCATGATCCTCCCGGTCGGGGCTGCGAGCTTCCGCGAGGCGCTGCGCTACGGCGTCGAGGTATTTCACGCGCTGCGACAGCTGCTGGCCGCGCGCGGCCTGTCGACGGCGGTCGGCGATGAGGGTGGATTCGCCCCGAGCCTCGAGTCGAACGAGGCGGCGCTCGGACTGATTCTGCAGGCGATCGAGCGGGCCGGCTACCGCGCCGGACACGACATCTACCTGGGGCTGGATGTCGCCAGCTCGGAGTTCTTCCGCGACGGCCGCTACGAGCTCGCCGGCGAGAAGCGCAGCTTCTCCGCGGCGGAGTTCACCGCGTATCTCGCGGACCTCAGCGCCCGCTACCCGATCATCAGCATCGAGGACGGTATGAGCGAGGCGGACTGGGACGGTTGGGCACAGATTACCCAGGCACTTGGCAAGACCTTGCAGCTGGTCGGTGATGACGTGTTCGTCACCAATACCCGGATTCTCCGTGAGGCGATCAGCAAGCACATCGCCAACGCCATCCTCATCAAGCCGAACCAGATCGGCACGCTCACCGAGACGCTCGAGTGCATCGACATGGCCGACAAGGCGCACTACGCCTCGGTGGTATCGCACCGCTCCGGCGAGACCGAGGACAGCACCATCGCCGACATCGCCGTCGCCACCGCCGCCACGCAGATCAAGACCGGCTCGTTGTCGCGCTCGGACCGCATCGCAAAGTACAACCAGCTGCTGCGTATCGAGGCCGAGCTCGGGTCGGTGCGCTACGCGGGGCGCGAGGCGTTTCCAGTAAAGATCTGAGGCGCGCAGTTGGGGCACCCTTAGTCGATAGTTCGGCATTCACCGAACCATCAACCAGGGGAGGTATGAGCGCGCCCGTCGAGCCACCGGGGAAGCCGCTGCAGGCGCTCGGTTACGCGCTCAACCCGCCACCGGCACGTTGGTCACGATCACGATCGGCCCGGTCGGGTTGCCGGTGGGTGAGCCGCCCGCGGGCTCGATGCTGACAGCGACCTTGTCGGCTGCGAGCAGTGCCGTGCGCTGCCGCTCGCTCAGCGTGCGCTCGGCGCTCCCCGCGGCCGGCAGAAGACCGAGCGATACCGGCGCTGCTCCGCCGCGCGGCAGCGCCCACAGCTCGTAGGACTTACCCGCCGCTGGCGGCACTTTGCCGACGACCTCGATGGTGAGGGCGGCCAGTGGCAGGCGCCGCTCGAGCCGCCACACCGGGTGCGCGGTGTCGGTGCCGAGGACGGCGAGTGTCTGCAGCGGGGGCGGCGCCGCCTGGCGCATGATCAGGCCTGCGATCAGCACGACCGCCACCGCGGCTGCCGCGGCGGCGAGCTGCCAGATGCGCCGGCGGCGGACGCGCGGTGCTGACCCAGCTGCGGTGTCATCGCCAAACAGCCGCCGGCTCACGGCGGCCCACACCTGCGGAGAGGGTTCGACGGGCGTCACCGTGCGGCTGAGCGTGCTCCAGTGATCTTCCCAGCGATAAACCGCGCTACGCGCCGCGGCGCTGTCGACGCACAGACGCTCGAAGCGTCGGCGGGCGCGACCGCGCAGGGTGCCGAGGGTGTACTCGGCGGCGAGACGATCCAGGAGCTCCGCTTGCTCGTAGTTCATGATTCCAGACACCGTCGCAGCGCGATCAGGCTCCGCCGTACCCAGCTCTTCACCGTACCAAGCGGCTCGTTCACCGCGCGGGCGATCTCGCTGTGCGTCAGTCCTTCCTCGTAGGCGAGCATCAGGCAGCGGCGCTGTGGCGCAGCGATCTGCTCCAGGCAGCGCACCAGCAAGTCTCCGGTGCCGAGCATTCCGCCGCTCTCACCCGGACCCTGTGACTGCAATTGCGGTTCAAGCGGGCTCACCTCGCTCAGTGCGACTGCCGGCCGCGTGGCACGCTGCAGGTCGATCGCCCGGTAACGCGCCATGGACACGAGCCAGGCGAGTGCGCGGCCGCGGATCGGGTCGAACTGGCGGGCGCGCTGCCAGACGCTGACGAACACGTCCTGCAGCGCATCCTCGGCGGCGTCACGCCGCCGCAGGATGCGCATCAGCACTGCCAGCAGGACGGGCGCCACGCGCGCGTAGAGTGTCTCGAGTGCGGCACGGTCGCCGGCGGCGCAGCGCGCCAACAGCGCTTCGAGCTCCGCGCCGTCCGGCTCGTGTCGGCTCATGCAGCCATCCTAAGAGGGCCTGCCCGAGGCGGCAATCATCCGAAACCCGTACCGGTCATGCGCACCACGAGCCAGTAGCCGGCGAGCAGCACGATGGCTGCGGAGCCCGCCGGCATGAAGGTGCGCCGATACAGCGCCGTATCGCGCAGCAGGAAGGCCAGCGGCAGCACTGCCAACACGATGAGCATCTGACCCATCTCAACGCCGACGTTGAAGCCGAGGAGCGAGAGCGTGAGGTTCGCGCCGTGGAGCCCCAGATCCGTGAGCACCGAGGCAAATCCCAGTCCATGAACCAGGCCGAAGGTAAAAGCCACTGCCCAGCGTCGCCTCACGATCAGGGGTTTGAGGTTGTTGAGCGCGCCGAGCAGCACGGTTAACGCGATGGCGCTCTCCACCCAGCGCGCTGGCAGATGCACGAGACCCAGGACGGCGAGCGACAGGGTGAGGGAGTGCGCGAGCGTAAAGGCCGTGACGACCTGCAGCACTTCCAGCGCCGCATCGCGCAGGGACGCGCGCGGCTCCCAGCCATGCACGCCGTAACGCACCACCGCCGGGAACAACAGTGTCAGAAGGAACAGGATGTGGTCGTAGCCCTTGAGAATGTGCCAGATCCCCTCGCATACGAAGGCGCCGAGCTGCTGCCAGCGTTCGGGGGAGGACACATTCAGGCTTGCGCGAGGCGCCTCGCGGCTCAGTACCGCTGCCTGCTCGCCGCCGGCGCCGACGACCTGCAGCAGCCCGCGGTGCGTCGGGTCAACCTCGAACAGCAGCCGGTAGTGCACCGCCACCTCGGTCGGCCGCAGACCACAGTCGGCGTTGAACCGCAGCACGACGTAATGGCCGTCGACGTGCTCATCGACCAGAAGCCCCGTCAGCTGCGCCGGGCAGGTGCTGCGATCACCGCGACCGATGCCCTCGATCGCCAGCCGGCTGAAGGCATAGTCGGCGACGCGTGTGCGCGCGGCCTTCAGCTCGCCCCACGTGATCGCGCCATCGTTGTTGGCATCGAGACCGAGCACGAAGTCGAGATCGCGCAGGGCGATATCCCACTGGCCGTCCAGCACGCTGCCGGACGCGGGCACGGTGAGGGTGAGATAGCTGTCGCTCGGTTTGTGGGCGTGTGCTGCCGCCACCCATGCCGCCAGCACGACCGCGAGCACGCCGGCGAGCGAAGCGCGTCGCTGCTGCTTCACGGCGCCTCCTCGAGCGCGCCGCACCGGGTGAATCCACAGAGCGTGCGATCCTCGTAGCGGGTCACGCGTAACCAGCGCGCAATCAGGGCAACATCGGCGGACGCGTGCGTCCGTTCGGCAGCGCGCGCGTAGATGCGGAGGTCAGCAGGCTCGCGCTGCGCAGCCCAGTTGCGCCTGGCATACTCGAGCGCCGTGGCAGCGTCCCCGCGCACCTCCAGCAGATACATGGCCGCCTCGCGCAGGTGCGTGTTGTCGTGGTCGCGCACGGCGGCGCGCAGCCGCTCCTCGTAAGCCAGTGTCCAGCGGGCCGTCGCGGGACTCCCGAGCCGACGACCGGCGATGGCGAGACGCAGCAGCAGCGGATCCTGGGCCTCATCTCCGGCCAGCAGCGTCAGCACTTCGTCCGGACGTCCGGTGCGCAGCAACAGGTCGGCGTACGCGGCCTTGAGGTAGGGGTCCTGCGGCGAGGTCCCGAGGGCCGCGAGGTAATCGAAGGCTGCGCTCGCGTCGTCGCCCAGCCGCTCGGCCATCTCCGCCCGTAACGCAAGCCCCCAGGCGCGTGTTTCAGCTGGCAGGCGCACGTCGTCGGCGGGCGATGCGCGCAGGCGCTCATAACTCTCGGCCAGTCGGCCGCTGCGGCCGTCGACGCTCGCCAGACAGGTGATTGCGATGAGCGCGTCCACGGCGCGCGCGAGACGGGCGCACGCCGGCCGGGCGCTGGCGTAGTCACCCCTGAGCTCGAGGAGTGTCGCGCGCGTCAGCCACGCCTGCGCATCGAGGGGCTGAAGTGCAAGCGCGCGCTCGAGAAGTGCCAGAGACTCATCAAAGCGATGCAGGTACTGGAGTGCCGTGGCCTGGACCACGAGCACCTTCTCGGGCGGCCGCGACTGCTTCACCCAGGAGTCGAGCGTTGCCTCACCGTAGCCAACGAAGCGCGGGTCGCCATTCTCCCGGCCGATCGCGATGTAGGCCTGCGCGAGCGTGAGCGCCGTGTCGAGCTCGTCCGGGTGGGCGGCTACCGCCTGGCGCAGCGGCGCGAGCCGCTCGAGCGCCGCGCGCGCGGGGACGCGCTCGAGCACAATGGCGTCGCTCTCCGGGAGGTAGGGAGCCGCGGCGGCGAGTGCCGCGCAGGCTGCGAAGAGGAGCGCAGCGAGTGCGCGCCTCCCCGCGCGCGCTCGCTGCTGGGGGGGCGTCCTCATGCCGCCGGCACGACCGCCGCGAAGGCGGCCTCGTTGTCGTCGTCCGGGAAGTAGAAGTCCGCGGGCGCGACCGCCTGGGGCTCCTCGGTCTCGGACTGACTGCCGATCAGCTTCTCGGTGAAGGTCGTGAAGTTGGTCTTGGCAGCCGGCGTCGCCGTGGGAGGATTCATGGCGCCACCCCATTCGGTGAGCCCGGGAACGGATCGAGCAGGTACGGGAATCGATCGAGGTAGTAATCCGTGGGACTCACCTTACCGCTGAGGCGCACGTTGGCCGCGTCCACGCCGGCCGCACGGGCGCCGTCGGTGTAGGGCAGGCCGTTGTTCGGGTCCCTGGTCATCGAGCCGCAGTTGCCGGCGCGGCCGCACAGGGCTCCCTCGGCAACGCGCAGCTCGATGTCGACTACGTCGTCGAAGGGCCGACGGCCGTTCGGAAAGCCGGCGAGATCCCCGCCGAGGACACCGAGATCGTTCTGCGTGGCGGGAGGAGTGGGCACGGTCGAAGTGTTGAGGCGCAGCATTTCCGCGGCCTTCACCTGCTGCGGCTGGTTGAGCCCGGGCACGCCCGTGAGGAAAACCGTCACCAGGTCGTTGCGCGGCGTGCCGGGCACCTGCGCGGCGTTGCCGAACAGCGCGTTGAGGAGCACTGGCAGCGTCGGGTTGGTGACGTAGGTGGCGAACTGCGCATCATGGTCCGGGCGACTGCCGTTGAAGCGGTCCTTGTCCGGCAGCCCGATCACGACCTCGTTGACGAGAGG
>Ga0318563_10000593_pt1 | contig 15007 bp, 16 predicted proteins | sample GRESIP066b5f19_FD_203689 | JGI IMG/M metagenome (GOLD analysis project Ga0318563, IMG submission 203689) | Tropical soil microbial communities from Luquillo Experimental Forest, Puerto Rico - GRE.SIPMG.066b5f19 | ecosystem: Environmental > Terrestrial > Soil > Tropical forest > Bulk soil... | reverse complement strand
GCCCTGGTCGGTGCTCGCCTACAACACGGATCTCGGCGGCTACGAGGTGAATGTCAGCGACGAGCAATTGAAGAACGCGCCGCACCTCCAGACCGGCGAGAGCTGGGATGACGGCAACCGCGACCGCGACACGATGATCTACGGCTACTACGGCGTGCCGCCCTATTGGTTGTAGGGATTGGGGAGTAGGTGTTGGGGAGTAGGGATTAGGGATTAGGGACTGGAACTCGCGTCCAATCCCCACTCCCTAACACCTACTCCCTACTCCCTACTCCCTACTCCTATCCAGCGATCTTCGAAAAGTCCGCGACCGCCAGCGTCGCTTGGCGAATGCGGTTGAGAAGCTTGAGGCGATTGGCGCGGACCGCGGGATCGGGCGCGTTGACCAGGACCTTGTCGAAGAAAGCGTCGACCGGTCCGCGCAACTTCGCCAAGGCGACCATGGCGCCATCGAAATCCTCAATCTGGACTGCCGCATCGGCCTTGCCCTCGGCGCTGCCGATCGCCTCGAACAGGACGCGCTCCTCCGGCTCGACGAGGAGCTCGGGATTCGCCTCACCGGCAAACCTTTCGCCGGACTTCTTCTCTTCGTCGCGGAGGATGTTCGCTGCCCGACGATAGCCAGTCAGCAGGCTCCGGCCATCGTCGCTATCGAGGAACCGCCCAAGCGCCTCGACCCGACGCACGATGAGGAGGAGGTCGTCCTCAAGATTGGTGCGCGCAAGCGACAAGTTCGCTGCAGTCGGTTCGCCCTCCCGAAGCATCGCAGGGCTATCGGGCTCTATGCCAACGAACAGATCGCCTGCCGCAGCCGCTACCAGCTCGGCCGGCGATGCGGGAGCGACATCAGCCGATGGCCCGCCGTCAGAGGTCTCTCCGCTCGATGACGAAACGAGGGGTATCCCCACCTTGGCCCTCGCCTCACCCAGGGCAAAGACGGCGTCAACCAGATCGTGGCGTGCACCCTGCTCGCGAAGCTGGACCTTCAGGCGATCGGCAAAGAAGGCGAGGAGCTCGCCGACCGCCGTTCGCCGGGTTCGACGCAAGAGATCTTCCAGCGCCGCGCTGCCCATCGCCGGCGGGACATCGCTCGCGACGGTGATTTTGTTCTCGAGCTCGCCGACAATGAGCTCTTCGCCAATGGCACGGCTGAGCGGCAGCCGCAGCTCGTTTTCGAGCACGATCCGGATCACACCCAGCGCCGCTCGTCTGAGCGCGTAAGGGTCCTTGCTCCCGGTCGGCTTCGCGTCGATCGCCCAAAAGCCGACCAATGTGTCGAGCTTGTCGGCGAGGGCAACGGCAATCGCCGTCGGCTCGTTCGGCACGCGGTCGGCCGGTCCGAGCGGTTTGTAGTGAGCCTCGATCGCTGCGGCGACCGGCGGCGCCTCGCCCTGCGCGGTCGCGTAGTAGCGGCCCATCAAGCCCTGCAGCTCCGGGAATTCGCCGACCATCTCGGAAACAAGATCGGCCTTGGCGAGATGCGCCGCCCGCTCGGCTCGCTCCGGATCGGCGCCCAGGAGAGGCGCGAGGTCGCTGGCCAATCGTCCAATCCTGACAACGCGTTCGCCCTGCGTACCAAGCTTTTCGTGGAAGATCACGTTGGTCGCCGCGAGCTTCGCCATCCGCTGATCGAGCGGCTTGCGGAGATCGAGCTTGAGCCGGTCGGCGGCCGCGCGCATCGCGTCGGTAATGTCCGGGAGCGGCCGCTGGTCGGTCTCGAAGAAATGCCGGGCGTCGGCGAGGCGCGCGCGGATGACGCGGCCGTTGCCGGCGGCGATCGCGCTGCCGCCGTCCGGCGCTTCAGTGTTGGCGACCACGACGAAACGCGGCGCCAGCGACCCGTCCGGCCTTCTCAGCACGAAGCATTTCTGGTTGATGCGGATGGTGGTGCGGATCACCTCCGCCGGCATCTTCAGAAACGCTTCCTCGAAGCTTCCGACGAGCACGACCGGCCATTCGACCAGGCCAGCGACCTCTTCGAGGAGCCCTTCGTCGTCGACGAGCTCGAGGCCAAGCGCCAGCGCCTGGTCGCGGGCGCCATGCAGGATCACGTCTTTCCGCCGATCGCTGTCGAGGATGACCTTCGCCTTCTCGAGCTTGGCGGCATAGTCGTCAAGGCGGCGGACCGTGAACGGCGCCGGCGCCAGGAAACGATGGCCGCGTGTCACGTTGCCGGCCTTAACGCCGCCGACCTCGAAGTCGACGACCACCGGGTCCTCGGTTTCCGGCCCGAACGTGCAGACGATCGAATGAAGGGGACGTACCCAGGCGAGGCTGCCGGGCTTCGCCGAGGCTTCACCCCAACGCATCGACTTCGGCCAGGGAAAGCCGCGCACGATCTCCGGCATGACGCCGGCGATCACCTCTTCGGCGAGGGCGCCGGGCTTCTCGATGACAGCGACGTAGAAGTCGCCCTTCTTCGCATCGTGCTCGATCTTCGCTTGATCGAGCGAGACGAGCCCGGCCGCCTTGAGGAAGCCGTCGATCGCTTTTTCCGGTGCGCCGACGCGCGGTCCTTTTCGTTCCTCGCGCCGGTCAGGCGAGCGCGCCGGCAGCCCATGCACGGTCAGCGCCAGGCGGCGCGGCGTCGCGAATGCCTTGGCGCCCTCATAGACGAGGCCGGCCTCGACCAGCGCATCGGTGACGAGCTTGCGCAGATCCTCGGCCGCGCGCCGCTGCATGCGCGCCGGGATTTCCTCGGAGAACAGCTCGATGAGTAGATCAGGCATCGCTGTAGAGTTCTATTTCAGGTTTTGTTCTTCGATGGACCAACATGAACGCGCGGTCACAAGCCTTTGCGCGTTGACACTGACCGACTTTCTTGACCAATGGGACGGGGCTGCTGCGACAAAGAGCAAGGATCAGCGTGATGTCAACCCAAGGCGATAGTAGCGATCGGGGGGCACATAGAGTGGACGAAATGGCTTTGACTCGTATCACCAGCGATCCGCACAATTGCGGTGGACGACCCCGCATTAAGCGCACGCGGGTACGCGTCTCCGACCTACTCGACGTGCTTGCCCATGGCGCAAGCCGGACGGAGATTCTCGCAGACTTCGCCTATCTTGCTGACGAAGACATTACTGCAGCGCTCGCTTATGGCACCCGTTCAAGCGATCACCGCACGGAGCTGCTGGAGGCGCTGAGCAACGGCGAGCGCCTGATTGAGATCAGGTAGCCTCGGGTGCGCACTGCAACTCCACTCGGATCCCTTCCGGTCCGTTGACGAAGATTTGGCGGATGTCAGAGGCGGGCAATGTCTGCACCCGGAAAGCGAAGCCGTTGGCCCTGAGCTCGGCGGTCTTGCTGTCGAAATCGTAGCCGGCGAAGGCGATGTGGTTGACCCAGCCGATCTCGCCTGGTGCCTCGCGCGGCGCGAGGTGGATCACCGGCAGATCACCGAGATAGAGCCAATAGCCGTGGAAGGTGAAGGGCGGCCGCGAACCGACCGTGAGCCCGATCACGGCGACGAGGAAGTCGCGTACCGCCTCCTGATCGCCGACGCGGATGTTGACGTGGTTGAACGCGATCATGCGCCGCCGCCGGCCGTCATGAGCCACGCCGCGCCGCAGGCTTTGGCCAGCTCGCGCACCCGCAAAATGTAGCTCTGCCGCTCGGTCACCGCGATGACGCCGCGTGCGTCGAGGAGGTTGAAGGCATGGCTCGCCTTGATGCATTGGTCATAGGCGGGAAGCGCCATTTCGTGGCGATTGTCGCGGTTGCCCATTTCGAGGAGGTGACGACACTCGCGCTCGGCATCGTCGAAGTGGCGCATGATCATCGCCGTGTCGGCATACTCGAAATTGTAGCGGGAATATTCCTGCTCGGCCTGCAGGAACACGTCGCCATAGCTGACCTTGTCGGCACCCTCGCGGCCGTTGAAATTGAGCCCATAAACGTTCTCGACCCCCTGCACATACATGGCGAGCCGCTCAAGCCCATAGGTGAGCTCGCCCGAGGCCGGCGCACATTCGAACCCGGCGACCTGCTGGAAATAGGTGAATTGCGACACCTCCATACCGTCGCACCAACACTCCCAGCCAAGGCCCCAGGCGCCGAGTGTCGGGCTCTCCCAGTCATCCTCGACGAAACGGACGTCGTGCAAAGCCATGTCGAGCCCGATTGCGGCGAGCGAGTTGAGGTAGAGCTCCTGCAGGTCGGGCGGCGACGGCTTGATGATCACCTGGAACTGGTAATAGTGCTGGAGGCGGTTGGGATTCTCGCCGTAGCGGCCGTCCTTCGGCCGGCGCGACGGCTGCACATAGGCCGCCCGCCACGGCCGCGGTCCAAGGGCGCGCAATGTGGTGGCGGGATGAAAGGTGCCCGCGCCCATTTCCAGGTCATAGGGCTGGACGATGACGCAGCCCTGCTCCGCCCAATAGCGTTGCAGCGCCAGAATCAGGCCCTGAAACGACCGCTCGGGGCGCATGTGGGCGGGAACGGAATCGGCCAAGATTTGCTCGCAAAGACCATGGAACGAGGCGGCGCGTAGCTATAGACGCACCGACCGGCCGGTCAAGCGAAACGGCGGATTGCCTAGGAACGCTTCTCGCGCGGCGCCCGGTAGACGCCGGTCGCCGGATCGCGCTCGAGGGTGACCGAGCCGCTCCCCCGCTTGTCGAGAGCCTGCTCGGCGTCCTTCAGGGCGTCGACCACGCGCTGGTGCTCACGCCGGGCGCCGCGCCAGGCAAAGCTTGCGACAACTGCAAGGGCTGCGAGAACGATAACCGGTCCCATGGTGCCCCTCTTTAAAGGCCAAACCGGCTCCAAAGCAACCTTTCTTCGATAAGGTTGAGCAAGCCGCCGAGGAGCGAGGCGGCGAGGCGTTCGGTTCCGGTGACGCCGAGGCGGCGGCGCCAGAAGCTTCGCTCGCCGCCAATGGTCTTCAACACGACGTCGTCGCCGAACCGTTCCTTGAGGACCTCGCGGAGCTCGCCTACCCGATCGGCCAGGCCGAGGGTGACCGCGCGGCCACCCGACCAGAAGGCGCCGGTGAAGAGATCGGGATCATCGGCAAGGGTCGTGCCGCGACGGGCCTTGACGAGGTCGATGAAGGCAGCATGAACCTCTTCCTGCAACGCCTTGAGCCGGCTAACGTCTTCGTCCTTCTCCGGCTGGAACGGGTCGAGCATGGATTTGCTGCGCCCGGCGGTGTGCACGCGCCGCTCGACCCCGATCCGATCGAGGAGCTTGGGAAAGCCGAAGCTCGCCGAGATCACACCGATCGAGCCAACGATCGAGCTCCGGTCGACGATGATCTCGTCGCCGGCGATGGCGAGGAGGTAGCCCCCGGAGGCGGCGACGTCCTCGACGCCGACGATGACGCGCTTTTGCTTCTCGGCGGCGAGCGCGCGAATCCGCTTGTGGATGAGGTGCGATTGCACCGCGGCGCCACCGGGCGAGTTGATGAGGATCGCAACGGCGGGGGCGCTCTTCATGCCGAACGCCCGTTCGAGCGAGGCTTCGACGCCGACAAGGCTCAGGCCAGGCCGGAGCGGGGCCGAAAGGCCGATCGCGCCGGAAAGGCGAACCACGGGAACCACGGTTCGCTTACGACGGAAGCGGCGGAAGAAATCGGAAAAGGTCATGGCGCTCGCGATTGTCCAGCTGATTGCAGTGAGAAGATGGCGTTCAGCGCCGGTTTCGCCAAGACGGCAACACCTCATCCAGTTGCGTTGCGCCGCGCAAGAGCGAGTCGACCTCGGGCAGAAACGCATTGCCCTTGACGCCGTGAAGCACGAGAGGTGGCAGCACCCGTAGCGGCGCCCGGCTGCCTTTGCGGCCCGCAACGATGATGCGGTGCGCCGGCAATGCCGCACGCGGATGGATCGGCAACAGGTCAAGTCCCCCGAACCGATTGCCGATGGCCGCGAGAACCTCGCCGAACCCTTCCGCGCTGAATATCAGGGTCATCCGTGCGCGCGGCCTGAGCATCGCGGATGCGGCCTTGATCCATCCCTCCAGCCCCTCCGCGGCAAGAACGTGGGCACCGGCGCGGGCGCGAGCCGGCGACGGGCTACGTGTCCCTTCTCTATGAAACGGCGGATTCATCAACACTTCATCGCAGTTTGCGAGCGAGTTCCTCTCGCGGAAAATGTCGGTTTCGATCGGCGTGACGCGCCCAGAAAATGCGCGATTGGCCGGCCGAGCCAGCGCGGCGTTGGCGCACGCAATCAACACCGGGTCGCGCTCGATCAGCGTCACCCTGATGTCTTCGCAGCGCGCCGCGGCGCAGAACCCCGCCACCCCGGCACCGGCGCCGAGATCAATGAGCTGCCCGGTGGTATCCCGATCGAGCGTCGTCGCAAGCAGTACCGCCTCCAGCCCGGAACGGTGATGCCCCTCCGCCGGCTGGACCGCCTCGACCTTGCCACCCAGAAAGGCGTCGACGGTCACCTTCAAACGAGGAGCATTGCCCGGCGCGAACGGCTCCTCGCTCAACCGGCCGCCTTGGGCTGCGTGATCTCCTTCCCCATGCCGGCCTCGCGCAGAAGCTTGCGCGCCGCATCGATCTCGTCATCGGCAACCATGACGCGCCGCGGCAGAACGCCGAGCGAGCCCTCGATGATGCTCATGTTCTGGTCAGCGACAAAAGCGGGGATACCGGCGTCGCGCAGCAGCGCTTCAACATAGGAGATGAGCACGAGGTCGTTTGTGCGAAGCAGCTCTTCCAAGATCGACACCTACGGGGCGGTTCACGCCCCCTGCAAGATGCGATCGGGCGACGCATTCGGCAATAGGCAGAATTGGAACCTCAAAGCAATCGGCAGTGGGCGGCCGGCGAGCGATATCCCGGACGCCGCAAGGGTCTCACTTGTCCGGTCGTGCGAGCGTCCCTATTGTCGGCAAGAGTTTTTCCGCGCGGAGCAATGTCTTGGGTGTCGTGGTCCCTCTCGAGGAGGGAAAGCGCAAGGCGGGAGCCGGCATCGAGCCATTGGTGCGGTTGACGCGCGGCGCCATGGAGCGCGTGAACGAGATCATCCTGGCTCGCGCCGGCTCCGATGTATCCATGATCCCCGAGATCGCCCGCCACCTGATCGCGTCTGGCGGCAAAAGGCTGCGGCCGATGCTGACGATCGCGGCGGCCGAGATGTGCGGCTATCCCGGCGATGATCACGTCAAGCTTGCGGCGAGCGTCGAGTTCATGCACACCGCGACGCTTCTCCACGACGACGTCGTCGACGAGAGCGAGCTCCGGCGTGGCCGGGTCGCGGCGCGCATGGTCTGGGGCAACCAGGCGAGCGTGCTCGTCGGCGATTTCCTCCTCGGCCAGGCCTTCAAGATGATGGTCGAGGTGGGTTCTCTCGACGCGCTCGACATCCTCTCGCACGCCGCCTCGGTGATTGCCGAGGGCGAGGTGATGCAGCTCGCCGCGGCCAAGAATACCGCGACCACCGAGGACGAATATCTTGCCGTGATCAATGCCAAGACCGCCGCGCTTTTTTCGGCCGCCGCTGAGGTTGGACCGGCGATATCCGGACGAGACCGGGCCGAGCGAGCCGCCTTCCGTTCCTATGGCAGCAACCTTGGCCTGGCCTTTCAGCTGATCGACGACGCACTCGACTATGGCGGCAGCTCGGCGGAGCTCGGCAAGCATGTCGGCGACGACTTCCGCGAGGGCAAGATCACGCTCCCGGTTGTCTTGTCCTACCGTCGCGGCTCAGACGCCGACCGGGCGTTTTGGACCCGTGCGCTGGTCGAGGGCGCGATCGGCGATGGCGATTTCGAGAACGCGTTGCGGCTCATGCGGGCGCATCGCGCCATCGACGATACCGTCACCCGGGCTCGCCACTTTGGTGCCGTGGCGATCGATGCGCTGGCCCCCTTTCCCGACTCCGCCTACAAGAACGCCCTTCTCGAGGCGGTCGACTTCTGCATCGGGCGGGCGTACTGAAAATTCGGCGACGATCGATACTCGCCGCGTGCTTGCGGGGCGACCGTAAAATAGCCATTCTGTTGCCGCCAAAGCACAGGCTCCCTTAACCAGCATCAGGTCGCCATGGCCGCCCTTCACGCCTCCCGGATCTTCGCCACTGTCCTTGGACTGTCGGCGCTTACCGCTCTTGCTCCCGCCTCGGCGGCAACCGTTACCGACCTCGTCCCCGACAACCTGCCGAAATCCCTTGCCGGTAGCTATCTCGCCGCGCGTAGCGCCGACAGCGCCCACGACGTCCATTCGGCGATCGGTTACTTCGAGAGCGCGCTCGAGGCCGACCCCGACAATTCCAACTTGATCGAGCGGCTCCTCCTGCTCCAGGCCTCGGATGGCGCTATCGATGCGGCTGGGGGGCTCGCCGAGCGCCTGGTCGCGGTCGATGTGCGCAGCCCGCTCGCCCGAATGATTCTGGCAGCGCGCGAGCTCAAGTCGGGCGCCTTTGCGGATGCCGAGACCGGGCTTGCGCAGACGGCCAAGCAACCGCTGCCCGCGCTCACCGCCGGCCTCCTTTCGGCCTGGGCCGACCAGGGGCAGGGCCCGGACCATACCGATGCCGCGATAAAGAAGATCGAATCACTGAACGGCCCCTCCTGGTACGGCATCTTCAAGGATTACCACCACGCCATTCTTGCTGACCTCGCCGGGCGGCCAGACGAGGCGGTCACAGCGATCTCAGCCGCCTTCAAGGCGGACAATAGCGCCCTCCGCGTCGTCGAGGCCTATGCCCGCATCCTCGCTCGGGCGGGAAAACGCGACGATGCGATCAAGGCGCTGCAGACCTATGACGCAAGCCAGCCGAATCACCCGGTAATCAAGGATCTGCTCGCCGACCTCCGCGGCGGCAAGACGCCGCCGCCGACGGTGAATAGTGCCCAGGCGGGCGCGGCGGAAGTGCTCTACGGCCTTGGCTCGGCGATTGGCACGGACGAGGGCGTCGAGTTGCCCGCAGCCTACCTTCAGCTTGCCCACTATCTCGATCCGGACAGCTACCTGCCGCTCCTCGCGCTGGCCGACATGCTGCAGGTCGCCCAGCGCTGCGAGGATGCCATAGCGATCTACGCACGCATCCCCGATGCGTCGCCGCTCCGGCCGGTCGCCGACATCCAGTCCGGCCTCTGCCTCGACGAGCTCGACCGCGTCGACGAAGCGGCCACGCACGTCAAGCGCGTGGTCGATGCCGACCCGGCCAATCTCGAGGCGGTGATGGCGCTCGGCAACATTTACCGGGCACACAACCGCTTCACCGAGGCGGCGGACGCCTATACGCGCGGCATTGCCACCATCACCGACAAGTCGAAGGCCGATTGGCGCATCTTCTACTTCCGCGGCGTCTCCTATGAGCGCAGCAAGCATTGGCCGGAGGCAGAGGCCGACTTCAAGCAGGCGCTAGAGATCAATCCCAACCAGCCGCAGGTGCTGAATTATCTCGGCTATTCCTGGGTCGACATGGGCATGAATCTCGACCAGGCACTCAACATGATCAAGACGGCGGTCGATCTCCGGCCCAACGACGGCTATATCGTCGACAGCCTCGGCTGGGCCTATTTCAAGCTCGGCCGTTACGGCGAGGCCGTGACCCAGCTCGAGCGGGCGGTCGAGCTCAAACCTGAGGATTCGGTGATCAACGACCACCTCGGCGATGCCTTCTGGCGGATCGGCCGCAAGCTCGAGGCGACATTCCAGTGGCAGCATGCCAAGGATCTTGGCCCCGATCCGGAGGAGCGGGACAAGATCGTGAAGAAGCTTGAAAGCGGCATGCCCGCCGATGCCCACAGCGCCGGCTGATCCGGTTTCGGCGCTGATCGTCGGGGTCGCGTCGAAACTGGAAAGCGCGCGCGCCAAGGTCAACCTGGCTCTTCACGTCACCGGCCGGAGGACGGACGGCTATCATCTTCTCGACAGCCTCGTCGTTTTCTGCGAGCTGGCCGACACCCTCGAGGCTGTGCCGCAGGAGGAATCGGCGGTCGGCCTCTCGGTCGACGGCCGCTTCGCCGATGACCTCGACCGCGCCGGCCCGCCCCGCGACAACCTCATCCTGCGGGCCGCGGATGCGTTGATCGCCGCTTATCCCGGCCGGTCGTTGGATGGCGTCCGAATCGTCCTCACCAAGCGGCTGCCGGTCGCGGCAGGGCTGGGCGGCGGCTCCGCCGACGCCGCCGCAGCGCTCCGGCTCCTCGATCGGCTCTGGGGATGGGAGACGGAGGCCGAGACGCTTGCCAGGATCGGCATTGGCCTCGGCGCCGACGTGCCGGCGTGCCTCCTCTCCCGTCCGCTCAAGGTGGAGGGAATCGGCGAGCGCACCAAGCTTGCTTCCGGCATCCCCGAGCTGCCCCTGGTGCTCGTCAATCCGGGCATAGCCTTGCCGACGAGGGCGGTCTTCCACCGTCTCAAATCGCCCGACGGCGCGCCGATGTGGCCGCTGCCGCCGCGCTTCAAGTCATTGATCGAATTCGCGCAGTGGCTCCGCGTCAATCGGAACGATCTCTCCGAGCCGGCCGAGGCCGAGGCGAAGATCGTCGGCACAGTGGTCAGAACCGTCGCGTCCGATCCCGAGTGCCTGATTGCCCGAATGTCGGGCTCGGGGGCGACCGTCTTCGGCATGTTCAATTCGCAGGCGGCAGCCGAGCGCGCCGCTGCCCGTATCCACGCGGCCAAACCGGCATGGTGGGTAGCCGCGACGCGCAGCGGTGGCTCCTGAAATGGGCAATCGTTAAGGAGCCGCGAGCGGGCCAAGGCCTTTCAGACGTCCAGACCTATCCGTCGCGACCCGCCCGGAATGCCGATTGCCCGCTGCCCATCAACCACGGAACCAAACCATGCCCGAGACCGCTGATGTGCGTCCCTTCGTGCCCGTCCGCTTTGCCGTGCTCACCGTCTCGGACACGCGTTCGCTCGCGGAAGACCGTTCCGGCGCGACGCTGGCCGAACGCATCGAGGCGGCCGGGCACGTCCTTGCCGCGCGCGACATCGTCACGGACGACATCGACCGCATCCGCTCCGTCGTGAAACGGTGGATCGACGACCCGGCGATCGACGTCGTCATCACGTCGGGCGGGACGGGCTTCACTGGCCGCGACGTCACCCCGGAGGCGGTCGAGCCGCTCTTCGACAAACACATGGAGGGTTTCGGCATCCTCTTCCATGCGCTTAGCCACGAGAAGATCGGTACCTCGACCATCCAGTCCCGCGCCACCGCGGGCCTCGCCAAGACGACGTTCGTCTTCTGCCTGCCCGGCTCGCCCGGCGCCTGCCGCGACGCCTGGGACGGTATCCTCGTCCGGCAGTTCGACTATCGCCAGGCGCCCTGCAATTTCGTCGAGATCATGCCGCGGCTCGACGAGCATCTGAAACGCGGCAAGCTGCGCGGATGCTGATGGGGGTTGGGGATCAGGGGTTGGGTCATAGGGACACACAGACCATTCCCTATAACCCAAACCCCACAACCGACACCCCATCTTCCGTCTGTTCTTGATTTGTTCTCAGGAACGCACTACAAATCAGGGCATGGCTTCTGCTCTTCGCAAGTTCACTCCTGTGCGTCCGCCCGAAGAGGTGGACGAATTCGTCGTCGGCAGCCGCGTCGACGCCGATCGCCGCAACGGCCGCGGCTCCGGGTCGAATCGATCCGGCCGCTTCGAGCCGGTCGAGCGTCAGCAGTTTGACGATGGCTGGGGCACGCTCGATTTCCTGCCGCCGCTCCGGACCGAGGTGCAGTAGGAGAGGCCGAAGAGGATCATCACCACCAATGATTCGCCCGACATCTCGTTCGATCGGTCGATCAATCCCTATCGCGGCTGCGAGCACGGCTGCGCCTACTGCTTTGCCCGGCCGACGCACGCCTATATGGGCCTCTCTCCCGGCCTCGATTTCGAGACGAAGCTGTTCGCCAAGCCGACGGCAGCGAAGCTCCTCCGGCGCGAGCTGGCAAAGCCCGGTTATCAGCCGCGAACCATGGCGATCGGCACCAACACCGATCCCTACCAGCCGATCGAGCGGCGCTACCGGATCATGCGCGAGGTCCTCGAGGTGCTCGACGAGACCAGCCATCCGGTCGGTATCGTCACCAAGTCGGCGCTGGTCGTGCGCGACGTCGACATCCTCGCGCGGATGGCGAAGCGCAACCTCGTCAAGGTGGCGGTATCGCTGACCACGCTCGACCGCCGGCTCGCCCGTGCGATGGAGCCGCGCGCGGCAACGCCGCAACGTCGCATCGACGCGCTCCGGCTCCTGAGCGAGGCGGGGGTGCCGACGGCGATCATGGTCGCACCGGTGATCCCGGCGCTGAACGAGCCCGAAATCGAGCGCATTCTCGATACCGGCGCCGCCGCCGGGGTGAAGGAGGCCGGCTACGTCCTTCTTCGCCTGCCCCTTGAGGTGAAGGACATCTTCATCGAGTTCCTCAATCGCGAATATCCCGACCGCGCCAAGCACGTGATCTCGGTGATCAAGACTATGCGCGGCGGCAAGGAGTACGATTCGAAATGGGGCGAGCGCCAGACTGGAACCGGCCCCTACGCCTGGCAGATCGGCCGTCGCTTCGAGATCGCCGCCCGCCGGCTCGGGCTCAACCTCGAGCGGCGGAAACTGCGTACGGATTTGTTCACGCCGCCGAAGCCGGAGACCGATCAGCTGAGCTTGTTTTGATCAATTTTTGCCGAGGACCTCCCCCCCTGACGGTAACTCTCGATTTCCGTTCCATGAGTCCACCCGATTAGCATGCATTCCGCTTCAGCTTAATCGAGACAGCTGGACGACGCGACTGTGCCTCTGACCCGGCGTTCGATCAGGAATGCGTGTGAGAGGGTCGCCCCTGAATATCGGTGATCGCGGCGATCGGCCCCTTGCCGCGCGTTCCGTCTCCTCTAACGTCGGGGCATGGCTCGCCCGAAAAAATCTGATTCGCCGCTGCTCATCGAGCTGCCCCCGCTCGGGCCGCCGACCGATCGCTTCGAGCGGCGGGCGAAGCGGAAGGGGGCGCGGCTCGTTGCCGGCGTCGACGAAGCGGGGCGCGGGCCGCTCGCCGGGCCGGTCGTGGTGGCGGCCGTCGTCTTCGAGCGCGGGCGCTACCCCGAGGGAATCGACGATTCGAAGAAGCTCACCGCGATCGAGCGTGAACGCCTCTATGAGCAGATCTTCGACCGCGCCATTGTCTCGATCGTGGTGGCGAGCCGGGCCCGGGTCGACCGGATGAACATCCTGCGGGCCTCGCTGTGGGGGATGAGCCGCGCTGTCCGGAGCCTCGCCTGCCGGGCGGACCATGTCCTCGTCGACGGCAACATGCTGCCACCCGGCCTGCCCTGCCCGGCGGAGGCGATCGTCAGCGGCGACGCGCTCTCGCTATCGATCGCCGCCGCCTCGATCATCGCCAAGGTGACGCGCGACCGGCTGATGGCGTCGGTCGGCCGCGCTTTCCCGGACTACGGCTTCGAGCATCACATGGGCTACTCGACGCCCGCCCATTTCGATGCGCTCGGCCGCCACGGCCCGTGCGAGCACCACCGCCGCAGCTTCGCGCCGATCCGCGCGGCGCTCGGGCTCGGCGCCGTGACCGGGGATTTGTTTGGGGAGGCCGCGTTTGCACGCGACGGTGACGATAGTGCGATGCCCACCCAGGTCGTGTTGACCGATCAACCCGCTCCAACTGTCATCCCCGCAAAAGCTGGGACCCAGTAAACATCCGCATCGGTCATCAAGACGCCGCCATGTAGCGCGCTCGCAGCATATCGCGAGCCCGGCGAAGTTTCCTGTTTACTGGGTTCCCCGCTTTTGCGGGGATGACATGTGGTGTGTGCGGCGTGCAAGCAAGGTGCTTGGCAACCCCACGCCCGACGTCAGTGCAGCCGCGCCTTCACGTCGGCGATCGATTTCTCGACCAGCGCCTCGCCGGGTGCACCCTTGGTCTTGGCGGTGAGGATGCGTTCTGCCGCGGCGATCGCCACGTCGGCGGAAAGAGCCCGAACCTCCTGCAGGGCCTGCGCTTCGGCCTGCGCAATCTTCGCCTCGGCCATGCGCGTCCGGCTCGCGACATACTCCTCCAGTCGCTGCCGTGCCTCGCGGCCGAGCGCTTCGGCTTCGCGCGTCGCCTGCTCGATGATCGCGCGCGCCTCGCTGTCGGCGGTCGCCGCCTTGCGCTTGTACTCCGCAAGCAGCGCCTCCGCCTCGATGCGGAGCTTCCGCGCTGTCTCCAGCTCGGCCTGGATCGCCACGGCGCGGCTGTCGAGCGAGCCAGTGATCGACCTCGGCACCTTCATGTAGACGAGCACGGCGAAGAAGATGACAAGGCCCAGGAATGCCCAAAAGGGCGCATCGAAATAAGGAGGACCGAACATCAGCCGTTCCTTCCGCTCATCGCCGCGCCCACCGCTTCCTTGATCTCGGCAGGCGTCGGGCTCACGTCAGCGAGCGCCTTGACCAACGCTTCCGCCGTGTCGGCGGCAATCGCGCCAACCTCGCCGAGGGCGCGGCTTTTGATCTCGGCGATCCGTGCTTCCGCCTCGGCCAGCTTCTTGGCAAGATCCGCCTCGGTTGACGCGCGCTCCTCCGCCGCGGCAGCCCTCGCCTTCTCCCCCGCCTCCTCGGCGATGTCGAAGCCATGGGCGCGCGCTTCGGCCAATGCCTTTTCGTAGGCGATGCCGGCCGCCTCGGCTGCCTGCTTGGCCTTCTCGGCCTCGCCGAGGTCGCCCTCGATGCGGCCACGTCGCTCGCCAAGGATAGAGGCGATACGCGGCACCGCAACCCTGGCAATGATGAAGTAGAAGGCGACGAAGCAGATCGCGAACCAGAACAGCTGAGAAGCGAAATGCGTCGCGTCGAACGGCGGAAACGGCTCCTTATGCTCGGCCGGCACCGCCGTCCCCTGCGTCGTCGCCGGCGGCGGCGAAGCCTCGGCCACCTGGATCTTCATCATGGTCATCGGGAGCTGTACGAAATCAGGTGAAGAGCAGAATCAGCGCGATGAGGAGCGAGAAGATGCCCATGGCCTCGGTCACGGCAAAGCCGAAGATCAGGCGGCCGAACTGGCCGTCGGCGGCGGCCGGATTGCGGATCGCGCCGGCAAGGTAGTTGCCGAAG
>Ga0318563_10000589_pt1 | contig 15034 bp, 5 predicted proteins | sample GRESIP066b5f19_FD_203689 | JGI IMG/M metagenome (GOLD analysis project Ga0318563, IMG submission 203689) | Tropical soil microbial communities from Luquillo Experimental Forest, Puerto Rico - GRE.SIPMG.066b5f19 | ecosystem: Environmental > Terrestrial > Soil > Tropical forest > Bulk soil... | reverse complement strand
GGGTTTGCCAGGGCAGCTCGGACTGCCTGGAAGCTGACCGTAAACAGGGCGATAAAAAGGGCCAGTATTCCCGCGGCGACAAATACCTGCCAGCCCATATCGATTCTGTAGGCAAATCCCATAAGCCACCGGTGCATGAAAATCCAGGCAATAGGCGCCGCAATGAGGAAGGACACAGCAACGAGTTTAAGAAAATCCTTCGACAGCAGGTTTACAATATTGGTTACAGAGGCACCCAGTACTTTTCGGATTCCTATTTCTTTTGTGCGCTGCATGGTGCTGTATGATGCCAGCCCGAGCAGGCCGAGGCATGAAATCAGAATGGCCAGAATGGAAAAATTCAGAAATAGCCTTCCAAACCTGTCTTCGCTCCGGTATTGTTTGTCAAAATAATCATCGAGGAAGAAGTAACTGAATGGTCTGTGGGGAATCAGCGATTTCCACTTGTTTTCGATGGCAGCCAGTGTTCCGGGCAGGTCATTTCCGGAGACATATATGCATACCAGGCTGCAACCCTGCGGCTCTATCCGGATGCTTAACGGCTTGATCACTTCCTGCAAGGAACGGAAATGGAAGTCCTTCACAACTCCAATGATCATACCTTTGCGTCCCCACTGGTCAAATTTCTTGCCGAGGATCTGTTGGGGGGAATTGTATCCAAACATTTTCATTGCTGCTTCGTTAACGATCATCGACTGTGTCGTATCGGTTCCAAAATCCCTCGAAAATGTCCTGCCGGCAAGCATTTTCATTTTGAATTGCGGAATATAGTCAAAGTCCACAAAATAAAGATCAAGATTGGCGATCTGCATATCTCCCTTGGTGTTTTCAATCTGTGAGTAAGCGCCGGGATTCCCCCCTCCCGGGACACTGCCGGCCAGCGATGTAGACAGGACATTGGGAAGTGATGCTACAGCCTGTTTGAAAGCATCCCTTGCCTGGTCTCCATGCGTATCGATGATGAGTTTATGATCCTTGCTGAATCCCAGGTCCTGGCTCCTCATAAAGCGCATCTGGTTGTACACTATGGCAGTTGCTATGATCAGGCCTATAGATATGGTAAACTGGGCAACGACCAGACCTTTTCTGAGCAGGATGCCACGGGTGCCACTCGCAAATCGTCCCTTCAGCACGGTGATGGGCTGAAAGGAGGACAGAACCACGGCGGGGTAGATGCCCGCCAGGATTCCGATTGCTGGGGATGTAAGAAAGAGGAGGACCAGATTCGATGGTTGCCGAAATATGTTCTGACTGATGATTTTTCCGGACACCTGGTTGAAAAGCGGCATCAGAAGTGCAGAAAGGCCAACTGAGAGGATAAACGCAATCAGGCATAGGATGACACTTTCTCCAATAAACTGTCTTGCCAGCTGGTGCCTGAGTGCTCCTACGACCTTTCGGATGCCTACTTCTTTGGCCCGTTCGACGGACCGCGCCGTCGTTAGATTGACAAAATTGAAACAGGCAATCAAAAGAATAAAGACGGCAACAATGGAAAAAATATACACATTGCTGATATTTCCGGTTTTGGTCCCATCACGTGTAGATCGGAGATAGACATCCAGCAAGGGCTCCAGAGAAAGGGTGGGGTACATCTGGAATTTTTTCATTTCCTCACCATTCCTTTTTTCCAGGAACCCGGCGAACTTGGATTGAAGACCCTTCGGATTGGTTCCCGGTTTCAACAACAGGAAAGTTTGGTTGCTGTAGTTGCCCCACTGATCATCCAGACCGGGGTTGAACTTTTTGGTGAGTGTGCTCATGGAAACCAGCATATCTGCCTTGATGGTGGAATTTTCCGGGATATCCTGCATCACACCTGTCACCTTCGCGGTATAATTACCATCCGTCAGCAAAACGGTTTGACCAAGCGGATTTGATTTTCCAAAATATTTTTTGGCCGCAGTCTCTGAGAGGATTATGCTAAAGGGGTCACTGAGCGCAGTAACTGGATTTCCCTTTAGCAGCCTGAAATCAAATACATGAAAAAAAGCGGAATCGGCAAATTGTGTATTGTCCTCCTGAAATTTTATATCGTCCTTTCTCACCAGGAGGCTGGCCTGGTCAATTCTGACAGCCGCTTCAATTTCAGGGAATTCATCTTTAATATGGGGGGCGATTGCCCAGGAGGGGCCGCTGGAATTGATGGTTTCTGTAGGGGTCTTGATATCTGCGACGACGCGGTAAATCCGCTCAGCTTTTGAATGAAATGAATCGTAGCTCAGTTCAAATCTTACATATTGAAATATCAGGAAGAAGGCAGTGATCCCCACGGTGAGCCCGATGACATTGATCGTTGAAAATACACGGTGACGCCAGAGGTTGCGAAAGGCGATTTTTAGATAATTTTTTAGCATAGGTGGTTCATGTTAGGCAAGCGGGTCTTTTGCATCCTCCCGACCCGTCTGCGATGGTTCGAATTATTCGGTTCTCAGGCTATTGACCGGATTGGCGATGGCCGCCCTGACTGACTGGTAACTGATGGTAGCCAGGGAAATGGCCATGACCAGCGCAACAGCCAAAAGGAAAATCCAGGAATTCAGGCTTATACGGTATGGGTAGTTTTCCAGCCAGTGCTGCATGGCCCACCAAGCTGCAGGGGCTGCAATCAGGGATGCCAGAATGACCAGTTTGAGAAAATCATTGGAAAGCTGCTGCACAATGACCTGGACAGAGGCTCCAAGGACCTTTCGGATACCAATCTCCTTTTTTCTCTTTTCGGCGGAGAATGCAGCCAGCCCAAACAGGCCAATGCAGGAAATCAAAATGGTGATGACGCTGCCGCTCAGGATCATCTGCTTCCATTTGGCCTCTCCCTGGTAATTTTCCGCATTTCTTTCATTGGCAAAAGTGTAACTGTAAGGCCTGAAGGGAAGGCTCCTGTTAAACGTTTTTTCTATATAGGAAAGAGTTGATGTTATTTGTTCACCCTTGATTTTGACGAAAATATCCCTGTATGCCATGTCAGGATTCAGGGTAAACAGTTCCGGGGTCAGTCTCTGTGCCAGACTGGTAAAATGATAATCTTTTACAACGCCGATAACCTTATATTTCCGGTTGCGGTAAAAAAAATCTACCCATTGTCCAAGTGGCTGCTTCCAGCCCGCACTTTTTACAAAAGTTTCATTGACCAGTACTGATTCCGCACTGTCGGATACTATTTCGGAAGAAAAATTCCGGCCCTTTACAACGGGAATCTGGAACAAGGGAAGATAATTCTCGTCGATATGTTTGATATCAAACTGGATTTCCTGGGCATTGTTTATGTGAGCGATTGTAGCCTGCCTGCCACCCTGATCAGCTGTTACAGCTATGATACCCGGGTTTTTCATCAGTTCCTGCCTGAAAACGCCGAGTTTATTTTCTTGGATATAACCGGTATTGACGATAACCACATTTTTATCATTGTAACCCAGGTCGTAATGCATGAGGAAATTGAACTGGGCATAAATGGTGATGGTGGCGATGATCAGAAAGGTTGCAAGCGTGAATTGTAGTACCACCAGGCTTTTTGACAGATAGTTCTTTCCGGTAAAGCGCTGGCGGCCATAGAGGGAATTCACCGGGTTAAATCCGGATAACACCAGGGCGGGATAGAATCCTGCCAGCAAACCCGTCAATAGGAAAATGGCTGCAAATCCTGCGATGAGTTTCACATCAAACAAATAGGAAAATTCCAGTGCCTTATCGGAAAGCCTGTTAAAGAAAGGCAATGCTGCCTGTACCAGGACAATGGCCACCAGAAACGCAACAAAACTCAGCAGGAAAGATTCTCCCAGAAATTGGACAACCAGCTGCCATCTCTGTCCCCCCACCACCTTCCGTATGCCAATTTCTTTTGCCCTCTGCAGGGAGCGGGCCACTGTAAGGTTGATAAAGTTGATGCAGGCTATCAGCAATATGAATAGTGCTATAGCAGAAAGGATATAGGAATATACCGGCTTGCTTGCGTCGGACAATCCGTTATCGGCAGGATATTCTATACTGGTATGCATATCCAGGAAAGGCTGAAGCGAGTAGACAACCTTGTCCTTGAACCCAAACTGCTTGACGGCGTCCTTTAGCTGGGAAGCGGCATCCTCCTCATAAACCACCGCCATTTTCTTTTCCAGGGCTTTTGTATCTGTTCCGGGAGCGACAAGAATAAATGTATTGAGGAAGAAATTAAGCCAGTGGGTGTCGTCCTCAATGCTCTGGTAAAACTTCATGGGCAGCAGCATTTTAACCTTGATAGAGGAATTCTGGGGAGAATTCCTGACAATCCCGGTAACCATGAATGTTCGGAAGGTATCGTTTACCTTTAGCTCCAGCAGATGGCCTACTGCAGCCACTTTGCCAAAATATTTCCTGGCAAGATCTTCCGAGAGCACCACCGAATGGATATCCTTAAAAGCATTATGCGAATCACCCTGCACAAAGGGGAAACTGAATACGGAAAAGAAATTGTCATCTACAAAAAAGGCCTCCTGATCGAACACCTCGTTTCCGGATTTTACGGTATAATGGGTGTTATGGATTCTGACAAAATCCTCTATTCCGGGGATTTGCTTTTTAAAGCTGGGTCCGGGCATCATGCCTGTACTTGAAAATTTGTCTGTTTTTCCATCAGGGCTTACGAAAGACGAAACAAGATGGTATATGCTGTGACTGTTCGCGTGAAAGCGGTCATAGCTCAGCTCGTCTTTTGCATATAAAAAAATGAGGATGCAACAGGCAAGCCCAACACTGAGCCCGGCAATATTGATTAGGGAATAAGCTTTGTTGCGCCAGAGATTTTTAAGGGCAGTTCTGAAATAATTTTTTAGCATTTGGCAGATTTATTGGGACGTAATGGTAATAACGATGTCTGGGTCTCCTTGTTTATTCAGTTCTTAGTGCATCCACAGGGTTTGATACGGCCGCCCTGACTGTCTGAACACCTATAGTGATCAGGGCTATAGCGACAGCCAACATGCCCGCCATCAGGAATATAGTCCATCCGATCTGGATTCTATAGGCAAAACTTGCCAGCCACAGGTTCATGGCATACCAGGCAATCGGCGAGGCTATCAGCGTTGCTATAAGTACCAATCCGAGAAAATCTTTGGCAACCAAAAGCAGGATCCCGCTTACCGAAGCGCCCAGGACCTTTCGGATACCGATTTCTTTAATGCGTTGAGAGAGTACCAGTAAAACCATGGCAAGAAGCCCCATGCAGGAAAGTGAAACAGCAATCGCGGCTCCTGTCGTAAAAATCTGCATCAGCTTTTCCTCACGCCTGTATTGCCTGTTCACATTCTCATCCACGAAGGACCCCTGGAAGTCACCGGAAGGAGAAATGGTCTTCCAGACTGTCCTTATCTGCTCCATGCCTGAACCCAGGCTGCCCGGCCTGACTTTTATCAGAATGTAGTTGATTCCAAAATTCCTGTCCATGACCAGGGTCAATGGGTCTATCCTGGTCCGCAACGATTTGAAATTGAAATTTTTTACGACTCCTATGACCGTCAGGGGCCTGGCAGAATCAACCGGAAGCCTTGTTCCGATGATTTGTTTTTCCCCGATTTCTTTTGCCATTTCCTCATTGATCACAACAGCTGTACTATCTGTCGCAAATGCCGGGGAAAAATCCCTTCCTTCGATGAGCTTCAGGTCCAGTGCCTTTACGAAATCATAACTAACGCCCATCCAATTGCTTCTGATTTCCCGGTTTTTGTAATCGAACCCCATTATGGAAGTGCGACTGGATCCGTCGGTACCTGTTCCCAGGTTATCGTAGATGCCGGTGATGCATTCAACAGCGGCATTGGAGGAGAGTTTATTGCGCATTAACCGGAGCGCCTGTGCCGGGTCGACGTCTCCTGTTACCGGGATGCTGATCAGCTGGCTTGTGCTATAACCCAGGGGCATTGTTCTTAAAAAATGGATTTGCTCCCAGGTGATCAGTGTGCAGGATATCAGCATGATCGTGATGATGAACTGGAATGCGGTCAGTCCATTGCGAAGGTGATTAGACCGGCGCACAGAAAGTTTGCCTTTTAATACTTCGACCACATTGGCCCTGGCCATTAGCCATGCGGGATATCCGCCGGCCAGAAGGGTAATAACCGCGAAACATCCCAGCGTTGTCACCCAGACGACAGGTGACCCTAGCATGGCCCTACTGATGTTCATCTCAAAAAGTACTTTGTATTCGGGAAGGACCAGGTAGGTAGCCACACAACTGATCGTAAAGGCAATCAGGCATACAACCAGGGTCTCGACCCAGAATTGAACGGCAACCTGGTTTTTGAGGGCACCCATGGTTTTGCGAAGCCCAATTTCCTTTGACCGTGTAAATGACTTGCCAAGGCTCAGGTTAATGAAATTGATACAGGCAATGGAAATAATGAGGACAGCAATTGCTATAAGCAGGTACAAAAAACTTTTGTTGATGGATTCCCCTCCTCCGATGGCCGTATTAGTATGTACATCCAGCAATGGCTGCAGTCCCAGCTTCAGATAGGAACCGTCCGGTCCGGGGGCGGCACCATCTCTTTTCATCCTTTTAATGTCCTCCCCGAAATAATGATTGATGAAAGGGGGCAGCTTGGCCTCAAATGCCCGGGGTTCCTCATGATCTTTCAGCTGAATGTAGGCGTCATGAAAGTGGTTGTCCCAGGCGGAAACAACCTGGGGATAAATAGGGATGTTCTCAAATCTGGTCACCAGGTCAAAACGCATGCTGGAATTGTCAGGGAAGTCATCCACAATAGCGGAAACCCTGAATGGCTTCCAGCCATTCTCAAGTTGAATTTCCAGGGTCTTACCTACCGGGTCCTGCTGACCAAAGATAGCCCTGGCTGAGCTCTTCCGCAATACCACATCCTCCAGGTTCATTAGGGGCGAGGTTTTGTTTCCCGCAATTACCGGGAAGCTGAACATGGAGAAGAAATCAGGGTCGGTAAACTTCAGGGACTGAGATAACTTCTTATCTCCATACCGGATCACGAAGCGATGGTCCGTGTTTCTCGCTCCAAATTTTACATCCGGATTCTCAGTCTTTAGGGTGGGCAAGAGGGGAGCCGGCATGGCATTGCTCAACTGTTCCCCGTTGAGACTGCGGGATTGTAAATACAGATGGTAAATGCTCTTTGCGTTGGTATGAAACCGGTCAAATGAAAATTCATAACTGACGCTGAGAAGCAACAGCATGGCGCAGGTAAAGGCGATACCAAGGCCGGCTACGTTGATGGCTGTGTCGGTTCGGTGTTTCCATAAATGCCTCCAGGCAATCTTAAAATAGTTTTTGAGCATAAGTACTTTTTTTACGACCGTGACGACTTATCTGTTTCATTGACTTGCCGGTAAGGTACTGGCAAAATGACCCCGGTTCTGATGATGTTAATACCTTACTCCGTCCTCAGCGAATTCACCGGATTGGCCAGGCCTGCCCGGATTGCCTGGATACTAATGGTACCCAGGGCTATTACCAGGGCAAGCACGGCTGCAGCAGGGAACACCCACCAACTCATGTCAATCCGGTAGGCAAAATTCTGGAGCCACTGCTTCATGGCCCACCAGGCAATGGGAAAGGCAATCAGTGAAGCAATCACAACTAGTTTCAGAAAATCAATTGACAACATACCCGCAATATTCCAGAGTGTGGCCCCCAGAACTTTTCGAATGCCAATTTCCTTGGTGCGCTGAACGGTGGTAAAAGCGGCCAATGCAAACAAACCCAGGCAGGCCAGAAGAATGGCTGTAGTGGAAAAACAGCTAAATATCTGGCCAGTCCTTATTTCTGTTTTATACAGGGCGTTGTAATCTTCATCCAAAAAGTTGTATTCAAAGGGCCTGTAAGGAACGCGTTCTTTCCATACCCTTTCCAGAAAACCAATAGTGCCTGCAATATCCTGACCGGAAATTTTTACATACATCCTGTTGACCCACTGGGTATCGAGGAAAATCAACATTGGCCCTATCGGTTCATGCAGGGATGCGAAATGAAAATCTTTTATGACAGCTTTCACGGTTCCCGGACCCCCCTTCTCAACCCTTTGGCCGATTGCCTCTGCAGGGGTCCATCCCAAGGCCTTGGCAGCCGATTCGTTAAGCATGATGGAATACCTGAAATGCTTGTAGTTTTCGGATGTATCCAGATCGGATTGATCAGCCGGGCTAAACGTGGTACCCTCAACAATCTGTATACCGAGAGTCTTTACAAAATCCAGATCTGATGGGATGCACTTGATCGTTATGTTCTTGTTGTCTTTTCCGTTGTTCACCTGCAATCCGTCTGTCCAGGCGACAAAAACCGGGCTCCCGTTGGCCCCACCCACACTGATCACCTTCGGATTGCGCGCAATGGCTTTTTTTATTTCATCATAATCCCGATGCATCTGTCTGTCTACTGGTAGTACAACGATATGATCTTTGTCAAAGCCAAGTTTTCTATGCTGGATAAAATGGATCTGCTGCAGGATGATGAACGTCGATATCATGAGAAAGACTGAAATCAAAAACTGGAAAACGATCAGCGATTTTCGCAAACCATTGCCGGATGATGAAAAGCTGAACCCTGATTTGAGGATGCTGATCAATTTGATTTTGGAGAGTATAAACGCCGGATAAGCTCCTGCCAGCAAACTGACAAACAACCCCAGTCCCAGGAGCATCGATAGTGCCAGCGGATGGGTGAGTATGTAGGGGGAAAGCGCTTTGCCGCTTAGTTTGTTAAAAAGGGGGAGAAGGACAAGGCTGGCGACAACAGCCAGCAGAAGGGAGATAAAGGTCAGGAGACCAGATTCCCCGAGGTACTGTGCAAACAGTTCACCAGGTTTTGCCCCCATAACTTTGCGAATGCCAATTTCCGCACTTCTTCCGGCAGATTGGGCAGTTGCCAGATTGGTGTAATTAACACAGGCTATCAGCAGGATCAGTAGCGCAATAGCCCCCAATATAAAAATGTAGGTAATGTTTCCGTTTGGTTCCAGGCCGTCCTGGGAGGAATATAAATGGACTCTTTTCAGAGGCTCCAGATGATAGGTCAGGTAATCGCCTCCTTTCATCTCTGCTTCCTTCCGCACCTGGGCTGTATTCATATATGCAGTGACCTGTTTCTGCAGCTGCTCAAGCTGCCCTTTTCCGTGCAGCAGGAGGTAGGTGATATAATTGGCTGTCCACCACTCTTCCTTACTACTGGGATCCCAGCTTAAGAAGGAGGCAACAAAGTCATACTGGAGCTGTGAATTGTCCGGGCAATCTTCTACTACCCCGGAAACGGAAAAGTTTTGGTCGTTGGAAATGCGAAGGGTTTTTCCCATCGGGTCCTCCTGTCCAAAATATTTTTTTGCCATACTCTGGCTGATGACTATCTGATTGGGTTCACGCAAGGCAAGGGCAGGATTTCCCTTTAATAACCGGAAGGAAAAGATCCTGAAGAAAGACGAGTCTGCATAGAGCACCTTCTTTTCATCAAATACTTTGTCTCCATAGGTAATGATTGCAGGAAATTTGAGCACCCGGGCAAAGGCTTCTACAGCAGGAAAGGTTCTTCTGAATTGGGGACCCACTTTCGTTCCTGTCGTTGCCACCATTTCTTTGGTACCCCCTATGGAATACTCCATGACGACCCGGGCGATCCGGTCAGCATTGCTGTTAAAGCGGTCAAAGCTGAGTTCATGAACAATATAGGTTCCGATCAGGATACAACTGGTAATACCGATCGTCAGGCCTGTGATATTGGCAAAAGTGTAGAGCCTGTTCTTTCGTATTGTTCTCCAGGCCACCAGAAAAATGTTTTTGATCATGGGTTATATCAAATTGGTTATATGTTGGCTGTGTGCCATAGCACTGACAATGAAATTACATCTTAGCAATCCTTCCATATGCCATTCCTTATTTAATTATTATGCCGGCAGTTTCTACGGTATCCTGGTTTATTCCGTCCGCAGGGATTTAACCGGGTTGGCGATAGCTGCCTTTAGAGCCTGAAAGCTGATGGTGGCCAGTGCTATCCCAACGGCCAGGAAGCCTGAAGTAATAAATACCCAGGCCGAAATGGAAATCCTGTACGCAAAATTCTCAAGCCAGTTATGCATTACATACCAGGCGCAGGGAGTGGCTATAACGATCGCAATCAGAATCAGCCGGACAAAATCTTTGGACAGGAGCAACACGATGTTGGAAACAGACGCGCCGAGCACCTTTCTTATACCGATTTCTTTGGTCCTTTGAGCCGTAGAGAATAAGGCAAGCCCCAGAAGTCCCAGACTGGCAATAAATATGGCGAAGCCTGAAAAAATGGCGAATACTTTCCCGAATAGCTGGTCATTGCTGTATAGTTCATTGAATTTTTCATCCATAAAATAATAATCAAATAAGTTTCCAGGGAAAAAACTGTCATAGGATTTTTTGATGGATGATATTGTCCCTGCCAGGTCAGCAGTATTCACTTTGACTGAAATCGGGCTATATGTACTATAGGCAGGAAGAAACATGGTAGGTTCCATGGGGTAATGAAGGGACTTTTGGTGAAAATCATTCACCACACCGATCACGTCCCATTTTTTGTCACCTCGCATAATGGACTTGCCAATGGCATCTCGAGGTGAACGGAAAGCAAGCAATTTCGTTGCATTTTCATTGATGATGAGGTTGTGGAGTTTGCCGAAGTCTGGATTAAAATCGGAAAAGATATAGTCCCTGCCTGCAATCAGTTTTATTCCATAGAGGCTGAAATAACCATAGCCGACTCCCGTATGCCGCATGGTATAAAAGGAGTTCGGGTCACGGTCTGCCCGGCGCACGTTGAAACTTCTTCCCGTTTCGGTGCCCGGGACATTCCATGAATTGGATGCTCCTGTCACGCCGGGTATTTTACCCAATGCGTTTGTAAAGCTGTTTTCCCTGCTGATAAAGGTGGAATCCCACCTGGTGAGCTCGGGTGACTTTACAATAAGCATCTGTGATATATTCATTCCCAGGCTCTGCTTATTGACGAAATCAAGCTGCTTGTATACGATAATTGAGCCGGTAATCAATACAATGGTGATGCCAAATTGCCCGATAACAAGTGCCTTCCGAAGTAGAATCCCTTTGGACGATGCTGAATATTTTCCTTTAAGCACCAAAATGGGTCTGAAGGAAGACAGCACAAAGGCTGGATAAAATCCTGAAATAAGGACTCCTGCGAGAACCAGGATTATCAGTGACGCGGTAAGATTGTACCCGCTCAGACCTTTTTCAAACAGATACGAAAAGGAAAGATTATGCTTTACCAGGGCGTTGAACCCTTTCTGTGCCAGCAGAACCAGGCCAATAGCCGTGGCCAGGGAGGCAATGTTGATGAAAAAGGATTCGGTAAGAAACTGCCGGACCAGTTGGGACCGGGTAGCCCCGGCTACCTTGCGCACACCCACTTCCTTGGCACGATCCATTGATTTGGCGGTAGCCAGATTAATGTAGTTTACCCAGGCTATGACGATGATCAGAAAGGCAATGATCAGCAGACCCCACACCACAGTGGCACTTCCCGTTTTCCCAATTTCATATTCAAAGTCGGAATAGAGATGGGCCCTTGACACTGGCTGAAGATAAAACTTTTCATCACTGCCCGAAATTTTGCTGCCCTGGAAGTGCCGCTGGCTGAATACATCAAATTTTTTTTCGAGGGCTTTGTAATCAGTTCCATGCTTCAGCTGAACATAGTGCCAGAAGTCTGAATCCTTAAAATCATAGTCTGCTTCTTTATAGGGATGGCTTCCGGCCAGCATGCTAACATAGGACACCAGGATATCAAATTGCAGGTGGGAATTCTCGGGGACATCCCTGCAAATGCCTGTTATCTTGTACGGTATCGAATCCAGAGCCAGCACAATGACCCGCCCGAGGACTGAATTCCAGTTGCCGTTCTTCAGGTCAAATATTTTGCCTGCAGCAGATTCTGTCAAGACCACGGAGAAAGGTTCTTTCAGGGCTGTACGGTAATCTCCTGCGAGAAAGGGAAAGGAAAACATGCTGAGAAATGAATTGTCAACGGCCATTACCTCCTGGTCACCAATTTTCTTATCGTTGACAGTGACAATGTTTTTTCCAAAAGGTTCCATGCGCGCATGGTTGATCACCTCCGGAAAATCATCCTGCATAGCTTTGCCGATTGCTGAATAGGTAATGGTTCCGTGCTGGATGAGTTTACCATGCTGAAATCGGTCATTATAGACCCGGTACAGGTCTGCTGTGTATTTGTTGAACTGGTCATAGCTCAATTCAAAACTGACGAACTGCAGGATAAGCAGACAGGCCGCCATGCCAATGGACAAACCAGCGAGGTTGATAAGCGTAAAAGCCTTATTCTTCATAAGGTTCCGCCAGGCTGTCTTGAAATAATTCTTTAGCATTGCAATATATTTTATTCTAAAAAAACAACAGAAGCTCCCTGGAAATAATCAGCAGGGATAACTTTGCCCGGACCTTGGATTTATTCACGCGACAGGAAGTTTATCAAACCGGCCTTTTGGTTTCACTTACTGTCCTGGATGACGTTTCCCATCTCTACTCTGTTCTGAGCGACTGAACCGGGTTTGCGATGGCTGCCCTCAGAGCCTGGTAGCTGATGGTGGCCATGGCTATCAGCAGCGCTGCCAGCCCGGCCATGCCAAAAACCCACAGGTTGACATCGACCCTGTACGCATAGTCCTGCAACCAGCGACTGACTGCCACCCAGGCGACGGGCCAGGCAATCAGGTTGGCTATCAGGACAAGTTTGATAAATTGCGATGAGAGCAGGCTGACTAGGCTTCTGACAGAGGCACCCAGGACCTTTCTGATGCCTATTTCTTTTATCCTTTTTTCCCCGGCATAACTAGCGAGCCCAAATAAACCAAGAGAGGATATGATAAGGGCCAGGGTTGCCAGGATGCCCACGATCCTGCTCACCTGGCTATCTGCCCTGTACAATTCTTCGAAATGATCGTCCAGGAAATGATAGTCAAACGGATGGTCCGGGAAAATATTATTCCACACAGACCGGATGTAATTGATGGCTTCACCTGATCTTGAACCGCTCAATTTTATTGATGCGTTGCTGTATCCCCATTTTTCCTGATTGAACAGGAACATGGTCTCAATCTTATAATGCAGTGAATTAAAATTGAAATCCTTTGCAATTCCGACAATATATCCCAGGGAATCAAACCCGAAATGCCTTCCCAGAAGGGAAGACTGTTTGGCACTTCGATTATCCCTGAGGAGTTCCCTGGCCAGGGATTCATTGATGATATATTCCCTTCCGTTAGCAGATTTTTCGCGGGAAAAATTCCTGCCTTCGACCAGGTGCAGGTTAAACAGGGTCAGGTAATCCGGGTCTACGATCAGCCGGGTGGAGGTCAGATTCCTCAAGGGGCCGTCCCCCTTGAATTCGATGCCGGATTGATCAAGGTGACTACCCAGTTCATCCTGCGCCGCCGTCACGCCTGATACCAGGCTGCTTTTCAGCAGTTCCTCTTTGAAAGCATCATATTTTTTCATTGTAATCTCATCCAGTGGAATGGTCAACACCTTGTACCGGTTGAATCCCGGATCCCTGTGCTGCATGAAGGTGAGTTGCCTGACTACAAAGATGGTGGCGATCATCAGGAATATGGCGCTAGCAAACTGGCCAACTACCAGGATGTTCCTGAGGGAACTCTTGTTCTTGCCCGTCTGCACGGATCCCTTCAATACCTTAACCGGCTGGAATGAAGAAAGGTAAGCGGCAGGGTATAGACCGGAGAGAATGCCCACCAGAATGGTTCCAGCAACCATAGCAAGAACGGTCACTGGCTGTGACCACAGGGGCAGTCTGATTTCTCTCTGACTTAGCCGGTTGATGTAGGGTAGTGAGAATTCAACAATAACCACCGCCAGCACCAGAGCGATCAATGACAGCAAAACCGTTTCGGCAATAAATTGTACACCCAGCTGGTACCGGTAGGCCCCAATCGATTTCCTGATGCCCACTTCCCTGGCCCGCTCTGCGGAACGTGCCGTCGACAGATTCATGAAATTGACGCAGGCGATCAGCAGGACGATCACAGCAATCGCGAAAAAAATATTTGTATACTGCTGGTCGAATTTTTGAAAGTTGAGGTAGTCCAACCCGATATCTGCAGCATGGGAATGCAGCTCCTTGAAAGGGAGAAGAAAAAGTTCATATTGTTTCCATCCATCTCCTTCCTTCAAATGGTTTTTCAAATAACCAGGGAATTTTTTTTCCAGGGCGGCGACATGGGTGCCGGAAGCTAGTTCAAAATAGGTGTCGAGCCAGTTGCCTCCCCACCAGTTCAGCATCTCTGGCCTGTAGATAGTATTGAACGATAACAGACCGTCAAACTGCAATTGGGAATTCTTCGGAACATCTTCCATGATCCCTGTCACCATGAAACTTAACGTGTCTCCCCCAAAATGCTGTATTGTTTTCCCTATCGGGTCTTCCTGTCCAAACAATTTTTCAGCGCTTGACCGGGTGAGCACAATACTGTGCGGGCTTTTTAAAACGGTCTCCCTGTTTCCCCTGATTAACGGAAAGTCAAAAATCTGCAGGAAGGTGGAGTCAACAAAAAACATCTGCTGAAAATAGATCCTTTTTTCCCCGTTGGTCAATTCGAACTGTGTCCAAAAATTTATCCGCGTAAAGTTTTTTATTTCCGGGAATTCATTTTTCAGGGTGGGGCCCATCGGGAACATGGAAAGAGCAACCTTTTGGGACGCCACCATACCCTCAAACTTCTGGACTTCATTGAGCCTGTAAATATTTTTGCTGTGGAACTGATCGAAGCTTCTCTCGTATAATACAAAAAGCATGATGACCAGGCAGGCAGCCATACCGATAGCTAAGCCAACGATGTTGATCGCAGAGTAGATTTTATTCTTGCTTAGGTTTCGCCAGGCGGTCTTGATATAGTTTTGGATCATGGTCCGGGTGATTGGCAAAAGTGACGTCGGATCTTCCAAATAAATGCTTTCCGGAAGTGTTTTTTAAGGAACCAACTATATGCCGGAATATCATATAAATGATTTACAATGTACTAGTTAT
>Ga0318563_10000587_pt1 | contig 15077 bp, 14 predicted proteins | sample GRESIP066b5f19_FD_203689 | JGI IMG/M metagenome (GOLD analysis project Ga0318563, IMG submission 203689) | Tropical soil microbial communities from Luquillo Experimental Forest, Puerto Rico - GRE.SIPMG.066b5f19 | ecosystem: Environmental > Terrestrial > Soil > Tropical forest > Bulk soil... | reverse complement strand
CCTTTATGCAGACCTTCGTGCGCATCCGCGAGCAGGTGCATTCGAACCTGATCGGCCTGCATGTCGACGCCCTCGGCGGTCTGACCACCGATCGCCTGAACGCCTATCGCGGCGCGGTCAGCGCCCATAGCGGCGATCTCGCCGCCTCGAGCGCCAGGGCCGAGGCCTTGCTCGCCTCGGCGGTGGCGAAGCAGGCCGCGGTCCTCGCCTATATCGACGGCTTCCTCGCCGCGGCGGCCGGCGCCTTCATCTGCCTTGTCCTCGCGACATGGCTGCGGCCAAGGACGCCCCCCGCAGCCGCAGCACCTGCATCGAGGTAAGAGGCGCCTGGAATCGGCTCACCACCTGTCTCGGCTACATGAGCGCGTGGCGGGCTCGTAGGGCGCCATTGCTATCCGCTCGTGGTTGCTTAGTCTCACACCATGACGTGACGGACGGCGCTCTCATCGGACATCGAAGTTGTAGCGATGTGAAGTTGCCAGGGATATCGATCTACGCCTGCAATCGGAGGACCATATGGGCCGGCCGACGATGGATGATCTCTTGCGGAGCCTGGTTGACAGCGCCAACCGGCCTCTCTCCGAGGCGACCGCCATGGAGCCGGGCCTTTACCGCTCGGAGGAAATACTGGGGCTCGAGCACGAGCTGATCTTCAACCGCGAATGGCTCTGCGTTGGCCGCGCCGCCGATATCAAAGCACCCGGTGACTACCTCACCTTCCGCATTGGCGACCAGCCGGTGGTCACTATCCGCGGCAAGGACGGCGTCGTCCGCAGCTTCGCCAATATCTGCCTTCATCGCATGATGCAGTTGCTGACGGGCTCCGGCAATTGCCGCCGCATCGTGTGCCCCTACCACGCCTGGACCTATGACATCGACGGGCGCGTGATCGGCGCCCCCTATATGGACAAATCGGCGGGCTTCAAGCCGCGCGAACAGAAGCTTCCCGAAATCCGAACCGAAATCTGGCATGGCTGGGTCTATGTGACCTTGAATCCGCAGGCGCCCGCGGTCGCGGAGCAGCTTGCCGAGCTCGACGGCATCGTGTCGCGCTACCGCATGGAGCACTATGTGCCGGTTGCGACCGAGGACTATGTCTGGAACACCAACTGGAAGCTGCTCACCGAGAACTTCATGGAGAGCTACCATCTGCCAGTCGCCCACCGCGCGACGGTCGGCGCCTGGTTCCCGGTCGACGACAATGGCTTCGACGAGAAGGTGTTCGAGAGCTTCACCTATCAGACCTTCACCAAGAACGAAGACGCGACCTACGGACGCGCCCACAAGGACAACACGGCCCTCGATGGACGCTGGCGCTACACGTCGGTGATGCCGACGGTTTATCCTTCGCATATGTACGTCCTGGCGCCAGATCATCTGTGGTACCTGTCGCTGCAGCCGAGAGGCCACGGCCAAGTCGATGTGCGCTTCGGCGTAGCGCTCGCACCCGAGGTCATCGCCGGGCTACCTGATCGCGACGGCTTCGTGCGCGACACGATCGCCTTCTTCGACAAAGTGAACGCCGAGGACAAGGGCGTCGTCGAGGGCATCTACCAGGGCGCCAAGGCGCCGCTCTCGAAGCCCGGGCGTCTCTCTTGGATGGAGCGTGAGATCCATGATTTCATGGGCTATCTGGCGCGCCGGCTTGGTCCGGAGACGTCCTCGGCGCGCACGCCACCCTCGCCCGAGGGACGCGGCCAACGATGATCGAAGGGTCTGTCACATCTTTCGCATAGACACGAGCGCGCGATGATCAAGGGAATTGCAGAAGGGGCATCGAATTGCGCGGCATAGGGAGGATGGTCATGAAGAGAGCCATATTCGGGGCGCTGACGGCACTGGCCTTGATCGCCACGCCGGCTCTGGCGGAAACCGTCAAACTGGAATTATGGGCCCGCAAGGATACGTCGGGACCGCTGCGCGCGGCAAACGTCGTCAAGGCCAGCGACAAGTTGAACGCGGCCCTCAAGGCCGAGGGCTCGGACAAGCAGGTCGAGGTCACGGTGCGCGAGACCCCGGCGCCCGGGTTCGACGACGACGCGCTGCAACTATTGCGTGTTTTCGGCATCGGCCAGGGGCCGGACATGTTCGTCGCCGCGCATGAATGGGTCTGTGCCTTTGAGAAGGAAGGTTTCGCCCTGAAGCTCGACGACTATATCGCCAAATACCCGGCCCTATTCGACAAGATCATCCCGTCCTTGTGGAATTCGACCAAATGCAAAGGCGCCCGCTACGCGATCCCGCAGGACGCCGAGGCGCGTATGTTCTTCTATAACAAGAAGCTGTTGCGCAAGGCCGGCTATGACGACGCGTTCATCGAGGCGCTGCCGCAGCGCAGCATGAGCGGCGACCTGACCATGGACGATCTCCTCGCTATCGCCAAGCAGGCCATCGACAAGGGCGGCGCCAAATATGGCATCCTGCATCGGCCGTCGATCGGGCCTGACTACATCATGGTGTTCCAGTCCTACGGCAATAGCTTCGTCGATCCGGATTCTGGCAAGCTTCTGCTCGAGCGCGCCAAGCTCGCTGCGGCCTTTGGCTGGATCGAAAGAGGGGTGAAGATGGGAGTCATTCCCGCGAACAACACCTCGATGGAGTGGGATGCGATCAAGGCCGAGTTCTACAAGAACAACAACGTCGCCTTCTGGATGTACGGAATCTGGGACCTCGGCAGCGCTGCGTTCCCGACCTTCGGCGTGCCATCGGACGAGGCGAGCTTCTCCAAGAATTGGGGCTGGATTCCCTCTCCACCGGTCGAGAAGGGCGGCAAGCCGAGCAGCCTCACCCATCCGGTCGTGTACATGGTCGCTGCAGGCACCAAGAACCCTGATCTCGCGGTCCGCCTGCTCGGCTACGCCTCGTCGGAAGACCTCAATACCGATCATGCGGTCTCGACCACGCATCTCGGCATCCGCACCGACCAGCTGGACGACCCGCGCTACCAGAAGGCCTGGACGCTGGCCAAGGCTTCGCAGCTTCTGCCGATCACCAAGTTCCTGCCCAACAACCCGCAATTCGGGGATCTCAACCGGATCATCTATTCGGCGATTCAGGGCGTGGAGTCGGGCAAGCTCACCGGTCAAGCCGCGGCCGATTTCGTCATCGACCAGGCTCAGTCGTCGCTCGAGAATGTCATCGTCGAGTAACCGGCCAAACCGAGATAAGCTTGGCGCGCCGTCCGATCTGATGAGAGGTTGCTCGGATTGGTGGCGGCGCGCGGCGGCACGTCGAGCGAACAGGCGACGGTGATGACTATTGCCGATGAGTTGCAGATTGAGCGGCGCGGCGCGAAGGCGCGGCGGCGGCGATGGGCGAATTTCATCATCTTCCTCGGGCCGGCGATCCTGCTGACGGTCATCTTCTTCGTCATTCCAGTGATCATCGACATCGTCGTGTCGTTCACGGATATGGGCCGCTCGCTGCGCGTGACCGAGTTCTCAACCAAGCAATATCAGCGCGTATTTGCCGGAGACCGCAGCCTGACCACCTCGGTCGGCATCACCTTCATCTATGTCCTCGGCACGCTCGCGCTCTTCAATGTGAGCTTCGCCTTGGTTCTCGCCCTGGTCACGACGTCGATCGGCCGAGCCTCGGGGGCGTTCTTTCGCGGGGTCTGGCTCCTGCCGCGGATGAGCCCCTCGGTGCTCTACATCTTGCTGTGGATTTGGGTGGTCAATCCGTCGAAATTCGGATTGCTCAATCAGATCCTCATGACCGTGTTCGGCCTGTCGCAGCCGCTCGACCCGCTGACCGACGCGCCGATCCTGCTCATCATCCTTGCCAATGGCTTCATTGGCGCGTCACTTGGCATGGTGATCTTCACCTCGGCCATTCGCGGCATTCCGGAGCACCTGTTCCACGCCGCCCGGGTGGATGGCGCCCACGGCCTGTCGATCATGCGCCACATCACACTCCCAGCCCTGCGCTGGCCAATCAGCTTCGTCACCATCTTCCAGACGCTGTCGCTGATGGTCAGCTTCGAATACATCCTGTTGCTCACCAAGGGCGGTCCGTTCAATGCCACGACGGTCTACGCCCTCTATGTCTATCGGCGCGCCTTCCAGGGGGGCCAATACGCCTATGGCGCGGCGCTGGCATTGTTCCTGATCGTGCTCGGCATCATCGTCGCGCTGTTTGGCTGGCGATTCTTCGACATGCAGAAGCTGCTCCAGCGCCCGCGCATTGAGGTGCAGTGAGATGACCGCATCGGCTGATCTCGTCCTGCCTCGCTCGAATGCGAAGGCGTCGGTCGACTGGACGACGATCGCGGCCCGCAGCCGTCTGCGCCGCCGCACCGAGGCGGTCGGCGCCTATGCGTTTCTGATCGCGGTCTCGCTCCCGATCGTCTTGCCCTATTTCTGGCTGGTCACCGTCGCCTTCTCGGCGAAGCTCGGCATTGCCGAAACCAAGGTTCTGTGGCGGTCCATGGCCGTCCTCGTGCCGGCGATCATTGCATTCTGGCTGGTGGGAGCTCTCAGTGCTCATCGCCGCCGGATGCTCGTCGGCTTTGCCGTGATCACGGTGCTTGCAGGAATGGTCTTCGCAGTCTTGGTCGGGCCAGACCTGTATCTCGGCAACTTCATCTTCCTCGTCGAACCGAATTTCGAATCGGCGGTGCTCTCGCGCGGCGGACAGGTAACCGCCACGACCCAGTATCCGAGCGTCTGGCACGCCTTTGCCAATTCGTTGATCCTGGCGGGCTCGCAGACCGCGATCGTGGTCACCGTCGCCTCGCTCGCGGGGTATTACCTCTCGCGCTTCCAATTCCCCGGGCGTGTCGCGACGCTCCGCTCCCTCTTGGTTCTGCACGCTTTCCCGGTGCTGACGCTGATCGTGCCCTTGTTCTTGATGCTCTACTGGATCGGGCTGCTCGATACGCTGTTCGGGGTGATCCTCGTCCTCGTCGCATTCGAGCTGCCCTTCGCCATTTTCATCATGAAGGGCTTCTTCGACGGCGTCCCTTGGGACATCGAGATGAGCGCTCTCACGGACGGCGCCTCGCGACGTCAGGCATTCCTGCGGGTCGTGCTGCCACAAGTGAAGAATGGCATCATCGCCATCGCGGTCTTCAGCTTCATCCGCGGATGGGAAGAGTACATCTTCGTATTCACCTTCCTCATTCGCAACACCAATTGGACGATGAGCCTCTACATGTATTTCGTCCGTGACGACATGATGGGCGTCGACTACGGCGTGGTGTCTGCGGTTGGCGTCTTCTACCTCGTTCCGAGCCTGCTGCTCTATGCGGTCGCCCAGAAATATCTGAGCCAGATCACGCTCGGCGGCGTCAAAGGATAGGCGTGGATGGCACGGATCGAATTTCGCAACTTATGCAAGCGCTTCGGCGAGGCCACCGTGATCCCCGGGATGGACCTCGAGATCGACGACGGCGAGTTCGTGGCATTGCTCGGACCATCCGGCTGCGGCAAGTCGACAAGCCTGCTCATCCTTGCCGGCATCTACATGCCGAGCGGTGGCGAGCTTCTCTTCGACGGGCATGTCGTGAACGAAGTCGAGGCGAAAGACCGCAATGTCGGTATCGTCTTTCAATCCTATGCGCTCTATCCGCAGATGACCGTGCGCGAGAACATCATGTTTCCCCTGCGCTTCAAGAGGACGCCGGCAGACGAGGCGCGCGAGCGGACCAACAGCATCGCGGATCTCGTTCAGATCGGCGAGCTCCTCGATCGCCGGCCGAGCGAGCTCTCGGGCGGCCAGCAGCAGCGGGTGGCGCTCGCCCGCGCGCTGGTCAAGGAGCCCCAGCTTCTCTTGCTCGACGAACCGCTCTCCAATCTCGATGCCAGCCTCAGGCTGAGCATGCGCACCGAGATCAAGTCTTTGCAGAAGAAGCTCGGCATCACGACGATTCTGGTCACGCACGATCAGGTCGAAGCAACGACGATGGCGGACCGCATCATCTGCATGCGCGCCGGGCGGATCGAACAGATCGGCGCGCCGAACGATCTCTACCATAGGCCGTCGAGCCTGTTCGTCGCCGGCTTCATCGGCTCGCCCCCGATCAATCTGGTGGTCGGACGGGCTGAAAATGGACAGTTCGCTGCGGGAAGCGTCGCACTGCCGGTCGAAGGCGCGGCTGGCGATGTGACCGTCGGATTGCGGCCCGAGCATCTGAGCTTCGGCAAATCCGGGTTGCCCGGCCGCATTGCCCAGCTCGAGCCGATGGGTCGCGAGGTACTCTATGTGGTGGACACCGGCATCGGTTATGTCCGGGTGCTGGAGCAGGGCTCGAGTGCCGCGCATGCGAGCAGCGAGGAGGTGAGGATTGCATTCGCGGCGGAAGATTCCCTTGTCTTCGATAGCGGCGGGAAGCTTCTCGAATGCGCCCGGATACGCCCGCCAAGCTGAATGTCCACAGCCCCTCGGCAATAAGGATCTGGCCATTATCGCCTCGCACCCCCATCGCACGCCGCCACCTCCTTCAGGGCGAACGAGCCCGCATTCGGAAAGGCTTCGAACTCATGCCGATCTCGTTTCATGCCGCCGACAACGGCTTCACGCATGTCTGCGCGCATCGCGGATATAGTCTGCACTACCCCGAAAACACGCTGCTCGCCTTCGAGGCCGCGAAGGCTGCGGGCGCGACGACCTGCGAGATCGATCTCGTTCTGACCCGCGATGGCGAGGCCGTGGTGATTCACGACGCCTTGCTCGACCGGACGACCGACGGCCATGGGTTCGTTGCGGATTGTGACCTTGCCGACATAAGCGAGCGCGACGCCGCTCTCCTCTTCAAGGGCCGCTTCTCTGGTGTCCGGGTGCCGACTTTCGCCGAGACGGTGCTTTGGGCGAAGCAGGCGGGTATGGGCCTCGTGGTCGAGATGAAGGAGCGCGAACGCCCTGATGCCCTGTCGTCGCGGGTGTTGAGCGTCCTCAACGAGACCGACGGCGTCGGCCAGGTGCAGATCCTTTCCTTCAATCATGTCGATCTCGCCCGGATCAAGGAGAAGGCCCCGGAGCTGCGGACCGAGGCGATCGTCCATGCTCGCCATGTGGATATCGTTGCCGTGCTGAAGAGCTGTGGCGCGAGCTCGGTTTCGTTCGAGCTCGACATGTTCGCGGCCGAGGACGCTGAGGCCGTGCACGCGGCCGGCATCTCCAACAGGGTTCATATTCCAGGGCCGAACGTGCTGGCGCCGTACTGGATGCACGGCCGCGATCCCCGCGCGCAGATTGGCGCTTGGCTATCCGCCGGCCTCATCGATTCCCTTTCCGGTGACGATGTGCCGTTCCTGCGCAAGCTGGTCGACCAGAATCCGATTCGGCTGCCCCTGACTCGCTCGCCCCGCATCGTCGCATGACGGCGCAGCACCGCTCCCAGCGCGCCGGCGATGGTCCAGACGAGTCGCATGGCGTCTTCATCGGACTCGAGGGGCAGCGCGTCCGGCTCAAATGGCACAAGCTGCGCCGACACCGCACGGATCCGCCATTCTCGATCGCCAATCTGCGCGTCGGTCTTGCTGCTGGCGCGTCGCTCGAAATTGATATCCGTGCACTTGCCGATGGTGCCTGGGTCAGCCTGCACGACGACGTCCTCGACAAGGAGACGAACGGCCATGGTCGCGTCGACGGGGTCGATACCGCGGCGATAGGCAGGCTGCGTATCAGCGGCGCCGAATATGCGCCGCCGCTCCTTGCCGACATCGCGCGCGAGGTTGCGGCCGCGGTTGATATGGGCGCCTGCCTCCAGCTCGATCTCAAGGAACCGCGCGAGGGCCTGTCGTCGGCGGCAGTCGATGCCTTCGCGGCGGCGATCGGGCCAATCACTGAGAGCTGCTTGCTGAGTGGAACGCAATGGGACGCGGTCCAGCATCTCGGCACCGCCGTTCCCTCGCTGCCACTTGGGTTTGATCCGCTCGATCTCGCGCGGGAGCGTGATCTTGCCGATCGGGCGAGAGTCGCGGCATTCGTCGATGAGGTCATGGCGACTGCGCCGACGGCCGCCAGCTTCTATCTGAACTATCGGCTGGTCCTGCGCGTCTTGGCCAACGGCGTCGATCCGGTGGCGCGCCTGAAGGAGAGCGGCTCGACCGTGGATATCTGGACCCTCGACCCGGCGATGCCGGAGATCGGCGATGTGCTGCCGGCAATATTGGCCACCGGCGTCGATCAGATCACTACGAACGATCCTGTCGCGATGGCTCGGCTATGGGATCGCATCGCGTCCGACCGGAAGGAAGGCTAGGTGTTCTGCCTGATCGGTCGTAATGCGCGACCGGTTGCGAAGACCCGGCCGGAATCTTAGCCGGATCGCCAGAACGGGAGCCGCAACCTATGCCCGACCCCGACATGACGAAGATGCCGCCTGCCTCCGCGTCCCATCTCGTTCAGTTTGGCCTCGCCGAGGGCGCGTCCATCGCCCTGTCACCTTTGGCCCTCGACGCGCACGACGTTGTCCCGACCGGCAACGAATGGCTGTCCATGCCAGACATCCGCGCGTCCGACGGCTCCATTATGAGCTTCAACGTCCTGTCGAAGGGTTATCGCGGATTGTTGCAGGCGCGCGGCCCGCAAGACCGGCCGATCGTCCGACCGGTCGTCACCGTCGACGACCGCGAGGTGCGGCTCACCGGCCTCGCCTGGTCGGTGCTCGCCTTCTGGATGCCTGTGGCGCGAGCGACGATCGACGGGCTGGAGATGGAGCTCACCTATTGCGCGCCGCTCGGCTCGCGCGCTGCATTCCTCCACATGAAGGTCTCCAACCGGCGTTCCGGCAGCACCCGCGTCCAGCTCGGAGCCGACGTCGCCTGGGGGGCGCTGGATCGGGTCACCTACTATCCGGTCGAACTGACGGGCACGCGCCGGGTCGCACCCGGCCAGTGGGTCACCGATGCGACGACGTTCGCCTACCGGACCGACGATACCAAGTTCGCCTGGTCGGTCGTCCATCGCGGCATGCAGGCCGAGCTCGAGGGCGCGCTGGAGATACAGACAGCGGGTCTGCGCGGCTCCGTGGCCGAGATCGCGCCCGGCGGCACGGCCGAAGCCGACATCATCCTCTCGCCCGGGCTGGAAGAGATGAGCGCTCCGCACAATGCCAAGGCCCTCGCCGAGCGCATCGACCGGCTAGGCGCTTCCGATGTGATTCGGAAGACCGCAGCGCGGCTGATGGAGAGCGCGCGCTCCACCGGAAGGGACGACCTCGATCTCCTGATGAACCGCAATGCGATGTTCACCCGCTTCTACGCCTGGGGGCGGACTATCGATACCGAGGAGGTGGTGGGCGTAACGTCGCGCAGCCCGCGCTACTATGTCTCGGCTGCCTACTGGGACCGGGATTCCATGGTGTGGAGTTTTCCGGCGCTGTTGCGCTTCGACCGCGAGATGGCGCGTGAGGCGCTCGCCCATGCGCTCGGGCCACAGCTGCGCAACACCGGCATCCACAGCCGTTTCATCGACGGCGTCGTGCTCGAGGACGGCTTCCAGCTCGACGAGGCCGCTGCACCAGTGATCGCGCTCGCGGACTATTTCCGGGCGACGGGGGATCGCGCCTTCGTCGCAGCGCAAACCGGGGCCATCGACCATCTGACGGCGACGATTGCGCGGGTGCGCGACCAGAAGACCGGCCTCTATACGTCCTGGCAGGACGCCCAGGACGAATATCGCCGCCATCCCTTTCTCACCAACGCCAATGTCATGGTCTGGAAGGCTCTCGGCGGCTTCGCGTCCCTCAACACCGCGCTCGGTCGAGAGGATGAGGCAGCCCGGCTCGCCGCCGAGGCCGATCGCCTGAGACGGGCGATCCTGGCGCATATGGTGGTCGAGAAGGACGGGAAGCGCATTTTCGCGGCCGGGTGGGACGGCGAGATGGACTATCTCATCGAGGACATTCCCCCAGTTTCGCTCTTCAAGTTACCGGCACTCGGGTTCGTTGCCAAGGACGACCCTGTCTTCGCGGAGACTTCGGCATGGCTGCAGTCGTCAGCCTATGCTTTCAGCCACCATGGCGCGCCTTATGGCCTTCCTGGATCTTACCGCCTGCCATTCACCACCTCCTGGGTGCTGGCGGATCATCTCCGGCTCGAAGGCTGCCGCGAGAAGGCCTTGAGAATCCTGACCCATTCAACTTGGGACGGGGGCATCGTCACCGAAGGCCTCGACCCGACGACTGGGCACGTGAACCCGGAAGGGCGCGCATTCGCGACCGCCGCCGGTTACGTGGCAGCCGCCATCTGCGACGTCTATTGCACGCCGCGCGCCGGCCCAGCGAATCCCATCGAGCGCTTCGGCGGCCAGACGTGAAGGCACTCGACACTCTGGTGTCTCGTCCAAATGAATGGCGGGCACCGGTGCTCGGGCAGGAGCAATCGGCCCCAGGGGCAGTCGACCGAGGTGCTTGCGAAAGCTGCTCAGACCGCCCGGCCTCACGCCTGCAGCGCTGGCCGCCGCACGGGCTCGCCGGCGAGGCGGCGCAGCAGCCAGGCGCCGCAGATCACTGTCACGATCTGCGAACCGACGATCAGCCAGAAGCCTTGCGCCAGATTCTCGCTCGAATGGACCATCATGGCCGCGCCCATCAGCATCGGCATCAGGGCGGAGACGAGGTTGCCGACGCCGTTGACGAGCCCATAGGTGCTCCCGACCGTGCCCGGCTTCGCCACATGCTGCACCATAGTCGGGATGGCAGGCGCCTGGATGCCCCAGAAGGCGCCGGCGAGGATGAGCGCCGTCGCCGACACATAGGGGTTCTCCGCCATGATCGCGCCGGTGACGCACGCGGCAGTCGCTGCGGCGCCGCCAACGAACATGACCGGCGCCATCGTCGTCTTCATGCGGTCGATGGCGTAGCCGCCCGCGATCTGTGCGAGGAGCCCGACCACGAAGGGCAGCCCCGCGAAGATGCTCATCCCGGCGAGCGAGAAGTGGTGCGACTCGCGCAGATAAGCGGGCAGCCAAGTACTCGTGCCCCAGATGTAGGAGAGCGTCGCGATCTCGATTAGCAGGATCGGCACGAGATGCGGGGTGCCGAACGCGGTGCGGACGAGATCCATCATGCCGTCGCGGCTTTTGGGGTCGGTTTTGGTCGCGCCGCCCGCGCCGTCCCTTCGCGGATGCACGAAAGCGAGTACGAGCGGCAGGCCGATCGCCAGATTGAGTGTCGCGAGCGCGAAGAACGAGCCGCGCCAACCGAATAGGTTGATGAGATAGGTGACGACTGGGAAGCCCGCCGCGAGCCCGATGCTGACGCCGAGCGAGCTCACCGCATTCGGCTTGCCGACCTCGCCGCTCGCGAAATGCTCGCTGACATACATGGTCTTGAGCGAAAAGAGCGGCCCTTCGGCGACGCCGAGCAGCACGCGCCAGGCGAGGAGCAGCATGAGGCTCCCAGTCACGGCCGAGACGCCGGTGAAGATCATCCACAAGACGAGGCTCGCCAGGAGGCCGGTGCGCACCGACCAGCGCGCCTCGAAGAGCGGCGTGAGGAACCAGGCCGAGATGCCGTAGCCGATGAGGAACACAGTGACGAGCCGCCCCTGCGCCACCCGGTCATTCGCGAGCCCGAAGACGTCGAGAAAATCCTTGTCGGTGATCATCAAGGAGACATTGATGCGGTCCATATAGGAGATGCTCACGACGATCATGAGCACCAGCACGCCGAGCCAACGTTTCGACATCATCTCGCTTTCGGATTCACGCGGCGCCCTGCAGATGAGCAGGCCGATGTTTTCACTGCGCCTTCACCAGAGCGATCTGCGGCTCCGTCAGATATTCTCCGTTGAAGCCGACGACCGCATATTGGGAATAGTCCTTTGGGTCGGCGCCATGCAGCGTCACCGAGGCACCCCCGCCCGCGCTTCCGGTGAAGCGCTCGGAGGCGCCGACATCGAACCCCTCGAAGCCGAGATCACCGGTGAGGCGAAGTTCGGCGAGTGCCCGGCCGGCCGATAGCAGGCGCCCATCAGGCGTGGCCTCGACCCTCTGGCCCGAGCCCCGGTCGAGGAAGCCGTCGGCGAAGGGCTCGACCTCGAAGGTCTCGCCGGTGCCGAGCGCATGGATCAGGGTCGGGCAGTGCCCAGTACGGCGGCGATGCGCCTCGATGGCGATGATGCGCCGGGTGGTCGCGGTCATGTCGCTCATGCCGTTGCCTCCTCACGTGCCCCGCAACCGATCACCGCGACCGCGTCGATCTCGACCGCAAGCCCAGGCGCCACGAGCGCATTGACGCCGATGAGCGTCGAGCAGGGCAGCGGCTCGCGGAAGAATTCGCGCCGCGCCTCGCTCACCTCGCTCTTGCGATCCATCTGCGTGAGATAGACCGTGAGCTTCACGATATCGGCGGCGCGTCCTCCGGCCGCCTCGACAAGCGCCACGATCTTGCGCAGGCTCTGGCGCGTCTGATCGCGCACGCTGCCATCGCCGAGGAGCCCGCCGCCCGGGCGCCCAGCATGTTGGCCGGAGACATGCACCATGTCGCCGACCACGAGGCAGTTCGAGAAGAGGCCGGGCGACGGCTCGGGCACCTCGACCGCCACCACCCGGCGCGCCGTTGCGCCGCTCATGCCTTCCCGGCCTCGCGCAACGCGGTGAGTTGCTCGCGCGCCGTCTTCGCGAGATGGCGGCGCAGACGGATCAGCCCCGCATCATGCTGGTAAAGATTCTCGAATTTCTCGAGGCCCGGACGACATCCTTCCAGGATCTCGCGATCCTGCTCGAGCACATGCCAATGGCGCGGCTCGAGGCGGGTGCGATAGAGGAAGCGCCAGACGTCGCGCTGCCAGCCCGAGACCTTGCGCACCCGCCAGAAGAAGCAGGCGGTCCAGTTCTCGTCGATCGGCACGCCGAAGGAGATGATGCCGAAATTGCCGCCCGGGCCGGCCGAGGCCGGGTAGGGAATCTCGAGGCGGACATACATCGCATTGTCGTCGACGAGCTCGCTCCAATCGAAATTCACATCGCGCTGGCCTTCCTTCTCGAAGATGAAGCCCTTCTCCGTGTCGCGCGTGATGAAATGCGCCTGCGTGTCCCCCTGATACATGGTGTGCGAATTCGCGTGCAGGAACGTGCCATGCATCGGATCCATGTTGTTGTCGTAGAGATAGCGCCAATACATCTCCCATTCGGCGTAGCAGAGGATCGCCTCGTATTCGCCGCCCGCGAGTTGCGGCGGCGGCACGAAGTCGGGCGCCTCCTCATGCAACGCATCGCCGAACCAGACGAAGATCGCGCCCGCGATCTCGCGCGACACATAGGTCTTCACGGCCTTGCGCCCCTCGAGCGGGCAGCCGGGCTGGCCTGGCACGTTGAGCACGGTGCCGTCCGGGCCGACCTCGACGCCATGATAGTTGCAACGCAGCCGGTCGCCCTCGTTCTGCCCGCGCGACAGTGGCACGGCGCGATGCGGGCAGCGATCGACCTGCACCCGCACAGTGCCGGTATGGTCGCGCCACAGCACGAGCTTCTCGCCGAGCCTCGTGATGCCGACGGGCTTTGCGCGCGCCTGCACGAAGCGCGAGGGCAGCACGGGCCACCAGCGATTGCGCAGGCCGATCGCGAGATAGTCGCGGATCTCGGCTTCAGTGATCGGGGCTTTGGTGGCCGCGGCTTGCGGCGCCGGGCGTTGCATCGCGGTCGCGCTCATGGATCAGGCTCCGAGCTCATGGATGATCGAGGTGAAGGTCTCGGCGGTCCAGTCACCGCCGGAGGGCGGCCGCACGCGAGAGCGATTGAGCGCCGAGACGAGGTCGTCGAGCTCATGATTGCCCTTGGCGAAGGCTGCCTCGATGGCGTCGGCGAGAGCGGATTCCCATTCGCTGATCGGCCCGGTCAATGTCTGCCGCGGCTCGAGACATGGAAAGCTGTAGGTCGTGTTCATGCCGCCCTCTCCTCTCGCTTCTTTTGCCATTCCTGCGTCAGGCGCTTGCGCACCGGGACGAAATCATAGGTCGGGTAGAACTCGGTCGAGAACACGCCCCAGGCGCTGCGCTCGATCTCGATATTGACGCGGTTGAGAAACTCGGGTGGCAAGCTCAGCGTAACGATCTGGCCGAGCCCCATCGCTACGGTCCAGCTCACGATCTCGCAGCCCTCCGGCGGAAAGCGCTCCCACCAGGCCCGCTCGGCGAGCTTGCCCTGGATCTCGTCGATATTCTGCGACTGATCATGCTTGAGCACGATCGTAAGCATGATCCTGGTGTCACCGGCCATCGCAGCTCCTTTCTAGAGATCGAGGACGAGGCGTGGAGACTTGTCGCGCGAGATCTTGGCACGCGAGACGCAGACCATCATGGTGCGGTTCGAGGCGCGCTCGGCTGAGGACAGGATGCTGTCGCGATGCTCGATCTCGCCCTCGAGGACCGCGACCTCGCAAGTGCCGCAAACGCCCTGCTCGCAAGAGCAGGGCACCGAGACACCGGCCTCGTGCAGCGTCTCGAGGATGCTGCGGCCTTCCGACACCGTGACGCTCGTGCCGCTTTGCGCACACACCACCTCGAAATCGCCCGACGCCTCGCTCGCGGCGAAGCTGCGCGGCTTGAACCATTCGAAGCGCACGCTCCCTTGCGGCCAGGTTAATGTCGCCTCCTCGACGCTGCTCATCAGCGCATCGGGGCCGCAGCAATAGAGAAGCGTGCCGGGCTGCGCCTCGCGCAGCCGCTCGGTGACGTCGAGCCTTGAGCCGTCGCGGCTCGCATGCAGAACAACTTCGCCGCCGAGAGCGCGCGCCTCCTCGAGGAAGGGCGCATCGGCCGAAGATCTCGCGCAGAACAACAAGGTCCAGGCCCGGCCGGATTCGCTCGCCGCGCGCAGCATCGGGAGGAGCGGCGTGATGCCGATGCCACCGGCGACGAAGAGATAGCGCTCGGCCGGCTCGAAGACGAAATTGTTGCGCGGCAGGCCAAGCGTGATGATGCCGCCGGGCTTCAGCTCGCCGCGATGGATGAAGCGCGAGGCGCGCCCGCCCTTGATGTCGCGCACCGCAATGCGCCAGCGCCCGCGATCTTTCGGGTCGCCGCACAAAGAATATTGGCGGATCGCGCCATCCGGCAGATAGAAGTCGATATGCGCGCCGGGCTGGAATTCCGGCAAGAGGGCGCCGTCCTGCGCTTCGAATTCTAGGG
>Ga0318563_10000584_pt1 | contig 15089 bp, 11 predicted proteins | sample GRESIP066b5f19_FD_203689 | JGI IMG/M metagenome (GOLD analysis project Ga0318563, IMG submission 203689) | Tropical soil microbial communities from Luquillo Experimental Forest, Puerto Rico - GRE.SIPMG.066b5f19 | ecosystem: Environmental > Terrestrial > Soil > Tropical forest > Bulk soil... | reverse complement strand
CGTTCAGCGCGGCCAGGTAGGCCTGCCCGGAGTTCGCCGACGCGTCCTCCATGCCGTTGCGCGTCTCGTTGGTGAACTTGCAGAAGTTCACCTTCCACGGATGCGACGCCGCGGCCAGCATCCGGATGTTCGCGCCCGCGCAGAAGATCTTGTCCTTGACGCTGGTCAGCACGACCGTGCGCACCTCGGGGTGCTCGAACCGCAGCCGTTGCACCGCGTCGTATAGCTCGATGTCCACGCCCAGGTCGTAGGAGTTCAGCTTCAGCTCGTAGCCCTCACTCAGGCCCGCGTGCTCGTCAACGTCCATGGCCAGCGTCGCCACCGGACCGTCGACGGACAGGCGCCAGTGCCGGTAACGGCTCGGCTCGGCCCGGAACTCGACCCGCCGGGCGTCCTGCCCCGGCTCGGCCGCGGCCCGTTGCGGAATCTGGTCGGTCAGCCCCATGACTACATGTTCTACATGCTGGCGTCGTTCAGTCAAGTAGCTGTAGCATATTGAGGTCATGAGCCATAACGGACCGCCACCTCCTGGGCCAGTGCCGTCGGGTCTGCCGCGGCGGCACGCGGCGGGTGCGCCCAGCGCCCGCGGGCTGCTGTTCACCCTGCTCGGCGAGTTCGTGCTGCCCGGCGGCGGCACCGCCTGGACGTCGGCGGTGATCGCTGCCCTCGCGCGGCTGGGCGTCGCGGAGAAGGCCACCAGGCAGGCGCTGATGCGGACCGCGGCCGACGGGTGGCTGCGGGCCGAGAAGGACGGCCGGCGCACCCGCTGGCATCTCACCGGAGCCGCGCAGCGGCTGCTGACCGACGGCGCTGAGCGCATCTACTCGTTCCGGCCGGGCGCCGAGGACTGGGACGGGCGCTGGCTGCTGGTGGCGGCGCGGGTCCCGGACCGCGACCGCAGCGCCCGGCACGCGGTGCGCACCAGGCTGAGCTGGGCGGGCTTCGGCTCGCTCAGCCCCGGCCTGTGGATCAGCGCGCATCCGGAACGGGAGGCCGAGGCGGCGCGGGTGCTGCGCGAGGCCGGCCTGGCCGGGGACGCTCACGTGTTCGTCGCGACCCGGTCCGGCCTGGCCGACGCGGGCGGCATGGTGCGCGCGGCGTGGGACCTGGCCGCGATCGAGCGCGAGTACGAGCGGTTCATCGGGGAGTTCAGCGGCCCCGGGCCGGATGACGTGCTGGCGGGGCAGATCGGGCTGGTGCACGCCTGGCGCCGGTTCCCGGCCATCGATCCGGCGCTGCCGGCCGCGCTGCTGCCGGATCGGTGGAGGGGGCTCGAGGCGGCCCGGCTGTTCGCCGGGCGCCGCGAGCGCTGGTCCGGCGGCGCGCAGCTGGAGTGGAAGCGCCTGAACGACCAGCCGGGCTAGGCACTTCCAGGATCCTGGAACCGGGCGCCGCCCGCGAACGCCCTCCGGCCGCCCGGCGTTGACCAGGGCATGAATCGCACCATCTCCAGGCGCGGCCCGGCGGTGGCCCTGGCGGCGGTCGGCGGCCTGCTGACCATCGGCGGGGTGCTGCTGGTGACCGTGCCGCTGCACCAGGGCACGGTGCCGCAGTGGAACGGCGTGTGCTCCTCCGGCATCGGGCAGGTCGGGCAGCTCTTGGACTCCACGGCGCAGCGGGACTGCGGCCTGGTCAGCGTCGCCGACCACCTGATCGGCTGGCTGTTCGTCGGCGGGGCCTTCGCCCTGGCCGGCTCCGCCCTGCTGTGGATGGGACGCCCGCGCGCCGCGCGGTAGCCCCTTCGAGGCGAAAGTGTCCGTGGCTGGTCGTGCCCGCAGCCACCCAGGGACAACTTTGCGGGAACGGTTGAGCGTCAGGCGATCAGGCGGGCCCCGGGTCCGGGCACCGGGGTGACCTCCCGGGCCGAGCTGACCAGGTGCCCATCGGCGCAGCGCAGTTCCAGGTGCACCGGCGCCCCGCAGTCCCGGTGCGTCAGCTCGGCCACTGGCCCGGCCGGGGTCGCCGCGTACTCGTTGCCCCACTCCAGCAGGGCCACGATCAGCGGAAAGAGCGCGAGGCCCTTCTCGGTCAGCCGGTACTCGCTGCGCGAGCGCTGACCAGGCTCGCGGTAGGGCACCTTGCGCAGCAGATCCTGCTCCACCAGGCGGGCCAGCCGGTCGCTGAGGATCTGGCGCGGCGCCGAGATGCGCCGCCGGATGTCGTCGAAGCGCCGGACGCCGTTGAACGCCTCCCTGAGCACCAGGAAGGTCCACTTCTCCCCCACGATGGCCAAGGCCGCGCCGATCGTGCAGTTTTCGGTGTCGTAGTCGAGGACCCAGGGACGGTTCATCCCGACATGCTAAGTCCAGTTGACAGACTTAGCAACGACGGAGCATGCTGGGTCTGTGACTCGAACTCAGGAACAGCTGCCGGCCGGTATCGAGGTCCGCGCCGGGTCGCCCGCGGACTGCGAGGCGATCAAGTCGTTCATTGCCGGGCTGTCACTGCGCGCCCGGTTCCTCAGGTTCTTCACCCCGGCTTCGCCGCCGACCCCGGCCGTGCTGCGGGGCCTGTGCGGGGGCGGGCGCACCACCGACGTGCTCGTCGCGACCGCAGGGGGCGCGGTCATCGGCCACGCGATGGCGGCCGACGCCGTCGCGCCGGACGGCGGACGGGTCACCGACATCGGGCTGGTGGTGGCCGACGGCTGGCAGCACCATGGCGTCGGCTCGGACCTGCTGGGCCGGATGATCACGCGGGCCGCGGCGCGCGGGGTCAGCGCGCTGGAGATGGAGGTCCTGCCGGAGAACCGGCCGATGCTGGCGATCATTTCCCGCCTCTGGGCGGACGCGAAGTACGAATACGACGGCGGCTCGGTGACGGTCCGGGTGCCGCTGGCCGGCGGCGCGCCCGTGCCGGAGGGAGGCGGCCATGGGACAGCGCTCCGGGCCGCCTGACGTGCTGCCGGACGCCCTCCCGAACCGGCAGGGTCTGGACCGGCAGGACGAGTCCGAGGCGGGCTCGCCACGCCGGCGCAGCTACCAGTGGCAGGACCCCGCCGTCCCGGCCGCCGCCGCCCCGGCCCTGGCGGGCCTCGACTTCCTGCGGGCCATCGCCGACGGCACGCTGCCGGCTCCCCCGGTCGCCCGCACGCTCGGCTTCGACGTGGCCGCCGTGGAGCCGGGCCGGGTGGTCTTCAAGTTCACGCCCGCCGAGTACCACTACAACCCGATCGGGTCGGTGCACGGCGGCGTGCTCGCCACGATGTGCGATTCGGCGTGCGGCTGCGCCGTGCACAGCATGCTGCCCGCCGGGGCGGCGTACACATCGCAGGACCTCACCGTCAAGTTCCTGCGGCCGGTCACCGCGTCGACCGGCACGCTGTGGTGCGAGGGCACAGTTATCCACCTCGGCTCCCGCACCGCGCTGGCCCAGGCCAGCCTCACCGACGGCGACGGCCGGCGTTACGCGCACGCGACCAGCAGCTGCCTGATCTTCCGCCCCTGACCGCCCGGCCCGGGCGCGGCTCAGTCCGCGTACAGCGCGTCGATCACGTCGGCGTACTTGGCGTGCACCACCCGCCGCTTGAGCTTCAGCGTGGGCGTCAGCTCCTCGCTCTCCGCGGTCCACTCCACCGGGAGCAGCCGCCACCGCTTGACCTGCTGGACCCGGGCCAGCCGGTCGTTCGCCGCGGCCACGGCCTCGCCCACCGCCGCCAGGACCTCCGGCTGCTCGGCCAGCTCGGCCAGCGAGGACGCCTCGATCCCGCGGGCCCGGGCCCAGGCGGGCGCCACGTCGCCGTCCAGGGTCAGCAGCGCCACCACGTACCGCCGCCGGTCGCCGTAGCTCAGTGCCTGGCCGATCAGCGGGTGGGCGACCAGCAGGTTCTCGATCGCGGCCGGCGAGATGTTCTCCCCGCCCGAGGTGATGATGAGCTCCTTCTTGCGGTCCACGACGGACAGGAACCCGTCGTCGTCCATCGACCCGATGTCGCCGGTGTGCAGCCACCCGTCGTCGTCGATCAGCTCGGCCGTGCGGTCGGGCAGGTTCAGGTACCCGGGGGTGTTCAGCGGCCCGCGGGTCAGGATCTCCCCGTCCTCGGCGATCCTGACCTCCACGCCCGGCACCGCCCGGCCCACGGTGCCCAGCCGGAACTCGCCGGGGCGGTTGGTGGTGAACGCGCCTGTGGTCTCGGTCATCCCGTACACGTCGAGGATCTTCATCCCGAGCCCGGCGAAGAACTCTCCCACGTCGGGCGGCAGCGGCGCCGCCCCGCTGGACACCACCTCCGCCTGGCCCAAGCCGAGCAGGGAGCGGATCGGCTGCAGCACGCTCTCGTCGGCCCGCCGGAACTCCTCGGCCAGGTCATCGGGGGTAGTGTGGCCGAACTCGCAGCTGCGCACGTACCGGCGGCCGGTATCCATCGCCGCCTCGACCGCGGCTCGCTTGGCCGGATCCTGCTCGACGGACATCAGCGCCTGGATGCCCGCCTGGATCTTCTCCCAGACCCGGGGCACGCCGAAGAAGTATGTGGGCTGGGCCGCGCCGAGCGTGGCGAGCAGGCCGGTGGCAGCGTCGTGGCAAAAATACGCGTGCCCGGCCAGGTGCACCGGCAGGTAGATTCCGATGACCCGCTCGGCGATGTGGGCCAGCGGCAGGTAGCTCACACCGCGCATGCGGTCCATAACGTATCCGGTGAAGTCAGCGGTGGTGACCTCGTACAGCACGCTGCGGTGGGTGACCACGACGCCCTTCGGGTTGCCGGTCGTGCCCGAGGTGTAGAGCAGGGTCACCGGGTCGTCGGGACTGATGGCCGCGATCCGGTCGGCCACCGCCTCGGGCGCCGCAGCATGCCGTTCCCGGCCCAGGGCTGCGAAGTCCGCCCAGCTCAGGTACTGGTCACCGGGCTGACAGGCGGCCGCGTCCCTGACGATGATCTTCTTCAGGCGGGGCAGGCTGCTCAGCACCGCCTTCCAGCGGGCCAGCTCCGACGCACCGTCGAGCACGGCGATCGTGGCCTCGCAGTCGGCGGCCACGTAGCCGATCTGGTCCGCGGCCAGGGTCGCGTAGAACGTCACCGGCACGCCCCCGGCGTGCACCGCGCCAAGGTCGGCCAGCACGTGCTCGACCCGGTTCGGCAGCATCAGCGCGACCCGCTCGCCCGGCTGCAGGCCGAGCTCGATCAGCCCGGCCGCGAGCTCGAGCGCCCGCTGCCGCGTCTGTTCCCAGGTGATGGTCTGCCACGGCCCGTCGTCATCGCGGTCGGAGTAGGCGGGCTCGTCGCCCCACTGCCGGGCGGTGAGCTCCAGCATGCCGCACAGGGTCCCCCCGTTGTCCGAGGCCGCCCGTTCCAAGTCCGCCCGCTGCTGCAGGATCTCTGCCGTCACAGCCCACCCCCTCCTCGGCGGGGATCTCTCCCCGGATGCCTGATCGTCATGCCACCATGCCGCCGCCCGCGCCGCAAGATGCGGCGCGCCGGGCCCGGCGGCGGGCGGCTGATCGTTTGCTGACCATCCGCGGGCTGGACCCTGACTTCCGCTTGACCCTCGGCTGACCCAACGGTCGGTATGTTGACGCCGGGCGAGGGGGCAGCGGCACCTGGAGGGATACCGGATGGTACTTGCCGGGCCCGGGCTCGCCCGGGCCAGCGGCGCAGGACCGGCATCCCGGCGGCGCGGCTGGATCCTGCCGATTGCGGCCGTGGCCTGCGCGCTCTCGCTGGCCGCGTACCTGGCCGAGCTGGCCGGGCACCCGGGCCCGATGCTGAACTGGTATGACCTCAACGTCTACGACCACGCCGGCCTGATCGCCCGCAGCCTGCCGCGGCAGCTGTACGCGTGGCAGCTGCGTCCCGGGATCAAGTTCACCTACACGCCGTTCGCCGCGGTGGTCTTCGCCGCCTGCTCGCAGCTGCCCTGGGCGGTGCTGCGGTGGCTGATGACCCTGGCCAGCCTGGCCGCGCTGACCGGGACCGTGTGGTTCACGCTCGGCGCGCTCGGCTGGCGCGGCCGGGCCCGGGCGGCCGCCCTGCTCGCCCTCACCGCGGTCGCGCTGTGGATCGAGCCCGTGCAGCGCGCCCTGCACCTGGGCCAGATCGAGCTGGTGCTGATGGCCCTGATCGTCGGGGACCTGTGCCAGGGCGACGACCGGAAGTGGAAGGGGGCCGGCGTCGGCCTGGCCGCGGGGATCAAGCTGGTGCCGCTGATCTTCATCCCGTACCTGCTGCTGGCCGGGAAGCGGCGCCAGGCCGCGGTGGCCACGGCCGTGTTCGCGGGCACCGTGGCAGCCGGGTTCGCCGCCCTGCCGCACGCCTCTGCCCAGTGGTGGCTGACCGGCTACTTCCTGCACTCGGGCAACGTGGGCGACGTCGGGTCGCTGCTGAACCAGTCGCTGTTCGGCCTGGTCGCCCGGGTGGCCGGGGGCGTGCGGGCGGCGACCGGGACGTGGCTCGGGCTCGCGGCCGCGGTCACGGCCCTCGGCCTGGCCGCCGCCGTGGCGCTGCATCGCAGGGGGCGGGCGGTCCAGGGCTGGCTGATGTGCGCGCTGACCGGGCTGCTGGTCTCGCCGATCAGCTGGGATCACCACTGGGTGTGGATCGTGCCGGTCCTGGTGGTGCTCGCGGACGCGGCGGTGCGAGCCCGCGGCGCCGCCCGGTGGGCGTACGGGGCGCTGGCCGCGGGGGTCGCGGCGTTGTTCGGTGCCTGGCCGGATCACTGGGCCGGACCGGGCGCGCTCGTCCCGCACGGCCTGCTCGGGTTCTTCGTCGGCCCGCACCCCGTGCACGAGAAGTATCACCTGTACGGCCTGCAGGTGATGAGCTGGAATCTGTACGTGCTGGCCGGCCTGGCGTTGTTCGCGCTGGCGGTGGTGGCGGCGGCGCGGGCCTGGCTTATCCCCGCTGAGCCCCGGCTGCAGGCCGGCTGAACCCCGGCGGCGGACCGGCCCAGCGCCAGCAGGAGACGCCCGATGGCCCTATCCTGTGTCCCTGGAGCACGCCGCGTGCCGGGAGCGCGCGGGGATGGCGGCATATCTACCTTCGGGGGAAGGACGCCAATGGCACGGGCAGAGTCGGGTCTTGCCCCCGCGGCCGAAGTGCAGCGGCCGGCCCGCGGCCGGCCGGGCCGGCGGGCGCTCGCCTGCGCCGCCGCGGCCTTCGCGCTGGCGCTCGCCGCGTACGCGGCCGACGTGGCGACCCACCCGGTCAAGCTCACCCTGGGCTGGTTTGACCTCAACATCTACAACCACGCCGGCCTGATCGTCCGGCACGCCCCGGACACCCTGTACACCTGGCATTTCCTGCCGGGCGTCCAGTACCTCTACACGCCGTTCGCGGCGCTCGGGTTCGCGGCCGGGTCGCTGCTGCCCTGGGCGGTGCTGAAGTGGCTGATGACGGTGGCCAGCCTGGCCGCGATGGTGTTCACCGTCTGGGTGACGTTCGGGCAGCTCGGCTGGCGGGGCCGGGACCGGGCCGCGGCGGTGCTCGGGGTCTCCGCCGTGGCGCTGTGGACCGAGCCGGTGCTGCGCTCGGTGCAGGTGGGCCAGATCGAGCTGCTGCTGATGGCGCTGATCGCCTGGGATCTGTGCCAGGGTGACGACCGGAAGTGGAAGGGCGTCGGCGTCGGCCTGGCCGCGGGGATCAAGCTGGTGCCGCTGATCTTCATCCCGTACCTGCTGCTGGCCGGGAAACGGCGCCAGGCGGCGGTCGCGTCGGCGGTGTTCGCCGGCACCGTGGCGGTCGGGTTCGCCGCCCTGCCGCATGATTCGGTGAAGTGGTGGCTGACCGGCTACTTCCTGCACGCGGGCGATTTCTCGAACACCACTCAGGGATCCTATTTGAACCAGTCGCTGCTCGCCCTGGTCACCCGCACGCCCGCGGGCGCCGGCTCGGTGACCACGCTGTGGCTGCTGCTGGCCGTGGTCGTCGGGTGCCTCGGGTTGGCCGCGGCGGCCCTGTTCGCGCGGGCCGGCCGGCCGACGGCGGGCTGGGTGACCTGCGCGGTGACCGGGGTGCTGGTCTCCCCGATCAGCTGGGATAACCACTGGGTGTGGATCGTGCCGGTGCTCGTGCTGCTCGCGGACGCGGGTTTCCGCACCCGCGGGGCGGCCCGGTGGGGGTACTGGGGGTTCGGCGCCGCCTTGGCCGGGATCTTCGCGGGCTGGCCGGCTCACTGGACCGGGCGGCTGGCCTTTGTCCCGCGCGGGCTGGTCCGCTTCGCCGTCCGCCGCCACCCGAGGAGCGCGATCTTCCATCTCCAGGGCATGCAGCTGATCAGCTGGAACCTGTTCGTGCTCGGCGGCCTGGTGCTGTTCGCAGGGCTGCTGATCGCGGCCGCGCTGACATGGCGCCGCCGCCGTGGCGCGGCCGTCACCTGATCCGCCGGCCCATCTCCTCGGTGTCGTAGCCGCCCAGTTCCTCCACCGCGGCCCGGAACCGGCTAGAGCCCAGCAGCGTCCACAGCGGTGCCAGCCTCGGGCTGCCGGCGTCCGCCGCGGCCACGACCAGGTCGTATGGCTCGCGCGTGACCGGCAGGAAGTCGAGGCCGAACGCGCGCGCGGCCGCCATGATCCCGAGCCCGGCGTCGCCGCGCCCGGCGGCGACCGCCGCCGCCACGGCCAGGTGGGTGGGCTCCTCGCGCGCGTAGCCGTCCACGGCGTCGGCGCTGATCCCTTGCCGCCGCAGCTCATGGTCGAGCAGCACGCGGGTGCCCGCCCCGCGCTGGCGGTTGACGTAGCGCACCCCTTCGCGGGTCAGGTCCTCGATTCCCTTCAGTCCCAGGGGGTTGCCGGCCGCGACGATCAGGCCCTGATCACGGTGCACGAGCCGGATCACGGACACCTCGCGCCCGGCCAGGACCCGGTCGAGATAGGGCAGGGTGTACTCGCCGGTGACCGGGTCCAGCAGGTGGGACCCGGCGACGTGGCACAGCCCGTCGCGCAGGGCCACCAGCCCGCCCAGCGAGCCGACGTTCGAGGACGCCAGGGTGACCTGCGGGTCCTCGGCCCGCAGCGCCGAGGCGGCGAGGTCCAGGACGAGGTCGTGCGACCCGATGGCGACGATCGTGCCGGAGATCTCGTCCAGGCCGCGCAGCAGCTCGACCTCGACTTCGTCGCCCGGGTGATGGCCCTCCAGCCCGGCCGGCACGACGAGCAGCCCGTCGGCCCGGACCAGCGAGGTGAGCACGCCGGCCCCGCGGGGCAGCGGCGTGGCGACCATCGCGGCCCCCACCATGCCCAGGCGTACCCGCACCCAGTCGTCCATGCCGAGCGGGGAGGCGAGCTTGCGGGCCAGCCGGGCCCGGGCCCGCGGCCGGCGGCGGGGGGCGGCTCCCTCCAGCTCGGCCAGCAGCGGCGCGGCGAAGATATCGAAGGTCAGCGCGGCGGACACCGGATAGCCGGGGGCCCCGAGCACCGGGGTGCCGCCGACCACGCCGAGGACCACCGGGTGCCCCGGCCGCACCGCCACGCCGTGCACGGCCAGCGTCCCGAGCTCGGCCACGATCCGGGCGGTGTAGTCGTCCCGCCCCGCGCTCGAGCCCGCCACGATGATGAGCAGGTCGCAGTCGGTCACGGCCGCCCGGACCGCCGCGGCCAGGCCCGCCGGGTCGTCGGGCTCGATCGGCAGGCAGTGCGCCACGGCGCCGGCCTCGCGGGCCTGGGTGGCCAGCATCAGCGAGTTGGTGTCGAGGATCTCCCCGGTCCCGGTGGGCGCGCCGATCGGGCGGACCTCGTCGCCGGTGGGCAGGACGGCGACCACCGGGGCGCGCCGCACGCTCAGGTGCGTGGACCCGGCGGCGGCCGCCGCGGCGAGGTCCACGGCCCGCAGCCGGTGGCCCTCGGGCAGCAGCAGCTCGGCGGTGCTCACGTCCTCCCCCACCGAGCGCACGTGCTGGTAGGGCGGCACGGCGGCGCGCAGCTCCGCGGCCGCGCCGGCGTAGTGCACGTGCTCGCGCATGACCACCGCGTCCCGCCCGGCGGGCATCGGGTCGCCGGTGTCGACGACGTCGTAGGCATCCGGCTCGAGGTAGACGGGGGTCGTCTCACTGGCGCCGAGGGTGTCGGCGGCGCGGACCGCGATCCCGTCCATGCCGGCCGCGTCAAAGGGCGGCGAGGAGCGGGTGGCCCATATCGGCTCGGCGGTAACCCGGCCCGCGGCATCCTCCAGCCGGACCCGGACGGCCGGCAGCCGGGACGGGCAGCCCGCGGCCGCGCGGGCGCCTCGCCAGGCGTCGAGGGCGCGGTCGGCGGGGACGTCGCGCAGGAACGGGCTATCGGCCATGACGTCAGTCAACGGTACAGGGTGACGTCGACCTCGGTCCCCGCGTCGAGCCCGGTCGCGTCCTCGGGAACGATCACGTACCCGTCGGCGGCGGTGAGCACCGACAACAGCGCCGACAACCCGTAAACCGGGCTGGCGGCCCCGTCGGCCACGCGGACCTGCACGACGTCCAGCCGCCCGGCGGCCGAGGCCAGGTCGCGGTCCAGCCGCGCCCGTGTCACCGGCTCGGCCGGCGGCGTGGTGCACCCGCCGACCAGCCGCACGATCGGCATCCCGATCAGCCGGAAGATCACCAGCGCGGAACGGGGGTTGCCCGGCAGCCCGATGACCGGTACCCCCGCGGACTCGGCCAGCAGCGTGGGCTTGCCGGGCCGGATCGCCAGGCCGTGGCACCAGATGCCGGGCGGGCCGAGCCGGCGCACCGCGGCCGCGGTCTCGTCGCGCGCTCCGACCGACGAGCCGGCCGAGATCACGATCAGGTCGCTGCCGGCCAGCGCCGCGCGCAGGGCGTCCTCGAGCAGGCCGGCGTCGTCCGGGACGATCCCGCCGCCCGCCGGCTCCCCGCCCGACTCGGTGACCAGCGCGGCGAGCGCGGCCGCCGTGGCGTCGCGGACCTGGCCCGGGCGCAGCGTCGCGGTCTCCGGCGGCACCACTTCGTCGCCGGTGGACAAGATCGTCACCCGCGGGCGCGCGTGCACGGCTACGTTCGTGACCCCGGCCGCTGCCAGCATGCCGAGGTCCTGGGCGCGCAGCGGGCGGCCCGCGGGCACGAGCTCGGCCCCGGCCGCGGCGTCCTCGTCGGCCCGGACGACGCCGTCGCCGGGGGCCACGGGCCGGACCACCTCGATGGTGCCCGCCGCCACCTCCTGGGTGTATTCGACCATCACCACGGCGTCCGCGCCGGGGGGCAGCATGCCGCCGGTGGGCATGCTGACCACGGTGCCCGGGCCGACGGTGACGCCGGGCTCGGCGCCCATCCGAATCGCGCCGGTCACGTCAAGGTAGCCGGGCAGGCCCTCGGAGACCCCGTAGGTGTCGGCGGCCCGCACCGCGTAGCCGTCCACGGTCGAGCGGGCGAACCCGGGCAGCGGGTGCGGCGCGGTGACCGGCGCCGCCGGGACCCGGTGCAGGGCCTCGCCCAGCGGGACGATCTCGGCCGGGGTGCGGCGCTCCGGCCGGAATCCGGCCCGCGCCTCGGCCACGGTCCGGGTGGTGAAGAACTCCCGGCCTCCCGAGCCGCCGGGATCGCCGGAGCCGGGAGGCGTGCGCGTTATGTGCTCGGTCGTCGTTCCTCCAGGCGGAGCACGCTCGTCACCGGGCCCAGGGCCACCTGGCCGAGGCCGCAGATCGAGGTCTTGCGCAGGGTCTCTTCGAGCTGGCGGATCTGCCCGTTCACCTGGGCCGGCCCGCCGCCCTCCGCGAGCAGGCCGCTGAGGATTTGGTGCGCCTTGGCCGATCCCACCCGGCACGGGACACACTTGCCGCAGGACTCGTTGCGGAAGAAGCGCAGCACGTTCGTGGCCGCGGCGAGCAGGTCGGTGCCCTCGGCCATCACCACCAGCGCGCCCGAGCCGAGCATCGACCCGGCCGCGGCCAGCTTGTCGAAGTCGAGCGGCACGTCGAGCTGGCCGGGCCCGAGGAAGTTCGAGGACGCGCCGCCCGGCTGGATCGCGCCCACCGCCCGGCCGCCGCTCACCCCGCCGGCCAGCTCGAGCAGGTCGGCGGCGGTACTGCCCATCGGGACGCAGTACACGCCCGGGCGCTCGACGTGCCCGGAGACCGCGAAGAACTTCAGCCCGGTGCCGCCGTTCGTGCCCTGCCGCTTCCACCAGTCGGCCCCGCGCTGGACGATGACCGGGACGTGCGCGAACGTCTCCACCGAGTTCATCAGCGTCGGCTGTCCCCACAGGCCGTAGGTCCCGGGGAACGGCGGCTTGTTGCGCGGCTCGCCCCGGTGGCCCTCCATGCACTCGATCAGCGCCGATTCCTCGCCGAGGATGTAACCGCCCGGCGAGGTGAACACCTCCACCGAGAGCCGTCGGCCCGAGCCTGCCCCGTTCTTACCGGTCGGCACGCCCGGGCCGACCAGCCCGGCGGCGCGCAGCGACTCGATCTCCCGGCGGATCACCGCCTCCTCCGGGCCGTACTCGTGCCGGATGAACACCCAGCCTTCCTCGGCGCCGACCGCCGCCATCCCGATCAGCAGGCCCTCCAGCACCAGGTGCGGCTGCTCGGCGAGGATCTGCCGGTCCTTGAACGTCCCCGGCTCCGACTCGTCCGCGTTGCAGATCACGTACTTCGGCGTGGCCGCCTGCGCGGCGACCAGCCCCCACTTCCGGCCGGCCGGGAAGCCGGCCCCGCCCATCCCGCGCAGCCCGGAGTTCTGCAGGGCAGTGATGACCTGATCGGCATCGAGTTCCCCGGACAGCAACCTGCGCAGCGCCCCGTACCGCTGCGGCCCGGCCGGGTACGGGTCGTTGGGCCAGGGCGCGCCGCCGCCGTAAGCGCGCGGCAGGGGCTCGGTCCGGTGCCCGGTCCGGGCCGCCGTGACCAGGGCTACGGCGTCGTCGGCCTCGGACGGGGTCTCGTTGACGGCCACCGCGGGCGCCGCGTCGCACCGGCCGAGGCAGGACACCTCGGTGAACTCGACCGCAGCGTCGTCGCCGTAGCGTTCCCGCAGGTCCGCGATGCGCTGGTCGGCGCCCTGCAGCCAGCAGGACAGGTCGTGGCAGACGTGCAGCGCGACCTTGGCCGGCGGGTCGGTGCGGTAGTGCGGGTAGAACGAGATCAGCCCCTCGATCTCGTACAGCGGCCGACGCACGTCCCGGGCCAGGGCCTCCAGTTCCTCGCGCGGCAGCCAGCCGAGCCGCTCCTGGATGGCGTTCAGCGCCGGGATCAGGCTGGGCCCGGGGAACTTGCCGGCCCGCGCCTCGACGCCGGGCACCCTCGGCTGGGCCCTGGCCATCACTGTCCCTGGGCCTGGGGCGCGGCCTCGCGAGCGGACTCGGCCCGGTCCGGGCCGGCCGCCGGCTCGACGCGCACCGCGCAGAACTTGAACTCGGGGATCTTGCCGAACGGGTCGATCTCGTCGATGGTCAGCAGGTTGGCCGCGGCCTCGCGGAAGTGGAACGGGATGAAGCAGCTGCCGCGGCTCTCCCGGTGGGAGAAGCGGGTGGCCAGCACGATCGAGCCCCGGCGCGAGGTGACCCGGGCCATCTCGCCGTCGGACAGGCCGAGCTCGGCCGCGTCGTCGGGATGGATGTACATCTCGGCCTGCGGGCTGATCGCGTCGAGCGCGTAGGACCGGCGGGTCATCGAGCCGGTGTGCCAGTGCTGCAGCAGCCGGCCGGTGGACAGGATCACCGGGTAATCGTCGCTGGGCAGCTCCTTGGCCGGCATCCACTCGGCGGGCACCAGGTGAGCCAGCCCGTCATCGGTCTTGAACTTCTCGCCGAACATGACCACGGTGCCGTCGCTGTGCTCGGGGTCGGGGTTCGGGTAGAGCTTGCCGGACAGGCCCAGGTTGTCGTAGCTCAGGTTGGCGTAGTTGGGCATCACCGCGACGATCTCCTCGAAGACCTCCCGCGGCGAGCCGTAATCCCAGCCGAGACCGATCCGGTTGGCGATGTCCTGCACCACCTCCCAGTCCACCCGGGCCTGGCCCGGCGGGTCGAGCACCTTCCGGCCGAGCTGCACCCGGCGGTCGGTGTTGGTGTAGGTGCCGTCCTTCTCCAGGTAGGACGAGGCGGGCAGGATCACGTCGGCGAACTCCGCGGTCTCGGTCAGGAAGATGTCCTGGACCACGAGGAAGTCGAGCGCGGACAGGGCCTTGCGGACCTTGTTGATGTTGGGGTCGGACAGGAACGGGTTCTCGCCCAGCATGTACATGCCGCGCACGCCGCCCTTGAGCACCGAGCCGATGATCTCGGTGACGGTCAGGCCCTTGTTGGGGTCCAGGTTGTCGGTCTGCCAGATCCGCTCGAACCTGGCCCGCACGTCGGGGTCGTCGGCCTTCTTGTAGTCGGGATAGAACATCGGGATCAGGCCCATGTCCGAGGCACCCTGCACGTTGTTCTGCCCGCGCAGCGGGTGCAGCCCGCTGCCCGGCCGCCCGACGTTGCCGGTGATCGCGCACATCGCGATCAGGCACCGGGCGTTGTCGGTGCCGGTGGTGTGCTGGGAGATACCCATGCCCCAGAAGATGACGCCGGCCCCGGCCTCGCCCCAGGCCCGGGCCACCCGCCGGATCACGTCGGCGTGCACCCCGGTGATCTGGGCCGCGCGTTCCGGCGGGTAGTCCGCGACGGTCTCGGCCAGGGCCGCATAGTTGGTGGTCCGGTTCCGGATGAACTCCTCGTCGGTCAGCCCGAGCCTGATCACCTCGTGCATGACCCCGTTGTAGAACGCGACATCGGTGCCGGGCTTGATCTGGCAGAAGATGTCGGCGTGGTCGGCCATCTTGTCGGCCCGGGGATCGACGTAGATGATCGTGGTGCCGCGGCGGCGGGCCTGCTTGAAGAACGACGACGCCACCGGGTGATTCGCGGTCGGGTTGCTGCCGGTCACGATGGCCACGTCGGAGTTGATCACGTCGCCGTAGGTGGTGGACACCGCGCCGGAGCCGATGCCCTCGAACAGCGCGAACACGCTGGAGGCGTGGCACAGCCGGGTGCAGTGGTCCACGTTGTTGGTGTGGAAACCGGTCCTGATCAGCTTCTGGAAGAGGTAGGCCTCCTCGTTGGAGCACTTGGCCGAGCCGAAGCCGGCGATCGCGCCCGGGCCGCCCGCGGTATAGATCTCGGTGAGCCGCCGGGCCACCAGGTCCAGCGCCTCGTCCCAGGTGGCCTCCCGGAAGTGCGGCAGCACCTCGGCG
>Ga0318563_10000583_pt1 | contig 15111 bp, 16 predicted proteins | sample GRESIP066b5f19_FD_203689 | JGI IMG/M metagenome (GOLD analysis project Ga0318563, IMG submission 203689) | Tropical soil microbial communities from Luquillo Experimental Forest, Puerto Rico - GRE.SIPMG.066b5f19 | ecosystem: Environmental > Terrestrial > Soil > Tropical forest > Bulk soil... | reverse complement strand
CGGTGCCGGAGTCGGGCACGCCGGCCGCGATCGGCTACGCCCAGGCCAGCGGCATCCCGTACGGGCAGGGGCTGGTCAAGAACTCCTACGTCGGCCGGACCTTCATCGAGCCGAGCCAGACGATCAGGCAGCGCGGCATCCGGCTGAAGCTGAACCCGCTCCGGGACGTCATCGCGGGCCAGCGGGTCGTGGTGGTCGATGACTCGATCGTCCGCGGCAACACCCAGCGCGCCATCGTGACCATGCTGCGCGAAGCCGGGGCCGCCGAGGTGCACGTCCGCATCTCCAGCCCGCCCGTGGCCTGGCCGTGCTTCTACGGCATCGACTTCGCGACCCGGGCCGAGCTCATCGCGGGCAGCCTGTCGGCCGAGGAGATCCGGGTGTCGATCGGGGCCGACTCGCTCGGCTACGCCTCGCTCGAGGGCCTGATCGCCGCGACCACGCTGCCCAGGCAGCGGCTGTGCCGGGCCTGTTTCGACGGCGACTACCCGCTGGGGGTCGCCGCGGCCGAGCAGGGCAAGTACCTGCTGGAGGACGCGGTGCCGGGTCCGGCATGACCGAGCCGGAGGAACGCGGGGAACAGGCCCTGAGCTATGCGCAGGCCGGGGTGGACATCGCGGCCGGGGAGCGCGCCGTCGACCTGATCCGGGCGGCCGTGGCCCGCGCCGCGCGGCCCGAGGTCGTCGGCGGCATCGGCGGCTTCGCGGGACTGTTCGACGCCTCCCGGCTGACCGGGTACCGGCGGCCGCTGCTGGCCAGCGCCACCGACGGCGTGGGCACCAAGGTGGTGATCGCGCAGCGGCTCGGCGCCTACGGCACGATCGGGATCGACCTGGTCGGCATGGTGGTCGACGACGTCGTGGCCTGCGGGGCGGAGCCGCTGTTCCTGACCGACTACGTGGTGTGCGGCCGGATCCGGCCGGAGCGGGTGGCGGCGATCGTCGGCGGGGTCGCGCAGGGATGCGTCCTGGCCGGGTGCGCCCTGATCGGCGGGGAAACCGCCGAGCATCCCGGTCACCTGGCCCCCGATGACTTTGACCTGGCCGGCGCCGCGACCGGGGTGGTCGAGGCGGACCGGCTGCTCGGGCCGGACCGCGTCCGGCCGGGCGACGTCGTCATCGCGATGGCGTCGACGGGCCTGCACTCGAACGGGTACTCACTGGTCAGGCAGGTGCTGAGCCGGGCGGGCGAGGCGCTGGACCTCGACGCGGCGCCGCCCGGGCTCGGCCGGACGCTCGGCGAGGAGCTGCTCACCCCGACCCGCATCTACGCCCGGGACTGCCTGGCCCTGGCCGAGGACTGCGACGTGCACGCCTTCGCGCACGTCACCGGCGGCGGACTCGCGCTGAACCTGGCCAGGGTGCTTCCGCCGCGCGCCGACGCCGTGGTCGACCGGGCGACGTGGCGCCCGCAGCCGGTGTTCGGCCTGCTCGCCGAGCGGGGCGGCATCGCAGGCCCGGAGATGGAGCGGGTCTTCAACATGGGCGTCGGCATGGTGGCCGTGGTCGGCGCGCCCGACGCCGACGCGGCGCTCAGCCTGCTCGCGGCCCGGGGCGTGCCAGCCTGGCTGGCCGGCGAGATAACCGAGGGCGCCGGCGTAGCCCGGCTCGTCGGCTGTCATCCTGGCTGACCCGGGGCTCAGTTCCCGGCTGGATCCGGCCCTGCTCCTGGCCGGCTTCCGGACTCAGCTGCCGTTCGCCTTGTCCACCCGGGCGCCTGAGCTGCCCTTGGCGCGCGGGTACCCGCGGGGCGACGCGCCGCCGGCACCGCCGTCGACCTCGAGGCCTTCCTCCTCCTCGCGGTCCTCCTGGTCGATGTCCTCGTCGAGGTCTTCCTCGTCGTCGAAGTCGTCCCCGCCGTAGTCGGCGTATCCGTCGTCGTCGTCGTCGTTCTCGTCGTCCACGGAGTAGCGGTCCGCGAAATCCGCGTACGGGTCGTGATCGTCCGCGTCCTGCCGGTCCGTGCCGACGCCAAACTCAGCCCGCAGCCGGTCGAGATCCATGCCTCCGCCGCTGTACTTGAGCTGGCGGGCAACCTTCACCTGCTTGGCCTTGGCTCGGCCGCGCCCCATTGGCTCGACCCCCTCGAACGTACGGGAGCCCCCGGTCAGGGCCCCAAGTCACCGCACTGATGTTTTGCCCTCAGCGCGCTGACGCTTGCGGGCTTTCTCGCACAGTTAAACCACCCGCCACCTCTCCTCTGCGGGGAGCGCAGCGCGCTCGTTCTACCGTGCATATACAACGGTACCTGGTTTGGGCGGTCGGCGCCTCCAGCCATTGCGGACGGACCGTGGCCAGATTCCCCGGTGACCAGGTTCCTGGTGCCCGGGCCCGGTCCGGCGCCGTAGGTCATGCGTCAGCGGTCCAGCCAGATGCCCTTCAGCCGGCCGACCTCGGACATCCGCCGTTCCGCCAGCCGGTCGGCGGCGACCGCGGGCGGAACGCCGTCGTCATCGGCGATCGCGAGGATCTTCCTGGTGGTGTCGAAGATCTGCGCCGCCCGGCCCTGGGCCCGCTCGAAGCTGAAGCCGCCGATCTCGTCCGCGACCTGGATCACCCCGCCGGAGTTGACCACGTAGTCGGGCGCGTAAACGATGCCGCGGTCGGCGAGCAGCTTCTCGATGCCGGGGTGAGCCAGCTGGTTGTTGGCGCCGCCACAGATGATCTTGGCGTTCACCAGCCCGATGTTGTCGTCGTTGACCGCCCCGCCCAGCGCGCACGGTGAGAACACGTCGATGGCGCTGGCGAGCAGGCTGTCGCGGTCGGCCGCGACCTCAACCGCGGGGTGCCTGACCCGCACCCGGTCCACGGCGGCCGCGTTCACGTCGCAGATCACCACCTGCGCGCCGGTCTCGATGAGGTGGTCGACGAGGCGGTGCCCGACCTTGCCCACGCCCTCGACGCCCACCCGGCGGCCCTCGAGGCTGCTCGTGCCCCAGGTGTGCTCGGCGGCCGCCCGCATCCCCTGGAAGACCCCGAACGCCGTGAGCACCGAGGAGTCGCCCGCGCCCCCGTTGGGCACCGTCCGTCCGGTCACGTGACGGCACTCGCGGGCCACGATGTCCATGTCCTCGCTGTAGGTGCCGACGTCGCAGGCGGTGATGTACCGGCCGTTCAGTGACTGCACGAACCTGCCGTAGGCGCGCAGCAGCGCCTCGGACTTCAGCTGCTGCGGATCGCCGATGATGACGGCCTTGCCGCCGCCGTGATCAAGGCCTGCCATGGCGTTCTTGTACGCCATCGCGCGCGCCAGGTTCAGCACGTCGGCGAGGGCCGCCTCCTCGCTCCGGTACGGGTAGAAGCGGGTCCCGCCCAGCGCCGGCCCGAGGGCGGTGGAGTAGATGGCGATGATCACGCGCAGCCCGGTCGGCGCGTCGTGGCAGAACACCACCTGCTCGTACGCCCCGTGCGCCGGCACGGCCGGGCCGGGCGCCGGCGCCGCCTCGGCCGCGCTGCGGGCGGCTCCCGCCTCGCCGGCCCCGTGCTGGCCAGGATGGGCCTGGCCAGGAAGGGGCAGGCCGGGAAGGGGCCTGTCGGAATTATCGGATACGTTGGTCACGACGGTGACTCCTGGCTCAGTCCGTTGTCGCCATTGACGTGGGATCTCAGGGATCAAGGGTATGCCGAAGACGCCAGGCCCGAGGCCGCCGCAGCGTGAGCCTCTTCCGCCCGATGATCTCGGCGCAGAGTGCGTGGGCGCCCCCGGAGGACCAGAGAGTCTCAGCCTGAATGCACAGTCCGATGCACAGTCCTCTGCAATTTCATCTAGTCTAGGGACTTCTGTTGAGGGGCCCCGGTATGTCACGATTGATCATGCTGCCGTGTGCTGCCTTTCTGCGGGTGTATGAACCGCTATCTGCCTTCGGGCGGACAGAGCGGGCCCGCTGGGAGGCATATGCCGCATCCGCGGACAGGCCGCGCAGGGCGGACGCGCTCGAAGCCGAGCGTGAAGAAGCGCTGCGCAGGATTATCGCGCTGCCGCCGATCGTGGCGCCCGCGCGGGAGAGTGACCACGCGTATGTGCGCTGGGCCGACGGGACGACGTACGTGTGCCCGTGGCAGACCAGGCTCCGGTCCTGGCTGTCCCTGGGCCGGCTGCGGGCCACGACGGCGCCGCCGCTCGCGGACGCCTTCGCTCCCGAGCAGGCAGACCGGGCCGCCGAGGACTTCGCCCGGTGGGAGAGGAAGGAGCAGGCCTCACGGGTCTACATACAAAGCAGCACCTGGTCAGTGCCGCCGACCTGGTTCGTCCCGTTCGTGCCGACCGAGCGCTGGCTCGTGCTCGGCACGGCGGGTGACGGGGAAGGCAGCAGGCCGGCCACGGCGTCTGCGACACGTACGCTCATCTACGCGACAGCCATGGCCCAGGCGCGCAGGCGGGTAGCCCGCGCGCTCGCCACGGTCCGGCGGGTCCCCGGTACCGCGCTGGGGACCGACCCAGACGACGGGACTTCGGGCACGGCGGACCTGGTGCGGGCCACCGTGGCGCTCGAGGAGATCGGGCGCTGGCTGGAAGAGTTCCATCCGCACTCGCTGGTGGAGCTCGATTATGGAGGGCTGGTTCAGCTGCTCGACGACGACGCGCTGCGCGCGGACCAGTCGGTGGCTGAGGTATCCGCTACCGTGAGCGCCCTGGCCAGCAGGGAGTTCGAGGTCGCCGCCGCCATGTACCAGCGGCTGCGCGCCCGGTGGCGTGATCTGGAGGCCGTCGAGCTAGGTAGCTGACGGAGAGGGGGGAATGATTTTTCCGAATTGCTGGTTGTCACGTGTCGTGTACTATCTCACGCTGCGTGACTAGAATGTGAGGAGAGCGGGCGACTCATGGAGAAATGTTTGCTTCTGGTGGTCGTCGACTTGTCACCGCTGGTGATGGCAATATGGTCTGAGTAGACCATATGGGACATCCATGGCAGGCTCCCTCAGGAGCCGGCCACAGCAACACACGCAGGATCGCAATACCGGTCCAGGAGGAGAGGCCGTCAACATGTCTGCACGCACACCAGAGGCCGAGCCTCTGCTGACCCCAGCAGAGGTCGCGACCATGTTCCGGGTTGACCCGAAGACCGTCACGCGGTGGGCCAAGGCCGGGAAGCTGACTTCCATTCGTACGCTCGGCGGTCACCGCCGGTACCGGGAGACAGAAGTTCGCGCACTGCTCGCGGGCATACCGCAGCAGCGCTCGGAGTAGCAGCCGGGCCGCGAACCTGGAGATGTCCCAGCCAGGGGATGCTGCCGCACGGATGACGTGCGCGGCGCAGCGGCACGGCGGACAGCAGGAACAGGGGGGTCGGCCCCGGCGGCGAATGCGCTGCATAACCGGGGCGCAGCCCGGGCCAGGCACTCGTGAAGGGCCAAGCCGGGCGAAGCAGAGCCGGGGTCGATCCGGCCTCCTGAGTAAATGTTCCTTAGGGCTTATGGCGCAGTTAAAGCGCAGATCGCGGGCATGCCCGCGGTCGGCGGGACTGATCCGCGTGCGCCCCGCCGCCGAGATCGGCGGCGGCGATGCCGGACCCGGCCACGACCGCGGCCAGCAGGCCGGTGCCGGTGAACTCGGCCACCAGCCGCCGCGGCCGCGCAGCATTCATCGGGTGGCGGGCTTGACGGCCCGGATGATGGCGGAGTGCATCCCCGGAGCGGCCTGGCCGGTGAAGGTCACCGACGCCTCGGTGAACCCGGCCGCGGCCAGGCCGTCGAGGTACTCGGCCCGGGACAGGGCGCCGGCCATGCAGCCGACGTAGGAGCCCGCGGCGGCGCGTTGAGCCGAGGTCAAGTGATCCTCGGCCACCACGTCGGCGATGCCGATCCGCCCGCCCGGGACCAGGACGCGGAACATCTCGGCCAGCACGGCGGGCTTGTCGGTGGACAGGTTGATCACGCAGTTGGAGATCACCACGTCCACGGCCGCGCCGGGCAGCGGCACGGCCTCGATCTGACCCTTCAGGAACTCCACGTTGCCCGCCCCGGCCTGGGCGGCGTTGGCCCGGGCCAGGGCCAGCATGTCGTCGGTCATGTCGACGCCGTAGGCGAACCCGGACGGGCCGACCCGCCGGGCCGACAGCAGCACGTCGATGCCGCCGCCCGAGCCCAGGTCCAGGACCCGCTCGCCCTCATGCAGGTCGGCGACCGCCAGCGGGTTGCCGCAGCCCAGGCTGGCCAGCACGACTTCCTCCGGCAGGCCGTCGGTCTCGCCGTCGGCGTACAGCTGGCCGCCGAAGCTGCCGGCCGGGTCCAGCGCCGCCGGCCCGGTGACGCAGCACGACCCTGTGGCCGAGCCGCCGCAGCACGAGTCCGCGGCAGAACTCTCACAGCACGCTGCGGTCACGCCGGGCCGGGGCTCCAGAACTGCTCGGGCCGCCTTGGCGTACCGGGCGCGGACCTCCTCGCGCAGATCGGCGCTTGCCTCGTCGCTCATCACGATCGCCGACCGTGTCGCACCACCTGAAGATCCTGGTCGACGCCGGGATCCTCACCCGGGACAAGCGCGGCGTGTGGGCCTACTACACCCTCGTGCCCTCGGCCATGGACGCGCTCTCCGCCGTACTAAGCGCCGGTGGTCAGCCGGTCAGGGCATGACGGGCGTTCCGTAGGGCGAATCCGGTCATCGCCCGCGCGTCATCCGCACCCGCGCTCGCAGGGGGCCTGACATTGCAGCGCGGTCTGCGCTGGCATTCAGCGTGCGCTCAGCTCCGGGCGGCAACCTACCGACTAGGGGTGTCTCACGCCGCGAGGAGCCGTCTTCCGATGTCGGACGAGTCGTCAGATAACGATCAGGCCTGGTGGATGCCGGCGGACCGGCCCGACCCCGCCGAGCGGGAAGACGTGATCGAGATGGGCCGGATGCACTCGACGCGCCCGATCGGCCCGATGAGTCCCCGGTCCTGGTCTCGCCGCCCGTACGTCCTCACCGGAGTGGCGGTGGCCGCGCTGCTGGGCGGCGCGGGAGCGGCGCTCGCCGCGACGAATTCTCCCGGCCCCTTGGCCTCCCCGAGCGCCGCGGCCGCCACGCCGGCCCCGCTTCCCATGCCGTCCGGCCAGCAGCCCGGGCGGCCCGGGCCCGGGTACCGCCGTTTCGGCGGCGGGTTCGGTTTCGGCGGCCTGTTCGGGGCGCTGCACGGCCAGCTCGTCGTGGCCAAGCCCGGCGGCGGCTACCAGACCGTTGACGTACAGACCGGCCAGGTCACGGCGGTGAGCACCGCGTCGATCACACTCAAGAGCGCCGACGGGTTCACCAGGAGCTACACGGTCACCAGCTCCACCCTGGTGGACGCGCAACGCGACGGAATCGGCTCGGTCAAGGTCGGCAACCAGGCCACGATGCTGGCCACGGTCAGCGGCAGCGCCGCCACCGCGACCAGCATCACCGACCTGACGCTGCTGCAGCAGAGCCACGGGGGCTTCGGCTCCGGGCGGGAGGGAACGTCCGGCGGCTCGAGCACGTCATAACCAGTGAGCGGTGCCGGGTGAGCGATACCGCCGCCTGAGCCAGGTAAACGTCTGGGGCCCGGTCCGACCAGCTACCGGACTGGGTCCCAGACACCAGCCTTTCGGGAGCAAGATCGCGTCGGGCCGGGGGGCCGGCCGCCCGGCCAACCGGGTGGGCGCCTCGTGGTGTCAGAGCCCTGCCGCACAATCTAGTGATGTGCGGGTAGCTGTCGCGCCGGGAGATTCCGGGACTGGCCTGCTGTGCGAGTTGTCGGCGGACGGGAGCCGGCTCGGACCCCCCGTTATGGCTTCTGGTCTTCCCGAAGCCGTCGCCGGGTACGAGCGGTCGGCGGGCGGCGACCTCCGGTGGGTGTGGTCTAGCGGGGCGGAGAACTATCCCGCCCTGCTGCGGGCCGGGGTGCGGATAGCGCGCTGCCACGACATAGCGCTCGCCGAGCGCTTGCTGCTCGGCCGGGACGGCCGCGGCGACGAGCCGGCCTCGCTGGAGGCGGCTCACGCACGGCTGCGCGGGACGCGGCCGCCGGCCGAGCGCGCCGCTCCCGGGGCCCAGGGCGGCAGGCCGGGCGAGCGGCCCGGGGGGCGGCCGCGCGCCGAACAGGGCGCGCTGTTCGAGCCGGCGGGGACCGGGAGGACCGACCCGGGGGCGGTGCTCGACGCGGTGATCGCCGTGCACGCCGACCAGCTACAGCGGATCGCGGCCGACGAGCGCCCGGGGAAGTTCGGCGCGCTGGTCGCCGCCGAGTCAGCCGGCGAGCTCGTGGCCGCCGAGATGACCCTCGCCGGGATGCCTTGGCGGGCCGACGTGCACGACCAGCTGCTGGCGGACATGCTCGGCCCGCGCCCTCCCGCGGCCCTGGCCGGAACGCGCCCGGCCCGGCTGGCCGAGCTCGCCGCGCAGATCTCCGCGGCCCTCGGCGGGCGGCCCGTGAACCCGGACTCGCCGACCCAGCTCGTCAAGGCGCTGGCCGCGGCCGGGGTACGCGTCTCGTCCACCAGGTTCTGGGAGCTGCGGGAGGTCGACCATCCGGCCATCCCGCCGCTGCTCGAGTACAAGGAACTGTCCCGGCTGCACGCCGCGCACGGCTGGGCCTGGCTGGACGACTGGGTCTGCGACGGCCGGTTCCGGCCGGAGTACGTGGTGGGCGGGGTGGTATCTGGGCGCTGGGCGTCGCGGGGCGGCGGCGCGCTGCAGATCCCGAGGGTGCTGCGGCGCGCGGTGGTGGCCGACCCTGGCTGGGTCCTGGTCGTCGCCGACGCGGCCCAGCTCGAGCCGCGGGTGCTCGCGGCGCTGGCCGGCGACCGCGCGTTCGCCGAGGCCGCGACGGGCGGCGACCTGTACGAGGGGCTGGCCAGCGTGTTCGGCGGTGACCGGAACCAGGCCAAGAAGGCGCTGCTGTCCGCGATGTACGGCGGGGCCGGCGGCGAGGCGGGTCAGCTGCTGGCCGTGCTGCGCCGGCGCTTCCCGGTCGCGTCCGGCTACGTGGAGGCGGCGGCGCGAGCCGGCGAGGAAGGGCGGGTGGTCCGGTCCGTGCTGGGCCGGACGTGCCCGCCGCCGTCGGCCGCGTGGCGCGCCGTCACCGAGGAGTCGGGCGACCCGGAGGCCGAGCGGGATCCCGGCGCGGGCCGCGCCGCACGCGCCCGCGGCCGGTTCACCCGCAACTTCGTCGTGCAGGCCAGCGCGGCCGACTGGGCGCTGGTGCTGCTGGTCGCCCTGCGCCGGAGGCTGGCGGCCCTGCCCGGCGCGGACCCGGCCGGCCGGTGGGATCCGCGGGCGCCGCACCTGGTGTTCTTCCAGCATGACGAGGTTCTCGTGCACTGCCCCGAGGCCATGGCGCAGGCCGTGGTGGCGGCCGTCGACGAGTCGGCCGCCGAGGCGGGGCGAACTGTGTTCGGCGCGACGCCGGTGCGGTTCCCCATGACCACCGCCGTGGTCGGCTGCTACGCCGACGCGAAGTGACCCAACGGGTATTTGACTTGATTCGGCCGGGTCGCCGTGATCACCTGCGGGGGTGAACCTTGACGTCGCCACGGTACTGTCCGAATTCGATGCGCAGGTACGGCGCGGCCTGGACCACGACGGCTCCGGCGCGGTGGGCGAGCGGGCCGGGCCCGTCGTGCGCTGGAGGCCGGCCGGCGGCGAGGGCTGGTCCGGCGTGGTCTGGTCCGATCTGGATGCGACCACCGCCGATGCGGTCATCGCGGACCAGGTCAGGTTCTTCGCCGACCGGGGCGAGGAGTTCGAGTGGAAGCTCTACAGCTATGACCAGCCGCCCGACCTGGGGCAGCGGCTGCTCGCGGCCGGGTTCGTCGCCGAGGATATCGAAGCGCTCATGGTGGCGGACGCCGCACAGATCGCCGGGTCCGCCGGGGCCGGCGGGACGCTGCCCGACGGGATCCGGCTGGTTCCGGTCACCGACGAGGCCGGCCTCGAGGCAGTGGCCGAGGTGCATGACCGGGTGTTCGGTGCCGACGACCCGAAGTTGCGCAGCGAGCTGGCCGCGCAGCTGAGGAATTCGCCCGACACGGTGGCGATCGTGGTGGCCATGGCCGGAGATGAGCCGGTCAGCTCGGCCAGGGTCGCCTTCGATGGCACCGACTTCGCCGGGCTGTGGGGCGGCGGCACGCTTCCGCGGTGGCGCGGGCGCGGCATCTACCGGGCGCTGGTCGGGTACCGGGCCCGCCTGGCCGTGGCGCGCGGATACCGGTACCTGCAGGTGGACGCCTCGCCGGAGAGCCGGCCGATCCTGGAGCGGCTCGGCTTCACCTGCCTCGCCGAGACCACGCCGTACCTCTGGTCGCCGGGCTGAGCAGGCCCGATCTGGCCCCGGAAGCAGCCGTGCGGCCGCCGGCGGTCCAGGCCAGAAGTGTCCGGTCCGGGGCCGAGGCTTGCTGAGACTGGCCAGTTGTGTCTACGCTCGGGGCTCTATTCCGAACGGGCCGGCGCCGGGGGGGGTGATGCCAACACCCGCGCCGCGCGGACCACAAGTGGTCAGTTGACCGCACGGCGGGGAGGGACGATGCTCCGGGGTTTCAAGAACTTCCTGATGCAGGGCGAATTGGTCGTCATCGCGGTGGGCCTGGTGGTCGCGCTGGCGTTCAGCACCTTGATCAAGGCCTTTACCGACAGCATCATCACGCCCCTGGTCAACGCGATAGCGGGGGGCGGCGCGACCGGCAAGGGACTCGGCTGGACCGTCAACGGCCAGCGGATCGACGTGGGCGCGTTCATCGGCGCGGTCGTCTACTTCGTCATCCTCATGGCCGTCATCTACTACCTGATCGTGGTGCCTTACCGGGCGTACATGCGCAAGCGGGGCAAGAGCGTCTTCGGTGAGCCAGCCCCCACCAAGACCTGCCCGTACTGCCAGTCCGACGACCTGCCGGTCGCAGCGACCAAATGCCTGCACTGCGGCAGTGAGCTGACCGTCACCGCCTGAGCCGCGGGGCCGGGCCCCGCGAAAGTGCCGCGCCGGGCCTGAAATGACCGAGAGCATAGGGTATGACCTGGACGTTAACCGACGATCTCGGCGCTTATCTCGCCGCCGCCGCGGGCTTCCTGCGGTCGCAGCCGGTGCGGCACACCATCCAGCTCTCGGCGGTGGAAACCCTGCGCGCCCGCGGCGCCTCGGCCTTCGGGGAAACCGCGCCGCTGTTCGGCTGGTGGCGATCGGGCACCGGCGAGATCACCGCCGCCCTGCTGCACACCCCGCCCTACCCGGTCCTGCTCACCCGGCTGCCCGAGCGTTCCGCGCAGCCGCTGGCCGAGGCGCTGGCCGGCTGCGGCAGGCAACTGCCCGGGGTCACCGCGCAGCAGGACGACGCGGCGCAGTTCGCGGCCGCCTGGTCCAGGCTGACCGGGGCGACCTCACAGGAGTCCCGGCGCTCCCGGCTATTCCGGCTCGGACGGCTCCGGCCCCCCGCCCCGGGACCCCGCGGCGCCGCGCGGGTGGCGACCACGGCCAACCGCGCCTTACTGGAGTCCTGGCTGGCCGCCTTCGCGGAGGAGATCGGCGAAAGCACCGGCCCGCCCGCCGACGTCGTCGACGAGCGGCTCAGCTACGGCGGCCTGACCCTGTGGGCGGCCGACGGCACGGCCGTCTCGCTGGCCGGGCTGCACCGGCCGGCCGCGGGCACAACCCGCGTCAGCCCCGTCTACACCCCGCCCGCCCGCCGGCGGCAAGGCTACGGCGGGGCGGTCACCGCCGCGGTGAGCCGGGCGGCGCTCGACGCGGGCGCGGACCATGTGGTGCTGTTCACCGACCTGGCCAACCCGACCAGCAACGCCCTGCACCAGCGCCTCGGGTACCGGCCGGTTGAGGACCGCGTCATGCTCCGCTTCGGGCCGGGGTGACCCGCGCCGGACATCGGGCCGGTGAACATCCGGTAGATCGAGTTGCGGGGCCGCCACGGGTCCGGAACCCTGGGAAAGCCATGAAAATTGCCTCATATGATCCCGCGCTGGACGGGCTCGCCGCGATCTTGCTACGGGACAGTTGCGGGTGCGCCAAGTGCCGGGATTTCGGCAGCGGGCAGCGCCTGGGCAGCATCACCGACCTGCCCGCTGACGTCTCCGTCCTCGAAACCAGGGCCGCGGGCGACTCGGTCGTGGTCATCTTCGGCCCGGACGGCCACCGGGCCGTGTTCTCCCGGGCCTGGCTGGCCGCACAGCGCTCAACGCCGCAGGACGACCGCGCCGAGGACGCCAAGCGCCTGTGGACGGCGGGCGAGGCCGCCACCGGGTTCGGCGACCAGTCCTGGCCGTGCTACCTGGCCGACGACGGGTGCCGCGAACGGTGCCTGGCCGCGTTGCTGCGGGACGGTTTCTTCCTGCTCCGCGACGTCCCGTGCCGGCCGGGAACGGTGCTGGCCGTGGCCGCGAGCATGGGCTACGTCCGGGAGACCAACTACGGCCGCCTGTTCGACGTCCGGGTCGAGGCCACCCCGGCGAACCTCGCGTTCACCGGCCTGCCCATCGCCCCGCACACCGACAACCCCTACCGGGACCCGGTTCCGACGGTCCAGTTGCTGCACTGCCTGGCCACCGCGGTCAACGGCGGCGACTCCGGGCTGGTCGACGGGTTCATGGCCGCCGCCCTGCTGCGCGCGGAGAACCCGGCGGCGTTCGAGATCCTCACCCGGACCCCGGTGACCTTCGCGTACTCCGACGCCACGGCCGAACTGCGGGCGACCCGCCCCATGATCAGCGTGGACCCGCGCGGGCGGGTCCGCGAGGTCAGGTTCAACCACCGGTCGATGCAGCCGCTGCGCCAGGGACGGGAGGGGTCCGCGGAGCAGACGGCCGCGTTCTACGCCGCCTACCGCGCGTTCGCCGAGATGGTCACCCGGCCGGACCTGATGCTGACGTTCCGGCTCTGCCCGGGCGACTGCGTGGTCTTCGACAACACGAGGATTCTGCACGCGCGGACCGGATTCGCCGCGACGGGGGACCGGCACCTGCAGGGCTGCTACGCCGACCTCGACGGGGTCGCCTCGGCGCTGGCGGTGCTCCGGCGCGGCCGGAGAGCCCCGGGATGACCGCGGACGACGCGGTGACGGTCCTGGCGGGCTTGTTCGCCAGCGAAGGCGCCGCGGAGTACCTCGGCGAGCCGGTCAGCCAGGCCGCGCACATGCTCCAGGCGGCCGCGCTGGCCGAGCGGGAGCAGGCCGGCGACGCGCTGATCGCGGCCGCGCTGCTGCACGACGTCGGTCACTTCGCCGGGACGTTGAGCGGCCACGACCTGATGCGCGGCACGGACAACCGGCACGCCGAGTCCGGGGCGTCGTGGCTGGCCCGGTGGTTCGGCGAGGAGGTCACCGAGCCGGTCCGGCTGCACGTCGCGGCCAAGCGCTACCTGTGCGCCACCGAACCCGGCTACGCGGCCGTCCTGTCGCCGGCCTCGGTCTACACGCTGCGCGTCCAGGGCGGGCCGATGCAAGGCGCGGAACTGGCGCAGTTCCAGGCGAACCCGTACTCGGCGGCGGCCATCCGGGTGCGCCGCTGGGACGACGCGGCCAAGGACCCGCAGGCCCGGGTGCCCCCGTTCGGCCACTTCGCCGGGGTGCTCCGGGCACTGGCCCGGTAGCCCGCGGCGGGACCGGGTGCCTGCCGGGCCGGATATCAGAACGCGGCGATGGTGCCGGGCGCGCGCTCGGACCGGGTCAGCGCGCGCAGCACCGCCGTGGGCCCGTGCCTGCGCGCCGCCAGCCGGACCAGCAGGTCGAGCACCGGATCCAGAACGGCCGGCGGCAGCTCCGGCGTCGCCGCCCCCACGCTCAGCGCCAGGTCGTCGGAGTGGACCGCGATCTCCATCATCCGGGTAATCAGGAAATCGTCGAGGGTCAGCGTCCAGGACACCCAGGAGGGCCGCACGAGCCGACCCGCCGGCTCGGCCGGCAGCGCCGAGCGCAGGGCCCCGACCGTGGTCGCGGTCTTCGCGGCCAGCGCCGCCGCGCCGTCGGCGGCCTCGCCCTCGCCGCCGCGCCGGATTTCCACGTTGGCCTCATCGTCGAGGCCGGCGTCGATCCAGCTCACGCGGGCGTAGTGATCGAGCAGCGACACCGGCCGGTCGGCGGGCACCGGCTGGGCCAGCACGCGCGGCACGGCCAGGACCTGCCGGGCCAGGTGGCCCGCCAGGCCGGCCACGCTGAACTCCCGCAGGACGCTGGCCGAATCCCACGACGCCGCCACCGCCGGGTCGCGCAGCAGCGCGGCCGCCGACGTCGCGGCCTGAACGAAGGCGTCCCTGGTGGCAGTCATCCAGCCCATGCTAAGCAGGTGGGGTGGCCGAGGAGGAGATTCCGCCGGGCGGGACCGTGGTGGCCGGCCCGCGGTGGGATCCGTGGCGGCCCGAGGACGTAGCGCGGCGGCTCTCCGGGGTGACCGTGCCCTGGTACGTGGCGGGAGGCTGGGCCCTGGACCTGCTGCGCGGCGAGCAGACCCGTGAGCACGGCGACCTGGAGGTCGCCGTCCCGGCCCCGGACTTCGGCGCCGTCCGCCAAGCGCTGGCCGGCTACCACTTCGAGGTGGTCGGGTCGGGCCGCGCCTGGCCTCTGGACAGCCCCGCGTTCGGCGTGATGCACCAGACCTGGGTCAGCGAGCCCGGCACCGGCGTGTACCGCCTCGACATCTTCCGGGAGCCGCAACGAGACGGCGCGTGGGTCTACCGCCGCGACCAGGCCATCCGGCTGCCGTACGAACAGGTCATCCGCCGCACCGCGGACGGCATCCCTTACCTGGCCCCGGAGATCGCGCTGCTGTTCAAGGCCAAGCACTCCGCGGAGCCCAAGAACCAGCGCGACTTCGCGGTGACGCGTCCGCTGCTCGATGACGCGGCCGCCGGCTGGCTGCGGCAGGCGCTGGCGCGCGTGCACCCCGGCCACGCGTGGATCAGCGCTGTGGGCCGGCCGTGAGCATCGACGTGACCGTCCGCGGCCGGGTGATCCCGCCCGACGAGCTCTCCTGGCGGTTCTCCCGGTCTCCTGGCCCCGGCGGCCAGTCGGTCAACACCACCGAGAGCCGGGTGGAGCTCTCCTACGACCTGGCCGGCTCCGACGCGCTCCCGCCGGCGCTGAAGGAGCGGGCCCTGCGCGCGCTGGCGGGCCGGATGCCCGGCGGCGTGATCACCGTGACCGCGTCGGAGCACCGGTCCCAGCTGCGGAACCGGGAAGC
>Ga0318563_10000582_pt1 | contig 15111 bp, 12 predicted proteins | sample GRESIP066b5f19_FD_203689 | JGI IMG/M metagenome (GOLD analysis project Ga0318563, IMG submission 203689) | Tropical soil microbial communities from Luquillo Experimental Forest, Puerto Rico - GRE.SIPMG.066b5f19 | ecosystem: Environmental > Terrestrial > Soil > Tropical forest > Bulk soil... | reverse complement strand
CTCGCCGAACTGGTTCGGCACCCGGGTCTGCACCACGCGGCGGACCGTCTGCTCCGAGTGCCTGCGGTACTCGATCAGCTGGGCGATGGAGATCAGCGGCAGGCCGTGCTGGTCGGCGAAGGCCCGCAGCTGCGGGAGCCGGGCCATGGTGCCGTCGTCGTTGAAGATCTCGGCTACCACCCCGGCCGGGGTCAGCCCGGCCAGCCGGGCCAGGTCGACCGCGGCCTCGGTGTGGCCGGGCCGGCGTAGCACGCCCCCGTCGGCGTAGCGCAGCGGGAACACGTGCCCGGGCCGCACGATCTCGTAGGGCTCGGTGGCCGAGTCCACCAGGGTGCGGATGGTCCTGGCCCGGTCGGCCGCGGAGATCCCGGTGGTGATGCCGTCGCGCGCGTCCACGCTGATCGTGAACGCGGTGCCCATGTGCTCCTGGTTGTCGCTGGTCATCGGGGGCAGCTGCAGCCGGTCCAGGTCCTCGCCGAGCATCGGCACGCAGATCAGGCCGCGGGCGTAGCGGATGGTGAAGGCCAGCAGGTCGGGCGTGGCCTTGCTGGCGGCGAACACGATGTCGCCCTCGTTCTCCCGGCTGGCGTCGTCCACCACGACGATCGCGCGGCCTGCGGCGATCTCGGCGATGGCCTGCTGTACGGTGTCCAGGCCGGCTTCCCCGGGCGTGGTCTCGTCCGTGATCATGACTGGGTCCCTCCCGCGAGCAGCCGTTCCACGTACTTGGCGATCATGTCGACTTCCAGGTTGACCGGCTCACCCGGCTGCTTGCGGCCCAGGGTGGTGCGCGCGAGCGTCTCCGGGATCAGGCTGACCTCGATCCAGCCGGGCCCCTCGGGCGAGCCGGCCCCGTGCGATCTGACCGGGGCGAGCGCGGACACGGTGAGGCTGACCCCGTCGACGGCGATCGAGCCCTTCTGCACGACGTAGCGCGCGAGGGGCGGCGGGACAGCGATCCGCAGCACGTCCCAATGCTCGCCCGGCCGGCGTTCCAGAATCGTGCCGGTTCCGTCCACGTGCCCCTGCACGAGGTGCCCGCCGAGCCTGCCGTCGAGCCGCAGCGGGCGTTCGAGGTTCACCGCTGAGCCCGTGCCGAGCGCGCTGAGGCTGGACCGGCTCAGGGTCTCGCCCATCACGTCGGCGCTGAACGTGCCGTCCGATGCGCCGGTGACCGTCAGGCAGACCCCGTTGACGGCGATCGAGTCGCCCGCGCCCGCGCCCGCGGTCACCAGCGGGCCGCGCACGGTCAGCCGGGCTGCGTCCGGGAGCTCCTCCAGCGCGACGACCTCGCCGAGTTCTTCCACGATTCCGGTGAACACCGCATCTACCCCGTTCTCCTCCGCCAGGCGCCTGCCGCGGGCTCCGGGGTTGCGGGTATGTGCGAGCACGGCCTGTCGGGCCATCGCCGGCCCGGCCGCGCGCGTGCTGCCTCCCATCCGGACTGTTACCGTCGGTCCCGGAGTTCCACCGGGTCAGCCGGCCGATGGCTTCGGCCGGGTCGCGGACTGTCACCGCCGGTTCGGAGTTTCACCGACCCCGGAGCACGCGTTTTACCTCTGGAACCAGTGTGCCATGCCGGCTATTCCGGGCGCGAACGCGGGCCAGCCCGGTCAGGTGCCCCGATGGGCCTGACCGGGCTGGTGAGGCGCTGCGGCGGCCGCGGCGCTTAGGTGACCGTGGAGCCCCGGCGGGCCAGCGCGTCCAGGGTGACCGCGGCGAGCAGCACGGCGGCGGTCCAGATGTACTGGCCGGCCGCGCCGAGCCCGAGCAGGATGACGCCGTTGTAGATGACCGCCACGACGAACCCGCCGAGCACGGCGCCGGTGATCCGTCCCCGGCCGCCGAACAGGCTGACCCCGCCGATGACCGCTCCGGCCACCGAGTACAGCACGTACTGGCCGCCCGCGATGTTGTTCGAGATCGACCCGAGGAACGACGAGTACAGGATGCCCGTGATGCCCCCTATCAGGCCGCACATCGCGAACGCCAGCACCCGGATCCGGCTCAGGTTGACACCCGCCCGCCGGGCCGCCTCGGCGTTGCCGCCGACCGCGTACATGTAGCGGCCGAACTTGGTCCGGCCGAGCAGCACGCTCAAGACCACGGTCATGGCCAGCACGATCGGCACCACCCAGGGCACGCCCTCCAGCGGGATCACGCCGCTGCTGCGGTTGTGGTTGAGGATCAGCACCAGCGCCAGGCCCACGGCGGCCAGGAAGACGAGCTTCAGGATGGTCACGCTCAACGGCGGGGCAGACAGGCCGTGAGCCCGCCTGCGCTGGTCCCGGAAGATCAGGTAGACCGCGGCGAGCGCGACGGCGGCGATCAGGATGATCCACCCGGCGGTCGGGCTGACGTTGTTGGACACCAGGCCGTTGATGAAGCCATTGTGGTCCTGGATGACCCCGCCGAGGCCGACGCTGCCGGTCTGTTCGAACAGCCACAGCAGCACGCCGTTCAGGCCGAGCAGGCCGGCCAGCGTGACCACGAACGACGGGATCCGCAGCCAGACGATGATCAGGCCCTCGATCGCGGCGATCGCCGTGCAGGCCGCGATGCCGGCCAGGATCGCCAGCCAGGTCGGGAACGGGTGCGCGACCGCGACCATCCACAGCGTGATGGCCCCGCCGATGCCGGCGTTGAAGCCGAGCGACAGGTCGATCTCGCCGAGCAGCAGCGGGAACGTCTGCGCCATGCAGAACGTGATGATAAAGCCGGCCTGTGTCATCAGGTTCGCGATGTTGCCCGCCGACAGGAACGCGGGCTCCCGGATCTGGAAGTAGGCCCCGATGATGATCAGGCCGATGACGACCGGCAGGGCCCCGCTCTCGCCGCTGCGGACCCGGCGCAGCCAGATCCTGGTGTACTCGCCCAGCGACCCGGCCATCACCTCCGGGGCGCTGGTCTGCGCGATGGTCGAGGCCCCGGCGGCCTCGGTGGCCTCGGACTCGCCCGCTACCGCGACCGACCCGGGCTGTTCCTGGGCCGGCTCGCCGCTTTCCGGTGATGACATTCCTCAGCCCTCCGCGCCGCTGCTGACGTTGCCCGAGGCCGCGGGCTCGCTCCCGCCGTTGCGCAGCCGGGCCGACGCGCCGGTGGTCATCAGGTCCACGACCGACGCCGTGTCGAACTCCTCTTTGGGCCCCACCGCGGCCAGCCGACCGAGGTAGAGCACGGCCAGCCGGTCAGCGACCCGGAACACGTCGGTCAGGTTGTGCGAGACGACCAGGACGGCGTGGCCGGTGCTGGCCAGCTGTTCGATCAGCGACAGGACCAGCTCGGTCTGGGTGACCCCCAGCGCGGCGGTTGGCTCGTCCATGATGACGAGCTTGGCCTCCTGCATGACCGCCTTGGCCACCGCGACCGCCTGCCGCTGCCCGCCGGACAGCGACCCGACCGGCTGCCGGATCGACCGCACGGTCGTGACCCGGAGGTCGGCCAGCGTCTTCTTGGCGGCGATCTCCATCTTGATCTCGTCGAGCAGCCCGAACCGCGTGAGCTCGTGGCCGAGCAGCATGTTCGCCACGATGTCCAGGTTGTCGGCCAGCGCCAGGTCCTGGTACACGGTCGCGATCCCGAGGTTGGTCGCGTCCCGGGGCGAGTGCAGGTGCTCCGGCTTGCCTTGCCAAACCAGATGGCCGGTGGTCGGCTGGTAGATGCCGGCGATGCACTTGATCAGCGTGCTCTTGCCCGCGCCGTTGTCCCCGGCCAGGGCGGTGACCTTCCCGGCCGGGATGTCCAGGGTGATGCCGCTCAGCGCCTGCACCGGGCCGAAGCTCTTGCCGATGTTCTCCAGCCGCAGCAGCGGCGTGTCACCGTTGGCCTCCGGGCCGGCCGGCGCGGAGGCGGATGGCACCCGGCCCTCAGGCCGGGTGCCATCCTCGGAGCCGTTCGTTACCACTTAAGGGCTCCCGCCTGCTCGCTTACGGCCATGGCTGCTAAGAGATACCGTACTTCGTGCAGTCCGCCGCGTACGAGCCCGAGCACAGCTGGGATGCTGGCACGAACCCGTCCTTGATGACCGTGGACTGGACTTTGTCCGGGGTGACCCACTCCGGCGTCTCCAGGATCGACGGCACCTTGGTGTGGGTGTTCACATCGGTCGCGAAGCCGTTGACCAGGGCCGCCGGCGGCGTCACGCCCGCCCGCAGGTACATGGCCAGTGCGGCCGCGGCCTGCGCCTCCAGGTAGATCGGCTTGTACACGGTGCCGCACTGGTAGCCGGAGATGACGTTCTGTAGCCCGGTCAGGGTGGCGTCCTGGCCGGTCATCGGGAACGTCATCGCCTTGATGCCCTTGGTGATCAGGTAATGGATGATCGGCGCGGCGTTCTCGTCGTTCGGCATCAACCCGGCGTTGGCGTTCGGGTGCGCCGTGTACGCGGCCTGGAACTCGGTCAGCGCGGTCGCCGGGGTCCAGGTCCCGGCCGGGTTCGCGACGTCCTTGTACGTGCCGGACGAGAACTTGGGCGTGAGCACCGCCAGGTAGCCGTTGGCGAACAGCGTGGCGTTGTTGTCGGTCGGGTCGCCGCGCATGACGATCACCTGGGCGGGGCTCTTCACGTGCCAGGCCGTGATGCAGGAGACCAGGCCGTTGCCGAGCAGCGTGCCCACGTAGGTGTTGTTGAAGCTGACGTAGTACTTGCGGGTGCCGCCCAGGGTGAGCCGGTCGTAGTCGATCACCGGCACGCCGTGCGACTTGGCGTAGGACTCGATCCTTGACCCGACGCCCGAGTCGAGCGGGTCGACGACCAGGACCGTGGCGCCGTTGGTGATGGCGGCCTGCGCGTCCGAGAACTGCGTGGCGTCGCTGCCGAGGGCGTTCTCGATGATGGTGTCCGACGTCGGGAGCCCGGCGAGCTGGAAGGACTTCTTGAGGTACGGGGCGTCGAACTCCACGTAGCGGGTCGACGAGACGGTGTCCGGCAGGATCACCGCCACCTTGCCGTGGCCCTTGGCGGCCAGCGACTTGATCGCGGTCATGGCTGAAAAGGTCAGGTTGAACGACGCGGCGCTGATCTGCGGCACGGCCGATGAGCCCGATGAGCTGGGCGCGCTCGTCGTAGTGCTGCTGCTGCAGGCGGCGGCGACCAGGGCCGCGGAGGCGGCCATGGCGGTGAGGGCGATTCTTCTCCGGTTAATAAAGTCCAACGAAACCACCTCGTTTGTGGGGCTCGGCGTGCGTGCACAAAAGGGGCGTCACGGACCTGGGTCCGCTTTGCGCCGGCAGGGCGCCCGCTGTCAGGTAAACCGTAGACTTCGGGAAATAAACGTGGCCATAAACATCACGCCCTCGGCGTTAAAATACAGTTAACGCGGCGCCCGTGGCGACGCCTGCCACCTGCGGAAGTGTCAAACGAGATCACTTCGACGCGGGACCGTTACTCGGCCGCGATGCGGTAGCCGGCCCGGGGCTGGGTCAGGATCAGCGGGGTCGCTCCGGCCCCTTCCAGCTTGGCTCTCAGCCGCCGGACGTAGACCCGCACGTACTCGGTTTCGGTCTCGTAGCCGTGCCCCCACACCCGTCGTAGCAGGTGAGCGTGGGTGAGCAGCTTGCCGCGGTTGGTGGCCAGCTCGCGCAGCAGCGCGAACTCGGTCGGGGTGAGGTGCACCGGCTGGCCGCCGCTCGTCACCTGCTGGCTGGCCAGATCGATGACCAGCTCGCCGATGATGATGGCGGCCGGCTCGGCCTCCGGGGCCGTGGCCGGGCGGGTCCGGCGCAGCGTGGCCGTGATCCTGGCCAGCAGTTCCTCGATGCTGAACGGCTTGGTCATGTAGTCGTCGGCGCCCACGTTGAGCGCGGTCACCTTGTCACGCTCGCCGCCGCGAGCCGAGACCACGATGATCGCCACCGACGAGCGCTCGCGGATCTGCCGACACAGCTCGAAGCCGTCGACCTCGGGCAGCATCAGGTCGAGCAGCACGATGTCCGGCTCCTCGGTCTCGAGTAGTTGCAGCGTGCGGACGCCGTCGGCGGACACGACGGTGTCGAAGCCCCGGACGGCCAGGTTCGACCGGATCAGGTCGACGATGTTGGGGTCGTCCTCGACCACCAGCGCGCGCGTGTTCGGCGTGGGGTCAAACACCGCGGGCTCCGGCCCGCCGTCCGGTCCTGGCATCTGCGCTGCGGCCGTTGCCCGCCGCCGGCCCGGCCGCGCGGGGCGCCGAGTCGGCAGGCGGGCCATCGGGCCCGGCTGGCATCTCGATGGGCAGGTGGATCTGGAAGCAGGTCCCCTTCCCCGGCTGCTCCAGCACGATGTTCCCCCCGTGAGCTTCGACGATTCCCTTGGCGATAGACAGCCCGAGCCCGGCGCCGGCGCTCGGCGTGCGGCGGCGCCGCATCGGCTCGAACGGCGCGCTGACGATCTCGCGCGGTATCCCCGTGCCATTGTCCAGAACGCTGACCGAGATTCCGTCGTGCCCGGCCGCCCGGGCGCTGACGCTCACCCGGGTCCCGGGCGGATTGTGGCCGAGCGCATTGTCCAGCAGGTTCACGAAGACCTGCTCCAGGCGGTCGTGGTCGGCCCAGACCACCGGCAGCGACGGATCGCAGTCCACCTCGACCAGGGCGGCGGCCGCCGGGGGGAGGCAGGCGACCGCCGCGTCGACCACCAGGGAGATGTCACACCAGTCCCGCTGCAAGCGCAGGATCCCCGACTCGATCGCGGAGAAGTCGAGCAGGTCCCCCACCAGCCGGCCGAGCCGGGCCGACTCCGCCGCGATGCGGTGCAGGAACCGCTGCTGCGAGTCCCGGTCCCAGGTCACATCCGGCTGCATCAGGCTGGAAGCGTAGCCCCTGATCGCCGTGAGCGGCGTGCGCAGCTCGTGGCTCAGCCGGGACAGGAAGCCGCGCTGCAGTTCTTGCGAGCGGCGCAGCGCGGTGGCCTCCTGGTGCGCGAGCCCGGCCTCCTCGCGCTCCAGCGCCAGCCGCAGCGAGTGGGCGGCGTCCTCCATCAGCGCGGTGGCGTCGGCGGCGGGCGGCCCGCCGCGCCAGCCGGCCAGCAGCACCGTGGGCCCCGCGGGCGCGCTGAACGTGACCGCCAGCAGGTGATGGCCGGCGACCTGCAGCGGGCTGGCCACGTCGTCGCGGCGCGGGATGGCCAGCAGCCGCTCCGCCGCCTCGAGCAGGGCGCGGGGCGGGCTGGCGCCGTTCTGCCGGCCTCCGGTGGTGACGAACGCCCGGCAGGACGGCGGCGAGTCGGGCGCCCGGGTCAGCAACGCGGCCAGGTCGGCCTGCAGGCCCCGGCTCAGCGCCTGCAGGGCGACGACCAACCCCTTGGCCACCGGGATCGGGCCGGCCAGGGTCTCCAGCATCTCCCTGATCGTCTCGAGCACGCGGTTGCGCGCGGTGACCTCATCGAGCAGCCGGTCGCGCTCGATGGCGCTCGCGGCGTACCCGGCGTAGAGCGTGACCAGGTCAAGCTCGTCACGGTGCGGCTGGCCGGTGACGCCGCGGAAGACGGTGATGACCCCGAGCAGGCCGCCCGGGCCCATGACCGGGACCGACCAGGAGCTCATCACCCCGGACGCCCGGGCCAGGTCACAGTACGGCGCCCAGGCGGCGCCGGCGCGCACGTTGTCGACGACGGCCTGCTCGGTAGCTGCGGCCAGCCCGGCCGGGCCCCCGGCCGGCCCGCAGGGCAGCCGGGACCACGCGGACAGCAGCGCTTCCGGCAGGCCCAGTGACGCGGTGCAGACCAGCGTGTCGCCGGTCAGCAGATGGATGCACAGCTGCTCGCTGCCGAGCGCGGCGCCGAGCGCCGACAGGATCAGCGAGAGGCTGGAGGACGGCTCCGCCGAGACCAGCCGGTCGGCCAGCCCGTGCAGCCGGGTGAGCTGGCGCCGGGCCGACGAGTCGGGCTGCTGGCCGGCCACCAGGGCCATGACGTCATCGGGGCGGACCTGGTCGGGGACCACTTCGGTCACGACCCGGCCGTGCCGTAGCACCACGATCCGGTCGGCCAGCCGGAACATCTGGTCGATGTCGTGGCAGGCCAGCAGGATCGTGGTACCCCGCTCGCGCAGGCGGGCGATCAGCTGCTCGACCTGGGCAGACTCGCTGACCCCCAGCGAGGCGGTGGGCTCGTCGAGCAGCAGCAGCCGGGGGCTGCGCGCCATCGCCCGCGCCACGGCCACCAGCTGCCGCTGGCCGCCCGACAGCGACCGCACGGCCTTGGTGGTGTCCGGCAGCGGGATCTCGTAACTGCGCAGCACCGACGCGGCGGTCGAGTGGAAGCGGACGTCGGACAGCAGGCTCCCGCGGCGCTCCTGGCCGAGCAGCAGGTTCGAGGCGACGTCCAGGTTGTCGCAGAGCGCCAGGTCCTGCCAGACCACGGCGATGCCCTGGCGCGCGGCGGCCACCGGGTCGCGGGTAACCTGCCGGCCGTTGAACACGATCTTCCCGGTGGTGGGCCGGATGTCGCCCGCGATGCAGCGCACCAGGGTGGTCTTGCCCGCACCGTTTTCCCCGGCCAGGGCCACGAGCTCGCCGGGGCGGACCGCGAGGTCGACGCCGTCGAGGGCGCGCAGCAAGCCGAAGCGCACCGCCACCCCGGACACCGAGAGCAGCGGCGGCGTCTTGGACCGGTCCCGAACTTCCTCGCTGGCACCCAACCTCGGCTCCTTGCCTCCTGACCAGGGCGTGAAGCGCTGGAATCTCCGCCCTCAGGCGGAGAAGGATGTCAACTTCCGCATTGTGGCCGGCCTGCGGCCTGCGCACCAATCCGCCGGTCGCCTCGGTTACCCGCCGTCGGCCGGGCGGGAGACCTCGGTGATCCTGCGGGCCAGGAACGCTCGCTCCGCATCATTGTCGGTCAGGTCCAGCGCGGTGCGGTAGGCCCGGGCGGCGTCCTGGTACCGGCCGAGGCGGCGTAGCAGGTCGGCCTTGGCCGCGGGCAGGTACCGGTAGCCCGCCAGGCGGCCGTCACGCTCCACGCCCTCGATGTCCGCCAGGCCCGCTTCCGGCCCGGCGACCATCGCGTGCACCACGGCCCGGTTCAGCGCGACCACGGGCGTGGGCCAGGCCTTCAGCAGCTCGCCGTAAAGCTGCAGCAACTGCGGCCAGTCGGTCTCGCTGTAGCTCGGCGCCTCGGCGTGCACGGCGGCAATGGCCGCCTGCAGCACGAACCGCCCCGGCCGGGGCAGCCCGGGCGATCCGGCCGGGCCGCCCCGGCCTCGCGGCCTGTGGGTGAGCAGGCCGATTCCCTCGTCGATGGCGGCGCGGTCCCACCGCGACCGGTCCTGCTCCTCGAGCAGCAGCAGCCGGCCGCCGGGGTCGGCGCGCGTCGCCCGGCGCGCGTCGGTCAGCAGCAGCAGCGCGAGCAGCCCGCGCACCTCCCCCTCGTCCGGCATGAGCTCGCGGAGCATCCGGGCCAGGCCGATCGCTCGCTCCACGAGGTCCCCGCGGACCAGATCCGAGCCGGCGGGCGCGGTGTGACCGGTCGTGTAGAACAGGTGGATCACGGTGAGGACCGCGTCCAGGCGGTCCGGCAGCTCGGCCGGCCCCGGCACGCGGTAGGGGATCCGCGCGGCGGAGATCTTCTTCTTGGCCCGGGTGACCCGGGCCGCCATGGTCGGCTCGGAGACCAGGAACGCCTGCGCGATCTCCGCCGTGGTCAGGCCGCACACCAGCCGCAGCGTCAGCGCCACCTGCGCCTCCCGGGCCAGGGCGGGGTGACAGCAGGTGAACACCAGGCGGAGCCGGTCGTCGGCGATCACGTCGTCCGCCGCGTCTGCCGCCTCCCCGTCCTCGGCCGGCGCCCCCGCGGGGCCGGCCTGCGAGCGGGGCTCGATCAGCAACGGCAGCTTGGCCCGCAGGGTCCGGTCACGGCGCTGCGCGTCCAGCGCCCGTCGCCGCGCCGTCGTGGTGAGCCAGGCACCCGGATTGCGCGGTATCCCCTGCCGGGCCCACGCGTCGAGCGCGGCCACGTACGCATCCTGCACGCACTCCTCGGCGACGTCGATGTCACGGGCGACACGCGCCGTCGCGGCGAGCACAAAGGCCCACTCGCGACGGTGCGCGTCGGCGACGGCCGCGCTGACATCCGGGTCAGGTCCGGTCACGGGGCTGTCCGACCACGGGGCTGTCCGACCACGGGGCTGTCCGACCACGGGGCTGTCCGACCACGGGGCTGTCCGACCACGGGGCTATCTGACCTCGGGGCTGTCTGACCACGCGCTATCTGGCCATGGGCCGCCGGGTCACATCCCCGAGGTGTCCATGATCGGCCGCACCTCGACGCCGCCGAACGGCGCCGGGCAGAGCTTGGCGATCTCCAGGGCGTGGTCGAGATCACGGGCCTCGATCAGGTAGTAGCCGCCGAGCGCCTCCTTGGTCTCGGCGAACGGCCCGTCGGTCACCACGTCGTCGCGGATCGTGGTGGCGGTGGCCGTCGGCTGCAGCGCGTTGCCGCCGAGGATCTTGCCGCCCTTCGCGCCCACCTGCTCGGCAAACCTGCTGTGCGCCTTCCCGACCTCTTCCCAGACCGCCGGCCCGCCCTCGGCGTAGCCGCTCTCCCGCTCGTAGATGAGGATCAGGTACTCGGTCATGGTCGTATCTCCTTCGCTATCGATTCGGCCCGACACCTAACCGACGAACGGCCGGCGCCGGATCGACAGGTCGTGGCCAGAATTCTCGCCGAATCCCCGCCGGGCCCCCGGCATCGCCCCCCGCGCTGGGCAGCAGGCCCTCGGCGCTGAGCCGGCCGCGGTCAGTCCGGCCACGCCTGTCCGGCGGCCAGGTCGGCACGCCGGCGAAGTTCCGTAACGGCGGCCGCGGGATCGGTCGCGCCGAACACGGCGGATCCCGCGACGAACATGTCAGCCCCGGCCTCGGCGCAGCGGCCGATGGTCTCGTCGGTGACCCCGCCGTCGACCTGCAGCCATACCGGGACGCCCCGGCCGCGGACCAGCTCCCGGGCCCGGCGGACCTTCGGCAGTACCAGGTCCAGGAAGTGCTGCCCGCCGAACCCGGGCTCGACGGTCATCAGCAGCAGCATGTCCAGCTCGGGCAGCAGGTCGGCGTAGGGCTCCACCGCCGTGGCCGGGTTGAGGGCCAGCCCGGCGCGCGCGCCCGCCGCCCTGATCGCCCGCAGCGTCCGCACCGGCGCGGCGGAGGCCTCCGCGTGGATGGTCACGTTCCCGGCGCCGGCCTCCGCGTACTCCGTTGCCCAGCGGTCCGGGTCCTCGATCATCAGGTGGCAGTCCAGCGGCAGGCTCGCGTGCTTGAGCAGCGCCTCCACCACCGGCAGGCCGATCGTGAGGTTCGGCACGAAGTGCAAGTCCATGACGTCGACGTGCACCCAGTCGGCAACTTCCGCGATGGTGGCGGCCTCGTCCGCTAGCCTGGCGAAGTCCGCGGCCAGCACGCTCGGCGCAATCTGCACGCTCACAGGGTGAGTGTAAGGCCCAGGGTCCGGCGTCCAGGGACCCGGAACTGTCAGAGCCGCCCGCTAGCGTTCGATACTGTATTCGAATCCCTAACCGCCGAGGAGACTAGGTGAATACCGAGGCATCGAGCAGGCTCCTGGACCGCGTGCACAAGCTGCTGGCCAAGGCCGAGGACGAGAGCGTGACGCCGCCGGAGGCGCAGGCCCTGACGGCCAAGGCCGCGGAGCTGATGGCCAAGTACGGGATTGACCGGGCCCTGCTCGCGGGCGACCGGCCGGAGACCGACCGGCCCGCCAGCAAGATCCTCGACATCGACAACCCGTGGGCGCGGGTCAAGGCGCACCTGCTGTGCGGGCTCGGCTCCGCGCTGCGCTGCCAGTGCATCCTGCTCTCCGGCGCCCGCCCCGGAGCCCGCATCCACGTCTTCGGCTACGCGTCCGATCTCGAGCGCACGGACGTCCTGTACGCGTCGGTGCTGATCCAGATGTGGCACGGGCTGGCCGGCGCCCAGGTGCCCGCCTGGTCCCGCAGCCCGCGGGCCTGGCGGCGCAGCTGGCTGCTCGGCTTCGCCACCGCCGTGATCTCCCGGGTGCGCGCCGCCGAGCACGCGGCCGCCTGCCGGGCGGCCGGGCCGGATTCCGCGGCAGGCTCACGCGCCGCGCTGGTCCTGGCCGACCGGGCGCAGGTGATCCGCAACGAGGCGGAGCGGGCCTACCCGCTGACCCGGACCGCGCGGGTCACCTACTCGGGCACCGGCTACCGGGACGGCTACGCCGAGGGCCAGCGGGCCGACATCGGCACCGCCCGGGTAACCCCCGGGCGCGGCCGCGCCCTGACCGGGGCCGCCAGCTAGCTCACGCGGACCGGCGCAGCAGGGCCAGGAAGATCGCGTCGGTTCCGTGCCGGTGCGGCCAGAACTGCGCGAAGGCGCCGTACGGCGGCGGGCAGCGCAGCCCGGGCACCTCGGGCAGGACCTCAGGCGCGTCGAGCACCTCGACGTCGTCCCGACCGGCCAGCACGTCGATCACCACGTCGCGGGTCTCGGCCAGGTGCGGGGAGCAGGTGACGTAGGCCACCAGCCCGCCCGGCGCGGCGGAGTCCAGCGCCGCGGCCAGCAGGGCGCGCTGCAGCGGGCCCAGCGCGGCGACGTCCTCCGGCGAGCGGCGCCAGCGGGCCTCGGGCCGGCGGCGCAGGGCGCCGAGCCCCGAGCAGGGGACGTCCGCGAGCACCCGGTCAAAGGTGCCGGGCGGCCACGCGGGAGCGGTCCCGTCCGCGGTCACCACCGCCACGGACGCGGCACCGGCTGCTGTGGTACCGGCCGCTGTGCCGGCCCGGAACAACTGGCCGGCCAGCAGCTGGGCCCGGTGCAGCCGCACGTCGGCGGCCAGCAGCCGCGCCCCGCGTCCCGCGGCCAGCCCGGCCAGCAGCCGCGCCTTGCCGCCCGGGCCCGCGCAGAGGTCGAGCCACCGGCCGCCGGGGGCGTCCGGCTCGCTTCCCGCCCGGGCCAGCGCGAGCGCTGCCAGCTGGCTGGCCTCGTCCTGGGCCGATGCCCGGCCCTGAGCCACCGCCGGCACCTGGGCCGGATCTCCCTGCACGTAAACGCCGAACGGGGACCAGCGGGCCGGCTCCGCCCCGCCGGCCGCCAGCTCGGCGGGGTCGGCGAGCCCGGGCACGGCGCACAGGGTGACCCGGGGACGCTCGTTGTCGGCGGCCAGGGCGGCCTCGGTCTCCGCCAGCCCGGCCGCGGGATCCTGGCCTAGGGCCTCGCTCAGCGCGCTGACGATCCACCGCGGATGGCTGTAGGCGACCGACAGGTACCCGACCGGGTCGTCGGCCCGGCTCGGCGCCGCGATCTCCAGCCAGCTGTCCAGATCTCGCGTGGCGACCCGGCGCAGCACCGCGTTGACAAACCCGGCAGGACGCGGGCCCGCCACGTCCTTGGCCAGGTTCACCGAGGTGTCGACCGCGGCGTGCGCGCCGATCCGGGTGGCCAGCAGCTGGTGCGCGCCGAGCCGCAGCACCCGGCGCAGCGGCGGGTCCAGCCGGCCGGGGTCCCGGTCCGAGCAGACGGCGAGGATGGCGTCGTAGCTGCCCTGGCCGCGCAGCGTGCCGTAGGTCAGCTCGGTGGCCAGCGCCGCGTCGCGCCCGGTCAGCCCGCGGTCCGCCAGCAGAGCGGGCAGCAGCAGGTTCGCGTACGCGTCCCGCTCGGCCACCGCGCTCAGCACGTCGAACGCCACGCGGCGGGCCGGATCTACCCGGCCGTGTGACGGCCGGCCCCGGGCGGGCCGGCCCCGCGACGGGCGGGCCGGGGCTGCCCGGCCACGGGACGTCATGTCAGCCTCGCCCTCAGCCCAGCACCGCGCCGGGCGCGTCAAGCCGCAGGCCCCGCGCCCAGTCGGCCGCGGGCATCCGGCGCTTGCCGGGCGGCTGCACGTCACCGAGCCGTACTGGCCGGGTCCCGGTGCCGACCAGCACCCGCGGGCCCTGCACACGCAGCTGCCCGGGCGGCACGTCCGGCTCGTCGGCCACGCCGGCGAACGGCCACAACTTGATCCGGGCGCCGTTCAGCGAGGTCCAGGCTCCGGGGGCAGGCGTGCACGCGCGAACCCGCCGGCTGACCGCGGTCGCCGGCTCGCCCCAGCGCACCCGGGCATCCTCCGTGGTGATCTTCGGCGCCAGGCTCACCCCCTCCGCGGGCTGCGGGCGCGCGGCCAGCTCCCCGGACTCGATGCCGTCGATGGTCGCGACCAGCAGCTCGGCTCCGGACACGGCGAGCCGGTCGAGCAGGTCGCCCGCGGTGTCGGACGGCCGGACCGGCTCGGTCACCATGCCGAAGACCGGGCCGGCGTCGAGCGCGCGGACGATCCGGAACGTGGTGGCCCCGGTGATGTCGTCGCCGTGCAGGATCGCGTACTGCACCGGTGCCGCGCCGCGCCAGGCGGGCAGCAGGGAGAAGTGCAGGTTGACCCAGCCCTGCTCGGGAACGTCCAGGGCCTGCTGCGGGATCAGCGCGCCGTACGCGGTGACCGGGCAGCAGCCCGGCGCGATCTGCCGCAGCCGGGCCAGGAAGCCGGGATCGCCGGGCCGGGCCGGCTTGAGCACCTCCAGGCCGGCCGATTCGGCGCGGCGGGCTACCGGGCTCGGCGCGACACGGAGCCCGCGGCCTGCCGGGGCGTCCGGCCTGGTGACCACGGCAGCGACCTCGTGCCCCGACTTGAGCAGCGCGTCAAGCGAGGGCACCGCCGAGGCCGGGGTGCCCGCGAAGACCAGTCGCATCCGTTAGTAGGCCTCCCCGTGCGTTGGGTGCGGCGACATCCGGACCACAGGAACCGGCTCTCCCCACCATTCGGCCGCGCGGATTTCCTTCATCGCCAGCTTGCGCTGCGCGGCGTCCAGGCGGTCGATGAACAAGATGCCGTCCAGGTGGTCGGTCTCATGCTGGATGCAGCGGGCGAGATGCCCGGTTCCCTCCAGCGTGACCGGCTCGCCGTGCATGGTGAACCCCTGGGCGATGACGCCGTGAGCCCGCGTCGTCGGGTACGCCAGGCCGGGGAAGGACAGGCACCCCTCGTCGTCGGTCTCTTCCTCCTCCGACAGCCGCAGCGACGGGTTGATCAGGTGACCCAGCTGATCATCGATGTGGTAGGTGAACACCCGCAGGCCCACCCCGATCTGCGGCGCGGCCAGCCCCACCCCGGGTGCCTCCAGCATCGTGTCGGTC
>Ga0318563_10000578_pt1 | contig 15138 bp, 13 predicted proteins | sample GRESIP066b5f19_FD_203689 | JGI IMG/M metagenome (GOLD analysis project Ga0318563, IMG submission 203689) | Tropical soil microbial communities from Luquillo Experimental Forest, Puerto Rico - GRE.SIPMG.066b5f19 | ecosystem: Environmental > Terrestrial > Soil > Tropical forest > Bulk soil... | reverse complement strand
GGCCGACGCCGCGCTCCTTGCGGGAGAGGAAGCTGTCCGCCGCCCCCTCGATCACGAAGCAGCCGGCACGCTCGGTGAGGAGCTTCCCGCCGAGGCGCTCCTCCGCCTCGACGAGGAGGAGCTCCACGTCCGGGAGCGCGGCCGCGAGCCGACGCAATGCGGCGAGGCCGGCGATCCCCCCGCCGACGACGACGACCCTCATGCCGCGCGCGCTCCCTCGAGCCACGCGGCCACGCGCCCGCGCACGACCTCGGCCAGCGCGTCGACGAACAGCGGGTCCGCGTCGAGCGCGGGCGGGCGCTCGAACCGCATCCCGAGGCCCTCGGCGACGCGGCGGGCACGGACGTCGACGTCGAAGAGGATCTCGACGTGCTCCGAGACGAACCCGACGGGCACGGACACGACGTCGCGCACGCCGGCCGCGGCGAGCACCTCCAGGTGCTCGCCGAGATCCGGCCCCATCCAGGGCTCGGGTGAACGTCCCGCCGACTGGTAGCTCCACGACCAGCCGTCGTCGGGAACGCCCGCGCGCGCGGCGACGAGCGAGGCGGTCTCCCGGCACTGCGCGTCGTACGGGTCGCCGGACGCAAGCAGCCGCTCGGGGAGGCTGTGGGCGCTGAACACCACGTGGACGCGGCCACGCTCCTCTTCGGGCCAGCGAGAGAGCCCCTCGCGAACGCGGGTCGCGAAGGCGTCGACCAGCCCGGGCGCGTCGTGGTAGCTCGCGACGTGCTCGAGCTCGATCCGCCCGCGCGCGAGCTCGAGCCCGTCCGCGATCCGCTGCTGGTAGCGGGCGATCGACATGGCGCTGAACTGCGGCGCGAGCACGAGGCTGACGGCGTGCGTGATCCCGTCCTCGACCAGCTCCCGCACGACGTCCTCGATCCAGGGCGCCCAGTGGCGCATCGCGAGGTAGCACCGGAACTCGTCGCCGAGCCTCGCGTCCAGCGCCGCCGTCTGGCGCCGGGAGATGTCGAGGAGCGGAGAGCCTCCCCCGATTGCCCGATAGCTCTCGGTGATCTCCTCCACCACCGCTCGTGGCGTCGGACGGCCGCTGCGGATGTCGGCGAGGTAGCCGGGGATCTCCTCGAGCGAGACGGGCCCGCCGTACGCCATGACGAGGACGCCTATCGGTCGCGGCGCGCTCACCGGGACGTCCGCTCCCGGACGCGCTCGACGAGCCGGCGCACGCTGTCGGGAGGCGTGGCCGGCACGAGCCCGTGTCCGACGTTGAAGACGTGGCCGGGCCTCCCTGCAGCGCGCTCGAGCACCTCGTCGATCCTCGCCTCGAGCTCTCGCCGCGGAGCGAGGAGCGAGGCGGGGTCGAGGTTCCCCTGCACCGGACGCTCGAAGCCGACCGCCTCCCAGGCCTCGTCGAGCGGGAGCTGCCAGTCGAGGCCGACGACGTCTCCTCCGCACGCGGCGGCCTCGGTGAGGTAGGAGCCGACCCCGAGCGAGAAGTTGACCACCGGGACGCCGGCCGAGGCGATCGCGGCGAAGAGCTCCCGGTTCGACGGAGCGACGTGGCGGAGGTAGTCCTCGCGCGCGAGGGCGCGTCCCGCCCAGGAGTCGAACACCTGGAGTGCCTGCGCCCCCGCAGCCGCCTGCGCCCGGAGGTAGTCCGCCTGGACGGTGACGAGCTTCGTCAGCAGTCGCTTCCAGGCTGCGGGCTCGGAGAGCATGAACGCCTTCGTCCGCGTGAAGTCCCGCGAGGTCCCACCCTCGATCGCGTAGCTCGCGAGCGTGAAGGGCGCGCCCGCGAACCCGATGACGGGGGTCCCGCGCGACTCGAGCTCGTCGCGAACGATGCGGATCGCCTCGAGCGTCCCGGCGAGCGTCTCCTCCGCCGGAGGCACGGCGAGGAGGTCGACGTCGCGGGTGGACTCGATGCGGTTGGCGATGCGCGGCCCGTCCCCTTCCGCGAAGTCGAGCTCGAGGCCCATGCCGACGAGCGGCGGGAGGATGTCTGCGAACACGATCGCCGCATCGAGGCCGAACGCGTCGACCGGGAGCAGCGTCACCTCAGCCGCCAGCTCCGGCGTCCGGATCAACTCGAGCAGCGAGTGGCGCCCGCGCAGCGCCCGGTACTCGGGCATGTACCTGCCGGCCTGGCGAAGGAGCCACACGGGGGTGCGCTCGACGGGAAGCCCGCGGAACGCGCGCAGGACGAGCGAGGTGGGCTCGGCGTCCCGCGGCGCCTCGGCCCGGTCGCTCACCCGAGGCGAGACTGCCACGCGACCCTGCCGACGAAGAACGGCCCGAGCCGTTCGAGGTGGAGCGACGTCTGCCGGGTCTTCCGCATCCGCTGGACGATGATCGAGAGCGGATGGAGCTCGAGGCCGACGAGGCCGACGACGAAGTCGTTGTCGTCGCGGTCGAGGCCGTGGCAGGCGAGCCGGATGTCGTGCCCGAGCCCTGCACGCCCGAACGCCATCCCGACTCCGCCGTGCTCCATCAGGATGGTGTCCTGCTCCTTTCGCGAGAGGCGCTCGAACGAGCCCGAGCGCCGGAGCGGGTACCAGATCGCCCAGCGCAGCTCCGGGTCGAGGACCCGGCGCCGCGGCCGCTCCACGAGCGTCTCCTCGAGGTCCTGCTCGTGCCCGACGGCGTAGGTCCGGCCGAGCATGGTCAGCTCGGGCTTCGGCACGAGCGCCGCGAACGGTGCTCGCGTGAGGAAGTCGCGCAGCCCAGAGACGAAGTCCTCCGGATCCTCGGCGAGGGTGAGGAGCGCGACTCCGGACGGGTCGTTCACGTCCTCGTAGAGCACGCCCTCGACCCCGGCGACGTCGAGGGCCGCGGCGAGCGCCGGCGTGGCCGTCGCGCCGCCGAAGGCGTGGAGCTGCATGTAGAGGCGCCGGTCGAGCGAGATCGCCTCGCCGTCGGCCGTACGGCCGTGCTCGGCCACGTCCGCCTCGTCGACCCCGTCCGTCTCGAGGCGCTCGTCGATCCGCTCCTTCACGCCTGCTCCCGCAGCCAACGAGCGGCCTCACGTGCGTGGTACGTGACGACGAGATCGGCGCCCGCGCGACGGATCGAGGTGAGGATCTCGAGCACCGTCTCGCGCTCGTCGAGCCAGCCGTTCGCCGCCGCCGCCTTCACCATCGCGTACTCGCCACTGACGTTGTAGGCGGCGAGCGGGAGCTCGGGGAAGCGCTCGCTGACCCGGCGGACGAGGTCGAGGTAGCCGAGGGCCGGCTTCACCATGAGCGCGTCCGCGCCCTCCGCGACGTCGAGCGCCGCCTCGAGCTCGGCCTCACGGGCGTTGGCGACGTCGAGCTGGTGGCTCCGGCGGTCGCCGAATGCGGGTGCGCCCTCCGCCGCATCCCGGAACGGGCCGTAGAAGGCGGACGCGTACTTCACGGCGTACGAGAGGATCGCGACCTGCTCGCGCCCGTCCGCGTCGAGCGCCGCCCGGATCGCGCCCACCATGCCGTCGATCATCCCGCTCGGTGCGACGACGTCCGCGCCCGCCTCGGCGTGCGAGACGGCGATCCTCGCGAGCACCTCGAGCGTCTCGTCGTTCAGGACGTACCCGTCGGCGTCCACGAGACCGCAGTGGCCGTGGTCCGTGTACTCGCAGAGGCACACGTCGGTGATCACGACGAGCTCCGGGCTCGCGGCTCGAAGCGTCCGGACCGCCTGCTGGACGACCCCGTCGTCCGCGTGGCTCTCGAGGCCGAGCGGGTCCTTCGCGGCCGGGATCCCGAAGAGCAGGACGGCGCCGATGCCGAGCTCCGCGAGCTCGTGCGCCTCCGCCTCGAGCGCAGCGAGGGGGAGCTGGTCGATCCCGGGCATGGAGGGGACGGGCGTGCGACCGCGTCCCTCGACGACGAGGAGCGGGTAGACGAGATCGCCCGGATCGAGGGTCGTCTCGCGCACGAGCCGGCGGAGCGCGGGCGTCCGGCGCAGGCGGCGCGGTCGCCGTGCCCCCGAGCGGAGCCGGAGCGCGTCGAGCGCGCCCCTCTCCGGGACCCCGGTCACCGTTCCTCTCCGAAGTGCGTCACGAGCGCCCGAATGATGCCGTCCGCCGAGGCCTCGTCGGCGACGAGACCGACCGGAAGCCCCCTCTCCCGAGCCGCCTCGACCGTCCTCGGGCCGATGCAGGCGAGAAGCGGCGAGCGGACGGCCGGGCCGCGCTCCGCGGCGAGTGCCAGGCTGTGCGCTGCCGAGCCGCTCGCGAGGACGATCGCCTCGGCGCCTGCGAGCTCTGCGAGCTCGGCCCCGGACGGCTCCCGCGGGACCGTGCGATAGGCGACGATCGCGTCCACGAAAGCCCCCCGCTCGCGGAGCTCGTCAGCGAGGGCGGCAGACGCCCGATGGCCCTGCGGCAGGAGCACGCGAGAGCCTTCGACGTCCCCGAGGCGCTCGACGATCGCCGCCGCCTCGTACCGCTCCGGAACGACGGGCTCCGCCCCGAGGGCGCGGGCGGCGGCAGCGGTGGCAGGCCCGACCGCGGCGACGCCGTTCACGCTCGTGAAGACGACCCAGTCGTAGCGCCCGAGCTTGCGGAGCGCGTGGTCGAGCTCGGTCGAGTCGTCGACCGCGACGACCTCGACGAGCGGGACCAGGGACGCGACCGCACCGAGCCGCTCGAGCGCCGCGACGAGTGGCTCTCCCTGTGCACGCGGACGCGTGACGACGATCCGCCGGCCGGCGAGCGGCTGCTCAGGCACCGGACGCGGCCAGGATGCGGTCTGCTCCGGCCGCGAGCGCCTCGCGCGCGAGACGCTCTCCGACTTCCTCGGGCAGGCCTGCGCCGGAGACGCGGACGACGTCGCGGCCGTCCGGAGACGCAACCAGCCCGTCGAGCCGCACGCCGCCGTCCGTCGTAACGGCCGCGAACGCGCCCACGGGCGCCGCGCACCCCCCGCCGAGCGCGCGGAGGAATGCGCGCTCCGCCGCGACCGCGTTCGCGGTCGGCGCGTCGTCGACGGCTCGCAGGAGCTCGAGGACGCGCTCATCGCCCTCCCGGCACTGGATCGCCAGGGCGCCCTGTCCCGGCGCGGGGAGCATCTGCTCCGGCTCGAGCCACTCGCTCACCTCGCTCTCGAGCTCGAGCCGGACGACGCCGGCTGCCGCGAGCAGCACGGCGTCGACCTCGCCGTCCCGCACCTTGCGGATGCGCGTGTCCAAGTTTCCGCGCACCGAGCGAGCGTCGAGCCCGGGGTGCAGCGCGCGGAGCTGGGCCGTCCTGCGGAGGCTGCTCGTTCCGACGACCGAGCCCGCGGGGAGCTCGGCGAGTGTCCCTCGACTGACCACGCAGTCACGTGCGTCCCCACGGGGGCACACGGCGCCGATCACGACGTCGACCGACTGGTCGACCGGCAGGTCCTTCAGCGAATGGACGGCGATGTCGATCTCGTGCTCGCGCAGCGCGCGCTCGAGCTCGGCCGTGAACAGTCCCTTCCCCCCGATCTCGGGGAGCGGCTCGCCGCTCGCCTGCGTCCGGTCTCCCGAGGTGTCGATCGCCGCCACCCCGCACACGAGGTCGCGCCACACCCTGTTCAGCGCCTCGACCACGAGCTCCGTCTGGCGCCGTGCCAGCGGCGAGCGCCTCGTCCCGACGCGAATCGCGGCAACCGGTGCCGCGAGTGGAGAGCTCACGGCTCGTTCGGGACCGCGAGGCCGAACAGGTCGCGCACGGCGGTCGCGAGCTCCTCGGCGTCGCCGCGATCTGCGCGCTCGCGAAGTCGTGTCGTCGGCTCGTGGAGGAGCCGGTTGACGAGCACCTGCGAGAGCTTCGCGACGTGCGCCGCGGTCTCCGCGTCGACGTCCCCGAGATGTCCCAGCGTGCGCGCGAGCTCGCGCTCGCGGATCTCCTCCGCCCGGAGCCTGAGCGCGGCAATGAGCGGCTCCACCTCGAGCTCACGGAGGCGGCGCGCGAAGTCGCCGACCTCCTCCTCGAGGAGCGCCTCCACCTTCGGCACCTCGGCGAGCCGAGACGCGATCGCGTCGTCGAGACCCGCGCGCAGGTCGTCGACGTCGAAGAGCCGGACGCCGTCCACGTCGGCGGCGTTGCGCTCGACGTCGGCCGGGACGGCGAGGTCGACCACGACGAGCGGGCGCTCGGGGCGGCGCGACATGGCCGACCGCAACAGATCGGCGCGGACGACCGGTGTCTCGGAGCTCGTAGCCGTGACGGCGACGTCCGCCCAGGCGAGCGCGTCCTCGAGCTCCTCCAGCCCGAAGACGGCGGCTCCGAAAGGCTCCGCGGCCGCGCTCGCCCGTTCGGGCGTCCGGTTCGCGACGGCGAGCGCGGAGAGCTTCCGGTGCGTCGCGGCCTTCAGCGTCTGCACGCCGATGCGACCTGCACCGACGACCAGGACCCGCCGCTCTCGAAGATCGCCGAGCGCGCCGTCCGCGAGCGCGAGCGCCAGCGAGCTGGCGGTGGCCGGATTCGCCCCGATCGCGGTCTCGGACCTCGCCCTCCGACCCGCCGCGATCGCGGTCCGGAAGAGCAGGGACAGGACCAGCCCGGCCGTCCGGCTCGTTCGCGCCTTGTCGAAGCTCGCCCCGACCTGGCCGAGAATCTCGGACTCGCCTAGGACGAGCGAGTCCAACCCGGCGGCGACCCGGCAGAGATGGCGGGCGACGTCGTCTCCCGCATGGACGTACAGGTGGTCCACGAGCAGCGACCGCTCGACGCCGTGCGAGCCCGCGAGCTCGTCGACGAGCTCGTCGCGCGCCTCCTCGACGCCGTCCGCGAGCACCGCGTACAGCTCGAGGCGGTAGCAGGTCGTCAGCGCAGCGTGCTCGACGACTGCCGGACAGCGCTCCGCTCCGGGGCCGAGCGCGCCGATCCGCTCGCGCAACTCGACGGGAGCCGTGCGATGGCTGAGCCCGAGGCAGACGAGGCGATCCACGCGAGCCGACACTGTACTCCGCTCCGTCGTGCCCGAGACGTCGAGAATGCTCTCGTGCGCGCGCTCGGCGTCGACGTGGGAGGAACGTTCACCGACGGGGTCCTCGTCTCCGGAGGAGAGGTCCGTACCGCCAAGGTGCTGACGAGGGCGCGCCAGGAGGAGTCCGTGCTCGCCGTCGCCGACGCGCTCGGCGCGACCGACGTCGACCGTTTCACGCACGGGACGACGATCGCGACGAACGCCCTGTTGGAAGGACGCGGCGCACGCACGGCGTTCGTCGCGACGGAGGGCTTCGAGCACCTCCTCTACCTGCGCCGGCAGACCCGGGCCCACCTGTACCGGCCGTGCGCCGAGCGTCCCCCGCCGCTCGTCCCGCTCGAGCACTGCGTGGGCGTCCGCGGACGGATGGGGCCGCACGGCGAGCTCGCGCCGCTCGCCCTCTCGTCGCTGCCCGAGATCCACCCGGACGCCGAGGCGATCGCGATCTGCCTCCTCTTCTCCTTCCTCGACCCGAGGCACGAGCAGGCCGTGGCGCGCGAGCTGCGGCGTCGCCATCCGGACGCCCATGTCGTCGCCTCGCACGAGGTCGCTCCGGAGTTCCGCGAGTACGAGCGGGCATCGACGACCGCGATCGACGCCTACCTCGGCCCGGTCCTGTCCCGCTACCTCGAGTCGCTGTCGGAGGGCTGCGCGGCGAGCGGGCTCCGCGAGCCGCTCGTCATGCGGTCGTCCGGCGGCCTGGCCACGCTCGAGGAGGCGGCCGCGCACGCCGCTTTCGCCCTGCTCTCCGGGCCCGCCGCGGGTGTCGTCGGCACCGCGCACATCGCCCGGCTCGCCGGGTTCGAGAACGCGATCGCCTTCGACATGGGCGGAACCTCGACCGACGCCTGCGCGATCGTCGGCGGAGAGGCTCGGCGCGAGCACGAGCGCACGGTCGCCGGGTTCCCGGTGCGGCTCCCGACTCTGGCCGTGCACACGGTCGGCGCGGGCGGCGGGTCGATCGTGTGGGAGGACGAGGGAGGAGCGCTCCGCGTAGGCCCCGAGAGCGCAGGCGCCGACCCCGGCCCGGCCTGCTACGGCCGTGGCGGGACGCGGCCGACGGTGACGGACGCGAACCTCGTCCTCGGGCGCCTTCCGCGCCGGCTGGCGGACGGCGTCGAGCTCGACGAGGAGGCAGCGCAGGCGGCGCTCGGCTCGCTCGATCCCGAGGCGGTCGTCGACGTCGTCGACGCCGAGATGGTGCGCGCCCTCCGGGTCGTCTCGGTCGAGCAGGGCCTCGATCCGCGCGACTTCGCGCTCGTCGCCTTCGGGGGAGCCGGCCCGCTCCATGCCTGCGCGCTCGCCGACGAGCTCGGGATCGGAACGGTGCTCGTCCCTGCGTCGGCCGGCGTGCTCTCGGCCCTCGGGCTCGTCGCCGCAGACGAGCGTCGGGACTCCGTCCGCTCGTACGTCATGTCGCTCCGTAGCGCCGGCGAGCTCCCGCGCGAGGGCGAGGCGGACCTCCGCTACGCCGGTCAGTCGTTCGAGCTGACGGTCCCGCTCGGCCCCGACCTCGAGCACCGCTTCCACGCCGCGCACGCCGCCCGCTACGGCTACGCGGACCGCGCCCGGCCGCTCGAGCTGGTCGCGGTTCGCACCGCCGAGGTCCGCACCGCCCCATCGATCGAGATCCGCGGTCCGGTCGTGGCGACCCGCGGCCCGGAGGCGCTCGAGCTCGAAGGCGCGTCCGCCTGGATCGGCGACGGTTGGTCCGGCGAGACCGACGCGCACGCGACCCTCGTCCTCCGGAGGAGCTCGTGATCCCGGTCGAGCTGCAGGTGATCGGCAGCGCACTCCGGGCGATCGCCGAGGAGATGGGAGCGGTCCTCGTCCGCTCGGCGTACTCCGCGAACATCAAGGAGCGCCGCGACTGCTCGACCGCCCTCTTCGACGCGAAAGGCCTGATGGTGACGCAGGCGGAGCACATCCCTGTGCACTTGGGCGCGATGCCCGAGGCCGTCGCCGCGGTCCGGCGCCGACGCCCGAAGGCGGGCGAGGCGTGGATCCTCAACGATCCCTACACCGGCGGCACCCACCTCCCCGACCTCACGATCGTGACGCGCACGCCGGTCGGGTATGCCGTCACGCGGGCGCACCACGCGGACGTCGGCGGCACCGAGCCGGGCAGCCTCTCGGCGACGTCGCGCACGCTCGCCGAGGAAGGGGTGGTGATCCCGCCCACGCGACTCGACGACGACACCGTCGAGCGGCTCGTCTCGCAGATGCGCAACCCGGGCGAGCGGCGCGGGGACCTGCGCGCCCAGCTCGCCGCCCACCTCCTCGCGGAGCGGAGGCTCGTCGAGCTCTGCGAGCGCCGTGGGCGCGGTCGAGTGCGAGCGGCCATGGCGGAGCTCCTCGCCTACTCGGAGCGCGTCGTCCGCGCGGCGCTCTCCGAGCTCCCGGACGGCCGCTTCGAGGCGAGTGACGTCCTCGAGACCCCGAAGGGGTCGCTCGAGCTGCACGCGGCGGTGACGCTCGACGGCGACTCGATCGACATCGACTTCGACGGGACGGCGCCGCAGCACTCGGGGAACCTCAACTGCCCGCTCGCCGTCACGCGATCGGCCTGCTTCTACGTCGTCCGCTGCCTGACTGCGCCGGATCTCCCGGCCTCGGGCGGCGCGTTCGCGCCCGTCTCCGTGCACGCGCCCGCCGGGTGCCTCGTCAATGCGCGCCCGCCCGCTGCGGTGGCCGCGGGGAACACGGAGACCTCGAGCCGGATCGTGGACGTCGTCTTCGCGGCGCTCGCCCAGGCGCTGCCGGTCCCCGCACAGGGGCAGGGCACGATGAACAACGTCGTCCTCGGGAGCGAGACCTTCACCTACTACGAGACGATCGGGGGAGGTCAAGGCGCCTGCCCCGTCGCGCACGGCCCGGACGCCGTCCACGTGGCGATGTCCAACACGCTGAACACGCCCGTCGAGGCGCTCGAGCTCGACTACCCGCTTCGCGTCGAGCGGTACGCGCTGCGCCCGGGGTCCGGAGGCGCCGGCCGCTTCGAGGGAGGGGCCGGCGTCGTCAGGGAGCTCCGCGTGCTCGAGCCGTGCCGGCTCTCGCTCCTCACGCAGCGTCGTCGCGTCGCGCCACGCGGCGAGCACGGCGGTGAGGACGGAGTGCCCGGCCGGAACCTCCTGAACGGCGTCGAGCTGCCCGCGTTCGTCACGACCGATCTCGTCGCCGGTGATCTCCTGCGGATCGAGACGCCGGGCGGCGGGGGCTGGGGACCGGCGAAGCTAGCCCGCGGCCGGAACACGGTAGAGCACGAAGCGGGGGTCTCGGTAGAGGACCGGGAGCGGGAACGGGCGGCGGAGCAGCCGGCGGTCGACGACGAGGTACTGCGCCCGGTAGCGGCGAGGAATCAAGAGGTCGCCGGTGCGGAGGAAGCGCCGCGCGTCCCTGGCTCTCACGTACGGCTCGTTCGCCGTCGTGTCGGCGACGTGCCCCGGGGGGGCGACCGCGATGTACACGGGGGCGGCGGCGGCGATCCGGTAGCTCGTATCCGGGTCGGAATAGACGATCGCGCGCTCCGGGACGTCCCGCCGGAGCGCCGACACGAGCCCCGGTGAGAGCGAGCTTCCGGCGGGCGATCGCACCGGCGTCCAGTGGACGACGCCGACCACGACGACCGGCGCGAGGAAGAGCGCGGCCGAGAGCCCCGCGGTCGCCTCGAGCGGCGGCCGTCGGCGGAGGAGTCCGACGGCGAGCCCGATCGCCGTTCCCACGACCGCGACCCAGACGACCCACGCGAGCCCCGGGTGGTCGAGCACGTAGCCGAAGTCGCCGGGGTACGCCCACTGGAGCCCGATCCCGGCGACGAGAGCGACCGGCGGCAGCAGCCGCCCGAGGACCGCCGAGAGGACGCCGAGTCCGCCTGCGAACGCGAAGGCGAGCGGCACGAACGCGGCGGCGCGCCGTGACTGCGAGATCGACACGAGATCCGAGAGCGTCGTGAAGAGAAACGGCACGAGCAGCACGACGAGCACGGCGAGCGAGCCGCCGGCGACGTACGCCGCCCACCGGCGGCGCGCGGCGAGCGCAGCGAGCGGGAGGAGCAGCAGCGCGGCGATCGCCACCGCTCCCCGGCGGGTGAACACGTCAGCCGCAAGGCTGTAGCTCGAGTCCGAGCGGACGTTCAGCTGGCCCGCGTACTGGTGCAAAGCCCGCTGGACCTCCGCGTGGCCGGGCGCCACGGACGCGGTCTCCCGCACGACCGGGACGAGCCAGAGCATGAAGAGCGCCGCTGGAACGACGAGCGCACCGAGGGCGAGCGCACCCGAGCGGAGGTCCTCCCTCGTCCACAGCACGCGGACGCAGAGGAAGCCGGCGAACGGGATCCAGAGGAAGATCGCGTACGTCGGGTGGATGACGGCGAGCGCGAGCGCCGCGGCACCCGCAGACGCCAGCCGGGAGCGCGTCGGAGAGCGGATCGCCTCGAACGAGAGCGCGAGCGCCGCCGGGACGAGCAGCTGGTCAGAGGTCGTCGAGGGGAGCGAGAGGTAGCGATAGGAACCGCCGTGGCCGGGGGCGAACGCGACGAGGGCGACCTGCGCCGCCGCGGCCGCCGCGGCCGCCCAGGTCCGGCGGAAGAGCGCCCAGCCCGCCTCGTAGGCGATGAGCACCGCGAGCGGGGCGAGGACGGTCGGGAGATGCAGGACGACCTGCTCCGGATCGACGCCGGAGAGCCGCGCGACGACCGCGAGGAACCCGTGCCAGAGCGGGAACGCGTACCCGGGGTGGAGTCCCCCGTCGGCGAACTCGACCACGTCGTGGAGCGTCAGGCTCGAGAAGGCGTCGAGCTTGCGCACGCGCGCAAGGTGGAAGAGACCGTCCCCCTGGACGCTCCCGGCGACGTGCCAGAGGAGGAGTCCGAGCACCGCGCCGAGCCCGAAGACGCCCCAGCGGCCCGGAACCGTCTCCTCGAGCCCGGTCCGCCGGCGCCTCCGCACGAGCGCGGCAGCGAGCGTCGCCAGCGTCAGCAACCCGAGCGTCAGCGTGAGCGGCGACGCGAGCGCGAAGGTCACGGCGAGGCACGCGAAGAGGACGGCGAGCGACCACGAGATCGTCGCGGCGACGCTGCGCAGCCCGAGCGCACGGGAGACGACGATGCCCGGCAAGAGCGCGAGCGCCGTCCCGAAGACGAGCCGCACGCCGGTGTCGATCGCCGTCATCGAACGAGAAGCGAGCTCGCGTCGCCGGAGCCGAGCCAGGCTGCGGTCTCCCGGTAGACCCGGCCGCGCTCTCCGCGAAAGAGCACGCCGCGGATGCGGAGCGCGCCGAGGAGGAGCCGTCGCGAGCGCTCCGCATATGCCGGACCGCGGTGCTTGGATAGGAAGAGGAGGTGCCCGCGGAGGTTCTCCCGGTAGAGGCGGCCGCCGTGCGAGGCGCCGCGCACGTGCACGCACTCCGCCCCCGGGTAGAAGAGGACCTGCCAGCCCACCCGGCGAAAGCGGTAGCACCAGTCGGTCTCCTCGCTGAAGAGGAAGAAGTCCTCGTCGAGCACACCCACCTCGGCGATCGCCTCTCGGCGGACGAGCAGGCACGCGCCCATCACGAACTCAGCCTCGTACACCCGGTCGTGGTCGAACCCGCCTGCGTAGAAGGCGTTCAGCGCGCGCGATCGGGGCGCGAGCTTCCGCAGGAAGAGGTACTCGGTGGCGAGCCGCCAGAGCGTCGGAAAGCCGCGCACCGAGCGTTGGAGGGTCCCGTCGGGGTCGAGGAGGCGAGGGCCGATGACCGCCGCGCGCGGGCGCTCGTCGGCGAAGGCGACGAGCCGTTGGAGCGCGTCGCCGACGAGCCAGGCGTCGGCGTTCAGGAGGAGCGCGTACCGGCTCTCCGTCTCGCGGAGGCCACGGTTCCAGCCCGCGCCGAGGCCGCGGTTCTCGGCCTCCACGAGGGTCACGGCCGGGAAGCGCTCCCGCACGAACCCGACCGTCCCGTCGGTCGAGCCGTGATCCACGACGACGGTGGTCGTCCCCCGAACGCTCGCGAGGCAGCGCTCGATCCACGGGAGCGCGTCGTACGTGACGACGACGACCGCGACGTCGCTATCCATGCTCCGCGTGCGGCCGCGTGCCGGGCCGGATCCCCTCGAACAGCATCACCGCACCGCCCGGCGCCGCGAGGAGCAGCGTCACGAAGAAGAAGAGGAAGCCGGCCGCGAACGCCTGGCTCGCCCCTACCCCGAGACTTCCGAGGAAGCTGACGAAGAACGCCTCGCGGACGGCGATCCCGTTGAGCGTGAAGGGCACGAGCATGACGAGGAAGAGGAGCGGCCCCATCACGTAGTAGACGCGCACGCCGAGCTCGATGCCGACCGCCCGCGCACACGCCCAGATCGCGAGCACGCGGACGGCCTGGACGACGAACGTCACGGCGAGCACGCGAGCCATGAGCCGCGGCCGGTTGCGGTAGTGGTGGACGCCCTCGTAGAAAAGGCGGAGCGGACGCTCGAGGCGAACCCGCTCGAGCAGCGGCCGCACCCGCCGAAGGAGCGGCCGCGCAGACCGCGCGAAGAACACGAATGCGAGGAAGAGCGTCCCGAAGACGAACAGGCCCTCGATCCAGAGGTACGCGCCGACGCGGTAGTGACCGACCGAGAGGACGAAGCCGATCGCGCCGAGGACCACGGTCGTCGCCCCGCCGAGCCCCCGCTCGAGGATCACCGTGCCGGTGACGACGGCGGTCCGTCCCGGATGCCGCCTCGAGGTCTCCACGATCCGCACCGCGTCGCCGCCGATCGAGGTCGGGAGGATCTGCCCTGCCGTGTACGCGACGAAGTACGCCCGCGTGAGCCAGCGGAGCCGCTCGACGATCCCGTGCGCAGCCAGCAGCCGCCCCCAGCGGGCGGCGAGCACGGGAACGGTCAGCACCATGATCGCGACCGCGGCGACGAACCAGCCGAGGCTCGCCTGCCGGAGCACGTCGACCGTGGTGTGGAAGTCGATCTTCCAGACGAGGTAGCCGACCGCCGCAGCCGTCAGGACGATCGTCCCGAGGAGTCGGGCGCGCCGGGTCACCGGGCGGCGAGCACGTCGAGCGTGAGCAGCTCGAACGCGATGTTGGCGGCCGCGACCGCAGTCGGCTGGCCGGGGCCGTCGTACGGCGGGCTGACCTCGACGACGTCAAACCCCGTGAATGCGAGCCCCCGCAGCGCACGGACGTACGCGAGCGCCTCGCGCGTGGTCAAGCCGCCCGCCTCGGGCGTTCCGGTTCCCGGCGCGAACGCCGGGTCGAGCACGTCGACGTCGAACGAGAGGAACAGCGGTCCCTCCCCTGCTCGCTCGCGGACGTGCGCGCCGTACTCCTCCGGGCTCAGGGCCACGAGCGCTTCGCAGGAGATCGCCTCGAAACCGAGCTCGCGGGGCATCCCCGAGTCGTCGGGCCCATAGACCGGCCCGCGCATGCCCGCGAGGAACGAGCGGGACGGGTCGAGCAGCCCCTCCTCCACCGCCCGCCGGAACGGCGAGCCGTGGTAGTACCGCTCGCCGCAGTACGTGTCCCAGACGTCCGCGTGCGCGTCGAGCAGGACGAGCCCAAGCGGACCATGGACCTCCGCGTGCGCACGCAGCTCGCCGAGGACGACGAGGTGGTCGCCGCCCAGGCACAGCGTCCGCGCCCCGGCGGCGACGATCGGCGCGAGCTGCTCCGCGATCTGACCCACCGTCCGCTCGGCGTTACCGGGGGTGACCCGCACGTCTCCGAGGTCGGCGACCGAGAGCGCCCCGAAGACCTGCGCCCGCTGCAGCGCGTTGTACGGCCGGAGCGCGACGGACGCCGCGCGGACCGCCTCGGGTCCGAAGCGCGCGCCGGGGCGGTTCGTCGTCGCGGTGTCGAAGGGGATCCCGAGCACCGCGACGTCCACGCCGTCCGGATCGCCGACGAGCGGGCAGCGTGCGAACGTCTTCACGCCCGCGTACCGAGGCGACGTCAGAGCGTCCGGCGGCCCGTAGCGAGGACTCCTTCGGCGCGGCACCGCGCGACGGTACCAGCGCCGGAGGAGCGCGTCCGGCTCCGGGGCCGGGGCAGCTCGCAGCAGCCCGGCCCCGAAGCGCGCGCGCGTCTAGGCAGCCTCCGCCTGCGCGGCAAGGCCGTCGCGCGCGAGGTCGATCGCCTCGGCCGGCCGGCGCCGGCGCGGGACGAGGAGCGCGACCACGGCACCCACTGCGACGACCGCGGCGCCGATCCACAGGGCGGGGACGAGCCCGTCGACGAACGTGACGGCCGTCGCGTACCCGCC
>Ga0318563_10000570_pt1 | contig 15231 bp, 11 predicted proteins | sample GRESIP066b5f19_FD_203689 | JGI IMG/M metagenome (GOLD analysis project Ga0318563, IMG submission 203689) | Tropical soil microbial communities from Luquillo Experimental Forest, Puerto Rico - GRE.SIPMG.066b5f19 | ecosystem: Environmental > Terrestrial > Soil > Tropical forest > Bulk soil... | reverse complement strand
AGCGGTCCGCCCGCGCCGTCAGCAGCTCCGCCAGCCGGGCCGGCAGCCCGGCCGGGACCCGCACGCCGCTCTCGATCCCTCCGGCCAATGCCGCGGCCACCAGCTGCTCGGTGAAGAACGGGTTCCCCTCCGCCCGCGCGAACAGCTCATCCACGACGTGCGGTGACACCGGGCCGCCAGCCAGGGCCATCACCTGCCGGGCTGCCTCCGCCCGGGACAGCGGGCCCAGCCGGATCTCCTCCACCCCCGACCCGCCGCGGACTTGCGCCAGCCAGTCCGACACGTGGGCCGCCAGCGGCGCCTCGTCACCGCGGCAGGTGACCACCATCCGCACCCCGCCGCGGCGGCCGGCCCGAGCCAGGAAGGTCAGGCAATCCAGCGTCTCGGAGTCCGCCCAGTGCACATCCTCGACCACCAGTCCGACCCCGGACCCGGCTTTCCTGGCCACTGCGGCCAGCACCTCGCCTACCCCGGCGAACAACCGCTCCCGGCTCCACTCCCCATCCCGGCCATCCGATGCCGGTCGACCCGGGCCTAGCCCCGGCAGGATGCGTCCCACCTCGTCCCGCACATACTCCGGGGCAGCATCCAGCGCCGCGGCCAGCAGCCCGCCACTGCGCCGACCCAGTTCGCCCAGCGCATCCGCCACCGGCAGCAACGGCAGCGTGCCCGACAGCGGGAGGCATTCCCCGCGCACCATCGTCATCCCCATGGCCTCGGCCCGGGATATTCCCTCGGCCACGAACCGGGTCTTGCCCACCCCCGCATCGCCCACCACCAGCGCCAGCCGGGCATCCCCGCCCAGCGCGCCGAGCAGCCGAGACAGCTCACCCTCTCGGCCGACGAAGCCCGCCAGGCCGGCCATGCGTCCTAGCTCACCAGCCCGTACCCCCGCTGGTCAACTCAGGAGGGCCCGGCCGAAGTACCACGATTCGTTCGGAAATATCTGGATCTTGATGACCTAACGAATCGTGGTGACACGGTCACGACAAGATGACGCCGCCGGTGGCGGGCGGGTCGTATCTGTTCAATCCAGCTCGATCATGATCGACGGCTCGCTGATCAGCGTGTTGTGCACGGTGCAGTGCCGGGCCACGGCGCGCAAGGCCAGGCGGTGCTTGGCGGGAAGGCTGGCCGGAACCCGGACGGTCACCCGGATGTCGCTTACCCGCGCTGGGTGGTCACTGGCCAGGGTAAAGCCCGCCGACACGGTCAGGTCGTCGCGTCCATACCCGTGCCGGGTCAGGTAGCCACCAGCGTAAAAGGCAACACAGGTGGCCAGCGACGCTACGAACAGTTCGACCGGGGTCGGCGCGCTGTCGTTCCCGCCGGAGCCAGCCGGCTGGTCGACCGCGATCCGGTGCCCGCGCACCAGCGCCTCATACGACTCCCCGGCGACGAAGGCGACCTCGACCAGTTTGGCGTCTTCGAGCCCCGCTACGACGGGCGGGTATACCTGGTGTTCCATGTCCATGCTCCTTTGTTTCCGTGCGTGGGGACCATCCGGGGTGCTCAGGTGAGGTCCTCCTCGTTCGCCCGCGCGGCCCAGGCGGCGAAGCTCTCGCCCGGCTGGCGGCCGGCCTGGAACCGGCGCAGTACCCGTTCCACATAGCCGGGCAACTCCTCGGCGGTGGTCTTGAGCCCGCGGACCTTGCGGCCGAACCCCGACCCGGCGCCGTCGCCGCCGTTCAGGCTGCCGCCCAGGTGGATCTGGAAGCCCTCGACCTGGGTCCCGCCGGGCCCGGGCACCAGGCATCCCTTCAGCCCGATGTCGGCGGTCTGGATCCGGGCGCAGGAGTTCGGGCAGCCGTTGACGTTGATCGTGACCGGGACCTCGAAGTCCGGCAGCCGCTGCTCCAGCTCGGCGATCAGGCCGGCCGCGCGGGTTTTGGTCTCGGTGATGGCCAGCTTGCAGAACTCGATCCCGGTGCAGGCCATCGTGTGCCGCCGGAACACCGACGGCTGGGCGGGCAGGCCGGCCCGGTCCAGCTCGGCGACCAGCTGCTCGGTGCGCTCCGCGGGCACGTCGAGGATGACCATCTTCTGCTCGGTGGTGGCGCGGACCCGGCCGCTGCCGTAGCGGGCGGCCAGCCCGGCGATGACCTCCAGCGCGTCGGCCGACAGGCGGCCCACGGCGGGCGCGAACCCGACGTAGGCCAGCCCATCCCGTTGCCGGTGCACGCCCACGTGGTCGCGGACCCCACCGGCCGGGCCGGCCGGCGGCGGGCCGTCGGGCAGGGCGTAGCCCAGGTACTCCTTCTCCAGCACCTCCCGGAACCGCTTCGGCCCCCAGTCCGCGACCAGGAACTTCAGCCGAGCCCGGTGCCGCAGCCGGCGGTACCCGTAGTCCCGGAACACCCCGGTGACCCCGGCCCACACCTCGGCCACCTGGCCCGGCCGGACAAACGCGCCCAGCCGCCGCCCGATCATCGGGTTGGTCGACAGGCCCCCGCCCACCCACAGGTCATAGCCCGCCTCGCTCCCGGTGTCGCGGACGCCGACGAAGGCCACGTCGTTGATCTCATGCATGCCGCACTGCGCCGCGCAGCCGCTGACCGAGGACTTGAACTTGCGCGGCAGGTTGGAAAACGCCGGATCGCCGACGTACCGGCCGGTGATCGCGGCGATCTCCGCCGTGGCGTCGATGACCTCATCCGCCGCGATCCCGGCCAGCGGGCAGCCCAGGATCACCCGCGGCGTGTCCCCGCACGCCTCGGTGGTGGACAGGCCGACTGACTCCAGCGCGTCCCAGATGGCCGGCACGTCTTCGATCTGCACCCAGTGCAGCTGGATGTTCTGCCGGTCGGTCACATCGGCGGTGCCGCGGGCGTACCGGCGGGATACCCCGGCGATCGTGGCCAGCTGCCGGCGGTCGAGCTGGCCGCCGTCGATCCGAATCCGCACCATGAAATACCGGTCATCGAGCTCTTCGGGCTCCAGCACCGCGGTCCTGCCGCCGTCGATGCCGGGGCGGCGCTGGGTGTACAGCCCGTACCAGCGGAACCGGCCCCGCAGGTCGGCCGGGTCAATGGAGTCAAAACCCTGCTTGGAGTAGATGTCCACGATCCGCCGCCGGACGTTAAGCCCGTCATCGTCTCGCTTGATCTCCTCGTTCTTGTTCAGCGGCTCACGGTAACCCAGCGCCCACTGGCCCTCACCCGGCCCGCTCATCAGGACTCCTTGCTCATCGGTGGCTTGACCTAACGGATCGTGGCGACACGGTCAGGGCATGATCGCGCCGCCGCTGGCGGGCAGGTAGGCGCCGGTGCAGAAGCCGGCCAGCGGCGAGGCCAGCAGCGCTATCGCGCCGGCCACGTCGCAGACGCTGGCGTTACGGCCCAGCGGCGTCCGGGCCGCCCAGCCGCGGCAATCCTCGTCACTGGCCCACACGATGGCGCGGGTAAGGGTGGGCCCGGCGGCGACGACGTTGACCCGTACCCCGTGCGGTCCCAGCTCGCGCGCCAGCACGCGCGCGGCGCCCTCGATGGCGGCCTTGGCCACCGCCACGTCGGCGCACCCGGGCTGCGGGTCACGGGCCAGACCTGAGGACACCACGACGATGGACCCGGCACCCGCGGCGGCCATTCCGGTACCGACCGCCCGGGCCGTCAGCACCACCGCCCTCAGCTGCGCCAGCACCGCCTGTTCCAGGACGTCCTGGGGCATCTGCAGCAACGGAGCCCGCGCGGGGCGGACGATGCCGGCCGCGTTGAGGACGAGCACGTCGATCGGTCCCAGTACCGCGGTCACTTCGGTCACCAGTCGGCTGACCTCCTCGGCGTCGGTGACATCCGCGCCGAACGGCACCGCGCGGCCTGCGGCAGCCCGGATGTCGTCCGTCACCGCTGCGGCCGCCCGGGCGTCGTGATGGTAGTTCACCGCTACAGCGGCCCCCAGGCTGGCAAGCAGCCGCGCGGTCGCCGCCCCGATTCCGTGGCTGGCGCCGGTGATCAGCGCGACCCGCCCGGTGAACAGCATCGGATCGGGTGTCATGCGGCTGCGCGCCGTCGGCGGCGAGCGGCAGCGATCCACACGCTCGCCGGCCGCCCCAGGAAGTAGGCGGGCGCACCGGCCGGACGCGGCCAGCGCGGGCCGGGGGTGGCCGGGTTCACGGCGTCTCCCCGGCCCCGCCGCTGGCGGGCAGATGCCGCCCGGCCAGCCGGCGCCCGTCCAAGGTCAGGACCCATCGTAGTGGGCCCTCGGCGGGCACTGCGGCCCGGTTGGCCTGCGCCAAGACCTCCCAAGCCTGGACCTGTTCGGCGTGCAGGCGGCCGAGCGTCCGGGCGGCGCGGCACACGGCCCGCCACAAGTAATTAACTGACATCGATATCACCTGGTGAGGTTGCCTGGTCCACGGTGGTCAGGTCTGCGGGCAGGGACGGTTCGGCCGACGCGGTGGTACGGCCCATGAGGATGACCGCCACGAGGGCGGCGGCCACCGCGAGGACGCCGGTGATGGCGAAGACGTCGTGGAACCCGGCGGTCAGCGCCGCCGCCGGCCGACGGCCGGCGTGCAGCAAGGCGGTGGTGCGGGCGGCGGCGACGGTGGTGGTGACCGCCAGGCCGATCGCGCCGCCGATCTGCTGGCTGGTGTTGATCAGTCCCGAGGCCAGGCCGGCGTCGGCCGGGCGGACTCCGATCGCGGAGGCGATCAGGTCGCCGACGAAGGCGAGCCCGAGCGCGGCGGCCACGATCACGAAGCCGGGCAGCAGGTCAGCGGGGTAGGTTCCGGCCGTGGGCAGGCGGAGGAACAGCAACTGGGCGACGGCGAAGCCGAGCAGCCCGGCGGCCAGCACCGCCTTGGCGCCAGCCCGGGTGACCAGGTGCTGGGCCAGCCCGGAGGAGGCGATGATGCCGACCGCGATGACCAGGAACGCCAGCCCGGCCCTGATCGCCGAGTAACCCAGGACCTGCTGCATGTACAGCGACAGGAACACGAACATCGGGAACATCAGCCCGCCCAGCAGCAGCCCGGCCAGGTTGGCCGCGGCCACGGTGCGGTTGCGGAAGAACGATAGCGGCACCAGCGGCGCCGGCGACCGCGCCTCGATCAGGATGAACGCGGCGATCAGTGCGGCCGCGCCGGCCAGCAGGCCGATCGTGGTGGCCGACCCCCAGCCGTGACTGCTGGCGGTGACCACCGCGTAGACCAGGAGCGACAGGCCGCCGGTGACGGTGATGGCGCCGGCCGCGTCGAAGCGCCGGTGGCCGAGGTCGGCGCGGCTTTCCGGGAGCAGCGGCCGGGCCCCGGCCACGATCAGCACGCCGACCGGCAGGTTGATGAAGAAGATCCATGGCCAGGACAGCCAGGTGGTCAGCATCCCGCCGGCCAGCACTCCGATCGCGCTGGCGGCGCCGCTGACCGCGCCGAACGCGCCGAGCGCCTTGTTTCGCTCCGGGCCTTCGGGGAACATCGCCAGGATCAGCGACAGCGCCGCCGGGGCCATCAGCGCCGCGCCCAGCCCCTCGACCACGCGGGCGGCGACCAGCGCACCGGCCGAGGGGGCCAGCCCGCAGGCCAGCGACGCGGCGGTGAACACCGCGGCCCCGATCATGAGCATCCGCCGTCGGCCTAGCAGGTCGCCCAGCCGCCCGCCGAGCAGCAAGAACCCGCCGAATGCCAGTGCGTAGCCGCTGAGCACCCACTGCAGGTTCACCGGAGAAAAGTGAAGAGAACGCTGTATGGTCGGCAGCGCCAGGGTCACGATCGTCACATCGATGACCACCAGGGTCTGGGCCAGCAAGACCAGGCCCAGCGCCAAGCTCCGGTGCCGGGCCCGGTCGGCCTCGGCCGGTCTTCCGGCCGTCCCGGTCACCGGCGCCGCGGCTTGAACATTGTCACGCATCGGGTTTCCTTTCGGGATTGGTCATTGATGACTGGTTCGCGTGGACGGCGTAACGAGGCCGGGAACGATCCGTACGCCGGGTCAGTAGAGCCATCGATGCGCGGCAGCGATGGCATCAGGTTCCAGGCCGCCGAAGGTCTCGGCCTCAGCGACACGTACCGCGGTGAACGCGTCGTAGAGCACGGTGCCCATGGCCTCGGGGATGACGTCGGACCGGCGCAGCGCGGCCAGGGCCGCCTCGAGCGATTCGGGCAGCGGCCTGGCGGCGTGGCCGGGGGCCGGGTCGGCGGGGTCGCCGGTGACCTCGGCGGGCAGGGCGAGCCGCCGCTCGATCCCGGCCAGCCCGGCGGCGATGACCGACCCGATGGCCAGGTAGGGGTTCGCGGCCGGGTCGAAGCACTTGATCTCGACGTTGGCCGCCTCGGCTTGGCTGCCGGTCATGCCGGTGACGAAACGCAGTGCCGCCTCGCGGTTCTCGTGGCCCCAGCAGGCGAAGGCGCCGGCCCATCGGGAGGGCCGCAGCCGCAGGTAGCTGGCGGCGCTGGGCGCGCCGATCGCGGTCAGGGCGGGTAGCTGGTCCAGCACGCCGGCGATGAAGGACTCACCGTCCCGGGTCATCCCGTGCGGGCCGTTTCCGCCGGCCAACAGGTTGCGGCCGTGGCGCCAGACGCTGACGTGCAGGTGCCCGCCGTTGCCGACCTGGCCCGGCACCACCGCGGGCGAGAAGGACGCCCGCCAGCCGTGGCGGGCCGAGTGGGTGCGGATGAGGTGGCGGGCGAACACGGTCAGGTCGGCCGCCTGCACGGGGACGGCGGGCGGCAGGGAGATCTCCAGCTGCCCCGGCCCGTACTCCGGATGGAACTGGCCGATCCGCACCCCGGACTCACCCAGGGCGGTGATGAGCCCGCGGGCGTAGTCTCCCAGGCCGGCCAGGACGGCCAGGCCGTACCCGGGCCCGGTGTGGGCGGGGGTGAACGTCCCGCGGTCCTCGCGGCCCAGGAACCATTCGACCTCGCTGCCGACCCTGATCTCCAGGCCGGACAGGGCAGCCAGGTCGGTCATCCGCCGGAGGAAGGAGCGCTGGCAGCAGCCGAACAACCGGCCGTCCTGGATGTACTGGTCGGCCGGGGCCCACGCCCACCCGGGGTCGGCGGCCATGATCCGCACCGCCGCCGGGTCGGGCCGCAGCCGGAGGTCCCCCGCCGGGCCGCCGACCGCTGCGCTGGTGGTGAAGGACTCGTCCGCGGTGGCCACGCCGTACACCGGGCTCAGGCCGACGCCCCAGCGGGTGGCGTGCTCCAGCCCCGTGACCGGGACCGCCTTGACCCGGGCGATCCCTGCGTTGTCGACGATGGTGATCGCGACCGCGGCGACGCCCCGCGCGGGAAGGGATTCCGCCAGCGACCGGGCCTCCGCGGTCCGCCGGGCCAGCCCGGCCTCGGTGACCGGGGCGCCGATCGGCCTGAGCGCCGGAAGGTGACCGTCCGTACCTGGCCGGCCGTCGGCGGTGTGAACCGTGCTACTCATGGGCCTTGTTCGCTCCCCGCCGGCGCCGGGCGGCGTCGGCCAGCGCGTCGCGCCGGGCTCGGCCGTGCAGGTCGGCAATCCGGGCTCGGGCCATGTACATGCTGATGGCTGGGTGCATCCTGGTCTCCCCGTGACGTCTTGGCTCTGTCTCGAGGATGCTGCTAAGGCGCGGTGCGGCGAATCGGACGAACGCCCAGGATCGGGCCCCGTGGGTGTTTAGATTCCGGCCGGCGGTGCTTAGGGCCGTACTGTGGCGCTAGGCGAAAGGCAGCAGGCCGGCCCGCTCGGCCCACGCGGCGGCCTGTACCCGGCCGGAGACCCCGAGCTTGCGCAGGATGTTGCTGACATGCACGCCGGCGGTCTTTGGGCTGATGTACAGCTCGGCGCCGATCTGCGCGTTGGTGCGCCCGGTCGCCAGCAGCCGCAGCACGGCCAGCTCACGCTCGGTCAGCCCGTACCGGGTGGCCGGCTGAGCCGGCCGCTGAGCGCCCGCGGGCCGCAGCGGGACCCGGGCCCGCTCGGCCAGCGCGTGGATCTGGCCGAGCAGGGGGGCATGGCCGTCGCCGGCGCCGGCGGCGGCCCGCAGCGCGCCCGCGGCCGCCGCGGCCGGCTGCCCGGCCTCCAGCAGCGCGCCGGCCTGCCGCCACCACGCGTATCCGGCCCGGTGCGGGGTGCCCAGAATCTGCCAGGCCTTGGCCGCGGCGCCCCACGCATCGGGGTCGCTCGGGCCGGCCAGGCGGGTCCGCTCGGCGTCCCACGTGGCCCGGTGAGCGGGAATGGCGGCCACGAACGGATGGTCGTCGAACGGGGCGCCGCCCATCTGCCCGATCCAGCTGGCCAGGCTGTCGGCGGCCGTCACGGCGGCCGCCGCGGCCTCGGCGTCCCGGCGTGCCCGGGCCCGCTCGGCCAGGTCGGCACAGGCCCGCATGCCCGCGGTCAGCAGCCGCCCGGACATGATCGTCAGGTCGCGAACCTTGAACAAGGCCAGCGCCCGCCGGGTCTCGGCGAGGGCATCGTCGGGGCGCCCGCCCCACAGCGAGGCCTCCGCGGCTTGCGGCGCCGCCTCGTAGGCGAAGTCGACCCGGCTGGTGACGGCGGGCAGGGCGTAGATCCGCTGCCACCACCCGGCAGCCGCGTCGGCCTCGCCGCGCAGCAGGTCGATCTCGGCGCGGACCACCTGCACCATCCAGTGGATACGGTCTCCAGGCCCGGCGGTCAGCGGGCCGATCAGCGCCGCCGCCTGCTGCGTGCGGCCCAGGGCCAGTAGCGCCTCGGCGGCGTTCACGGCCAGGAACCCGGCCACGTTCCAGGCCTGCAGGCCCGCCCGGCGAGCCGCTTCGAAGCCGCGCGAGCCGACCTCGGCGGCGCGTTCGTACCGGGCCAGCTTGAGCAGCGCGTCGCTTTCGTTGCCGGCCAGCCAGACCAAGGCCGGGCTGTCGCGGGACGGCCCGGTGCCGCCCCGGCCTCGCTCCAGGGCGGCGAATCCCTCGGTCACCTGGCCGCGCATGAACGCCTGGTACGCGATCGTGGACACGGTGCGGGGGATCAGCGCCGTGGCGCCGGCCGCTTCGGCGATCTGCAGGGCCCGGTTCAGCGCGTCGACGTTGGCCTGCAGCCGTTCCTCGACGTGCTGCACGAAGAAGGCGGCGTAGTCGAGCAAGGCGTGGGCGTGATCGTAGGACGGCGGGGTGCGCTCGAACAGCCGCAGCGCCTGCTGCATCAGCGACAGCCCGGCGGCCGGGGTGTCGAGCATCTGGAAGAAGGCGGCACGGTGGTGGGCCACCGCGGCGGTAGCCGGGTCGGCGTGACCGGCGAAGTGGCGGTAGGCCTCCTGGGCGAGGACTCCCGCGCGCTGGCTTTCGCCCGCCAGGTAGAGCGCGTCGATGGCCCGCACGTAGCACCTGGGCACGTCGATCCCGGCCGTGGCGGCCAGGCCGGGCTGGGCCTGGCTCAGCCCGATGGCCCGCTGCCAGTGCGCCGCCGCCTGCGCGTAGCCGAACACCCGTTCGGCGGCCTTGGCCGCGGCGACCCGCGCCGGGAGTTCCTCGGCCGGGCGGCCCGCGGCCTGCCAGTGCCCGGCCGCCTCCGCAGCCAGCGCCGGGTCCCCGGCCAGCACCCGTGCCGTCCGCTCATGCAGCATCTCCTGCTCCCCGGGCAGCAGCCTGCCGGCCACCGCCTCGGCCAGCAGCGCATGCCGCGGCCGGTGCCCGCGGCCGACCACGCTCTCGGCCAGCAGCCGGGCCGCGGCGAGCTCCCGCAATCCCTGCCGCACGGTATCGGTGTCCAGCCCGGTGACCTGGTGGAGCTGGCCCTCAGTCAGGGGCCGGCCGGCCACCGCGAGCCCGGCCAGCACCGCCCGCGCGTCCCTGGCACAGCGATCGGCCCGCGCCGTCAGTAGCTCTGCCAGCCGGGCCGGCAGCTCAGCCGGCACCTCCAGCCCTGCCCCGGCCTCGACCCGCTGCCCCTCGCCGGCCAGGGCAGCGGCCACCAGCTGCTCGGTGAAGAACGGGTTCCCCTCCGCCCGGGTAAACAGTTCCTCGATCACCCGCGGCGAGACCGGGCCGGTGGTCAGTGACGTGACCTGCCGGGCCACCTCCGCCCGGGACAGCTGGTTCAGCCGGATCTCCGCCACCCCCGAGCCGCCCCGGACCTGCGCCAGCCAGCTCGCCACATGGGCCGCCAGCGGCGCCTCGTCACCGCGGCAGGTGACCACCAGCCGCACCCCGGCCCAGCTTGCGGCCCGGGCCAGGAAGGTCAGGCAATCCAGCGTCGCGGAGTCTGCCCAGTGCACGTCCTCGACCACCAGCCCGACCCCGGACCCGGTCTTCCTGGCCACCGCGGCCAGCACCTCGGCCACCCCGGCGAACAGCCGCTCCCGGCTCCATTCCCCGTCCCGCCCATCGGCGGCCGGCCCGTCCGGGCCCAGCCCCGGCAGCAATCGCTCGATCTCGTGCCGCACGTACCCCGGGGCGGCATCCAGCGCCGCATCCAGCAGGGCGCCGCCGTCGCGCCCGCCCAGGTCGTCCAGCGCGTCCGCCACCGGCAGCAGCGGCAGCGTGGCCGACAGCGGCAGGCACTCACCCCGCACCATCGTCATCCCCGTGGTCTCGGCCCGGGCCATCCCCTCGCCGACGAAGCGGGTCTTGCCCGCCCCCGCGTCGCCCACCACCAGCACCAGCCGGGCATCTCCGCCCAGCGCGCCGAGCAGCCGAGACAGCTCATCCTCTCGGCCGACGAAGCCCGCCCGGTCGGCCATGCGTCCATGCCACCAGCCCGCCGCGTGCCCGTCAATTTCTTTCTCCGCGGCGAGCAGGCCGGATGTCGCACGCCTGGCCAGGGCCGGTCCCGTAGGCCGGCTCAGCCCGGCGTGGGCGCCCATAGGTACGAGGTGGGTCTCATGCCTTCCAGCCTGCCTGCCGGACCTGGCTGGAGCCAGCCGGGCAGCCGTACTCCGCCGGTACGGCTGGCCAGTAGCGCTACTGTGCGTTCAGGAACGTGACCACGGCCAGGACCCGCCGGTGGTCGTCGGCCGAGGGCGGCAGGCACAGTGTGGCGAAGATGTTCTTGACGTGTTTCTCGACGGTGTGCTCGGTGACGAACAGCCGTTCGGCGATCGCCTTGTTGGACCGCCCCTCGGCCATCAGCCCGAGTACCTCCCGTTCCCGGTCGGTGAGCTGCTCGAGCGGATCGCTGTGCCGCCTGGGCCTGCCGACCAGCTGGCTCACCACCGCCGGATCCAGCACCGAACCGCCCTCACCTACCTGGCGCACGCTGGAGGCGAGCCCGCCCAGGTCCGACACCCGCTCCTTGAGCAGGTAGCCGACGCCCTCGGTGCCCGCGGACAGCAGCTCGAGTGCGTACCGGGCGTGCACGTGCTGCGACAAGACCAGGATGCCGACTCCCGGGTGACGCTGCCGGATCACCATCGCCGCCTGCAGGCCCTCGTCGGTGTGCGTGGGCGGCATCCGGATGTCGACGATCGCGACATCCGGGCGGTGACGCTCCACCTGCTCCAGCAGCTCGGCGCCGTCAGCGGCCAGCCCGGCGACCTCGAAGCCTGCCTCCCTGAGCAGCCGGGCCAGGCCCTCGCGCAAGATGACGGCGTCGTCGGCGACTACTACTCGCACGGGAATTCCGCACGCAGGGTCGTCCCCCGGCCGAGGGGACTGGTCACCGTCAGCGTTCCGCCGAGCGCCTCTACCCGGTCGGTGAGCCCGCGCAGCCCGGTGCCGCCCCCGACGGTTGCGCCGCCGATCCCGTCGTCGGCCACCTCGACAATGAGCACCTCGCCCGTGCGCGCGGCCGTGACCCGGACCTCGCTCGCGTGTGAGTGCTTCGTCGCGTTGGTCAGCGCCTCGCTGACCATGAAGTAGGCGGCGGTCTCGACCCGGTCGGGCAGGCGCCGGTCGAGGTTGAGCTCGAGATGAGCCGGAAGGGCGGCCCGCCGGCACAGCTCGTCAAGCGCGGTCGGCAGCCCCCGTTCGGTGAGGATCGTGGGATGGATGCCCTGGGTCAGCTCCCTCAGCTCGGCGAGCGCGGCCGTCAGCGACTCGCGCGCCTCGCGGACGATGGGCCTGGCCTGCGACACGCCCATCGGCATCTTGAATTCCAGCAGGCCGAGAGATATGGCGATCGACACCAGCCGCTGCTGCGTCCCGTCGTGCAGGTCGCGCTCGATCCGTCGGCGTTCCGCCTCGGTGGCCTCGACCAGGCGCGCCCGCGACGCCTGCAGGTCGGCGAGCCGGGCCCGGAGCTCGGCCTGCAGCCGCTCGTTCTCCAGCGTCAGCCCGGCTGCGGCGCAGACCGACTCGACCAGCTCGGCGTTGTCCTGCAGCGCCGGATCGTGGATCAGCACGGCCACCGGCTGGCCCCCGCGCTCGACCACGGTGGACATGCGGCCGCCACCGGGCTGCGGCAGCTCGATGGGCTTGCCGTCGCCGTCGACGTAGCGGGACTCGCCCGGGAACCAGTAGCCCACCGAGAGCGACGGATCGCCCAGCGCGCGTGACAGCGCTTCGGTCAGGCCCACGGCGGCCCGGGGCTCGCCCAGCTCGACCACCAGCCCGGCGACCGCGCCACGCGCCAATTGCCGCTGCAGGAACGCGACGAGAACCGCGACCGGGACGATCGCCAGCGTATAGCCTGCGATCCGGCCGTAGATGTCTTTGTGCGGGGCGCCCACCGCGTCCGCGACGATAAATACGGCAAATACGGTGATCGCTACGATCCCGGCCAGCAGCACCGGGACCACCGCGCGCCGCTGGGGGCGGCTCGCGCGAACCAGGCGCACCGCCAGCAAACCGGTCGCGACCGCGATGACGACCACGCCAGCGATCCGCTGGAACTGCAGCAGCGCGTTGGACAGTGCGTCATTGCGCGCCACCTCGAGCAGGTTCGCCGAACACAGATCGCATGTGGCTCGCGTGTCGTCGAAGAGCATCCACGCCAGCTGGACGACCGTGACGAGCCCCAGCGTGACGATGATCAGAGTCCGGTCGAGCGAGGTCTGCAGCCGGCCGGTGGGAAAGGACATGATCAGGTACAGGAATCCGGCGAGATAGAGCACTTGGAAGGCCTGGCCGACGGTGAACAGGACAGAGCCGTTCCCCTCTGCCAGTACCCTGGCGAACCAGGCGAAGCCCGTCAGGACCATGACCGGGCCGAGCCAGTTGTCGGGTCGAGCCCGCCAGGAGAGCAGCCCGCTACCGATGAACGACCAGCCGACCAGGAGGATGACCGGCGGGCTCGGGATCTCCGCCTGGCGAGCGACAGGGTTGCTGGCGACCCAGAACACCCCGGCCCCGGACAGCAGGCCGAGCACACCGAACACGATCAGCCTCGCGTCCAGCTCGCGGCGATGCGCCCTGCTGACCACGGCCAGGTTGCCTCCTCGTAACCGTCGTACCACCGCACTGCCCTATTCGGAAGCAAAGGGGCTAAGGCCGCGCCGCGACAGCCGGGTAGCCGGAATCTTTCGAGGTACGGCTACCCGGTAGCGCCATGTGACGATGGAGACATGGAACCGGTGAACCTCGACGCGATGCTGGCGCGCTTCGCTGAGCATTGGTCGCCCAAGAGAATTGCCCAGGTCAACAACTACGACGTCAGGATCGTGAAGGTCCAGGGCGAGTTCACCTGGCACACGCACCCGGACACCGACGAGTTCTTCCTCGTGCTCGACGGGCAGCTCACCGTCCAGCTGCGCGACGGCGACGTCGTACTGAGGCCCAGGGAGCTGTTCGTCGTGCCGCGCGGGGTCGAGCACTGCCCGCGCGCCGACACCGAGACCGCGCTGCTCCTGATCGAGCCGAGCGACGTCGTCAACACGGGCGACGCCGGCGGCGAGCTGACCGCCGAGGTCGAGACGCTCGCCTGATCAGCGGGCGCCTACCGGCTGGCCGTACCGCAAAGACTACGGCCGTCCGGCTGGGCGGACGCGGCGCGCCCTGCTTGCGTTGACGGCATGAAAGCTCGTATCTCGCCGCAGCGCATCGGCCGGTGGAGTGCCGCGCATCCGTGGCGCGCGCTCACCGTATGGTTCGTCTTCGTGGTCGCCTGCCTGGCGCTGGGTGCCAAGACCGGCACGCAAACGCTGTCCGACGGCGCGGTCGGCGAATCCGCCCGCGGCAACGCCCTCATTGATCAGCAAGGGCTGTGGGAACCTCCCCGCGAGTACGCCTATCTGCACAGCAACGTGCTGCTCAGCAGCGATCCGGGCTTCGCGGCCGCAATCCGGGACACGAAGCGGAGCATGGCCGCGCTGGGCTTGCCGGTCACCGAAACGACGTCCGCAGACCGCCACTCGGTGCTGGTCTCCGTCGTTCCCGGCCAGCCCGCGAACCCGGCCCAGGTCCGTAGGCTGATCGCCGGCCTGACCGGCGTCCCGGCGGCCCTGGGCGCCGTGGCACGCGCTCATCCCGGGCTCACGATCGCCGAGACCGGCGATAGCTCGGCCAGCCGCGCCCAGGACCGGATCGTCAACGGCGACCTGCACCGGGTCGAGCTGCTCGCCATTCCGGTCACCTTGGTAGTCCTGCTGCTGGCGTTCGGTTCGGTGGTGGCCGCGGTCGTGCCGCTCCTGCTCGGCCTGACCGCGGTCGCGGCGGGCCTGGGCCTGCTCGGCCCGATCAGCCACCTGTTCCCGGTGCAGGACAGCGCCAAGACGGTGATCCTGCTGATCGGCCTCGCCGTCGGGGTCGACTATTCCCTGTTCTACGTGGCGCGCTCTCGCCAGGAACGGCAGGCCGGCGCCGCGCAGCGTCAGGCGCTGGAGACCACGTCCCGCACGTCGGGGCGGACCGTGGTGATCTCCGGCAGCATCGTCGCCCTGGCCATCGCGGGGATGTTCGTGCCGGGGCTGAAGGTGCTCAACGGCATCGCGGCCGGCACGATCGCGGTCATCGTCTCCGCCGTAGCCGGCTCGGTGACCGTGCTGCCCGCGATCCTCGCCTTGCTCGGGCCGAAGATCGATGCCGGGCGGGTCAGGCTTCCCGGGCGTGTCAGGCGTCCCGGCCGCCGGCGCGGGCCGGGGGAGCCGCGGCGGCCTTCGCCCTCCGGCCCGGTGCTGAGTCGGCCGCTGGCCGCGGCGGGCCTCGCCGCGGCCGTGCTGCTGGTCCTGGCCTACCCCGCGCTGTCGCTGCGCATGGCGCAGCCCAGCCCCATCGCCCTGACCGCGCCGGACGATCCGGTGCTGCAGACCCTGGCCGCGGTCCAGGACACGTTCCCGGGCGCCGGCGAGCCCGCGTACGTCGCCGTCCAGGCCCCGGCCGCCGAACGCGGCATGCTCGCCGGTGAGTTTGCCCGGCTGGAAGGGCTCGCCGCCGCCGACCGGATCGCTCACCGGCCGTTCCAGCTCACC
>Ga0318563_10000567_pt1 | contig 15277 bp, 17 predicted proteins | sample GRESIP066b5f19_FD_203689 | JGI IMG/M metagenome (GOLD analysis project Ga0318563, IMG submission 203689) | Tropical soil microbial communities from Luquillo Experimental Forest, Puerto Rico - GRE.SIPMG.066b5f19 | ecosystem: Environmental > Terrestrial > Soil > Tropical forest > Bulk soil... | reverse complement strand
CTCGAGGGAGATCTGGACAGCATCACCCTCAAGGCGCTGGAGAAGGAGCGCAGCCGCCGCTACGGAACCGCGACCGAGCTGGCGGAGGACATCCGGCGACATCTGCGTCACGAGCCGGTCGTCGCCCGGCCCCCGGGCGCCGGCTACCGGATGCAGAAGTACCTCCGGAGGCACCGGGTAGGCGTCGCGGTGGCTTCCGGGCTCGCCCTGCTCCTGGTGGCTTTCGCCGCGACGATGGCGGTGCAGGTCCGCCGGACTGCCGCCGAACGTGACCGGGCGACCCGGGAGCGAGAGACCGCCGAGCGCGCCTCGGCCTTCCTGGGGAACATGCTCGGGGCGGTGAAGCCCGATGCACTGGGAGATGCCCTGTGGAAGGACCTCCACCAGCGGGTCACCGACGTCCGCCGCGACGAAGGGAAGTCGGAGACAGAGATCGCCGCGGCAGGTGAGGCGCTCGATCGTTCGCTCCGGGGCGTCAACCCGACCCAGGCGGCCTTGAGCCTGCTCGACGAGCAGATCCTCGACCGCGCCGGGAAGACCATCGAGCGAGAGATGAAGCAGGACGGAAAGCTCGCCGCGCGCCTCGAGCACTCGCTGGCGATGACCTACAAGAACCTCGGCCTCTACCAGCAGGCGCTCCACCATGCGCAACGCGCAGCCGAGCTGCAGACCGCCGAGTTCGGAGCCGAGGGGCAGCCGACGCTCGAGACCCTGGGCGGTGCGGCCAACCTGCTCGAGCGTCTGGGCCGTTACGACGAATCGGAGCGGCTCTTCAAGCGCACCCTCGAGGCGCAACAAAGGACGCTCGGGTCCGAGCACCCCGACACGGTCGAGAACACCCGGGGACTCGCCATCCTCTATCTCTACTCCGGCCGGTATTCCGAAGCGGAGGCCTTGCTCGTCCCGATGCTGGAGATGCAACGAAGGACACTCGGCAACGAGAACGATGCGACCGACAGCACGATCGGCGAGCTCGCCAAGGTGTACGCCGAGGAGGGTCGATTCGACGAAGCCGAGAAGCTCAACCTGGAGGATCTGGAGATCTCCCGGAGGCGTTACGGTCCGGATGACGACAGCACGCTGGTGGCACTGAACAACCTGGCCGTCACCTATGCCCAGCAGGGCCGGGCGGCGGAGGCGGAGAAGCTCTTCCGCGAGGCGTTCGAGACCGAGAAGAGGGTCATGGGTCCCGAGCATCCCACCACGCTCGAGGCGATGAACAACGTTGCGGCCATCTCCACCGAGCTTGGCCGCTATGACGAGGCGGAGAGGCTCTTGCTAGAAGGTCTGGCGATCCGGCGGCGAGTGCTCGGACCCGATCACCCCTCGACGCTGTACTCGATCAATTCACTCGCCGAGGTCTACCTCGAAGCGAAGCGCTACGACGAGGCGGAGAGGTACGCCCGCTCGGCGCTCGAGGGCCGGCGTCGCGTCCTGGGGCGCGAGCACAAGGACAGCTTGATCTCGCTCGCCAACCTGGCCGAGGCGAGCAACGGCCAAGGGCAATACCTCAAGGCCGAGAAGCTGGTGGAGGAGGCCATCGCCGGCTACGAGCACACCGCGCTGGGGAAGAGTCAGGAGATCGGATTCGCTCGGACCACCCATGGTCGCGCGCTGCTGGGACTGAAGCGGTACCCCCAGGCGGAGGCCGAGCTCGTCGCCGCCGAGCGCCTCATCTCCGCCGGGACCAGTGCCCATCGGCAGGCGGTCGAGTCCCTGATTGCCGTGGAAGATGCCTGGGAGCAGGCCGACCCCGGCCACGGTCACGCCGCCGAGGCCGCCCGGTGGAAGGTCGCCCTCGCCGAGGCCCGGCGCTAGGTCACTTGCGCCGGCGTCTCGGGCTCCGTCGAGCGACAGGCGCGCGCCGCCGGCTTTCGGGGACGAGGGCGCCGCGAGCGACGTCCACCCGCTGCGGGCCGGACCCGGGGAAGGGACCTTCCAGGTGCAGGACGAGGAGCTCTGCAGGGAGTCCTCGCCGTCGGCTCGCCGCCCGCCGGGCGATAGACTCGAGGGCGCTGGCGGTCGGGGTTGGAGCCGGGCCGGCGAAGAGCAGCGCCTGGTGGACGTGGAGGATCCGACCCCCCCGGTCGTGCAGGACCACGGTCCTCACGCCGCTCAGTCGGGGAAACCGACCCTGGGTTTCGACGTGGAGGTTCATTCCCAGAGCTCCGTGGTGAGGGTCCACTTTCCGGCCGACTGGATGCAGGTCGCCCCCGCGTCCACGCGCTGTACCCCGGTGGCGAAGAATGCACCCCAGAACACCGGGTCTGCCTCCTGGTAACCGGCATTGGTCTGCCATCCGATGAGGAAGCACCAGGCCTCGGGCGGACCGGATTGCGCGCTCGGGTCGAGCTGATTTGCCATCCCGTTCATGGCGATGACACCCGAGGTGTCGAGTCCGGGCAGGTTCTCCAGGCTGAAGCTGAAGTTCTCGATGAACGAGCCAGTCGCTTCCGCCCAGGCCTGGATGAACGCGGTTCCGACCGCAGCCATGCCGTACCTCCAGGGACGGGGTCCGGAGTGTCAGGCGACGCCGGCGGGGGGACGACCACCACGCCTCACGCGGTGACAGCTTCGGAAAGGCGGGCGGCAGCGAGTTGCGGATCAACCACCTCGTTGCGTTCAGTGGCAGACCGACCCGCACGAGCTGGGGAGCGTCCCGTTCTCCAGGTCGTTCCCGGCATCGGTGCAGCTCAGCCCGTTGATTGCGCTGATGCAGCTGCTGGCCGCGCCGCTGTCAAAGCTTTGCCCCGACGGACAGGCCGCTGTCGAGCAACCGAGCCCGGCCTCCAGATTGCTCGCACAGGCGGAGGTGATCCCGCTGACGTTGCACGAGCTCGCCTTGTTGCAGATGGCGGAGGCGAAGGAGTTGCACGCGGCGACGGGGTTACTGGTGTCGGAGCCACAGGCAGACAGAAGTGCTGCGAGTGACGCGGCGACGAGAAGGCTGCGCATGCGGGGTCCCCTCCGGAGGATTGCGCGCGAAGCCTATCGCCGCTCGACAAGCACCCGTCCGAAACGCCATGGAGGAGCAAGTGCTCCGCTCGGCCGAGATCCGCTGAAGCAGGGTGTGGTGCGGCGCCGCGTGGCCATAGAGTCCCGAGGGGGAGGGCTCTGGATGAACTGGAAACTGATCTTTGCGCTCTCGTTGTTCGGTCTGGGCATGGGATTAGCAACGGTGTTTGCCGTGCCGTCGAACGTCGAGCCCTTCTTCTGGCTGGTGATCTTCGTGATCTGCGCGGGACTCATCGCCCGGGCTGGAGTTCCTCGGCCGTTTCTCCACGGGCTCCTAGTGAGCGTCGTGAACAGCGTGTGGATCATCGCCGCCCACGAGCTCTTCTTTGATCGCTACCTGGCAGGACATCCCCGGGAGGCCTCGATGCCCACCGGAGGCATTCCACAGCGAGCCGCGATGGTGCTCTTTGGCCTGGTGATCGGGGTGGTCTCGGGACTGGTGCTCGGCCTCTTTGCCTGGATCGCCTCTCGGGTCGTGAAACCAGCTGCCACTGCACCGCCCTAGGCCTTCAGATACTTCTCCAGCGGCAGCCAGTAGTGGTCTCTCCACCCGGTGGCGAGGTGCTCGGCTTGCCCGGCCGGGAACCCGGTGTGATCGAAGACCACCCGGGTGCCGGCGCCGTCGGGAACGAGCACGAACGAGGCCAGCGAGTACTGGTGGGGCTTCCAGCTCTGAGAGCGCCAGGCCTGGACGATCTGCTCGCCGGGAACCAGGTCCACCTGACGGCCGCGAATCAGTCCTCCGAAGAGCGAGAAGGGAGTGCCCGCCTCGGCGGTGATCTCGGTGGCCACGCCACCGGTCATCTTGCTGAACTGCGCGGCGTCGAGCAGCACCTCGTAGATGCGCTTGGGAGGAGCGGCGAAGCGCACCTCCTGGTGGATGGCCTCCGCCTTCCCGCTGATGCCCGGGTTCCAGGCCGGCGCTCCCGAGCTCCTCGCCTCCAGCGCGGGGAGCAGCACCGCCAGCCCCAGGGAGAACTCCCTCCGATTGAAGCGCGTGATTCCCATCTGCTCCTCCTCCGTCCCGGTCATGGCCGCCTGGACAACGTTTAACAAGTTGGTTAAATGTCATCTCGCCCATGCCGTCAACCGCCAGGGTCGCCACCTCCGACGATCGCCAGCTCGACCGGCTCTTCCGCGCCCTGGGCGATCGCACCCGACGCGCGCTCCTGGCCCGGCTGGCAGAGGCTCCGGCGACCGTCACCGAGCTGGCCGAGCCATTCGCCATCTCGTTGCCCGCCATCTCCCGCCACATCCGCGTCCTGGAAGAGGCGAAGCTGGTGGCCCGCGAGGTGGACGGTCGGGTTCATCACTGCTCGCTGGACGCTTCGGCGCTCCAGACCGTCGACGGCTGGCTGCGACACTACCGGCGGTTCTGGACCGCCAACCTCGACGCGCTGGCTCGCTATGCGGAGGACGGTCCAGGCAGGGGAGGGCGTCGAGCACTCCGAGGTGACAGACGATGACCCGTCCTTCCGTCGCGGTCCCGCTCACCCTGGTGGTGCGGCGGACCATCCGGGCCACCCCCGAGCGGCTCTTCGCCGCCTGGACCCAGCCGGCGCACCTGCGCCAGTGGTGGGGACCCGAGGGAGTCCGCTGCGTGGGTGCAGAGATCGATCTCCGGGTGGGCGGGGGCTACCGGATCGACAATGCGCTCCCCGACGGCAAGCTCCTCTCCATCGTCGGTGAGTTCGAGACCATCGAGCCGCCCCACCGGCTCGTCTACAGCTGGCAGGTCGATGGAGCGTCGGGGACGCTAGAGCGGGTCACCGTTCGATTCCAGGCCGACCGCGCCGGGTCGACCGAGGTCATCGTCACCCACGAGCGCATCGGTGACGAGGCCATCCGGGAGCAGCACCGGCGAGGCTGGGAAGGCTGCCTGCAGGGGTTGGCCGATCACCTCGCGGCGGGAGCCTGACGACCTCGCTCACTGCTCAGAGGTCGAGCACGAGATCGTCCTTCGGCCGGGAGCAGCAGATGAGGACGTTGCCCTCTGCCGGGGGATCGAGCGGATCGGGCTGGTAGAGGACGGAGCCGGAGATGAGCCCGCTCTCGCAGTTGTGACAGACGCCGGTGCGGCAGGACCAGCGGACCGGGACCTCGCACACCTCGGCCAGCTCCAGCAAGCTCTGGTCTCCCCTCCACCGGACGGCGATTCCGCTCCGGGCAAAGGAGACCTGAGGGCCGGTCCCAGGCGCGCCAGCCGGCGGATGCGGTGGGTGCACCGGTGCGGCGGCCATGCCGGGCGTCAGCGAGGGGCCTCCGGAGAAGAGCTCGAAGTGGATCCGGTCCGCGGTCACGCCCCGGCCGGTCAGGCCCTTCCGCACCTCGTCGAGAAAGCTGGGAGGCCCGCAGAGGTAGAAATCAGCATCCTGCGGGACGCCCAGTGCCTGGAGAGCGTCGACTCCCAGACGGCCGGCCGAGTCGTAGTCACGCCCCTGGAGATCCCCGGCGTCCGGTCGGCTGTACCAGACGTGACTGCGTCCCCGGGGTAGGTCTCCGAGCAAGCCGCGGACCTCCCCGGCGAAGGAGTGAGACTTGCCGTCCCGCGCACCGTGCAGCCACCAGACCTCGCGGAGGGAGCCGCTCGTCGCCAGGGCGTGGAGCATCGCCAGCACCGGTGTCGCGCCGATCCCCGCGCTGAGGAGCACCACCGGCCGGTCACCCGGTTCGAGGACGAACGCGCCCCTCGGTTCACTCACCTCCAGGACGTCTCCCGGTCGAACGTTTCGCTCCAGATAGGTTCCCGCGGCGCCGTTCGGCTCCACCTTGACGCTGATCCGGTACTGCGCCTCGGAGAGCGGACCCGAGAGCGAGTAGCTCCGGATCAGGGGGGGACCGTCCGACCTCGGCCGGAAGCGGACCACGACGAACTGGCCGGGGAGGGGAGTGGTGAGCGGCTTTCCATCGGTCGGCTCGAGTACCAGCGAGCGGACGTCCACACCCTCTCGATCGATCCGCGCCACCCGGAGCTGCCGGAAGCCCGCCGCCGCCGTTCGCGCTGCGACTGCTGGCACCAGTCCGGCGTTGCCCGCTGCGCCGGGGTGGGCTTCCTCGCTCCGGAGCAGCGCTTCGAAGGACCACCGCCAGCCCGGGGAGAGCGCGGGGATCCGCAGCGCTCGCTCCAGCTTCTCGCGAGGGTGCTGAGCGGAATAGAGCAGCGCATTCACCTCGGCGATGGTCATCTGCTCCGGACCTCGAGCGACGGGGACGATCGCGTCGCCGGCGCCGACCTCGCCCTCCTCGAGGACCCGGAGATAGAAGCCGGGACGGCCGCTGGAGGTGAGGAGCGCCGGCATCCGCGGCTCTTCGAGGCGAATTCCGACCCGGTAGCAGGTGACCCGAGGCTGGGTCACCTCGAAGAGCGCGCTTCCGATCCGGTAGCGATCGCCGATGCAGACCTCGTCGTCGGGTAAGCCCTCGATGGTGAAGTTCTCGCCGAACCGGCCGGGGACGAAGTCACGCCGGCCGAGCTGCTCCTCCCAGTGCCGATAGGATTCGATCTGGTAGACGTAGACGGCCCGCTGCTCGCCCCCGTGACCGCCCAGATCACCCTGGCCGTCACCGTCGAGATTGAGTCTCCGGACGCGGCGGCGGCCCTCGACGGCCGTCTTCCAGATCCCGGTGTGAACCGTCTTCCCTCGCCAGGGCACGTCGCGGGGCAACCCGACGTTGACCGAGAGCAACCGTGCCATCCGCTCGCCTCCTGCGGCGGCCGAACTGCGATCGGCGCCGCACCCTCTCTGCATGCCCCGGGTGCGATCGGGAAGCAGCGCCGGCGTTCACCCTGCGTGTGCTCCTGAACGCCGGGGAGCGGCGCCGGTCAGGAGGGCGACGGAGCGCCGGGGGCGAACGCGGCGAAATCGCGCTCCAGCGCCTTGGCGACACCGGTCCGGAAACCCTCGGCGAGGGGCCGCGAGGCGGGGTCGGGGAAGATGTCCTCCTCGCCTCGCTCCACCCCATCGAGGATCCCCACCGCCGCCGCCTCCGGGGTCGCCTTGGGGATATTGAAGCCTCGGTTCATGTCGGTGTCCACCGGTCCGATGAACACCGCATGCACGGCGACGCCCTCGCCGGTCAGGAGTGCCCTCAACGACTGGGTCATCGAGAACGCGGCGGCCTTGGAGATGGAATAGGCGGGAATGATCGGAAGTGGAGCGAGTGCCGCCAGCGAGAGGTGGTTGACGATCGCCCCTTGGGAACGCTTCAGCAGCGGCAACAGGGCGCGCGACAGCTTCAGCGAACCGAAGACGTTGACCGCCAGCTGCCGCTCGATGGCCTCCGTCTCCGAGAGGTCGTCGTAGAGCGCAATGCCGGCGTTGTTGACCAGGACATCGAGCGACTCCAGCTCGTGAGCGACGCGCCGGATGTGGGCATCGATGGTGACGTCCAGCGTCAGCGGCGTGACCCGCGGGTCGCCGTGGCGAAACGGGCCCCGTGTACCGGCGTAGACCCTCTTTGCCCCGCGCCGGAGCGCCTCCTGGACCAGCGCCTGGCCGATGCCCCGGTTGGCACCGGTGATGAGAATCGTCTTGTCCTGGATGTTCATGGCCTGTGAGTCGTTCCGATCTGGGTGGTGGTGGTGAGAACAGGAAGTGAGCTCGGGGATGCGCCTCGCCTCAGGTAGCGCCACGTGGCCAGCCCGACCCCGGCCACTGTCAAGGCCACGCCGAGCGGACGGAGCCAGACGACGCAGCTGGCAGCGGCGCCGAGGAAGGAGAGATACGCCGCGAGACAGAGCGGGCACTTGGGAATCAGGAGCGCCAGCAGCGCCCCTCCGGCGGCGACTCCCAGCGGACGCCGGGTTGCCGCGAGGTCAGCGGTCATACTCGTCCCGCCGGCGGAGCCACTCCACGGTCTCGGAGCCGCGCTTCTCGTCGCGTCCCTTGGGGGCAAGGTCGATGTACTGGTAGGCCACGTTCAGGGCGTCGATCCCGCGGGAAAACGCCGAGTAGGTGTGGAACACGGCGCCGCTCCCGTCCCTGGCGAAGACGCTGACTCCCGGGAGGTCGGACTCGCCGTGCACCAGCGGCTGGTAGTTGTAGACGCCGGTGCCGTTCTTCAGCACCTCGGGCCGGAAGGAGACGTTGAAGTCGTAGTTGAAGTCGCTCGGGCCCGACGACACCCAGGGGAAGGTCCACCCGAAACGCCGGGCGTAGGCCTGGAGCTTCTCCAGCGGCGCCCGGGAGACGGCGAGGAAGGTGATGTCCCGGTGCGCCAGGTGAATCGGGATGTGATCGAAGCTCTCGGCCCAGAAGCTGCAGCTCTTGCAGCCCGCCTCCCACTCCGGGGCGAACATGAAGTGGTACACCGCCAGCTGGCTCCTGCCCTCGAAGAGGTCGGCCAGCGTCTTCCGTCCCTGTGGGGTGTCGAAGAGGTAGGGCTTCTCCACCCGCATCCAGGGAAGCGCGCGTCGCTCGGCGGCAAGCGCGTCGCGCATCCGGGTCAGCTCCTTCTCCTTGACTAGAAGCTGCTTGCGTGCCGCCACCCATTCGTCCTTCGATTTCGCGAGTTTCATCGTCGGCTCCTGTTCGGTGCGTTGACGGCCAGAGAAATAGCCGGGCACCCAGGCGGGCGGGAGTAACAAGGGCGACGGGGTTAGGTTTTCGCCATGGACTCCTCCATCACCGCGGCGGCGCGCGCGCTCCGGACCGGGGACCCCCTGGGTGCCCTGAATCGGGTGGCCCTGCGGGAGGATCCGGCGGCGCTGGCGCTGCGGGGGATCGCCATGGCCCAGCTGGGGGAGCTTCCCCGGGCCCGGGAGCTGCTCCGCCGAGCGGCGCGGGGATTCGGGTCACGGGAGAGCATCGATCGGGCACGCTCGATCACCGCCGAGGCGGAGGTGGCGCTGGCGGCGCGAGATCTGGTGTGGCCCTCGCGGGCGCTCGCCGAGGCGCTGCGCGTCTTCGCTGCCCACGGCGACCGGGAGAACGCCGGCCACGCACGGCTCCTCCAGATTCGCCTCTCGCTGTTGCTGGGGAAGGTCGGCGAGGCGGAGGGCGCGCTGGCCACCCTCGAGCGGGACCTACCCCCGCACCTCGCGGCCGTGGCGGCGCTGGTGGCCTTCGAGGTGGCGCTCCGGCGGGGGCAGCCCGACCGAGCCAGGGCGGCACTGGAGCGGGCGCGGCGAGCCGCCTCGCACTCGGGGATCGGCGCCCTGGTGGCCGAGGTCGAACGGGCGGGACGCCTGCTGGTCCTCCCCGCAGCGCGCCTCGTCGCCGCCGGCGAATCGCGGCCACTCACCCTGTTCGAGGTGACCGAGGTGCTGGCCTCGACGGACCTGATCGTCGATGGCTGCCGGCGCGCGGCGCGTCGCGGCGACCGGGTGGTGGAGCTGGCGCGGCGCCCGGTGCTGTTCGCCTTGCTGCGGGGCCTCGCCGAGGCCTGGCCCGGAGAGGCGGGTCGTGCGCTGCTGATCGAGCGAGCCTTCGAGGTGCGCCGGCCGAACGCCTCTCACCGCGCTCGATTGCGGGTGGAAATGGGGCGGCTGCGCCAGGAACTGCTCCCACTCGCCGAAGTCCCGGCGACTGCTGGCGGCTTCACCCTGATCGCCCGCGGCGGACGGGCCGTCCGGATGCTGGCCCCGCCCATCGAGAGCCCCGATGCCGCGGTCCTGGCGCTGCTCGCCGACGGCGAGGGATGGTCGACCTCGGCGCTGGCGATGTCGCTGGCGTCCAGCCAGCGGACGGTCCAGCGGGCGCTGCGGAGCCTCGAGGAGGCAGGTCAGGTGCGCTCCGTCGGCCGCGGGCGCTCGCAGCGCTGGCTCGCCGCTCCGGTCGCCGGATTCGCGACGACGTTGTTGCTCCCCGGGTCGGAGGGATTCGGGTAGGAGACGGCCATGCCGAAGAAGGAACAGCCGGCGGAGATCGTGCGGGAATACGGCCCCTTCCCGGGCATCTCGCACGTGCACGGGGTCAGCTTCGACGGGCATCAGATCTGGGTCGCCGCGGGCGAGACCCTCCAGGCGATCGACCCTGCCACCGGGAAGAGCGTGCGCACGCTCGACGTCGCCAGTGATGCCGGGACCGCCTTCGACGGGCGGCACCTCTACCAGCTCGCCGAGGACCGGATCCAGAAGGTGGACCCGGCGACCGGCAAGGTGCTGTCGACCATCCCCGCTCCGGGCGGCGGAAAGGACTCGGGGCTGACCTGGGCGGAAGGAACGCTGTGGGTCGGGCAGTACCGAGAACGGAAGATCCACCAGATCGACCCCGGTACCGGCGCGATCCTCCGCACCATCGAGTCGGATCGCTTCGTCACCGGCGTCACCTGGGTGGATGGCGAGCTGTGGCACGGAACCTGGGAGGGCCCCGACGCCGACATCCGGCGCGTCGACCCTCAGACCGGAGAGGTGCTCACCCGGCTCGCCATGCCGGAGGGGACCGAGGTCACCGGCCTGGAATCGGACCAGCGGGACCTCCTCTACGCCGGCGGCGGCCCGAGCGGTCGGGTGCGCGCAGTGCGACGGCCACCGAAGCGCTGACGCCGGACGTCCGGTCAGGTGCCGCCGATGCAAGATGCTGGCGAGAAGCCGGAGGAATGTCGCGTGGCCGGCACGCTGGACACCGGGGTTGCGCTCTCCGCGAGCCGGCGCTGACTCCGCTGTTACCGTCTGCCGCGCGCCGGTGCAGCAGCGTGGCGCGATCGGGGAGCGCGGTGATGAGGGCAGCCTGGTACGAGCGGCAGGGGCCGGCGCGAGAGGTGCTGACGGTCGGCGCGATGCCCGACCCCCATCCAGGAGCCGGTGAGGTCCGGATCCGGGTCGCTGCCTCGGGAATCAACCCCGGAGACGTCAAGAAGCGCCAGGACACCTTCGGGGTGGGGATGGCGTTTCCCCGGGTGATCCCTCACAGCGACGGGGCAGGGCAGGTCGACGAGGTGGGGAAGCGTCTCGCCGGAGTGGGTCGGAGCGCAGGTGTGGTGCTTCGCGGCGCAGTCTTATCGCCCGTTCGGGACGGCGGCAGAGTTCACCGTGGTGCCGGTCGAGCGCGTCACTCACCTGCCCGACGGCGTGTCGATGGAGCAGGGCGCCTGTCTGGGCATCCCGGGGATCACTGCCCACCGCGCGGTCTACGTCGCCGGCCCGGTCCGCGGTCGCACCGTGCTGGTCCAGGGGGCAGCTGGGGCGGTCGGCCTCTGCGCCGTGCAGCTCGCCCGTCGCGCCGGGGCGAAGGTGATCGGAAGCGTCCGCTCCTCCGCGGACGAACAGACCGCCCGGGCGGCCGGAGCCGATGAGGTCGTGGTGAACGATGCCACCTTCGTTCAGCGGGTGAAGGCGATCGCCCCCGGCGGGGTGGACCACATCGTCGAGGTGGCGTTCGGTGCCAACGTCGAGGTGGATACCGAGCTGCTGAGCTCCTGGGGGTCGATCGCCGCCTACGCCACGGATCAGGGGAAGCCCCCCATTCCGTTCTGGCAGATGGTGTTCAAGAACCTCCGGCTGTTCCTCCTCGGAAGCGACGACTTTCCCGCGGAGGCGAAGCGGGCAGCCGCCGAGGACCTGAATGCGGCGCTCGCGGCCGGGTGGGCCGGGTTCGAGATCGGAGAGCGGCTTCCGCTCGCGGAGATCGCCCAGGCCCACGAGCTGGTCGAGCATCCGCGACGCCCCGGTCGGGTGGTCGTCCTGCTCTGAAGAGGCGGGGCTTTACACCGGCGCGGCGTGCGTCTCTTGCGAGACGCCGGCCACGTCAGCGGCACCGGCGCGACGGGCTGCGTGGAGCCGGTCCTCCACCACCACGCCCACCGGGCCCGCGACGAGGGCGAAGCCGAGCGCGAGCAATCCGAGGTGTGCGTTGACCGTCACCACCGCCCCGGCGAACCCGGCGGCGAGCAGGACGGTGGCCAGCATGATCTGAAGGAGGGGTCCCGCGGCGGCCGAGTGGATCGAGTCGGAAGAGCGGTGCATGGCCACGGCTCTCTTCAAGCGCCGAGCCGCCGTCGGAGCCCGTGAAATTCGCGGCTTGAGGCCCGCTGGCGGAGGTGCGACGGGCGGCGCCGGCTACCGCCCGTTGCCTCGCGCGCAACAGGATGTGGGTGCATGGAGTCTGCACGCCGACGCCGGAGGAAACACCGCTCGGTTCAGCGGTTCAGGGCCCGGGACATCCGGAGCGCCGCCTCGGCCAGCTCGTCCTCGTCGTGGTACGTGAAACCGAGCCGGAGGGCCTGCAGGTCCTGCCCCGCGAAGTCGAGCATCCCGGCACCCTTGAAGAGCACGCCCAGCTCCCGGCCCGCCCGTTCCCACGGGACGATCTCGACGTCTGCGGCGACCTGGACCCAGAGGGCCATCCCACCGCTCGGAACGCGGAAGCTGAGGACGCTGCCCAGGCGGCGACGGAGGGCGGAGGCCAGCGCATCACGGCGGCGGGCGTAGAGGGTGCGCATCCGGCGGAGGTGGCGGAGCAGCTCGCCGTCCTCGAACAGCTTGGCGATCGCGTACTCCACCGCAGCGTCGCCTTGCATGTCGGACGCCAGGCGAAGGGCGACCAGGCGCTCCATCAGTGGGGGAGGGGCGACGATGAAGCCCACCCGGAGGCCGGGGGCGAGGATCTTCGACAGCGACCCGAGGTAGAGGACGTTCGCCCCGTCCGGGTCGGCGGCGATGGGGGGCTCGGTCCGACCCTCGTAGTGGAACTCGTGATCGTAGTCGTCCTCGATGATCGCGAACCCGTGCTCGAGCGAGAGCGCTGCCAGTCGCTTTCGTCGGGCGGCGCTCATCACCGTGTTGGTGGGGAACTGGTGGTGCGGGGTGACGTACACCGCCCTGACCGGATGGTTCTTCAGCAGCGAGACTAGCGCCTCCACGTCGATGCCTTCGTCGTCGATGGGGAGCGGCTTCAGCTCGGCGCCGGTGAGGCGCAGCGCGGTCCAGGTTCCCGGATTGCCCAGCGCCTCCACCGCGACCACGTCCCCCGGCGAGAGCAGGGCGCGGGCGACGAGATCGATGGCCTGCTGGCTGCCCCGGGTCAGCATGAGATCTCCAGGGTCGGCGGAGAGCCCACGGCTGTAGGCGAGCATGGTGGAGAGCCCGCGGCGAAGGTCCTCGTGCCCGCGCGGGTCGCCATAGTTGAGGAGGCTCCGGCCATGGCGGCGGAGGGCATCCCGGAAGGCGCGCGCCAGGGCGGACGTCGGAAAGAGCCGAACGTCGGGCGCCGCCCGGTAGAGGATCAGCGCGGTGCGCGGATCGGGCGGGAAGATCAGCGGCAGCGGACGAGGTGGTGGCGGAATCGCGTAGGTGCGGGTTCGTGCAGCCGGTGGCGCTCGGTCCAGATCCTGCAGCGTCGAGAGGGCACCGTCGGCGACGAAGGTTCCACCGCCCCGCCGGGCCTGGACCAGCCCCTGGGCCATCAGCTCCTTGTAGCCGGCGATGATCGTGTTGCGGTGCACCCGGAGCCGCGTGGCCAGGGCCCGCGTCCCCGGCAGGGGGTCCCCGGGCTTCAGGCGGCCGGTCCGGATGTCCATCGCCAGCGCCTCGGAGAGCTGGACGAACATCGGTGACTCGCGCCGGGGATCGAGGGCGATGGTGAGCAGCTCCCAGTTGAGCATCGAGCGGATCGTACTGGTCCACCCGAAATCGCAGAAGGGGATCTTCAGACGGATCCAGCCGCCGATATCCACTCGTGGGCCCTTCCGGAGGAGGACCCATGCGCGTCGTCACCGCACTGTTCATCACCCTGCTGGTCGGATGTGGACCGAACGAAGCCCAATCTCCCGGCACGGCGTCGGACGCGCTCCGACGCGGGAGGGATGATTCCAACCCCAACCCGATGCTCTTCCCCAAGGATGCACGGCCCTACGGACGGAGCATCACGCGGTGGAGCGAGCTGCTCTGGAGCTACATCTATTCGATCCCGGTGGACCAGAATCCCTTCTTCGACCTCACCGGCGCGAACTGCGGGGTCGATCAGGAGGACCCGGTGTGGTTCCTGCCAGCTGTACCGGGGAGCAGCCTGGGAACCGACATCTCGCGCAGCTGCACCATCCCGCGGGGCAGGGCGATCATGCTCCAGATGTCGTCGGCGCTGAACGACTATCCCTGTCCCGACCCGAACTTCCACCCGGCCCCGGGGCAGGCGCTCTACGACTTCCTCATCGGAGGGATCTCGCCCCTCTTCGATGGAGAGACCGGCTTCGTGGTCACCCTCGACGGGGTCAACATCCAGGATCCGCTGAGCTACCGCTTCACCTCCGACGACGTCTTCCGGTTCCGACCCGACCTGAGCATGGTGGCCTTCGACTCGTGCATCACCCAGAGGAACATGCTGGGGGTGACCGACGGGTTCTACCTGCTCTTCAAGCCGATGAGCCCGGGGCAGCACACCATCGTTCTCAACGGACACGACATGCAGGGCGTGCCGGTCACGCTCACCGAGCACCTGACCATCCGCTAGACCTCGCCAGGCTGCCATCGACGTCAGCTGCGCAGGTCGTGGCTCCTGAGCGGCCTCGACCCCGCCGCGGCGAAACAGGGACCGCCTGGCAGAACTCATCTGGCCCCCCTCGCTGGAACGCGGTACGCCACGCCGCCGCTTCCAGCAGTCCAGCCATCGACGGGGGCAAGCGATGAAAGCGTCTCTGCTGTATCGAATCGCGGCCGTTCTGCTGTTGCTGTTCGCCGTCGCCCACATCATGGGCTTTGGCCAATCCGATCCCTCCTGGGGAGTGGACGGGCTGCTGACCCTGATGCGGTCGAAGCACTTCGATGTGCAGGGATCCAGCAGGTCGTACTGGGACTTCTTCGTCGCCGCGGGAATCTCGGTAGGCGTCTTCTATGCGTTCACCGCGGTGCTGGCCTGGCAGCTCGGTGGACTCCGCCACGACGCTCTGGCGGCGATGCGCATCACCGCCTGGGCATTGGTCCTCTGCTTTGCGGGGATCACCCTCCTGAGCTGGAGACACCTCTTCCTGGCGCCGATCGTCTCCTCGGCGGTGATCACCGCCTGTCTGGCGGCGGCGGCGATTGCCATCGATCGTCCGGGCTCGAGCCGGCGCTCCACCTGACGGCCACGGCGAGCGAGGAAGGTTCGCGGCTCCTTGCGGACACTTGCGAGGGTTTCCCTCCCAGGGAACGGGGCCGCGCTAGACTCGCGGAATGACGAAACTCGAAGGCATCCTGCGGCGTGAGATCAGCATCGACGGCGCGGCATACACGCTCGCCATCTCACCGGAAGGGCTGAAGCTCACCCCGAAGGGCCATCGACGGGGTCAGGAGCTGCGCTGGAAGGACATCGTCAGCGGAGAGGCGGCCCTCGCCGCCGCCTTGAAC
>Ga0318563_10000566_pt1 | contig 15278 bp, 20 predicted proteins | sample GRESIP066b5f19_FD_203689 | JGI IMG/M metagenome (GOLD analysis project Ga0318563, IMG submission 203689) | Tropical soil microbial communities from Luquillo Experimental Forest, Puerto Rico - GRE.SIPMG.066b5f19 | ecosystem: Environmental > Terrestrial > Soil > Tropical forest > Bulk soil... | reverse complement strand
GGCTACACCGACGACGAGCCAGCCAACCATCGGTCCAGAATAGATCCAGACGCTGGGCTTGGCTTCACGCGCGGAGTCGTTGCCGTGAAGAACGAACCCTAGTTCTGACATCGTTTCCTCCTTTGATACTCACGAGCTTTGGCTCGGTGTTGTTCTACATTCGACCAATAGTGATTACGCTGGTAAGCTTTGAATTTTTCTGGATTGGCCCGATAACGGACACGATCATACACACGACTTTTCTTAAGAATCTTTTCTCGGTTTTTAAGATAAGTTCTGTGTCTAGCTTCGGATTTGCAGATTCGACATTTTCTTACGTGTTTCCATGTAAAGGTATTTTCTGGAGTCAGTTCGTGACCTTTTTTGCAATGGGTTATGTGGTGTTGAGTCTTGTGTTGAAGTCTTGTTACGACATCAAGATGATCGGGATTGACGCAGTGCCTAATTTTACATTTGTGGTGTAGCTCAAAGCCTTGTGGCACGGAACCAATCAGCAACTCAAAGATGAATCGATGACATAGGAAATTGCGTCCGAAGAATCCGATGTATACGTAACCTCTTTTGCTTTTGCATCCCATCCACAGCCAACAACCAGTCTCAGGGTCTATCTGGATGCGCTTACGGTATCGTTGGGGAACGTCGTTGATGTTCATTCTTCAGGTCTCCTTGCGAAAGATTGGTATGGTCGCGAGCCGTTTCCTCTGATCATTTGAGAAGACCCAATGAGAGTACTTGTCGATCTGGCTACTGATGCCGTCGTGTGGTAAGTTCCGATGACGCTTCTGCTGCTACCGACGAGTACGTCTCCTAATCCTACGGCTCCAGCCATGAACTTCTTACTGACAATCAATGGGCCGAGTATCGAGGATGTGATGACCCAGACCGAAATGCCAATGATCCACAAGAACCCCATTGTTGCGCCGATGACATCTCCTCCGACTCCGGTGCTGCTGGATCTGATTGCAAAACTGATCAGAAGTTGAGTCACTAGGCCGGTCAGCAAAGCGGCAATGTTCCACAAGGAGAGCGCGAAAAAGCTTAAGATGAAAGATTTGGCGATATTCTCCAAGCCTCGCACCAAAAGAAATCCCGCGAAGATCGGGCCTACAGCGATTGCAGAATAGTACAAAATGCTCTGCAGCAACGCCATCATCCACATAACGAAGGCTGAGATATACGCCAAAATGAGGGTGAACATCGAAAACAAAGCCATCTGCGCAGCTTCAAGAGGATTCGTTGTGATCATCTTGACCAAACCCCCAACGGGATCGAAACCACTGTTCTGTGACGGTGACGCGGTTGCTCCACTGATCGAAGTGACTACAGTGCCGTCTCCGATCAGAGCGTCTATTTGATTGCCTGGGTCGTAAACGTCTACGCGATAGAGGGTCTTATCGTTGTAACTGGGTGAGGTTGTATCATCAAAGACTCCGGTGATTTGCCGACCAGTGGCCAAATTTGCCGTATATGTTTGCCCAACCTTGAGTCCGTACGCACTTATCAGAGAAGGCGAAAAACCAAGGCTGACGGTATGGTTGTCCAAGGATGATTGAGAAAGTGCCGTTAGAGTGTTGTTATGATTGCCAACGCCTGCAGAACTATTTGGGTCTGGCGTCGAGTCTCCTGCGTATCCGTAATGGGATATGGTTGGAGTCGTGCTTCCAATGGCTGGGCCGGTTAAGCCCGTCCCTCCAGGCAATTGTTGTACGAGCGAGGAAATATCGACGTGAAACTTCTGATAGATCACATTCGTGAGTGCCTGCATCGGATTAGCGTTGATCCCCGTTGCTTGCTCAGCTGCAACCACGAGACTTCCAAACCAGTCTCCGACTGCGCCCATGTTCGACAAGAACAGCGCTACGCAGACAACCCGTATGAGTTCCGGCATGATAGACCCCAGTGCTCGTTCTTGATGCGCGCGTAACGCTGCGCCGGTTACCCCTGCCACGCAAACTACCAAGGCTACTGGTAAAAGGGCGGTATGCAGGTTCATCACTGCAGACTTAAACTCAGGCGAGAGTTGAAATATGTCGGCGGTTGCCAGTATCATTTAATTGATCGCCTGAGGCTGAATGTTCGTGGTGATTCCGCCAGCTGTGAACAGCGCCTGGACGATCAGGTAAGCGAGTGCGCAAATGATCGCCAAAACGAGGCTGACTTTGATGCCTGAGAGCGAGCGTTCGCCGAATCCGCCCAGAGCACTGGAGACAAGCGCTGCAACGCTTGAGAGAAATCCGATACCCAGGATCACTCCCAATCCTTGTCCCAGTGCTTGGTTAAGGCCGGCTGCGAGATAGTAGGTAACAGGTAGAGGCATTTTATTCGAACCTTTCTTCGTATTTCGTCACTACCAACGGGTAGCGACCGTTATGGGCCATGTCGTCGTTGACGACGAACTTCAGAAACAATGTGATTCTCTTTGAATCGTTTTGAATCCGACCATTGAAAGTCGTGGTCCGCAGCACTTGGCCTTCGACCGAGATCAGTGCGGTGTTGTCGTCAACGTTGATCTCTTTGATCTGGCCCGTCTCGATCTTTTGATGAATCTGCTGCGCTTTGAAGCTTTCACTGTCCCGCTTCTCTTCAGCCTGGAGATTCAGGTAGGTCGCAGGGTTAAAAAGCCGTTCCAATCTCTCAGGGTTATCGAACCCTTCCGGCGACCGGCTGAAGATGGTTTCTGCCGCCATCTTGGCCAGTTCAGCATGAATATGTTTGGCGCTCTCGAATGTCCCAAGGTTCGCCAGATAGAACGTGTCCCGCGAGTCCATCGCGACAAACTTGATCCGCCGATGTTCCTCGCGGATAGCGAGCTGCACTGCCACGAATCCACCGATCACCGAGAGAACGAACAACCCTTGCCAAACACTGGTCGCCATCATCCGTTTGCGCAGCATCAAGATGAGGGGGCTCATTGGATTTGGGTTGGTTCAGTGAAGGACCATACCAGTGCGCCAACCCACCCGATTATTGTCCACCCAAGGAAAATATTTAGTACGAATATGGCGCTGCGTTGGTGATGGTGTCTTATCATCGCCAGGATGGACGGCACGAAATAAAACAGGCTGAAAATCAGGATGGCCATGAGCAGTGAGGTAGTGACCATAAATTCAGTCAGTGCTCGGGATACAGGTTCAGCATTCCCGGTCATTATTTCAGTAAGCAGCATTATTGGTTTCATTTTGTGATTGCGTTCGGAGATTTGGGAAGTGGTGGCGAAACTGGTGACTCTTTGTACCAGAGGTCTCCGTTGGATTTCTGACGGACATGCACTAGAAATTCTTCGTGGTCAGACAAGCCCTGTTCTAGATCTGAGATTCTTTGATGAAGATTTGCGACTATTTTACAAAGATCATGAACATCCCATTCGACGCGTCCGGTTCGATCAGACAACAGTCGACATAAAGATCGTAGCATTGGGTTATTGACCTTTCCCTTGAGGTTTTGGAGGATCTTGATTCCACTTAGGCATAGATCCGTAGCCTTTAGAGAGATCCTGCATCATGTCTATTGACCTGTTGACATCTCTGTTAAAAGCTTCGCGAGCAGCCTGTTGCTGTTGCAACGCGATCTTTGTGGCAGTGACGATGTTATCGAGATCGACTTCATGAACCGAAAATCTGCGGTCTAATTCTTTTTCGTTCTTCTCCAGATTGGCCAGAGAGTCGGCTAAGGCATTGCAGGTTATCGTCAGAGCTTTGAGTCTCTGCTGCTCATCTAGATGCCAGATGTACGTTGAGGAACCCAGCAGGGTTAACATTGCACTCGCCCACAGGTACCAGTTGCTGAATAGTGATTTGATCATTGATTCCACCTAGGCATGCTCCCGTACCCGTCTGAGAGGTTCCGAAGTATGTCGATTGAGTTGTTGTTGTCTTGACTGAAGGTTGCGGTTGTCCGCTCTATGGTCTGTTGCCTGAGTACTTCCCTGCCGGCGTTAAGCTGTTGTTGCTGCAATTGGCTTTGGAGCGCTGCTTCATGCGCGCGAGCTGATACTTCGGCCAGCGCGCCGTTTACTCCGTTTAGTGCCGCGGAATACTTCTGCACTTCAGCGGTAGTCGAGGCGTTTGCGATATCGTTGAGCAACTGGTCGCGTTGCGTCTCCAGCCTTTGCCGTTGCCGTTCCAACTGAAGCATCTGGTCTTGAGTATCCTGGCTTACCTGCCAGCCAGCCGAATAAAACTGGTATGTCCCCGGCACCATGGGGTTCCAGTTGTAGAGTTGGTACGCGTTGGTCAGATTGCTCAGTTGCCCTTGCAGATACTGCGGCTGCGCCAGTGCCTGGAGCCGCTGATAATTGTACATCACCTGCTGCCCGGTCCCGACCAGCTGGGCAATCGATCCGATGACTGGGATATTGCGTAAGGCCGAAGGATTCCCGTAGCGCGACACTTGCAAGACAGTATTCTCGTATGTCTGCAAGGTATTGATCTGAGTCTGAGCTGCGTCTGCTTCGGTCTTAGCCCATTTCGCGAAATTGACCAATTGATCCGTGACCGTGGTAGCGTGCATCGCCGGATCGTAAACGATGATGGACGCCTGCGAAGTAACTCCAGATATCAAAAAGATTAAAAGACTTTCAAATAGTTTCATTTTACGTAAGTCCTTCTAAATCAACCAAAAAAGTTACGACATCTTACCGTTCTACTTTGCGTATCCACTCCATTGTTGAAGGTTGCGCTGCGCCCAGTACAAGCGTTTAGCCGTGTCGCTAGCCCCGAATTCGTAGAACCGTTTTGCGACAGTCTTTTCGTGATACCCCAAAGTCGAAAACACTTCAGGCGCAGTTTGGGAGTTCGGCAAGCGCACAGGAGCGCACCCAGTCAGGGCAATCCCCGATATAATTAAAAGACTTTCAAATAGTTTCATCGTTCTTCAAAGTGTTCTTGTTCCCGATTATAGTCTTTGACGCGTTTAGCCCAGTTGATATGCGGCTTGTGCGCTTTGCGCCTGTATGCGCGTACTATCTCCATCGCTACGTCCAGAAACGGTTCACTGCGAACTGCCTTGACTGTATCCGTCTGGAGACTCTTGCGCTCTTCCGGAGTCATCTGTGCGCGCCAGTGGACCAATTGCTCAAGGGGGCTGAAAAGTGTTTCATCCTTTTTATCCCGAATCCTTGATGCTACTTCTCCTTTTATCTCGGCTAATGCCTTATCAAAGCTCTTGTGACCGTTAGATAATGATTTGGCGGATTTTTCCAATTTATCCTTGTCGCGTTCAATTATCTCCTTGATCAATGTTCCTCGTTTGCTGAACTTCTGCACAAGGTCTGGCGATACGCTGGCTAGCTCGAAGTTATCAAATCGATCCCCAGATTTTCTGATTCCGTATCCTGCTGCAATCATCCGATTGGCAAGTCGATATTTAAACGCTAGTTCATAGGTGAGTGCGTCCGATTTTAAGTTCCTGAACTGACCGGCTTTCCAGCGATTTTCTTTTTCGTCGAATGTTGCGTTGAACACGTAACAATGAATGTGGTAATGCGGATCTCGGATTCCATTAACTGGCCGCGCTTCTCTATGGATAAACCGTGCATGAATCATGTTTCCTGTGGTCCGGTTCTCGTCTCTGTTGTTTACACGAACTCTCGTCTCCATGTTGGATTCCATATCGGCCATGGTTTCCCTGAACGATTCCAGTATAAGTTTCTCAACAACAGGATCTTGCGTTTCGGATAAGTACAACGATACCGACTTCGGCACCGAAAAACACATATCGTAGCCAGCGGTGCGTTTTTTCTTTAATCGTATCGTCAACCGTTTCCCGGTCCCAGGTTCTCGGTTTAGTCCAAGTGCTACGAACTGTCTGCGCGTTACCTGCACGCCAAGCCCCAGTCTTGCCGCTCCTTTTCCTCCCCACCTTCCTTCCGTAATGATCGCATTACGCTCGCGAGCATCCTGCCCATCGAAGTACCTTGCCGCATTGTCGGAACGTGTTGACATGGTTATCCTAATCATCCTTGGTATCTCCAGCACGGTTCTTCCCTAACGGACTATAAAGTCGTCCTTGATCCGTTCCTTTTTCTGGATCTTTGCGCGCGTTCTTTTGAGTTCGTCGGTATGCCGTTCAACGTTCTGAAGCTGAGATGCTGCAAGGCGTTTCGCTAACAGAGTAGCGAGCGGCATGCTCACGATATAGCAAAGCAGCCCCACTCCAGCCGAACCTGCCAATGGTTCAGCCCAAATCGGTATAACCGGCAGCACCGCGCAGATATACCCTCCCACCCATAGGATGCCTGCTGCCAGCCCTGGCATCCCGTGGATGGTTCCCACATATCCTGCTACGGCAATTAAAACCGATCCGATTGTGATAATCGAGGTAGCTTCCCTGAATGGGGTGTTGTTATCGGCCATCTTCACGGTCGAGTTCCACGTTCCAGATCACTTGATTCTTGCGATCAAACTTTCCCCAGTTGCCATTGTCCCAATTGATCTGAATCCCAGATTGGGATCGATCCGTGACTCTCCCTTTAAGTTCGACCTGTTTGTCGAAATACGGGATACGCCACCTGACACGATCCCCGACTCGAAGTGCGTCCAGGTCTTTTGATGGTTCTTTGGTTATCTCGTCCATACGCAGAGGTTCTTGTCTAAAAGTCCTTTCTTTATGAGCCAGCGAGTGCAGGCTCGGTCGACATCTGTTAAAAGCCCGAAGTCATCTCTCTTGCGGTCGTCGAGTCCGCAGACTTCTCCACGCATTACGCGTCTTGCGATTGGCTTGGGCGTTATGCTACAACTTTTCTCAGCCTGATTCATAAGATCACTCCTTATGTTTCTGGTTAGGCCAGCGAACCGGGACTGTACTTCCCGAATCGTTGGCCGCTTATGTACAGTTGAGCGATTATGAGTTTTAAGGGTTTAGGTCAAGCCCTAATTTTCGCAAATTCTTAAATTACGTGAGATTTCAAATATGAATGTCGACGATCTGGCCAGTGAAATCTATTGCCGAGTGGTCTGCGAATTACTGAATGGCAGAGGCAAACCGTGGGAGATAAAACCCCAGGACTTAAGCAAACTCTCCGTGAGCGCTTATCTTGCTGCGGATACTTTTATCGAGGTGCTTAAGACGCGCGGTACGCCTGAAGTCGAAACTGCTGAGAAACCAAAGAATTCAGGACAGTCCCAGGTTGTGGTGGCGGTTTCCTGAAGAGCCAACAACAAAGTCAATGCCCCCAGAAGAAACGATGCCAGTTGCAATGCCATATGTTAAAGGTCCTTGTGAACTTGGACCAGATATTGCACGTAGGTTATAGGCAGGTTTCCTGGGTTGTCCTCTTACAATTGGCGGCATTGGCTGCAGTCCTTCTGTTCCTGCTCCGACGATAGCGCTTGGATACGGCATGCTTGGACGGAAATGGACTCGTTGCAGAACTTGAGGACCGTGAATGGGGCTTTTAGTTGGGTCGGTACAGAAGTTTCCTTTTAAACTACTGAAAGGCCCATACTTGGTCGACGGGGGTCCTTTTATCGGGTAAGCGGACGGAGGTTCTTTCCAGCCACTGAAATGTCCGCACCCAGAATATGGGCTCTTATACAGAACCGACTGAATGAACGGGATGTCCTCTACCATTTAAGAAAGGAGCCCCTTCGCACTCACGAAGGGGCTGGGCAGTTGCGCAAAACAAAGACCATTAACCTTGTTCTGTGAGTCTACTATGCTATAACCCACTGATGTTTATCAAGTCGAGAAGTTTCCAGATGATCAGATACAATGTGATCGCTACAGCGATGATCACTGCCCATAAGGGAATTTTGACCATTTAATGTACGATCTTGTCCCACCAACTTGGGCCTTGTGTTTTCACGCGACGAATGGTGGTAGAGAGTTGTTTTTGTTTGCGCGCCAAGTCCTGTTGTTGGGCGCGAACCTTGAGTTTATCGCTTTGTGTGGCGACCTTGGTTGCGACCACAGTTGCTGTTCTCCCACTGCTTGAAGCTGCCGCGGCTGCCCTGGATGCCGCTACTCCTGCGCTTCCTGCAGCGATTGCTGCTTCGTGCGCGCTTTGCTTGGCTGCTGATTCCGTTTCTTTACTGGCCTGCAGGATGAGCTGATTTGTACTTCCAACTGCATCGACAACCCTCCGTATGGAATCTTGATTGTCTTTGATGCTTGCTTGGTTGTCGTGAACTTGAGTCACTAGATCAGTCAGAGTTTTTTGTGCTGCTCGGACATCGATAGAACGTTGTTGCTCAGCTCTGCGTGCAGCCTCATATGCTTGGTCTGCTTTTTCTATTTCTCCTCTGGCAATATCCAACTCAGCCCTTTGCGCTTTAAGAAGTTCGCCAAGAGCATTGTTCATCGCGTCAAACTTGACCCACATGATGCCAAGTGAGATCCCAACCACTAAAAGATGAAAGCCCCAGAACAATAAATCATTGGAGGTTTCCAGGCTAAAACGACGACGACGCTTTTGTTCTGTTGTTTCAACAGGACACTCATTAATTGCCGTTTCTTTTTTGTTGCTCAAGCCTTTCGAGTCGTCTGTCGATTCGTTCAAAAATGACGCTGTTACGCTCGATGACTTTTCCAGAGTCTTGGACCAATCCTCGTAAACTCGCGATATACTCTCGTCTTTCATCGTCATGGGTTTTTTGCAGAGTTGCCATGTCTTTTCGAGTCGATTGCACGAACAACCAGCAGATGCCAAGGATGACCACGAACAGCCCGATGTTCAGTGCCTGGATCGGCCACGAGCTGACACGTTCAACATTCTTGAGCGCACTGTCGATCACGTCCGTCGTGACGGCTAGCATTTATTCGTATTGGGACTTGAGCCATTGATGATCTTCGTTCAGTAACGTTTGAACGAAGTTGTCGGCGCTTTTGAGTGCTTCTTCTGGTTGGCGGTCAAGCTTGGCGTACAGGGATATCGCTACCTGCAGACGGATCTGATAGACCGACTGACCGTAAGCTTCCAAGATCTGATGCTTGGTCATCCGCTTTCAAAGTGGGAACGTCTGCTGCGCCTTAAAGATCTCCGTCATAGCGATCGGTGGAGGAACAACAGCAAATCCTGTCGGTGGAGTGCTTACTCCGAGATAACAACCCGGTCTGGGTCCATCTTCCCAAGGAGGTTTTGGACCACTTACGGTAATCTTCTGTGTTTGTTTCTGACCGCAATAAGCCAAGACCGAGACAGGTTCTTTTTGCATTTAGTGCATTTTCTTCAGGGTCTCTGTCAATCTGGCGCGTTGACCCAACTTGCCACCGGATTTGGCTGCTTTAGCAAGTTTGCCGGCTGGGATCTTCTTCCCGGCTGGAACTCCCATTTGTTTGTGCAAAGCCCCAGGCTTGCGGATGGCGCTTTGAATCCATTTCTTCTTCTCAGCCACGTTTTTTACCTCCGATCTTCATCATTTTGCTCATGTCTTTATCCATCATTTTATCCATGCCTTTCATTGGCATTTTGGGCGGTTTAGGTTTCTTTTTTGCAGCCATTCTTTTCCTTCCCGATGTTGGACGATCCAACGACTACTTGTTGTGGTTTCTGGTGTTCGTCATCTAGTCGTTTTAAGGTTGAATAGATGTCTTCTACTGGTTTCTCAGTTTCATCCATATTGATTCAGAGTTTAGTGCCATTCGCCATAGGTCAGATCGACTGCTTTACCTGCATTGGGACCCTGTTTCTGAGTCACCCACAGGTCTCCGTACGGACCTATGGACAACATGACTTCGTTGTCCTGATTCGATAAGGTGATTGATCCAATCGCTTTCGGTGGCTCAACTGGGATTTCGGTTGGAACTGGTTCAGTTTCTTTAACAGATATCTCCGATGGTTGAGGTACCTGAGCAGATTGTCCGACTGCATAAGCCGTGCCTGTGATGTTATCGACAAAGTACAGTTGCCCTCCAAGGATATAAGCGCCCAACTGAGCTTTTTGTCCTTGGGGAGAAACTGGAGTACTTGCGCCGGCATTGATTGTTCCAACCTCTCCAGTTCCTTTTGTCCCATACCCGCTTCCGGTATAGGACGTTTTCGCTTTGCTTATTGCAGGGTCAGCTGGACCGCAACCGAGTTCCATCGGTTGGCCTGAAGTCGTTATTACATTGCTCATACCGGTCTTGGAATTCTGATGTTGATTGTAGATGTCTGAGTTTGTCCGTTGTATCGGACTGGGCTTGTGGAATTCGATGGATTGACAAAGAGTCCTGGTCCATCCTCGTATACGCCAACGGTTGCGGTAGGTGGTCCAGGTGGAAACGTAATCGGCATGAATGGCGGATTTAATCCGTCTAATGGCCCACTGCCTACTGCCACATATGCCGATGTGCTTGATCCTGACGCATTGACCGACCTGACGCGATAAAAGTTCGCGGCAGGTACGTTGCTGACACTGGTTGCCCCGTCAGGGACGACCATCGAACTGACGTTGAGGAATTGTGACGTCGGAGCCATGTCAAGATAAATCCTGACCGGAGTCGTTTCATTATTGGTCCAAGTGGCATTGCCGGCGGATACCTTTAGCCCACTAGGAGCACTAGGAGCACCTGATACGGTTGCAAAAACTTGCTCAAATGACCAGTTTGGATTCCACGAAATACGCATTGCAGAACCAGAAAACGAAACAGGAAGCATGACAAGTGTGTAAGTATCCATACTTGCCGTTGGACTTGTCTGCGTAGCAGGTGGTAGCCCAGTATTCCATGCATCACCCATGTAAAAGAACGCTCCAAATCCACTGCCGTCGTCTCTTCCAGGGATGGAAATGGCACCAAGATTCTGAGTATTAAACGAAATCGTATTGTCCGTATACGTTCCTGCCACTCCCCCAGCAAAAGGTTGAAACGGAGATGCCTGAACTGTCCAGGTACCCATCGGGCTCGAAGAAGTAGCGTATCCATTGAGGTTTGCTTGCCACCCAGTCACTCCTGAATACAGCAAATAATACACCCCGTTCCGCAAAAACATATGTGGCGCTTCTATTGGTCCCCCGAATACACTTGACATCGAATAGTTCTGATATGTCGCCGTAATGGATTTATAATCTGCAGAGAGCTTGGTAATTGTCAGCGTTGTGTTGCTGTTCCCAATAATTACATAAGCGGAATTATCGACATCTTTAAACAAGGTGCCATCACCTAACTGTGATACTCCATTTACGGAAGAATATCCAACTACGTATGTATACGGCCCTTCAGGCGAAGATGAAACATTGACATTCAGTGTTGTTGGTCCAGGTGTCCAGCCCAGGCACCACATTACATAGTTATTATTTGCAGCGTTATAGACAACTGCTGGACGTTGAATAAAAGTTTGACTTCCCAATAATTGGCCGGCTGACACGGGGATAAAATTACCCCTGTATTGCCAATTTTTAAGATCAGCCGATCGGTACACATTCATATCTAAATACCCTGTGGAGTACACTCCAGGTGTATCTAGGTTGGTTCCATACATGTACCACCAACCCGAGACTGGATCTTTAAAGATCCATGGATCTGAGGCCCAAACTCTGTATCCCCTGTTAGAATCTGGAAGTTCAATCTCGGCCGAGATAATTGCTTGTCCACTCCCAACATGGAACCGTGCTGAAGATACTCTGCTGTATGAAGCAGTTGCCGCATCATAAGCAACAACCTTAAGAGTTGAAGTAGCAGTAACCGGAAATGCCCCGCTGTACAAGGTCGATGCAGTCGTGGGCGTTGAACCATCTAAAGTGTAATATAGCTGAACGCCAGACGTGATAGTAGATGCAGTGACTAAAATGGAATACTCAAATGCTCCGCCAGGAGGAGATATCGTTGGAGACACTGGTTGAGCAGATATGCCACTGGCCCATTGACCTATAAAGTCTAGATTAGCTATTCGTCCGTTGTTGGTAGCGCATTGAAGAGCATAATATCTGTATGCTACACCAGGAGACACAGGAAATTCATTTAATAATGTGCCCGGGATCAGACGATTAGACAAATTTAATATATTAGTTCCAGTTACGGTAACTGACGGGGCTTTAAGAGCAACCAGAATAGCAAACAGGTTATCTGCTGGACCAGTACCGGCAGATGTCCACGTTTTAAGGTACGTTGAAGGAGTAGCTACAGCCAGATTATCCGAGAACCATGAATTAAAGGTAAACGTTATTCTATTAGTGAACCCAGAAGGTTGCGTCACAGTTCCGCCTGAGGAAAACCCATAAGATACTAGAACATCAGCCGCATAGGTCGTTGTAACACTGGCGGAAACAGTTGGTCCTCCCTGAGACGTTCCAGATCCAGATGTATCTACAACACTGGCAGTTCCGACACCAGAATATTCAGCAATCGCTATTTCAGAGTATGGAGCAGATGCGCTAAAAGTCGCAGATACTGTATTTGCTCCTGCGGCGATATTCATAGCCACATACACATAAGCAGTTTCTGTAGTAAAAGGGCTTCCTGTGCTTATGACCTGTACTGGTCCCCTGACGAGTACATAAGTATTTCCTCTTGTATCCGTTGGAGGGGAGGGGACTGTTATGTAGGTGGATGGATTAGAGGTCCATATTCCTACAAGGATGCAATTTCCAGCTACATTATTGCTTCCGAAAGCTTGCGAAATAGAACTGGCAACTGTTGATTGATCTTTGAATGTTCCTTGGACAAATGAAACACCTGAAGCGCCTCCTAATGGCCCACCTGCTGGAAACGGTGTATTGGATGCATAAATTGCGCTTCCTAAGGCAGCATCTTCCCACGCTCCCAGAGCGTCTAAACGAACTCTGGTAAGATTTATTGGTACTCCAGCATCTTGAGCTGCCCAAGGGTTAGAGGCAACTGTTTGCCACCACGTTCTGCTGTTTTTGTCCAGAAGGTTCGACAGATTGTTTCCACCGGTTCCTGCCGTGCCACTCTGGGATCCTGTGATAAGTACTTCGCCTGTCATAATTTACCTTTAGTTTCCAAGTCCGCCAACAACGCGAGTTGGCGTTATCACTGAACCAAGGCCGTCGATGTAATTTTTCCCAGGAATCGGAAATATCGCGGTTGGAAAAGGAGTTCCAGGGTCAACGGCTGTTTCCCACGGTCTGGTGGATACCGGTAATTGTTGAAACGTTGGCCCAACGTATACTGGAGGACTGATTGTTTGCATTTTAGTATGGCGGTGTTCCTTGTGGTCCCGGCCCGATAATCGGGGTTGGACTGATTGCTGAGATCGATGGGCTTGCTTTGATCGGTCCCACTTCCCACGGTTTCGTTATTGGTGGAAGTTGGAAAGAGCCTCCCTGGTTTTGTCCGTTTGCCCCCGTTGGCATTTTTTGAGGATAAAACGTACTCTTGTAAGGGTGCGGCGGATTAGGCGGGTTTTGATTAATGCTGCTTGGCTGTGAGCTCCCATAAGGAATTGGATTTACGATTGGGCCAAGCTCTGGGTTTGTATTGGGATACCCTCCCGATGGTGGAGGCCACGCTGGAAATGGCGGTGGCACATACATTGGTGCTACTGCGGCTTGAGGATCTATTTCGTTCATATTTTACGTCTTGATAATCCAGTTGACTGTTAAATAAGGCGGAAGTTCGTTGAATGCGGTTCCGCTTCCCGTTGAGGTCGTGCTGTCTACGCTCGGTCCTGCTGTTACCGAGACACTTGCTCCATCTGTTGTGTTTGTGCTTGGCCCAGCAGTTGTCAAATCCCGATCGCTAAATCCAGTATTATTGATGCTGGGTCCGCCAGTTTGCAGACCGCGATCAGCAAGCCCTGTGTTGTTCGGACTTGGTCCACCTGTATTAGTCCCTGCACTGCCTATTTGGACGCCTCCAGCCTGCGCTTGTAAATTGTACCCTCCAGCTCCGAAGGTTGGAGCGGTATATCCGTGAGTGTGATTCTGTAGATCGTGCTGGTGGTTTGCGCCTGCGTGACTGTGGTTCTGGAGATCGTGCAGATGGTTTGCGCCTGCATGGGTATGGTTCCCCATCGTATGGGTATGGACAAGAGAATGTGTGTGCGTGGAAAGACCGTGTGTGTGTGCACTCAACTCAGTAGACGATAATGCGTGGGTTTCTTCTCCTCCCGTACTGTTTAGAGCGTGCGCGGTGTTCCCCGGTGCGGTTGATTGTCCGGTGCCCAAGAGTACTCTTCCCCTTACATCCGGAGTGCGAAACATGGATGGATCGTCTCCAGCTTGGTTATAAGCTGTGCCAATGATGGCAAACAGTGCCGCGTAAGCAGTGCGGCTATAGAGACCGTTGTCACAAAGCAGGTACCCTCCTGGTGGGGTAACCGTTGGCCAAGCAAACATCGCTCCCGTTGGCGCGACACCAATTAAGCCTTGTGGACCCTGTGGTCCTTGAGGTCCAGGAACACCCTGTGGTCCTTGAGGACCGGTGCCTGAGACGGTATTGCCAATAGGAATTACAACCCCAGGCGCAGCTCCTCCTGGGTATCCCTGGTTGACGAGGGTAATCGAATTATTGGTTGTGTTAACTGAGGAGACACTGCAGTAATCTCCCGCTTGAATGTAAACTATCTGGCCGGCTGCAAATGGGGCTGCATTTTGGACAAATGCTATAGCTGAGCTACCGACTGCCGGGATAGTAAACGTCTGACTTAAAGTCGAGAATGCGCTTGAACCACTCACTCCTTGTGGCCCAGGTGGTCCTTGTGGGCCGGCAATCCCTTGAGCACCGGTTGGGCCTCGCTGGGAAGCTGGGCTTACTGTGGTTCCCGCAGCAATCGCAGTACCGGCAGGTTGATTGGTTGGGTCTCCGGAGTTAGCTATCTGAGCCGTGTACAAATCCGAAGGAGTTCCGACAATATTGAAGGTCCCAGCCCCAACAATGTAGATGAGCATCCCGGCAACCATCCACGAAGTATCGGTAACGTGGATGGTCAGAGGCTGAGCTGCGACTGCCGGAATATTTATTGCGCTTGAGAGTTGGCTGAAAGAATTCTTTCCAGCTGGGCCTTGTGGACCTCGCGCACCGGCTTGACCTGGAGGTCCAATATTACCCTGTGACCCTGGCAGACCTATTCCCGAATCTCCCTTCGGACCTGGAGATCCGCGTAATACGTCAACGAAACTCCAGACAGGCGTTGCACCGGGAGGGGCCGACGGCTGCGCAGCATCCCAAAAGCCACCGTCATCCAATGTGTAGCCGAGGTCGCCTACAGAGGCATTTATTCCGTCGATTGGCGGAAGTTGGGACTGCGATTGGACCTTATGAAGAGTTGACACCTTCGTCTAAAAGCGAGACAGGAAAAAGTCCAACTCAAAGCATTCTTCAAGTGTGTGTACTTTAGAACCAAAAAGGAGTAAAAGTCCAAGGTATTATGGGAACGCTCGACAATTTATTGGCTACAC
>Ga0318563_10000563_pt1 | contig 15315 bp, 14 predicted proteins | sample GRESIP066b5f19_FD_203689 | JGI IMG/M metagenome (GOLD analysis project Ga0318563, IMG submission 203689) | Tropical soil microbial communities from Luquillo Experimental Forest, Puerto Rico - GRE.SIPMG.066b5f19 | ecosystem: Environmental > Terrestrial > Soil > Tropical forest > Bulk soil... | reverse complement strand
GCTGCGCGGACGGCCCGCACGATCAGGCCGCCAGCCTGCGGGATCAGGCCGCCAGCCCGCGGGATCAGGCCGTCGGCCCGCGGGATCAGGCCGCCACGCCGCCCGCGCAGCGACGGGTCCCGGGCTGGCTGGAGAGCGCCGCCAGCTGGGCCTGGCGGCTGCTCGTCCTTGGCGCGCTGATCTACGTGGTGTTCCGCGTGGTCGGCATACTGCGCCTGGTGGTCCTGCCATGCGTGGTGGCGCTCCTGCTCACCGCCTTGCTGCAGCCGCTCACCCTGCGGCTGCGCCGGTCCGGCATGCCGGCCCTGGCCGCCACGTGGTGCACCATGCTCGCCGCCCTAGCGGTGCTGGGCGGCGTGGCCGCGCTGGCCGCCAGCCGGACCTCCGCCGACTACCAGCGCCTAGTCACCGACGTCGGCGACACCGCGAACAACCTGCAGCGCTGGCTGGCCGGGCCGCCGTTCCACCTGCACCGGGCCGGCCTGGAAGAGCTGTCCCACCACCTGCTCACGTTCCTCAAGGAGCACCAGTCGGCGGTGGCCGGCACGGTGCTGACCGGCGGCAGGCTCTTCCTGGAGCTGCTGGCCGGCGTGGTCCTGACCGCGTTTGTCACGTTCTTCCTGCTCAAGGACGGTGACCGGATCTGGGCTTGGCTGACCTCCTTCCTCGGTGCGCAGGCACGGTCGCGGGCCAGGGGCGCAGGCACGGCGGCCTGGCAAGCGCTGACCTACTACGTCCGGGGCACCGTCACGGTGGCGGCCATCCACGCCGTGGTGATCGGTACCACCCTGTGGATCATGGGCGTGCCGCTGCTGGTCCCGCTGGTGGCCCTGGTGTTCCTCGCGGCGTTCATCCCACTGGTGGGCATCCTGGTGGCGGGCGCCCTCGCGGTCGCGGTCACCCTGGCCACCCGCGGCTGGGCGGCGGCCCTGATCCTGGTGGCGGTCTTCATACTGGAAAACCAGCTGGAGAGCCATCTGCTGCAGCCGCTCGTGGTGGGCCGGATGGTCCGCTTCCATCCGCTGGCGATCATCCTGGTGCTGGCCGTCGGCGGGGTGGCGGGCGGCATCGCGGGCGCTGTGGTGGCCGTGCCCATAGCGGTGGCGCTCTTCCGGGCCATGCCCTACCTGCTGGGCCGGGTCCCCGCGGCAGACGGCGTGGATCGGCAGGGAGCAGTGCCCCGGGCGGGGTAGGGTCACCTGCGTGACCGTGCACCAGCCAGCGGCCGCCGGTCCGGCGGCCGGGACCGCCGCGGATGTCGTGCCCGTCCTCATCAGGCGCCTCGACCAGGGCCTGCCGCTGCCCGCCCGGGCGCATCCGGGCGACGCCGGGGTGGACCTGTGCACCGCGGTGGACGTGGTGCTGGGGCCCGGGGAACGGGCCCTGGTGCCTACCGGGGTGGCGATCGCCCTGCCCGAGGGTTACGCGGCCTTCGTGCATCCCCGCTCGGGCCTGGCTGCCCGGCACGGCGTGACGATCGTCAACGCGCCGGGCACCGTGGACGCCGGGTACCGTGGCGAGATCCAGGTGAGCCTGCTCAACACCGACCGCGCGCAGCCGGTCCGGTTCGAGCGCGGCGACCGGATCGCCCAATTGATTGTCCAGCGGGTAGCCTGCCCGGAGTTCCACGAGGTCCAGGCCTTGCCCGGCTCGGCCCGCGCGGCGGGCGGGTTCGGCTCCACCGGCGGCCATCGCGGGGACGGAATCAGCGCGAAGCAGTAGGGAGCTTGAGGTGTTGCGTCGGAGACGCGGCCGGAACGAGGACCAGCCCGACGAGGCCGGGCTGGAAGGCGCGGCCGCAGATGAAGCGGGCGGAGGCATGGAGATCGGCCCGTGGGACGTGAGCGACGACGTGCCGCGGGCCGAGCGGATTGACTTCGGCTGCCTGCAGGTGCCCGTCGCGGAGGGCTGCGAGGTCCAGGTCAGCATGGCCGACGACCAGCCCGCGTGGATCATCGTCGTGCGCGGTGACAGCGGGCTGCAGTTGCAGGCGTTCGCCGCGCCCAAGACCGGGGGCCTGTGGGCGGACGTCCGCCAGGAGATCGCCGCCGAGGTGGCGAAGGCCGGCGGGCGGAGTGAGGAGGCGGACGGGCCGTTCGGCGTGGAGGTGCACGCCCGGATCGCGCCGCCGGAACCGGTGCCCGGCGTCCCCGGCGGCCTGCACCCGGTCAGGTTCCTGGGCGTGGACGGCCCGCGCTGGTTCCTGCGCGGGGTGATCAGCGGGCCCGCGGCCCGCCAGCCCGAGATCGCCGCCCCGCTGGAGCGGGTGTTCGCCGACGTCGTGGTGTCCCGCGGCGACCACCCCGTGCCGCCCCGGGACATGCTGGAGATACAGCTCCCCGCCGAGGCCCTCCAGGCGCTCGCCGAGGAGGCCGAGGCGCAGGAGGGGAACAAGTGGGGCGGGCTGGACCCGTTCCAGCGCGGCCCCGAGATCACCGAGACCCGCTAGGCCCCGTCAGTGCCCGGCTAGCAGCCTGCCCAGCTCCGACTCGACATCCTCGCTGGTCACGAACAGCAGTTCGTCGCCGCCCGCCAGCGGGTCATCTGGCTGCGGCACGATGACCCGCCCGGCCCGCAGGATCGCCACCAGGGCCGTGTCGGCGGGCCAGGAGATATCGCCGATCCGCGACCCGGCCAGCGGGGCGTCGTCGGCCATGGTCAGCTCCACCAGGCTCGCCTCGCTCTGCCGGAACGTCATCAGCCGGACCAGGTCACCGACGCTGACTGCCTCCTCGACAAGGGCGGACAGCAGCCGCGGCGTGGACACCGCGACGTCCACCCCCCACGACTCGTTGAACAGCCACTCGTTGTTGGGATGGTTGATGCGGGCGACCACCCTGGGCACCCCGTACTCGGTCTTGGCCAGCAGCGAGACGACCAGGTTCACCTTGTCGTCCCCGGTCGCGCAGATGACCACGTTGCACCGCTCCAGGCCGGCCTCATCCAGTGAGGTGATCTCGCAGGCGTCGGCGAGCAGCCATTCGGCCTGGGGCACGCTGTCCACCTTGATGGACCGCGGGTTCTTGTCGATGAGCAGCACCTCGTGCCCGTTGTCGAGCAGTTCACGTGCGATGGAGCGGCCAACCGCGCCAGCGCCGGCGATGGCGACCCGCATCACTGGCCACCTTTCTGCTGCGCCTTCTTGTCGTGGGATCTTTTCTCCGGCACGCGCCGGCCGGGGCCGTCACGCGTGCCGAGCACCGCCTGGAGTTCGTCCAGGTCATCGTGTGTCGCGATGACGTGCAGGACATCCCCCTCCTGCAGCACCATCCCCGGCCCGGGCAGCAATGCCTCGCCCAGCCGGGTGATGAACGCCACCCGGGCGCTGACCGACTCCTCCAGCGCGTGCACCTTCTCGCCCACCCAGGAGGGGTCGTAGTCCACCTCGGCGAGGACCACCGCCCCGGTGGGATCACGCCACAGTTCCTCGGCTCCCTCGGGGAGCAGCCTGCGCAGCATCTGGTCCGCCGTCCAGCGAACGGTGGCCACCGTCGGGATGCCCAGCCGCTGGTAGACCTCGGCCCGGCGGGGGTCGTAAATGCGGGCCGCGACCCGTTCCACGCCGAACGACTCCCGCACCACCCGGGCGGAGATCACGTTGGAGTTGTCGCCGCTGCTCACCGCGGCGAATGCGGCGGCCTCCCGGATCCCCGCCTGTTCCAGGACGGTCTGGTCGAAGCCGATGCCGGTGACCTTTTTGCCCTTGAACGAGGAGCCAAGCCGCCGGAACGCCTCGGGGTCCTGGTCGATCACCGCGACCGAGTGGCCACGGTCTTCGAGGATGTGGGCGAGCGTGGAACCGACTCGCCCGCACCCCATGATCACGATGTGCACGGCCGCCTCCAGTGAATCTGCTGCCCGTCACGGTAATCCCCCCGATGGGCGCACATCACGCCAGGCCGGCATACTGGCTTGCAAGGGCCCGTGACGGAGAACGGGGCCGCGGGCCATCGGGGGGTTCCGGGGGTCGTCCCCCGGGCCAGCAGGGCTAGCAGGGCTAGCAGGGCCAGCAGGGAGGGTAATGGACGCGGACACCGCGGTCGAAGTGCTGGACCTGGAGGTCTCCGGCGTGGCCCATGGCGGCTGGTGCGTGGCAAGGGACGGCGGTGGCCGGGTGGTGTTCGTCCGGCACGCGCTGCCGGGGGAGCGGGTCCGTGCCCGGGTCACCGGCGCGACGGCCTCGTTCGCCAGGGCGGACGCGGTGGAGGTGCTCCGTGCCTCGCCGGACCGGGTGGAGCCGCGCTGCCCGCACGCCCGCCCGGGCGGCTGCGGTGGTTGCGACTGGCAGCACGCCGACCTCGCCGCGCAGCGCCGGCTGAAGGCCGAGGTGGTCCGCGAGCAGCTCCGGCGGATCGCCGGGCTGGACCGCGAGGTGACGGTCGAGCCGGTGGCCGGCGACGACGGCGGGCTCGGCTGGCGGACCAGGGTCCGGTTCTCCGTCCGCCCGGACGGCACCGCCGGGCTGCTGGCGCACCGCTCCCACGACGTGGTCGAGGTGGGTGACTGCCCGATCGCCCACCCGCTGGTGCAGGCGGGGGCCGTGGCCGGGCGGGACTGGGCGCCGGCCCGGTCGGTGGAGGTCGTGGTGTCCCCGGCCGCGGGGGAGCGGGCGGTGATCGTCGCTCCCGGTGCCGGGCCGGGCGCGGGTGCCGGTCTGGCCGGTGCGGCGGACACGGTGCTGGCGGCCGGGCGCGGCGGCAGGCTCGCCACGCTTAGCGGCCGCGGATCGCTGCGCCAGCACGCGGCTGGCCGCTGGTGGCGGGTCAGCGCGGGCGCGTTCTGGCAGGTTCACCCCGGGGCGGCGGACGCGCTCACTGCGGCGGTGCTCGACGTGCTCCGGCCGCGGCCGGGAGAGGTGGCGCTCGACCTGTTCTGCGGCGCCGGGCTGTTCGCCGGGGCGCTCGCGGCCGCGGTCGGGCCGGACGGCGTGGTGGTGGCGGTGGACGCCGACCGGGCGGCGGTCCGGGACGCGCGGCACAACCTGCGCGGCACGCCCTGGGCCCGGGTGCACGCGGCGGACGCGGCCGCGGCGCTGGCCCGGGGCGGCTGGCCGCCGGCGGCCCTGGCCGTCCTCGACCCGCCCCGGACCGGGGTGCCCCGCCGGGTCATCGAGCAGCTGCTGGCACCCGGCGACGGGCCGGGCCCGCTGCGCCGGGTGGCCTACGTATCCTGCGACCCGGCCACCCTGGCCCGTGACATCGCCGTGTGCGCCGGGCTCGGCTGGCGGCTGGACGGGCTCCGGGCGTTCGACGCGTTCCCGATGACGCACCACGTGGAATGCGTCGCGGCGCTCGCCCCGCAGTGACCACCGGGCGTTGCGACGCGCGGCCCGCCCTCAGGCCAGCGGCGCGAGGGCCTCGGCCAGCGGTGTGACCATGGCGGGATCGGCGGCCAGCGGCAGGTTCATGATGACCAGGTCGGCGCCCGCGTCACGGTAGGCCGCGGCCTGCTCGGCGGCCTGCTTGATGGCGTCTGGGCCCTCCACCCGGACGTTGACCGAGCAGGTGATCTCGCGCGGATCCCGGCCGATGGCGGCGCAGTGCTCGATCAGCGTCTGTTTGAGGCTGAGCCAGTCCTCGGTGCTGGGGGTGATCGCGTTCCACTGCTGGGCCCGGCGCGCGGCGGTGCGCAGGGTCCTGGTCCGGCCGCGCCCGCCGATGGTGACGGGCGGGTGCGGGCGCTGCACCGGCTTGGGCTCGCACCGCGCGTCGGCCAGCTTGACGTAGCGGCCGTCGAATGTCGTGGTCTCCTGGCTGAGCAGCCAGACGATGGCATCGACGCCCTCGTCGAACCGGTCGAACCGTTCCCGCAGCGGCGGCAGCTCGATGCCGTAGGCGTCGCACTCCATCTGGTTCCAGCCCGCGCCGACCCCCAGTTCCAGCCGGCCGCCGGAGATGATGTCCACGGTCGCCGCCATGTTGGCAAGCACCGCCGGGTGCCGGTAGACCATGCCGGTGACCTGGCAGCCGAGCCGGATCCGGTGGGTCGCCTGGGCGAGCGCGGCGATCATTGTCCAGGCCTCGAAGTTGGGCCCGTCATGGGGCTCGGTCAGCGGGTAGAAGTGATCCCAGTTCCAGGCCGACTCGAACAGCTCGGCCTCGTCGGCCGCCACCCACACGTCACGGAGCTGCGCCCACGTCTGGTGCTCGGGCCTGGTCTTAATCGCGAAGCGCACCGGCATCTCCTCAGATTTCGCGAACGATTGCCGTGAGCGAGGCTATCGCGCTGGGTCACCAGCGGCGGGCGCCGCTTCCGGGCCGGGCGCGGTCAGCCCCGGCGGCGCGGTCCCTCGCCCTGCGTCCACGGGTCGTAGTCGACCTCCAGCGCCTCCTGCGGCGGGCGCTCCGCCTCGGGGACGTGCCGCAGGTTCAGCCGGATCCGGGTCCAGCTGTAGCTGCGCCCGCGCATCGAGTCCACCAGCACGTCCGCGGGCTCCAGGTGCGGCCACACCTCCGGATGCCGCTGCTTCCATAGCTCGAGCCCGGCCATGGCCTCGTCCTTGGTCGCTGCGCGGGCCACCTCGATCAGCGGCATCGTGGACCGGCGCCGGCCGGTGGGGCCGCTTTGCTTGCCCGGCGCGGCCGGGGCCACCGTCCCGGACGGCCCGGCGTCCCCGGCCATCCGGCGCTTGGACGGCTGCACCCGCGGCGGCTCACCGGCCTGCTTGTCGTAGTGCGGCGGCCAGGGGGCATCGGCCAGCCCGGCCGCCTCGTGCTCGGCCGCGAGAGCGAGCAGCGGCTCCAGCGAGCCGGCCGTCTCGTCCATGCCCGCCCAGGGGTCGCCGAGCCGCGCGAACCGGCCGGGAACGGTGTCCACCGTGAACGCGGCAGGGTCGCAGTCGGCCACCTCCGCCCAGGTCAGCGGGGTGGACACCCGGGCATCGCGGGTCGGCCGGACCGAGTAGGCGGAGGCCACCGTGCGGTCCTTGGCGTTCTGGTTGTAGTCCACGAACACGCCGTGCCGCTCCTCCTTCCACCACTGCGCGGTGGCCAGGTCGGGGGCCCGCCGCTCGATCTCCCGGGCCAGCGCCACGGCGGCGCGGCGCACGTCGGTGAAGCCCCAGCGCGGCTCGATGCGCGCGTAGATGTGGAAGCCGCGCGAGCCGGACGTCTTCGGCCACCCGGTGAGCCCGAAATCCGCAAGCACATCCCGGGCGACCAGGGCCACCTGGAGGATCTGCGGCCAGTCCACGCCGGGCACCGGGTCCAGGTCGACCCGCAGCTCGTCGGGATGGTCCAGGTCCTCGGCCCGGACCGGGTGCGGGTTCAGGTCGATGCAGCCCAGGTTCACCATCCAGGCCAGCGCCGCCGCATCGCGGGGGACGACCTCCTCGGCGGTGCGCCCGGACGGGAAGCTGAGCAGCACCGTCTCGATCCAGTCCGGGCGCTTGTCCGGGGCGCGCTTTTGGAAGAACGGCTCACCCTCGGCGCCGTTCACGAACCGCTTGAGCACGTTCGGCCGCCCGCCGGCGCCGCGCAGCGCGCCGTCGGCCACCGCCAGGTAGTACCGGACCAGGTCGAGCTTGATATGCCCGGCATGCGGGAAGTAGACCTTGCCCGGGTTCGAGACCAGCACCGTCGTCCCGCCGACGTCCAGGCTCTGCTTCCGATCCGGCATGCCGCCACAGTAACCGGGCGGCTTCCGGCCGGGCACCCCGGGACGCGCGGGAGGCCCGGGGGCTGCGTGCGCCCGCGACAGGGCGCGCGGCTCCCGCGCCGCCCGGACGGGCCGGAACCCGGTCGCACCGGGCGGATCCGCCAGGTTGGTCAAGGCGTGGCGGCGGCATCGGCGTGCGGGTCGCCGGACCAGTCGTTGTAGTAGCCGACCGCGTTGCAGCGCGCCCGGCCGGTGCACGACACCGAATACAGCGCGGACAGTTGCCCCTTGCCGGTCGTGGCCCCAGCCGGCGCGGGGAGGAACCCGGCCCGCCAGCGGCCGCCGGACCGCACCAGGTACATGGCCACCGAATGGCCCGCCGCGTTTCTCCCGCCGCCGACGGCGAAGCAGACGCCCGACGGCCGGCAGGAGACGCCGAGCAGATAGGTGCTCGCCCGCGGACCGGCGCCGCGCGGCACCGCGGTGATCGGCCACGCCCGGCCGAATCGGCCCCCCGACTCGATCACTGCCATCGCGCGGCTCTGCGTGGCCGAGACGGCGTACTGGCCGGCGCCCAGGCACGGGCCCGCCGACAGGCAGGAGATCGAGGTGATCGCGGTGAACGTGCTCGCGATGGCCCCGCGCGGCGCAGCGATCTCGGTGGCCTGGTGCCAGGTGCCCCGCGACTCGATGGCGCCCATCGCCTCGAACTGGGCCGGGGAAACGCTGTAGTTCCCCACCGCCGTGCAGGTGCCGGGGCCGGAACAGGCGACCCCGGTCATGAACGCATCCGGGTTGGCGGCCGCGTTCGGCGGCGAGGAGATCTCGGTGGCCTGGCGCCACGGCCCGGACGGCGGCTTGGCCAGTGTCATCGTCTGCGCGTTGCCGGAGGAATCCTGATAGCTGCCAACCGCGGTACAGGACCCGTCGCGGGCACAGGAGACCGCCTCGAGCTGCGCCGACACGGGTGAGGCGGCGCCCGGCGGCAGGCGGGGCGTGAACGCCCGGGCCCAGACCCCACGGGACTCGGTGGCGATGAACGCCTGCAGGTTGCGGGACCCGCCGTACTCGTAGTCGCCGACCGCCACGCAGTTCCCGGCACTGCGGCAAGCAACGCCGTTGACCCGGGCATATGGCTGCGCGGCGGCGCCCGCCGGCAACCGCAACGCGATGCCGCGGGACCACCGGTCATGGGACTGGGTGGCGACCATCGGCTCGATCGGCCCTCCGGCCGCCGCGTAGTCGCCGCCCGCGGTACATGATCCGGCGGCCGCGCAGGCGATCGCGAACAGCCCGGCGCTCTGGACCACCCGGGAGCTGGCAGGAGGCCGGATCGCCGTCGCATGACCGTGATCGTGCCCGGCGCCGCCCAGCACCCCCACCGGGCCGGCCGTTACCGGGAAGATGAACAGGAGCGCGCCAACGGCGCCGCTCACCGCGGCATGGACCTTAGGCGCAAGCACGGACAGAACAGGCATCGCTTTCCGGCCGATGCTGGGAGGACCGTCAAGGTAAGACTAACCCCCGCCCATGAGTGGTTCTACGACTCTCCAAAGGCGCAGGTGTCACACGAGTCACGGCTAGGAGGCCAGGGAGCTGAATCTCACCGCAGACAAGGCCCGGCAGCGGTTCGGGACGGCCGCCGTGGCGCGGCTGGCCACCATCGGGCCGGCCGGCCGGCCCCACCTGGTGCCGGTCACGTTCGCGCTGGACGGCGACCGCATCTACACGGTCGTGGATGCCAAGCCAAAGACGACCGCGAACCTGCGCCGCCTGCGCAACATCGCCGCCGACCCGAGGGTCACCGTGCTCGCCGACCACTACGAGGACGACTGGGACCGGCTGTGGTGGGTCCGGGCCGACGGGGTCGCGGCGATCCTCGGCGGGCCTGCGCAGCCGCCCGGCCAGCCCGCGGGCGCGGCCGGCCCCGCGGCGGGCACCGCCGGGCCGCTGGCGCTGCTGGCGGCGCGCTACCCCCGATACCGGGCGGCCCCGCCGGCGGGCCCGCTGATCCGGATCCAGGTCGAGCACTGGACCGGTTGGGCGGCGAGCTAGTGCCGCGACCGGCAATCGGGAACCCCGCCGCCCGTTCGGCAGGCACGCAGCAAGGTCGCGCGCCCGCGCTGCTACATCGCCTCGCCCAGGGCCAGCACCGCGGTCACCAGGTCCAGCAGCGGCCCGCAGAGGTCATGGTCAGCGATAAGAAAATTCCGGTCATCCAGCCGGAGATGGTAGATCGGGGTGCCGGGAACCGGCCGGTACGGCACCGGGGAAGCCAGAGCGCGCGTCATGAGCTGCTGCCAGCATCCGGCGTCGCTACGATCAGCGGTGTTAATACTGCGGCGCCACATCGCGCCGTCCCACTCGACCTGGGTCACTTCGGCCCTCATGAACGCTACGCCCCCTCATGTCCCCGGTGTCGCGCAGTTGCCAGCCGACGGGGGTGCCAGGGCCAGCCCAGCGTGCCCGGTGCCAGCCCGGGGCTGCGACGGCCCGATGGAAGGCCCTCCCTCGTGCCCTGGCCCGAGGTCTCCTCCGTTGGGTGGCCGGTCCGTCCCGGCGCGGGCCCGACGCTGTCGGCGGCGATGTCGTCGCCGGCCTCGTCGCGGGCCTGGGTAAGACTGCCCCTGATGGAGGGGATCTTGCCGAGCCCTCTGGTCATAAGCCCCTCGCTCGCAGCGGTCCCGGGGCATGCGTGTGAGGTTGCGGCTATCACACCAGCCCGGAGGTCGGCCAGGGTAACACCTGTGTGGAGATCTGTGGACGCATCGGATGAATGCCCAGGCCAACCACTTTATAGCTGTGGACGCGCGTGGGTGTGGAAAAGTGGATAACCGGTCCGCGCAATTACGCCAGGCTCCCCCACGCATGGGTCAGCCACCCGCTGACCGCGCATCGGATGACACGCCGGGCCACCGGATGAGCTGCCTTAATGCCGGTTCCGGTCCGGGGAGCGACCCGGGATGGGCTAGCTCACGCCTGCGGGCAGCCGGCTCAGGGCGTCCTGCACGGCCTGGTCGGGCAGGTCAAAGTCGGTCATCTCGCCCGACTGGAAGTTCGCGTAGGCGGACAGGTCCAACAGGCCGTGGCCGCACAGGGCGGTCAGGATGACCTTCTCCTCACCCGTCTCCTTGCACCGCAGTGCCTCCTCGATGCAGGCGGCGATCGCGTGCGTGGGCTCGGGCGCGGGCAGGATGCCCTCCGCCCGGGCGAATCGCAGCCCGGCCTCGAAGCACTCCGACTGCGGCTTGGCGACCGCCTCGATCAGGCCCAGCTCGTAGATGTGCGACAGCAGCGGCGACATCCCGTGGTAGCGCAGCCCGCCCGCGTGGATCGGGTCCGGCACGAACTCGTGCCCGAGCGTATGCATCTTGAGCAGCGGGGTGAACCCGGCCGTGTCACCGAAGTCGTAGGCGTACACGCCCCGGGTGAACGACGGGCACGCGGCCGGCTCGACGGCCCGCAGCACCGGGTTGATCCGGCCCGCGAGCTTCTCCCGCAGGAACGGGAACACCAGGCCGGAGAAGTTAGACCCGCCGCCGGTGCAGCCGACGATCAGGTCCGGGGTGTCTCCGGCCATGGCGAGCTGCTTGATGGCCTCCTCGCCGATGACCGTCTGGTGCAGCAGCACGTGGTTGAGCACGCTGCCGAGCGAGTACCTGGTGGCCGGGTCGCCGCCCGCCACCTCGACCGCCTCGCTGATCGCAATGCCGAGGCTGCCGGGGGAGTCCGGGTGCTGCTCGAGCACGGCGCGCCCGGCCGAGGTGACGTCGGACGGGCTGGGGTGCACCGTCGCCCCGTACGCCTCCATCAGCAGCCGGCGGTACGGCTTCTGGTCGTAGGACGCCCGGACCATCCACACCTCGAGGGCGATCCCGTACAGGGCCGAGGCGAACGCCAGCGCGCTGCCCCACTGGCCAGCGCCGGTCTCGGTGGTCAGCTTGGTCACGCCCTCGGCGGCGTTGTAGTACGCCTGCGGGACGGCGGTGTTCGGCTTGTGCGAGCCCGCCGGGCTGACTCCCTCGTACTTGTAGTAGATCCGGGCGGGGGTGCCGAGCTCCTTCTCCAGCCGCCGGGCGCGGAACAGGGGAGTGGGCCGCCACAGCCGGTACACGTCGGTGACCGGCTCCGGAATGTCGATAAATCGATCCGGCGACACTTCCTGGGCGATCAGCGCCATCGGAAACAGCGGGGCCAGGTCGTCGGGGCCTACCGGCTGGCCGGTGCCCGGGTGCAGCGGCGGCGGCGGGGGCGCGGGCAGGTCCGGGATCACGTTGTACCACTGGCGCGGCATCTCGGACTCGTCGAGCAGGTATTTGACCTGGTGATCCATGGCAAGCCTTCCGCTAGAGCCAGGGCAGAGGTGATCACTGCGACATTAGCGGCTCCGTGCGGGCAGCGGGAGATGCGGGCCGGCGATCACCCGGCACGGGCTCTTGACAACCGGTCATAATCACAACAAGATCGGGCAATAGCGGGCATGAACGTGGGTTGCCTCCCGGCCAGCGCGGCCAAGGCCCCGGGACAAGGGAACGGGGCCATCGGGGGGCGCCCCGGCTCACCCGGGAGGGAGCCAGCACGCCGATGCTGCCGACCCAGCGGCGCCAGGCGATCCTGACGCAGGTGCGCCAGCGCAGCGCCGTGTCCGCCGACGACCTGGCCCGCGAGTTCGGCGTATCGGTCGAGACGATCCGCCGCGACCTGCGCAGGCTGGGCGACAAGGGCCTGCTCGACCGGGTGTACGGCGGGGCCACCCGCCCGGCGGGCCGGTCCAGCGAGGGCAGCTTCGCCGCGCGCAGCGTCCGCCGGGTGGCCGCCAAGCGCGCCATCGCGCGGCTGGCCGCCACGTTCGTCGAGCCCGGCGACACGGTGATCATCGATGTCGGCACCACCGCGCTTGAGGTGGCGCGGGCGCTGCCCGCCGCGTTCGAGGGCCGGGTGCTGACCAACTCGGTACCGGTGGCGATGGAGCTGTCCGCCCGCGGGGAGATCGAGCTGCTGTCGTGCGGCGGGCAGGTGCGGCCCGGCGACGGCGCCTGCTCCGGCGCCCACGCGGAGGCGTTCTTCGCCGAGTTCTACGCCGACCGCGCGTTCCTCGGCTCCGGCGGGGTGCACCCCGAGGCCGGGCTCACCGACTACTACCCGGCCGAGGTGGTGGTCCGCCGCACCATCATCGAGCACACCGCCGCCTCCTACGTGCTGGCCGACTCCAGCAAGCTCGGCGTCATCGCCGTGCACCGGGTCTGCCCGCTTGACCGCGTCACCGCGGTCCTCACCGACGACGAGGGGGAGCCCGGCGCCCACGAGGCGCTCACCTCCGCGGGCGTCACGGTCCTGCGAGCCACCGGCACGCAGCGCCGACCCCTGACCGAGGCCGGCTGACGCCCGTCAGCCCGGCGCGCACGACCGCCTCCCCGGCGAGGCACCGAGGATGTGATGACAGTGGCCACCCTCACCCACCCAGACGACGACGCCCAGCTCGACAGGTACGGGTACCGGCAGCAGTTCGTCCGCTCCCTGCGGAACTTCGAGTCGTTCGCGGTGGCGTTCTCGTTCATCTCGATCACCACCGGAATCTTCACCACGTTCGCGTTCGTCCTGGTCACCGGCGGCCCGCGGGGCATCTGGACCTGGCCCATCGTCATCGTCGGCCAGACGCTGGTGGCCCTGGTCTACGGCGCCCTCGCGGCCCGCGTGCCGCTGGCCGGCTACTCCTACCAATGGGCCTCACGGCTGTCGAACGTGCACGTGGGCTGGTGGCTGGGGTGGATGTCGTTCGCGTTCCTGACAATCGTCGCCGTGTCCGTCGACTACGGCCTGGTGCAGGTGGCGTTCCAGCCGCTGATCGGCGAGGCCTACACCCCGACCAGCGCGGCCCTGGAGACGCTCGTGGTCCTCGCGCTCCAGGCCGTACTGATCATCGTCTCGACCCGCGCCACCACCCGGGTCAACAACACCGCCGTGGCCACCGAGGTGATCGGCATCGTCGGGCTCACCGTGCTGCTGATCATCGTCGCGGCCATCCGCGGCCTCGGGCACTGGTCCAACCTGGGCTCCACGGGGATCGTCTCGCCCGCCGGGTATTACAACTGGCTGGGCCCGTTCATGCTGTCCACCCTGCTCGGCGCCTACACGATCGTCGGGTTCGAGTCCGCGAGCAACCTTGCCGAGGAGACCTTCGAACCGCACAAGACGGTCCCGCGGGCGATGGTCCGGGCCGTGGTGCTGTCCGGCGTGGTCGGGATGGCCTTCCTCATCGCCCTCGTCTACTCGATCAATTCGATCCCGGCCGTGTCGCACAGCGCCGCGCCCGTGGCGCTCATCGTGCAGGACGTCCTCGGCGGCTTCATCCAGAAGATCTTCCTGATCTTCGTCTGCGTGTCGATCTTCGCCTGCGGGATGGTGATCATGGTGACCAACGGGCGCTTGATCTGGTCGATGGCCCGGGACCGGCGGCTGCCCGGCTACCAGCTCTGGCGCCAGGTGCCCCGGGCCACCGGCGGCCCGACCTGGGCCACCGTCCTCGCCGCGGTGCTCGGCGGGCTGATCACCCTGGTGCTGCGCACCCACACGTCGGCGCTGGTCACCCTGTTCACCGCATCGACCATCATGCCGGCCCTGCTGTACGCGTCCACGGTGCTGCTGTACATCTTCACCGCGCGGCGGCACCGGGCCCGGGCCGGGCATTTCTCGCTGGGCCGGTGGGAGATCCCCGTGATCGCGGGGGCGCTGATCTGGCTCGCCTACGAGCTGATCGTCCTGATCGGCCCCAGCCAGTTCCGCGACGCCCAGTACTACGTGCTCGGCGCGCTCGGCGTGGGCCTGGTGTTCTACATCGGGCAGTGGCTCCTCGAGCCGGGCGCGATGCGCGTCGAGGAAGGCGCCCACGGCGCCGAGGCGCTCACCGACACGGCGGCCCCGGCCGCGGACGGGACCCCGCCGGGGCCGTGAACGTCCTCGCGATCGACCAGGGCACCTCGGCCACCAAGGCACTCGTGCTGGGCCCGGGCAACGAGGTGCTCGGGTCGGCCGAGGAGCCGGTCCAGCCCCGCAGCACCGCCGACGGCGGCGTCGAGCAGGACCCCGAGGAGCTGTACCGGTCGGTCGTTGGCGCCGGGACCACCGCGCTGGCGGGCGCCCGCGCCCCGGTCCACGCGATGGCGCTGGCCAACCAGGGCGAGACCGTGCTCGCCTGGGACCGGGCGTCCGGGCGGCCGCTAACCCCGGCCATCGTCTGGCAGGACCGCCGGTCCGCCGGGATCTGCCAGCGCCTGTCCGGCTCGGCGGGCCGCCTCGCCGCGATCACCGGGCTGCCGCTCGACCCGTACTTCGCCGCCCCGAAGATGACCTGGCTGCGCGAAAACCTGACCGCCGAGGGCGTGGTCACCACCACCGACGCCTGGCTGCTGGCCCGGCTCGGCACGGGGTTCGTGACCGACGCGGCGACCGCGTCCCGCACCCTGCTGCTCGACCTGGAGGCCGGCGACTGGTCGGCGGAGGCCTGCGATGCCTTCGGGATCGACCCGGCGGGCCTGCCCACTGTCCGGGACTGCGCGGGCGTCATCGGGGAGACCACCGCGTTCGGCCCGCCGCTGCCGGTCGCCGGGCTGGCCGTGGACCAGCAGGCCGCGCTGCTTGCCGAGCACTGTTTCTCCGCCGGCGAGGCCAAGTGCACCTATGGCACGGGGGCGTTCCTGCTGGCCACCACCGGGGCGCGGC
>Ga0318563_10000560_pt1 | contig 15345 bp, 7 predicted proteins | sample GRESIP066b5f19_FD_203689 | JGI IMG/M metagenome (GOLD analysis project Ga0318563, IMG submission 203689) | Tropical soil microbial communities from Luquillo Experimental Forest, Puerto Rico - GRE.SIPMG.066b5f19 | ecosystem: Environmental > Terrestrial > Soil > Tropical forest > Bulk soil... | reverse complement strand
TTCGACGCGGCGTCGCGACGGCCCGCGCGGAACTCCTCCTGCGCGCGCGCGAGCAGGCTCTCGACCTGCGCCACGCCGGCCCCGGGCAGCACGGGCCGCCGCGCGACGACCGAAGGCGTCGGCGTGATCGGGGACGCGCGGTGCGTGTAGGGGTCGGGCGCGGGCGCTGTCTCCTCCGCCTGGTCGAGCGCCTGCTCGTAGCTCTCGTCCGGGCCGGCGCCGATGTCGTAGACGCCCTCGGCGTGCGCCGCGGGCTCGACGTCGTCGTGCCCGAGCGCCGGCGGGGCCGCAGCGGCGCCGAACGCCGACCCCGGGAACTCGAAGTCCGGCGACAGCCCGACGCGCGAGCCTGTGATCACGCCCGGCGGCGGGTCGGCGGCCGCGAACGGGGATACGGTCCGCTCGGGCTCGAAGCCGGCGACTGCGGACGGCGGTGCGGGCGGGCCCGGTAGCTTCGCCGAGGACGGGCGCGCGGCCGCTGCGGACGGCGCCGCCTGCGGCTTCGCGGTCGCCGGATCGGCGAGGTTCGCGCGGTCGAGGCAGCGGCGCGCCTCGTTCGACTGGCCGCGCGTCTGCCAGTGCTGCGCCGCCTCGCGCAGCGTCTCCGCCGCGCGCGCGCTCTGGCCCTCGATCAGCAGCGCGTCCGCCAGCTGCTCGAGGATCTTCACGTTCTCCTGCCCGCAGTCGAACGCCTGTCGGAACGCGCTCACGGCCTCGTTCAGGTTGTTCGAGCGCAGCATCTGCTCCGCGTACTGCGTGTAGTAGACCGAGGCTTCGCTCGCGAGCCCGTCGAGCATGTGCAGGTTCGCGAGGTGCTTGAGCACCTGCGTCTGCGCCAGCGACAGGCGCGACATCTTCTTGCACACCGCGATCGCGTTCTTATAGAGCCCGGCCCTCTCGTACGCGGTGATGCCGCTCAGATAGCGCTCGGCCGCACGCGCCTGGTCGCCCTTCTTGAACAGCAGGTCGGCGAGCAGCACGAAGTTGTAGGGGTCGTTCTCCGGGGTCTCAACCAGCTTCTCGTACTCCCGGAGTGCCCCGTCCAAGTCACCATTCTGGACGCAGCGCTGGGCCCGTCGCTTGATCTCGATCGCCTTTTCCAAGTTGGCTGGATCCCCCGGCCTGCCCTGGGCCTTCGGGCAGCGTATCCCTGGCCTCAAGCGCTCATGGCGGACGCGACGGCAGCGGCACACCGGTCCGTGGCAGCATGGAGCTCCGCCCGGACCGTTGACGCCTGTAACGACACGGACTCCTTATCGGCGCTCTGCGGCAACGACTTCAGGTTGATGTCGACGTTGAGTAAAGCGCCCTCGCCGGCCGCGCGGGCGAGCAGCGCGGCGACGCCCGCGTCGGACACGGCATTGACATTTCCTTGACTTGCAGCTTCGGCCTCGAGGTCGGCTGCCGCCATGGCCGTCGCCCGCGTCTCACGCTCATCGGCGGTCGATTCCGGAAGCCGGCGGGCGCGCAGCACCGCGTCAAAGGCCTCGCTGTCGCGACGCCCCAGCGCGAGCAGCTCGCGGCGAAGCGATTCCGCGGCACGCTTGACCTCGAGCATCCCGGATTCGGCGGCCGCGTACTTCTTCCGCCCGATCGTGAGGTTCGCCACCATCGTCGGCAGGCAGGAGGCGAGCGCGCCCACGAACGCGGCCACGGTCCCGCCGCCGGGCGTGGGCGTCGCGCCCGCGACCTGGTCGAAGAACGTGGCGATCGGCACCGCTTCGGTGAGCGGCGGCGTGCGCAGGCGCAGCTCCAGCACCTGGTCGCGGCGGAACCCCTCGAGCTGGAGCGTGTGCTCGCCCGCGGCCAGGAGCGCGGCCTCGGGTACGAGGCCGACGACCTCGCAGCCGCTCACCTGGACGCCGTGACGCGCGGCTTCATCCCGCACCAGCGCCAGGACACGGTGGATCGGCGTCGCCTCCACATTCACGAGGTTCATGCTCACCTGCGCGCGGCGCCCGTTCTCGATGCTGAAACCGAGCGCGCGCACGTTCTTCAAGCCGCCGCTCTGCTCGCGGATCGCGGCCGCGATGGCCTTCGCCACCCGTACATCGGCCGTGTTCAGGTTGGCGTTGAACGCCACCAGGAACCGCCTCGCGCCGATCGCGGTGGCGCCGGCGGTGGCGTGGATGCGCTCCGGTCCGAAGTCCGGCCGGCGTGCGGGATCGCGGCCGATCGCGTCGCGCAACCCCTCGAACTCTCCGCGTCGCACGTCCGCGAGACTCGTCCGCGCGGGACTCGAGGCGGCCGCCTCGTAGAGAAACACCGGGATCGAAAGCTCCTCGCCGACGCGGCGGCCGAGCGATCGCGCCAGCTCGGCGCAGTCGTCGAGCGTCACGCCCTCGACGGGGACGAACGGCACCACGTCCGTGGCCCCCATGCGTGGATGCTGGCCCGTGTGGTGGTTCAGGTCGATGAGCGCGGCGGCCCTGGCCATGGCCCGGAACGCGGCCTCGGCGACCGGCTCTGGCTCGCCCGCGAATGTGAGCACCGAGCGATTGTGGTCGGGGTCCATCTCGCGATCGAGCAGCGTCACGCCGGTCACGGCGGCGATGCTGTCCAGGATCTGGTCCACCACCTCACGGCGGCGGCCCTCGGAGAAGTTCGGCACGCATTCGACGAGTCGCGGCATTCGATTCCGGCTCCAGGTGGCAGGTCAGGGAAACCGCGAGCCTAGCCCGTACCGTTCAAAGACCGCCAGCCGTGCCCCGGATTTCCGCCAGCCGGCTGCCCGGCGCGCCGAAAACCACGGGCATGTCGGCTCTCGGCGTTTGCTCTCGCGGACGGCTCGGCGGACGTGGCCTCTCGCGCCCGCCCGCCGTGGCGTGCGTCGCGGCATTGCTCGCCGCGGCGGCCCCCGCGCTCGCCGCGCCACCGCTGATCCCGACACCGCGTTCGATCGCGCTCGCGCTCGCATCCAGGCCGTTCGCGCACGACTGCGCGGTGTCGAGCGACGCGCCACGTGCGGACGCGTATGCCTGCGGTCTCCTGCGCGACCTGGCGGCGCGCGGGCCGGAAGGCGCCGGCCGGCCGGCGATCACACGCATCGAGCTCCGCACGGGGCGCTCCGCCGCGCTCCCCGCGGGCGCCGTGGCGGCGCAGAGCTACGAGCTCGCGTGCGCGGGCGATCGCATCGTGATCCGCGGGGAGACCGCGGCGGCGCGGCTCCACGGCGCGGAGACCCTCCGCCAGCTGTGGCTCACGGGCGGCGGCCGCGTGCCTGCGGGCCGCATCGTGGACGGGCCGGCGCTCGCGCTGCGTGGCCTGTCGCTCGACCTGAGCCGCGGGCGCATGCCGAGCTATGCCGACCTCCTGGCAACGCTCGACCTGTGCGCTGCATTCAAGCTCAACACGCTGCAGCTCTACTTCGAGGACACGTTCGCCTGGTCGCGCGTGCCGGCCGACGCGCAGAGCCCGTGGGCGCTCGACGCGGTGGCGCTCCGCCGGCTCACGGCCGAGGCGAGGCGGCGCTCGATCGAGCTCATCCCCATCGTCGAGACGCTCGCCCACCAGGAGCAGCTGCTGGCGCACCCGTCGATGCAGGCGTTCGCGGAGCACGGCGCGCCCGACGGCCGCTCGGCGATGTTCGCGGTGACCGAGCGCCCGGCGCGGGCGCTCGTGGCGTCGATGGTCGACGACGTGCTTGCCGCTTCGGGAGCCACGGCCGTCCACCTGGGCTGCGACGAGCCCGCCGAGCTGGGCCACGGCGCGAGCGCCCGGGCCGTGCGCCGGCTGGGCGTGGAGCGCGTGTTCGCCGCGCACGTGTGCGGGCTCGCCGCTCGGGTGCGCGCGCGCTTCGGGGCGCGCGCGTGGATTTACGCCGACCTCGTGCGTGCGCGGCCGTCGCTCGCCGCGATGCTGCCTCGCGACCTGGTGCTCATGGACTGGGACTACGACCCCGATTCGCGCTACGCGAGCCTCGACACGCTCGCGGCGGCGGGGCTCGACCGCGTGGTCACGAGCCCGGGTCTGTGGACCTGGAACACGCCGTATCCGGACTACACCCGCGCGGGCGCCAGCATCGTGGCTGCGACCGCCGCGGCCCGCGTGCACGGCTGCCTGGGGAGTGTGCTCGCCTCGTGGGGCGACGGCGGCGGCGAGGACCTGTTCGGCAGCGACGTTCTGGGCGTCGCGTTCTTCGCCGAGCACGCATGGCAGCCGGACCCGAGCCCGCTCGGGCCTTTCCTGTCACGGTACGCCGCGTTGCGGTTTGGCGAGGACGGCCCGCCGGTGGCGCGTGCACTCGAGCGGCTGACGAGCCTCACGGTGCCGAACGGCGCGCGCGGCCGCCAGCTCACCGACCACCCCATCCTGGTGCGGCCGCGCACCGAGCCCTGGCGCAGCGGCGTCCGCGCGCTGGAGCAGGACCTCACCGAGGCGCGTGCCGCACTCGCCGGCCGCGCCGGTCGCGACGTGCTGGCCGACGCCGAGCTGGACGCCATGCGCGCCGCGGTTGGCCGGCTGCTCGCCGCGGCCGCGCGCGAGCGCGTGCTCGACTCGCTGGCGGTCGCGCTTGCCGATCCGGGGACGGCGCAGAACCCGGAGTTCGCGCGCCGCGCGGGCGAAGCGCTGGCCCAGCTCCGCGCGGGCGAGAGCGCCGCGCAGGTGATGTTCGCGGGCGCGTGGCGAGCGCACAACCTCGAGTCTGGCCTGCCCGCGATCCAGCTCCGCTTCCAGCGGCAGCTCGCGGTGCTGGACTCGCTCGAGGCGTGTGCCGCGCGCGGCATGCTGCGCGTGGCGCGACCCGGCGAGGGCTCGAGCCTGCCGGTCGCCGGCTCCGACTAGCTTCACGGCCACACGCGCCGCTCGACCGCCGGGAGCGCCAGATCGGCGCCGCGCATGAACACCGTGTCCGGGCGCACAGCAGGCATCCAGTACGGCAGCTCCTCCAGCGATTCGCATTCCCATTGGACGGCGTCGCCCCAGGCGCCGGGATTCAGGTGCCCCACCTCGCTCTCGACGCCGAGCGCGCGCGCCGGGTTCCACGTGAGCGCGAGCAGCAGCTCGCCGGCGTCGAACCCGCAGAGCCGCCCGGCGAGCACGGCGCACTCGAGCAGCGACTGGGCCGGCGCCGTGCCGGGGTTGAAGTCGGTCGAGATCGCGACGCGTGCGCCCGTGCGTCGCAGCATCGCCGCCTCCGGGAGCGGCTGCCGGAGCGTGAGCGCCGCGGCGGGCAGCAGCACGCCCACGACGCCGGCCTCGCCGAGCATCCGCCAGTCGCTCTCGTCGGCGCACTCGAGGTGGTCGGCGCTCCGCGCCCGCAGCTCGGCGGCGAGCCGCGCGCCACCGAAGCGCGCCGTCTGCTCGGCGTGGAGCCGGAGCGCGAACCCCAGCTCCGCCGCGCGCCGGAGCACGCCCCGGCACTCCTCCACGCTGAAGCCCACCGGATCGCAGAACACGTCCACGGCGCTCGCCATGCGGCGGCGGTGGATCTCCGCGAGCAGCTTCTCGCGCACGTCGTCCACGAACGCCTCGCGCCGGCCGGCGTACTCCTCGGGCAGCGCGTGGAGCACGAGCGCCGTGCGGTGCACGCGCGCCGGCACGCGGATCGCGGCGCCCGACATGAGCTCCAGCAACCTGAGCTCGCGCGCGGTGGTGAGCCCGTAGCCGCTCTTCACCTCCACGGTCGTGCAGCCGTTCGCGCGCCAGCGCTCGAGCCGGTTCGCGAGCAGTTTCTCGAGCGTCTCTTCCTTCACCGCGCTCGTCGCCCGCACGGTGGAACGGATCCCGCCTCCCTGGGCGGCAATGTCGGCATACGACACGCCGGCGAGCTTCATCTGCAGCTCCGCCGCGCGGTGGCCGCCGAAGATCATGTGCGTGTGGCAGTCCACGAGCCCGGGCGTCACGAGCCGGCCGTTCGCGTTCACGGGCCGCGCGTCCGCATGGCGGCGAAAGAGCTCCGTGCCCGGCCCGACCTCGACCACGCGTCCATCGCGGAACACGATGGCGCCTCTTGGAAAGCGGAGGACCTGGCGGCCCTCCGCGTCAGGGGTCACCACCTCCGAGGTGTTGTGCAGGATCACGTAGGCGCCGCGGCCCGCGAGCTGCTTCGCGGATGGGTCGTTCGCCGGCCGGGTGCTCATCGTGTCTTGGCTCCGTCCCGCGGACGGAGCGCTACGAGACCCCGGGGAGCTTCATGCCGTGCGTGCGCGCGTGCGCGATCGCCTGCTCGTAGCCGGCGTCGGCGTGGCGCATGACGCCGGTGCCGGGATCGTTCAGGAGCACGCGCTCGAGCCGGCGGTCGGCGTCGGCGCTGCCGTCGCACACGATCACCATGCCGGCGTGGATGGAGTTGCCGATCCCGACGCCGCCGCCATGGTGGAGGGACACCCACGAGGCCCCTGATGCGGTGTTCAGGAGCGCGTTCAGGAGCGGCCAGTCGGCCACGGCGTCGCTGCCGTCCCGCATGTGCTCGGTCTCGCGCCACGGCGACGCCACGGAGCCCGTGTCCAGGTGGTCGCGCCCGATGACGATCGGCGCCTTCACCTGGCCCTCGCGCACGAGACGGTTGAACCGCAAGCCGAGGCGATGCCGCTCACCGTAGCCCAGCCAGCAGATGCGCGCGGGCAGGCCCTGCAACTTAACGTGCTTGCGCGCGAGCGGGATCCAGCGGTGGAGCCGCGCGTCGTCCGGGAACTCGGCCAGCGCCGCCTCGTCGGTGACACGGATGTCGTCGGGATCGCCGGACAGCGCTGCCCAGCGGAACGGTCCCTTCCCAACGCAGAACAGCGGGCGGATGAACTCGGGAACGAAGCCCGGGTAGGAGAACGCCTTCTCGTGCGCGAGCCCGCCCTTTTCGGCCTCGCCGCGCAGGTTGTTGCCGTAGTCGAACAGCACCGTGCCGCGCTCGCGCAGGGCGAGCAGCGCGCGCACGTGCGTCGCCATGGATTCGCGCGCGCGGCGCACCACCTCTTCGGGCCGGCTCCGGCGCGCCTCTGCGACCTGTTCCAGTGTCATCCCCGTCGGAACATAGCCGTTCAGCGGATCGTGCGCGCTCGTCTGGTCGGTGGCGACGTCGGGAACGACGCCGCGCTTCACGAGTTCCGGGATCGCCTCGGCCGCGTTCGCGACCAGTCCCACCGAGAGCGGCCGTTTCGCCGCCGCCGCGTCGCGCACCCAGGCGAGCGCTTCCTCCAGCGAGCGCGTGACCCGGTCGGCGTAGCCGCTCGCCACGCGGCGCTCGGCGCGCGCGGGGTCCACCTCGACGCACAGGCACACGCCGCCGTTCATGGTCACGGCGAGCGGCTGCGCCCCACCCATGCCGCCCAACCCCGCGGTGAGCACGAGCCGGCCGGCGAGCGAGCCGGCGAAGTGCCGGTCGGCGCATTCCGCCAGCGTCTCGAACGTGCCCTGCACGATGCCCTGCGAGCCGATGTAGATCCACGAGCCCGCGGTCATCTGCCCGTACATCATGAGCCCGCGCTTCTCCAGCTCCCAGAAATGCTCCCACGTGGCCCAGCGCGGCACCAGGTTCGAGTTGGCGATCAGCACGCGCGGCGCATCCGCGTGCGTGCGGAACACGCCCACCGGCTTTCCGCTCTGGACGAGCAGCGTCTCGTCGTGATCGAGAGCCCGGAGGGTCGAGACCAGCTGATCGAACGCCTGCCAGCTCCGCGCCGCCTTGCCGGTGCCGCCGTAGACCACGAGCTCCTCGGGCCGCTCCGCCACATCGGGATCGAGGTTGTTCATGAGCATGCGCAGGGCGGCTTCCTGCACCCAGCCCTTGCACGTGCGCTCGGTGCCGCGCGGGGCGCGCACGAGCCGCGCGGGTGCGGTCGGGCTCACGACGACAGCACCTCTTCCGCGAGGCGCTGCGGACCGCCGCTCAACACCCAGCGCGAGAGCTCCTCGCACGGGCCCTGGAGCGGCCGGTCGCCCTCGGGGGCCGAGACGACGCGGCGCACGGCGCCGTAGAGCATCTCAGTCCCCTCGCCGCCGTGGAGCGGCCGCCGCAGCTCGAGCGCGCGGCAGCCGCAGAGCAGCTCCATCGCCACCACGCGCGCTGCGTGGTCGGTGATCGCCCGCGCGTGGCGCGCGGCGATCGGCGCCATGCTCACGTGGTCCTCGATGCCGGCGCCGGTGGGGATGCTGTCCACGCTCGCCGGGTGGGCGAGCGTCTTGTTCTCGGAGACCAACGCCGCGGCCGTGTACTGGGCGAGCATGTAGCCCGACTCGAGCCCCGGCGAGCCCGCGAGCGCCTCGGGCAGCCCGGACGCTCGCGAGTCGAGCAGCCGGTCGATGCGCCGCTCGGAGAGCGAGGCGATCTCGGCCACCGCGAGCTTGAGGTAATCCGCCGCGAGCGCCACCGGCTGCGCGTGGAACAGGCCCGCGGACACGGTCTCCCCCGACTCGGCGAACACGAGCGGGTTGTCGTTCACCGCGTTCAGCTCCACCTCGAGCTGCTGCTCGACGTGCAGGATGGCATCCCACGACGCGCCCATGACCTGGGGTACGCAGCGCAGGCTGTAGGCGTCCTGCACACGGCCGCAGTCCTTGTGCGACTCGACGAGCGCGCTGCCGCGCGAGTATTCGCGCAGCCGGCGCGCAGCCTCCTGCGCGCCCCGGTAGGGCCGCAGCGACTGGACGTCCTCCCGCGCCGGCTGGAACGATCCGAGCAGCACCTCGATCGAGAGCGCGGCGGCGCCGATCCCCGCCTCCCACACGCGCTCGGCGTCGGCGCACGCGAGCGCCGCCCACGCGGTCGAGAACTGGGTGCCGTTGATGAGCGCCAGGCCCTCCTTCGCCTCGAGCACGAGCGGCTGGAGTCCCGCACCGCGGAGCGCCAGGCCCGCGGGCATGCGCTGCTCGCCGAGCCAGGCCTCGCCCTCCCCCACGATCACACTCGCCATGTGCGCGAGCGGCGCCAGGTCGCCCGAGGCGCCCACGGAGCCCTGGAGCGGCACGACCGGCGTCACGCGGCGGTCGATCATCGCGGCCAGCATGTCGATCAGCTCGGGACGCACGCCGGACATGCCCATCGCCAGCGAGTGTGCGCGCAGCAGCAGCATGGCGCGCACCACCTCGCGCGGCACCGCGGGGCCGACGCCGGCGCTGTGCGAGCGCAGCAGGTTCAGCTGCAGCGCGCGCGCGTCCTCGGGCGGCACGAGCTGGTCCTTCAGCCGGCCGAACCCGGTCGTCACGCCGTAGACGACGCGGCCCGCGCGCACGGCGTCGTCCACCACCCGCCGGCTCGCGCACACGCGCTGGCGCGCCTCGGCCGGGAACTCCACCCGCGCGTCGCCGCGCGCCAGGTCCACCACGTCGTCCAGCGCCAGACTGCTCACGCCCAGCCGGATCACGGACTCTCCTCCATGGGTGCCACGTCCATCATGCCCGGATTCTCGCTGAGGAACGCGCCGGCCTCGTGCGCGAGGCCGCGCGGGTCGCTCCACAGCGTGGGTTCGACCGGCAGCGCGGCCCGGAACGGGCCGCGGTAGGACGCGCGCGCGAGCCGAGCGTCGCACACCACCAGCACTCCCCGGTCGGTCGCGCGCCGGATCAGCCGGCCCACGCCCTGCCGGAACCGCATCACCGCCTCCGGCACGGCGTCGTACCGGAACGGCTCGAGGCCGCGCTCGCGAAGCCGCTCGCCGCGGGCCTCGACCACGGGGTCATCGGGCACGGAGAACGGCAGCCTCGCCACCACCAGCACCTCCAGTGCCTCACCCGGGAAGTCGACACCTTCCCACAGGCTCTGGACGCCGAGCAAGACCGCGCCGCGCTCGGTGCGGAAGCGCTCGGCGAGCCGGCCCGCGGTGCCATCGCGATCCTGCGCGAGCAGCGGCAGGCCGGCGGGCAGCAGCGTTTGCAGCCGCGTGTGCGCGCGGCGCAGGCGCTCGTGCGCCGTGAACAGGACGAGCGTGTTCCGGCGCGCCACGCGCGACAGCTCCGCCACCGTCACCGCGATCGACTCCGCTTCGTCCATGTCGCGACCGTGCGGCCCGGAAAGGATGTAGACGCGCATCTGCTGCGCGAGCGGGAACGGGCTCGGCACGGTGAGGCTCGTGTACGGCGCGCCGGATTCCTCCCCCAGGCCCAGCCGGTCGGCCGCCCAGGTGAAGTCGCCGGCGGCCGACAGCGTCGCGCTCGTCAGGACCGCGGCGCGCGGCCCGGCCGCGACCAGCCGGCGCGAGTGCTCGCCCACCCGCACCGGCGCGCCGTGGAGCTCGGCCACGCGCGACTGCGCGCCCTGCGATCGCCAGTATGCCCAGTCGCGGTCGCCGGCGTCGGCGATGGCGGCGAGGTCGTCGTGAACCGCCATCCAGCGCGCGCTCACCGTCTCCAGCTCCGCCTGGAGCTCGGTCTGCATCGCCTGTCCGCGGCCGTCTCCTCGGGCATGACCCGTGCCCTCGGCCAGCTGCACCATGGTCGCGGCGCGCCGCAGCGCGTCGGCGAAGGCGCGCGCGTGCTCGAGCACCACCTCGAGCGGCTGGAGGTCGCGCCCCAGCAGGCTCTCCATGTCGCGATGGCGCACCCGCCGCGCGTAGCCCGACTCGCGCGCCGCCGCGGCCATGGCGAGGCGCGTGAACAGGGTGTCCGCGTCGGTGCGTGCGGCCTCGGTGCGCGTGTCGAGACGCGAGAGATCGTCCACCACCTGCTCGCGTCGCGGCGTGCCGTCAAGGAGCGGGAGCGCGTACGCGCGCACGCGGGAGAGCAGCCCCGAGCCGCGCCGGCCGCCGGAGAACGTGCCGGTCAGCCGGAGCAGCTCCTCGATCCTGTGGCGCGAAACGGCCCGCTCGAGCTGCGAACTCAAGACGGACTCCAGCCGGTGCGCCTCGTCCACGATCAGCACGTCGTACGGCGGCAGGAGCCCGTCCGCGCCGGCGGCGCGCGCGAGCAGGGCGTGGTTCACGATCAGCAGCCGCGATTCTGCAGCGCGACGGCGGGCGCGCAGCCAGAAGCACTCGCGGCCGCGACGGCACGTGGCCGCGGTGCACGCGGCCGGGTCGGTGGCGACGCGGGCGCGCAGCCGGCGGAACGCGTCGCCGTCGAAGGCGTCGAAGCGGTCGAGGTCGCCGGACGGGTCGCGCGCGGCCCACTCGCGAAGGGATTCGAGGAGCTCGTGATCGGGCTCCGGATCCCACGACGTATCAAGTTCACGCTGGATGTCCTTCGCCTCGTCCTGCGACGTCGCGGAGCCCTCCAGCTCCAGCGCGCGCGGGCAGAGGTAGTTCTGCTTGCCCTTGAGCACGGCGTACGGCAGGTCGAGGCCCAGCGCGCCGAGCAGCGCGGGCACGTCGCGCTCGTGGAGCTGGTCCTGGAGCGACCGCGTCGCCGTCGTCACCACGACGCGCTCGCCGTGCTCGACCGCGTGCAGGACCGCCGGAAGCAGGTAGGCGAGCGACTTCCCCACGCCGGTGGGCGCCTCGGCCAGCAGCACGCCGCCGCGCTCGAGCGCATGCGCCACCTCGATCGCGAACGCGCGCTGGCCGGGCCGCTCCTCCCAATGAGGCCAGGCTCGCGCAAGCGTGCCGCCGGAGAGCAGCGCGCGCTCGACGCGCTCGGCGAGGCCCATCAGAACGTACTCACCAGCTGCAGGTGGATGCGGCCCTCGTTGAAGCCGCGGCCCGGCGCGAGGCCGTAGTACACGTCCACGAGCCCGCCCGCCGCGCGGAGCCTCAGGCCCACGCCGATGCCGTCGGCGCTCTGCGTGTGGCCCCGGTCGCCGATGACGTTTCCGATCGAGTCGGTGACGGCCTCGCGCGTGAACATGAGCGCGTGATCCCAGAACACCGCCACGCGTTCGCCGGAGCTGCCCGGGAACCAGCGGTACTCGAGCCTCGACAGCGCCACGCGGTCGACGCGGAACTCCTCCTCGTCGTGGCCGCGCAGCGTGGTGGCGCCGCCCACGGGCGTGCGCTCGTAGTCGTCGAGCACCCGCTGGCTCGAGAACCGCCCCGTGCCCCAGAGCTCGAGCGACAACCCCGTCGAGGTGCGCACGCGGCGGTTGGTCTCCATGCGGACGTCCGCCACACCCGCGTTCGACTTCTGCGTCTGGGCCGCCTGGCCGGGCGACACGGGGCGCAGCGTCTCGCTCTTGAACACGCCGGTGCCGGTGGTTTGCACGCGCGTGCCGCGCCGCGGCGAGATCAGGTCGTCGCGCCCGTCGCGCTCGTACGAGAACACCGTGTTCTGGAGGTCGGCGTTGCTCACCGTCCCGTGCGGCTGCACCACGTGCTCCTCCTCCAGTCCCACGTCGATCCGGTCGCCGGTGCCGAGCGCATACCCCAGCTTCGCCCCCCACGTCGTGCGCGTGTACGTCGAATCCTGCAGCTCCTGGTGGAGCCCCGCCTCGAAGCGGAACGGCAGCCCGAACACGAACGGCTCCACGTAGCGCGCGCGGAAGTCGGACCGGCCCGGGCCGCGCGACTGCCAGCCGAGCGCCGTCGCCCGCGCGGTGCCGAGCAGGTTCCCGAGCTCGAGGTTCGCGAGCCCGACGATGCTGCCGTCGCTCTGCACGCCCGCCGCGCCCTCGAACCGATTGTAGCGGGGCTCCTCCACGCGGTAAGCGAGCGTGCCGGTCTGCCACTGCGGCCCGCCCTCCAGGCCGGTGAACTCCGCGCGCGAGAAGACGCCGAGCTGCGCCAGCCGCGCGGCCGCGCCCCGCGCCACCACGGGATCGTACGCCTGGCCGGCGAGCTTGCCGAGCGCGCGCTCGGCAACGTCCCGGCGCGTCACCTTGAGCCCGTCGATGCGCACGCCGGTGATCGTCACGCGCGGGCCCAGCACGCCCGAGAGCCGCACGTCGACACGACCGGAGTCCGGCAGCCACGACGTCACCGCGACCTGCGCCCAGGCATGGCCCTGCGACTCGGCCGCCGTGAGGGCCCGCTCGACGATCACGCCCAGCTGCGAGGGATCGGCGGGCTCCCCTCGCGGCCAGTGGATGAAGCTCGCGAGCCGCGCCGAGTCGGCGGGCGGCACCGCGAGCGACAGCGCGCCCCAGCGGTAGCGCACACCCGGCTCGGTGCGGAGCTCGAGCCGGCTGCTGTCGGCGGACCAATGCGCGGTCAGCCGCGCGTCGAGCCAGCCCGAGGACTGGAGCCGAACCTCCGCCTTCGCCAGCGCCGAGGCCAGCGCGACGCTGTCCCCCGGTGCGCGCAGCGCGGCGGCGAACCCGCCCTCGGCGTCGCGCGCCAGGAGCGGCCAGCCGCGGAGCTCGAGCCGCGCCACGCCCGCGGCGGTGGCCGGCGGCGCCAGCGCCAGCGCGGCCGCGAGCGACCAGAGCCAGGTCCTGAGCGAATGCAGGCGCGCGCGCGTCATCAGAAGAACGCCCTCACCTCGGCGCGTCCGGTGGTGACCGTGCGATGGCCAGGCCGCTCGCGCACGCTGCTGCTCAGGCTGAACGTCGTGGTCTCGTGCAGCCGCCAGTCGAAGCGCGCGGTGCCGTCCCAGCGCGCCGCTCCCGCCGGGTCCGCGCTCGGCAGGAGCCCCAGCGCTGGCGGGCCGGAGATGAACGCGCGCCGCACGCTCACCTCCACGCGGCCGCCGCGGCCCACGCTCACGCCCGCATCGGGACCGACACGGAGCGTGCGCGTGAAGTCCGTCTGGCCCACCGGACGCGACCAGCTCGCATCCCCCGCCCCCACCAGGCGCAGCGCGCCGCTCGGCTGCCAGATGAGCTGCGCCGTGCCGCCCTGGTCCACGAGCGTGCGGCCGAACGCCGGGCCGCCGACGATCTGCTGCGCGGCGCGCTGCCAGTTGATGCGCCCCTCCACCTCGGCGCTCGTGCCCGGGCTCGGGCGCGCCCGCCAGCGCAGCGCGCCGGAGCGCTGGTCGGTGGTCTGCGAGAAGTTGGAGACCGTGCGGTCGGCGTTGACGCGGCGCTCGGCCGTGGCGCGGAACGCGGCCGCGCGCGAGCCGGGCGCCAGCTCGGCCTCGAGCCGCTGCACCACGGTGCCGAGCGAGAGGGAAGTGTCGACGAGTGCCAGGCCGGTGGAAAGGAAGATGTCCGTGAACTTGCCGTCGCCCAGCCGGCGCGCCTCGTCCTCGAGCGTGAACTCGATGTGCGAGCCGCGCCACGCCTCGGAAGAGCCGAACGCCCACGCCGCGTGGGCACTCGTGGCGGTGCGCGCGAAGCGGTCAAGGTCGGGGCTCACGACCAGCGCCAGCGCGTAGTCGCCGGTGCCGACGAAGTTGCCGGTGGAATCGAAGCTCCCGAGCCCGTTGCCCACGAAGGTGAGCTTCCGGAAGCGGCGGTTCTCCGCCTCGCCCGTGCGCTCCACCTGGAGCACGCCCGCGAGCCCCGCGGGCTTCCACTCGGCGCGAAGCCGCGTGCTCGCGAGGTCGTGCCGGATCTTGGAGCCGGTCTGTTCGTCGCGGGTCTCCTGGCGCTGGGTCGAGATCGTGGCGCCGAACGGCGCCACGGCCGGCGTCTCGAGCTCGCCGCGGAGCGTGATCGCGCGCGAGCTGGTCACGGTGCGTCCGGCGTCCTGCGCGTCACGGCGCGCCCCCGCGCCCACGGCGAACCTGAACGGCACACGGGCGCCGCTCGCCAGGTCCGCGTCCAGCGAGCGCACGCGGTTCTCGACGGTCGCGGTGTCGCTCGGCGTGCGGCGACGGTCGTCGTCGCCGCGAAGCGAGGGCGAGAGCCAGGCGCCGAGCCAGCGGATGTCGCCCACCGCGCGCGAGCGACCGCCGTCGGGGAACGCGAACTCGGACGACGTGCCGTTGGACTGGAGCAACGCCCCCTGCACGGCCACGCTCGCAAGCCGCAGCTGCGCGTCCGCGCGCTGGCGCGTGCCGCGGAAGCCGTCGGGCGTGGTCATGTGCGAGGCCTCGGTCTTCAGCTGGGTGCCGTCGGACAGGCGCCACCACGCGCTCGCGTCGGCGCGGCGCTGGTGCTCGAGGTCGGCGCCCGCGGGAAGTCCCCAGTCCTCCTCCGCGAACGGCTGCTCGAGCTTCGTGAACGGCGCAAAGCGCCGGTCCACGGCGCGAAAGCCCGCGGCCGCGCCCGCACGTCCCGGCACGATGCCCAGCCGGCCCTCGCTCGAGACCTGGAGGCGGCCGGCGCCGCCGAGGTCGTCGCCGTCGTCCTTCGCGGACAGGGTGTTGCGATCGAGGAACGACCCGGCGCCCTCGACGTCCACGCGCACCGCGCCCGCGGCGAGCGAGCCGCCCACCGCCGCGAGCCGCTGAGTCATCGGCGCCGGGAGCAGCCGGCCCACGCGAAAGGCGCCAAGGCCCGCGCCGACGTAGTGGTACACGGCGCGGCCGCCGACGACGCCCGAGTCGGCGTAATCGCCGCGGCCATCGCCGACGCGCGCGAACTGCACCGCGAACGCGCCGGAGTCGAGCCCCGCGAACGCGAAGTGGGCGCCGGTCGCGACGCGCACGCTATCGTAG
>Ga0318563_10000559_pt1 | contig 15347 bp, 15 predicted proteins | sample GRESIP066b5f19_FD_203689 | JGI IMG/M metagenome (GOLD analysis project Ga0318563, IMG submission 203689) | Tropical soil microbial communities from Luquillo Experimental Forest, Puerto Rico - GRE.SIPMG.066b5f19 | ecosystem: Environmental > Terrestrial > Soil > Tropical forest > Bulk soil... | reverse complement strand
CTATTAACCTTACAATCGACTTCACCTATGAATATGAGGAAAAAAAGTATACCCGTGAAATAACACCAAATAATATAAATCTGGCTTCGTCCATCCAGACTGGTCCAACGCCGCAGCCTCCGCCAAAACCATCGGTCTAGCCAGACTTACGGTGGTATTTCCGGGGCTGAAAACCGATAGGACCAATCTTCCCTTACCCAATGATTTAGGTCTTATTTGATTTTAGTTGGCATTGAATTTTTGGAATTTTCTCCGTGAACCGAACCCCGCTGATGACTAGAATCCGATTACTTCCAATTCGAACCTGGCCTAAAAATGGAAAGAACAGAAAGGAGATCAATAATAAGAATAAAATAATCAGGATGCCATTGTTAACCCGATTATATCACCCCTAAATTTTATGTTATGCCAACCACCATCACAGAGAAATCTTGGATCGACTGGGCCTTTAGCTTTCCTTCCGGTACGAATCCGGATCCCAAGAAAAAATTAGTTAAGGATTACGTTGAGACTTACCTGAAAAGCCTTATGAGTTTTGGTACCTATAAGAACATGAACGTAACTTATACATGGTCAGATCCGTACGTAATAGATGCAAATACGATCGGTATTGCCCTGATTGGTGATCTGACATATTCACCGGCCAGTTCGGCATTTGCTCATTCAGCCACCATGAGTGGAGGAGTCTTAGCTGACAGTACAACGGGCCCCACGCCACCTCCTCCGCCAAAGCCTACTGTCTGACATGATAAGCCGCGCTCGTGCCGTATAAGAATTATCAGGGTGGATAACGGAACTGTTGCCATACCTATATTTTTGAAATTGCCACGTGCTATTGATCTTTTATAGGTATACTCAACTGGTCCTTGTTATTGCCCATAATCAGGGCATTCCAGGTAGGTAATTCCCACCCTATTGAGAGAAAAGCATGGGCGTTATTCCTGGCCTGATGTGAGAGATCAACCATGCCATTTTGACCCAATTATACCACTCCTAAACATGATGTTATGTCTATCACCAAAAATTCCTGGATAAATTGGAACTTCTCCTTTCCAACCGGAACTTCCATCCCGGCTAAAAAGTCCTCTATCCAGACCTACGTCAACAACTATATTGTAAGTCTTGAGAAACAGGGTGTCTACAAGAATATCACACCCGTATTTGTATGGTCTAATGAATATGTGATAGATCAGAATACGGTTGGAATTGATCTTACAGTTAATATCACCTATGATCTTGGACCTATGGACAGCAATACGGGTCCTACGCCGCCTCCACCACCTAAACCTGCCGCTTAACGGTATGGCAAGTGGAAAGGCATATGAATTATTTTATGAATTCAATGGCTTATCGACCAAAATAAAGAGGGCGGAAAAGCTTGACTGAATTATTTCTGCATCTCTTTTAGTCCAAAACCTGAAGACAATCTTACCTTTGATTCCCCCTATGCAAGTATTCCACCAAGAATGGTTAAGGTTTAATAAGTAGATCACATCAGAATGGACTAAACAGGATTTTTAAACAGCTCAAATCTACCTTAAACATCTTATTATGGACCACACCATTACAAATTGGATAAACTGGAACCTGGTTTTCCCGCAAGGATCAAGTTATGAGGATAATAAGCGAGTTATTGAGAGTTACGTGGATAAATACTGCGTAGCCCTTGCCGTCTCTACTCCGTTCAGGGAATTTAAACCGGAATTTATATGGCCGGACAAGCCGGATGCCAACGGGGGATGCACCCTGGAAGTAGTTCTTGCCTACTGTGTTGATTGCGATCCTTTAAAGGTTAAAGCAACTATAGATCCAGATGTAAGTGCTGCGCCCGACCTGAAGCGAAGTCGTGATTACGGCGGCATAGCAACAACCACTTCGGTTTCAGGGTCTATTCAGTCCATGCAGACGGGACCAACCCCCCCGCCGCCCCCCAAGCCCTCTGCCTAGTCTGCGGGCCAAACGACTGTCATCTGGATCCGGATTGCATTATCTTAATTGACGGGCAATGAAACAGAAGATTTTCATCATTGGTATTTTCGCTTTATTGTCAGGCTATTATACCTCTGGCCAGCATACATCTGGCCAGTGCCCTGAAAGGGCAGCTCTCTGGAAGAGAATCATTTACCTCAAAGATTCCGCCACAAAGATTCCTCCACAGGTCAAACTGAATGAACTGCTGCAGAACGAATCCGCCCTTCAGCTCTGCCACTATACAAATGACTCCGTATTTGCTTTTTTACTGGAACAGATTGCCTCCAGCTATTTCCAGATGGGTGAATTTGTAAAGGCCGTTGAATATGAAAAACGTTCTATCCGAGCTGTAAGAGAAAATGCAGACAAGCCTTCGGTTAATCGCACCCGACTGGTAAGAAGTTATTACCGGCTATCTGACTTCTATGATACTCTCAATCTGGAAACGGAGAAAATTAAGGCCATTGATTCCTGCATCTCCATTGGCCGAGAATACCGTCCTGTTAGTGTCTTTGCCCTCTATGCCCTCTATGAAAGAGCTGATTATTCCTACAAGATCGGGGATTTTCAAAGGGCCCAGGAAGACGCAGATATGGGAGAGTTGCTTGTCAAAAAATATTTGCATGGAACAGACAGTGCATTTTATTGCACATATTTTCAATCCACGAAAATAACTTGCGCTATTTCACTCGGACAATTTGCAGTAGCAGAGAGTATGTGCTCCGATTTACTGGAACAGCTAAACCAGGGAAAAGTTAGGGGCGATATCGGGACAACCTATGATCAGCTTGGTCTCATACAATTCCACAGAGGCGAATTTGAAGAGGGCATTTCGAGTTTTAATAAAGCTGTCAAATATTGCGAAGCAAGCAAATATTTCAGAGGTTGCCAGGAAGCGCTAACCAATCTTGGATTTAATTTATTTGAGGAAAAAAAAGACAGCAAAGGAGCCATCCAGGCCGGTCTTAGGGCAATTCAATATCTTCATAAAAACAATTCCCTCACCAAGGCTGATTCTTTTGAATGCCTGAATACGTATACTAACATTGCCAATGCATTTTCAGGAATCAACAAGTTTGATTCGGCAGAAAAATACTACCAGTTTGCCTTTGATCAGGTAAAACCAGGGGCGAATGAGACAAGTATACTACACAGTTCATTTAATGAGTTTGTAAGCAACGTGAAAATTGAGTTTCTTCCCAATCTTTTGAGAGACAAGGCCGACGCTTATTTGCGACGCTTCAAGGTTTCCAGGGATAAGGAAACTCTTGCAAAAGCCATTCAACTATATAAAGCAGCCAACCAACTGATAAACAGAATCAAAACAGAAGACTCAAAGCTACTTTCCAAACTTTACTGGCGCAGTTCCATGCAATCGATTAACCAGCATGCCATTGAAGCCTGCTACCTAGCCGGAAATATCGATGATGCGTTCTATTTTTTTGAGAACAGCCGGGCCATTTTACTGAACGACCAGCTGAGCCAGCAAAGCAAGATGGACAAAAAAGAGATTCTGGACCTGGCGCAGATCAAGAGGGAGGTTCTTGAACTGGAAAAGGAAAGCAATCAGGCTGGCCTTTCCTCTTTCCAAATGGACGATATTAAGGACAGGCTTTATACGGCCCTTCGAAACCAGTCAGCATTTGAGGAAGTGCTGAAACAGAAAAACCCATTGTACTACCAAGGTTTTGAGGATACTTCCAGCACCTCGGTCCCTGATGTCCAGCAAAAATTGCTGGAGGATCGGCAGGGACTCCTTGAGCTGTTTGCAGGGGACAGTGCAGTATATTCCCTGCTGATTACGCCCCATTCAGTACGTCTGCATAAACTGGATAAAAAGAAATTTGATTCCATCAGCAATCAGTATGTTACTTATATTTCGAACGCCTCCCTGCTGAACAACCAATATGAAGATTTTGTCGCTAAGAGCCATCAACTCTACGAGCTGATTTTCCAGGGGGATCCGGTCCCTTCGGGAAGGATTATCATTTCCCCGGACGGGAGGTACTTCCCATTTGAAGCCCTTGTAGTCAACAACCAGGGACAGTCGCCTGTGTATTTCGTAGAGGATCATGCGGTGAGCTATACCTATTCAGCCAGGTACTTGATGAATAGTTTCTCAGGAAACGATATCGAAGCCGGTGAGAATTTTTTAGGGGTAGCCCCCGTAAACTATTCTGCCAGCTTTTCGCTTGCTTCCCTGCCTGAAAGTGACCGGTCACTGCTGGAAATAGGATCTTACCTGGATAATACGCAGAATCTCATTGCAGGACAGGCCTCCAAAACAAATTTCTTGCAGCAATTTTCAAAATTTAAGATTATTCAGCTATATACGCATTCTTCAGAAAACAGCACGAGGGGAGAACCCGTTATTTATTTTGCTGATTCCGCCCTCTACCTGTCTGAATTAATCCCCGAAAGCATTCCGAATACCCGGCTAATTGTCTTGTCTGCGTGCGAAACGGGAAATGGAAGGCTATACCGGGGGGAAGGCGTTTTCAGTTTTAACCGCGGATTTGCCTCCATGGGTATCCCCTCATCGGTAATCAATTTATGGGCAGTGGACAATAAGTCGACTTATAAGCTAATTGAGCTTTTTTATAAATACGTGGCGGAAGAGCTGCCTATAGATATCGCGATGCAAAAAGCCAAATTGGATTTTATCAGGAATTCTTCCAAGGAGATGGGATTACCCTATTACTGGGCCGCCCCGATCATTGCAGGAAGATCGGAAAAGGTATATTCTAAAAAAGGCACGTTATGGATGGCAATCGTTGCGGCAGCCGGGCTCGCAGGCTTGTCATTTATTGGATGGAAATCATGGAGGCAGAAGAGAAACCAGATTTTGACAACCGCGAATTAGTCGATACCTTAGACTTCTTGATCCCCGGATCGTTGCTACAATTATAAGTTCCCGCCCTCTATAAAAATGGATCTTTAATCAGCACCCTCATTTTTCAGGGAAGACCAGTTCAACTGTCGCAGTCACCAATTATTCTGAACATTAAACTGCTTTTATGAAAAATCCATCCTCAATACTCCTGGTTGTGCTTCTGGCCTTCTTTGCTCTTGCCTGCCATAAATCAAACCTGCAACGGGATACTGCCAAACAAAACAGCAGTAGTGCAGGCAAAGCCTCCAGCAACCCGGGGGATACCGTGGCTGTCAATCCGCCATCATCCTGCTACAAGCCGCCAACCGGCTGCCCTGGACATTAGCTACATGCACTTCATACGGGGGTTTTACTTTTTTTTGCAAGGGGTTCCTAAAACAGGCAAATATTATCCCAGTTCGGGGTAAAGGGGGAATTGTTTCATGAATTGATTTACTTCCTTTGCTATGGAGTGAAGCTTTGGTTCGTTATCTGCACTGACCAGGGCCTGGTCAATAAATTCAACTACCTGAGCCATATGGTTTTCTGACATTCCACGGGTTGTTATGGCTGGAACACCTACACGTATCCCGGAAGTGACAAAAGCGGACTTATCATCAAAGGGTACCATATTCTTGTTTACGGTAATATCTGCTTTCCCGAGGGCTGCTTCAGCTTTTTTGCCGCTGATGTTCTTATTGCGCAGGTCAATCAGGAGAAGGTGGTTGTCAGTACCCCCTGAAACGATATGATATCCCTTTGCCAGAAAGGCCCTGGCCATGGACTGACCGTTGGAAAGGATTTGTTTCGCGTAGGTATTGAATTCATCCGTGAGGATTTCACCAAAGGAAATGGCTTTGGCCGCGATCACGTGCTCCAGCGGACCGCCCTGCGCTCCTGGGAACACAGCCATATCCAGCAGATTGCTCATCATACGGATATTGCCTTTCACATCCTTCAATCCGAAAGGATTTTCAAAATCCTTTTTCATGAGAATGATTCCTCCACGCGGGCCGCGCAGCGTTTTGTGTGTCGTAGAGGTTACAAAATGACAGTGGTCAAAGGGCGAATTCAATAATTTTTTGGCGATAAGACCAGCCGGATGTGCCATGTCGCACATAACAAGAGCACCTGTTTCATCTGCTATCTTTCGTATCCTGGCATAGTCCCAATCCCTGCTGTAGGCAGATGCGCCACAGATAATCATTTTCGGCTTTTCTGACCTGGCTACTTTTTCCATGCTGTCATAATCCACCAAACCGTCATCTCTTTTCACTCCATAAAAAAACGGCCGATACAATTTACCGGAAAAGTTGACCGGCGATCCATGCGTCAAATGCCCCCCCATGCTCAGGTCCAACCCCAGAATCTTGTCACCTGGCTGGAGAACGGCCAGGCAAACCGCATAGTTTGCCTGTGCACCGCTGTGAGGTTGTACATTGGCGTATTCGCAGGAAAAAATTTCCTTTAGACGGTCTATGGCCAGCTGTTCGGTTTGGTCCACAATCTCACATCCTCCGTAATATCTTCTCCCCGGATATCCTTCTGCATATTTATTGGTCATTACATTTCCCATAGCCTGCATCACCTGCAGGGAGGTAAAATTCTCGGAGGCAATCAGTTCGATACCATGCCGCTGGCGTTCCAGTTCCTTCTGAATAAGGTCAAATACAATAGTGTCTTTTTGCATGGCGCAAAAATAGTTCAACAATCCTTAAAAGAATCAGGCGGGGAAGTTTTGGCAAAATAATTATTGGACTGGGTCCGAAACAGAACAAGGCGGGCTTCAAACTGTCCGGTCAATTCCGCCATCGTGGACATCCAGATTTCTTTCATGTTGCAGATCACCGGATATTGAATGAATAAATTCAGAAAGCTGCTAATTAATGGGAAGGGAAAGATAAAATTTACTACTTTCACACGTTTTTTGTGTTGAGCCTTCCGGGCAACGGAAATATCCACCGATAGTCTGTCTGTTGCGAAGAACCCGGGCACAATGTCAATAGCCCCCGATTTACCTGCCTATGAAATGGTTCATGTCAGCATCCTGGCCTTCCCGGCGGATGAAGACACAGGCAGGTGACTCAGGCAAAGTGACAAACACTAAAATATGAAAGCAATCATTCCCGTAGCAGGCGCTGGTACAAAACTGCGTCCGCATACCTACACTCAGCCAAAGGCCCTGATCCCCCTTGCCGGGAAGACCATCCTGAGCATCATCGTTGACCAGCTTCTGGACGCAGGAATTCATGAATTCATCTTCATTGTTGGTTACCTGGGAGAGAAGATCCAGGACTATGTAAAGGATAAATATCCACAACTATCCGCCCGGTTCGTCGTGCAGAATGAGAGACACGGTATCGGACATGCCATTCTGCTGACAAAGGACCTTGTGGGGGAAGACGAGATTTTTATTGTATTGGGAGATACCATTTGCGAATTTGATGTGAGGCAGTTGCTGGAAAAACCGTTTTCGACCCTGGGTGTTAAGCGGGTGGACGATCCGAGAAATTTTGGAGTAGCCGAAATTGAAGATGACGGAATCATCAGCAGGGTGGTCGAAAAACCACAAATTCCCAAATCGAATATGGCCCTCGTGGGAATCTACCGTATCCGTGAAACTGGCTTTTTATTTAATTGCCTGGAGAACAACATCCAGAATGAACTCACCAGTTATGGAGAGTACAACCTTACCGACGCCATCGAATGCATGATCAAAAACGGAGCAAAATTTCAATCCTTCAAAGTACAAAACTGGTTTGATTGCGGGAAAAAAGAGACACTGCTGGATTCCAATGCCAAACTGTTAAAAAAATTCGGAGGAAGTATTGCTGCAGATCGTCAGTTTGAAAATACCATCATCATTCAGCCGGTGAGCATTGCCCCCGGATGCGATATCAAAAATTCCATCATTGGGCCCAATGTGGCCATCGGAGAAAAGACAAATGTCAACTATTCCATCATAAAGGATTCTATAATTGGGTCCTTTGCCAACCTCTTTGATATCGTCCTGACCCATTCGCTCATCGGAAGCGATACAGAGGTCAAGGGGGAAAGTCGTAGCCTGAACATCGGGGATAACACAGAGATTGACCTGGGGGAAAGTTGATCTGGCCGTCCTGTTGCCCTGTACTTTGCCTGTATTTGCAAAGGATGCACTCAAGAAGGTTTCCTGGAAGTCTATTCCCGTCCTTACCACTCACCACCTTTCCTTTTTTGGAGGAAGCTGGCGGGCAATAAACATTTCGCCGTTGGTCCACCATATCCTGACTCTGGTATGAATTGAGCCCCCAGGGAGAAACTGGAAAGGTGGGAATTTCAGATTTTGCTGGCCTACAGGTAACCTGTGAAGCCGGACTACCGTATAGTCAAATACCTGGGGGGCCACTATGGGTAATATCCCAAGGAGCAGTAAATTTGTAGCAGGAGGGGGATCCGGACGGCAAACTGTGAACAAATGCCCGAATATCGTCACCGGGGGTACATGTGGGCCAGGATTCCGGATTCTTTAATGAATATTCAGTGGGTCAAAAAAAACGGCCTGACTGGCATGGAATGAGTGTAAGCAAATAATGACATCACCATCTGCCATTTGATAAACACTGTTTTATGAAAAGTATCAAACCTTATCTGCTGCTGTCTTGCCTGATTTTCCTTTTTTTTAATACCCGCGCAAATGAAGGGAAAACCGAACCTTCTCTTCTTCAGGGTTATGTGATGGATGCTGTAACCAAAAAGCCAGTTTCCGGGGTGCTGGTTTCCGCGACGTCCAGGGGTACCAACAGCAGTTTTGAAGCTATCACTGACTCAGAAGGCTTTTTCCGGTTTTCCCAGCTGCCTTCATCCCAGGTTAACCTCCAGTTCGACAAGAAGGGTTACCTGTTATATCGGCGGAACGGAATCTTGATCAATGAGAAGGTCACCCTGAAACTCAACGTGGAATTTCTTAGGGAGGAAGATGGAGAGGAGCAGGGAGATTCCGAATATCCAATTTTAAGATTGCTCCAGATCAACTGACTGTCATTCAAGAATTGTTTATTGAATAAAATAAAAAAACGGGACTGGGAACAGTCCCGTTTCATCTACTACACATGAGGCTTAATCTATGTAGATATTAAACCTGCCGCTCTTTCTGAAAAATGTCGGGGAATCCTGCCCAAAACAACCCCATCAGGAGCCCTTTAAAAGTCAATCATTTGAATACAACAGACAAAAAATGCAAGACCTGGTCATTTCCCAACTCTTTCCGTAAGCACACTCACCTGTCCTCTCCCGCCCGTTGTCCAGCTATAATACAAGGGATACCACACGCTCCCATCAGGTTACGCTTTTTACAGTATAACTTTCATCAGCCCCCATGTCAGCCGGTACAGATTTAAAGTCGCTGGTCCTGACCTTTCTGTTGCATGCACGGGGGGCAATTTGCCCGTTTGCCTTCTGAACGGATGAAGACGACCGGCATGACGGACAAATCCGGGAACAACGGGATTTATTTACTGCGCAGGGATGAGGTAGGAATCCCGGAGGTACGAAATGTGTCGTATAAATATACGACTGAATTCGTAAATAAAATGCTAAATCGGGATATTCCTCTTATCAGGTGGGGAATGGCTAACCGGAACGGGAAAGAAAAGCTGCCGAATACGATTCTTCCCAATAACTGCCATTATGTTTTAACAGGGAGATGTTTTCTGCGGTAAACCTTTCCTCGTAGGCCATGGCCTGAAAATGACCCCAGGCTTTCTTAAAATCCCTTTTATGGAGATCCCGGCTGGCGATCGTCATATGGGGATGAAAGGGGCGCTCTTCTTTTTTGACCGGGAAGGTTCCCGGCGCGAGGAGTGTGTCCTCCAATTTTTTCCTTGCTGCAGACAACCTGTCGTTGGGTAAAACGCCCGCAAATACCACCCTTGGTTCAAAGCATCCGAAGTCTTTGATGTCTACGCTGAACGGTTCCAGCCCTTTCCCGAAATCAAGAATTGCTTTCTTCAGTTCAGGCTCCTTTTCCTCTTCCATCTCAAAGGGGGGAACCAGAGTAATATGGGCAGGGGATTTCAGGGCATTCCGGCAACCAAAATGCAACTTCATATACTGCTTCCATTCAAGTATTCTGGTAGAAATTTTTTCGGGAGCCAGAAGGGCCAGGAAGTAAAGAGGCATACAGGGCGGCTTTATCTTGCTACAGCCGGTATGACAGGAAGACTCTCATTTCCATCCTCACTGACTGACTGCACGGCAAAGAAATAGTTATCTTTTGAATAGGGGAGGTGAATTTCGGTCTGTGCGGTGAAAAATTTTTTCTGCCAGAAGGCCTGGTAAGTTTCTCTCATCAGCACGTAGTAACCTTTGACCCTGCCCGTCCTGGGAGCTTTCCAGAATATCCAGGTAGAGTTGGTAAGATTCTTGACATCAATTTTCACATCCTCCGGGAAAGAGGGTGACTTAGCAAGATTCGCGAGATTGCACAGGTTGAGAGCGGTATTTTTTCTCAGGTATTCGAAATCCATGAACTGGGGGAGATCCCCGTATTGGGTCCCTTTTTCCAGTCTTACGTCCTGGTGCTGGTGGTCATAATTCTCATTCATCTCGGTAATCCGGACAGAAGTATAACCCCGTTGAACAAACGAGGAGTGGTCTCCGCCGCGCAGGAAACGGTCATTCCGGTAGACCAGGACCACCTCGAGGTTAGGAACATACCTTTCTCCGGTTTCCTTCACATATCTGGCCAGCTGTCTGGACTTTCCATCGTTCTCAAGGCCCATGGCACGGATGCCGGATGCATTCTTGTCCAGTTCATAAAATGGCAAACCTTCGCTGAATACCCGGACTCTTGTATTGTCAATAATACCGGTTTCGTTGCTTTGGTTGCTTCCCATGATATCGTTGTTCAGCACAGCCTCGATAGCCCAGTTGTTTTGCCTGGCCCGCTCAGCCAGGTGGTCGCTTCCGAACAGTCCCTGCTCTTCCCCACAGACGGCTACAAAGAGGATCGTGGCAGGGAATGCCCGGCTGCTCATGATTCTGGCGCACTCGATCACAGCGGCCGTACCGCTCCCGTCATCGTTGGCGCCCGGGGCATTTGAAGCCCGGTTCATAACATCTGAAACTCGGCTGTCCATGTGGCCGCTAATGAGAAAGATCCTCTTATCGCCTGTATCCGTTCCGTGCAGGATGGCCATGGCATTGCCCATATTCGCGGTAACATCGACCCGTTTACCATCAGCAGGCAGGCTCCATTTATCCAGTTCTACAGTCATACGCCCATGGCTGGTTCTGGCGAATTCGTTGAACCGGGAAAGAATCCAGTCCCTGGCTGCACCGATCCCCCTCAATGGATCCTGGGCACTCAGCGTATGTCGGGTTCCAAAATTCACCAATTGCATTATAGTGGACTTCAGGCTGTCAGCATTTATTTCCGAAACCATTTTTTCGATAACCGGATCAGGTTGAATGGTTGTTTGGGCCTGGGTTGCAGTGGCTGCGACCGCCACTAAAAGCAAATACAAGATTCTTTTCATAATTGATTGTTTGGACGGGAAAATTCTTTCAGGAGCGGGTTATGAACAGGTACAAAATCTGCTGATGATCGCTTCAGGTGATCAGGATTGTCTGAAGGCCCATTTCCACATCTCTCTCCAGCTTATCTTTTTTCCATAAAGCAATATACCGGTCCGGTAGATTTTACCTGCCATCCAGGTCGTAAAGAGAAAACCAGCGATCAGCAGGAGCATACTCAATATAAGCTGCCAGTAAGGAACAGTTCCGGGTACACCATAAGCAACCCGCGTCAGCATGACAATCGGTGAGCTGAAGGGGATCATGCTGGCCCAGACAGCCAGAGGGGTATCCGGGCTGTAGACAACAATGCTCATGATCAAAAAGGAAAAGATGATCGGCATGGTTACCGGCAAAGTCAACGTTTGGGAACTCTGGATATCTTCTACAACGCTGCCCACTGCAGCGAACAAAGCCGCATAAAAAAGGTACCCTCCCAGGAAGTAAAATCCGAAACAACTGATGATCAGCGGCCAGTTCGCGGTTCCCAGGACGTGTTTGATGTTGTAAATCTGTTGGGCAGATTCACTGGTTTGCATCATGCCTCCGCCCGAAAGGTTTCCGTTATGTTTTTGAAGTTCCTGGATTTGCAACAGGGTTTCATGGGGAATGAATGCCTGGACCGAACTGGTTAAAACAATGATCAACACTACCCACAAAAGAAACTGGGTCAGCCCGACGGCCCCGATCCCGACAATTTTTCCCATCATCAGTTCAAATGGTTTTACACTGCTCACCATCACTTCTGCAATGCGGCTGGTTTTTTCTTCCATCACCCCACGCAATACCATCATTCCATAAATCAGCATGATGATGTAGATCAGGATCCCGCAACTGTAACCTATGCCATAGGCAAGCGTCTGGTTGCTTTCTTCGGTCCTGTTTCCATGCTCCTGGTAAGATTTCAATTTAGCAAATTGCGACTTCAAGTGGATGGAATCGAGCTGATTGCGTGAAATTCCTGATTGTTGCAACAAATTGTCCTCAATGGCGGCATTGATCCTGTTTTCAATCACCTCCTCGCTGCCAAGTCCGATGCTCTTCTTTGACCGGATGATATATTCAGTATGTTGAAAGCCCTCAAATTTGGGTATGATCATGATCGCCGAATATCCCTTCTGCAGGTAGTTGGAAGTGTCCACATCCGTAGGAAAGCTGAATTTGATGTCGCCGCTTCCTTTCAGGTTATTCTGGAAGAAATGATTGTTATCGACCACGGCGATCTTTAATTCTTCTCTCCCTTTAATGGAAATAAAAATGGCACCGGCAATAAAAAGTACGATGAGCAGCGGCATTAAAAACGTAGTCAGGAGAAATGTTCTGTTTTTAACCCTGCTCAGGTATTCTCTTCTTATGATTAAGCCAATCTTGTTCATTTTTATAAAATTTGGATGGATGGACAGCAATTTTGCAGTCGACGGCCTCCGGCCATTGAACTGGTCAGGTGATTGCCTGGAAGGCCCTTGTCGTGGCCTTTGTCCCTTCTACCTCTTTAATGAATATTTCGTTGAGGGAAGGAAGGATTTCGTTGAACGCTTCGATCCCGATCTGTTGTTGGAGGAAGTATTGAAGTACATCGTTGCCGGTATGACCGTCCCGGATATGGACAACCAGTTTGTTGTCATTATGTTCTATCAGGTCAAAGGATGGCCCGGACAGCTGCCCGGGCATGGCAGACAGTTGAATGCTGAATTTATTTTCCTTGAAATCCTTTTTGATCTGGGTAACTGAACCGTCAAGGATTTTTTTCCCCAGGTTAACCAGTATAATGTGGTCACAGATTTCCTCGACCTGTTCCATGCGGTGGGTGCTGAAGATAACCGTAGACCCGTTTTTGGCAAGCTCGAAAATCTCGTTTTTGATCAGGTTGGAATTTACGGGATCAAGGCCGCTGAAAGGCTCATCCAGGATTATGAGCTTAGGCTGATGTAATACAGTGATGACAAATTGCAGCTTCTGACCCATCCCTTTGCTGAGATCTTCTATCTTCTTATTCCACCAGCTCTGCATTTCAAACTTGACAAACCATTTTTTGACCTTTTCGACGGCTTCATGTTTGCTCAGACCTTTGAGCTGGGCCAGGTAGACTGCCTGCTCACCAATCTTCATTTTTTTGTAAAGACCACGTTCTTCGGGCATGTATCCGATATTCACTACATCGCTCTGCGGATCGAATCTCTTGCCATCGAATAAGATTTCTCCTTCGTCCGGGTAAAAAATGCCCGTTATCATGCGAATCAGGGTGGTTTTGCCGGCTCCGTTTGGTCCAAGTAAGCCGAAGATGGAGCCCCTTTCCAGAGAAAAGCTGATATCATCTACCGCCTTCTGGGTAGCAAAGTATTTTTTCAATTGCTTAACCTCAAGCATTTTCATAACGCAGTAGTTATTATAGAATTCATGGGCTACCTTTCTCCCGTGGCTTTCTGACCAATGGATCCGTGCTAGGTTTACAATTACCGGTTCCCTTCCGGACCTCTACGATTGATTATCCAAGGGAAGAGACTTCCTCAGCCAGTTAAAAATAAATGATTAAAGTGATAACAGTAAAGGATACTGAAAATTTTCCTTCAAATTAGCGTGAAATTAATATGGCATGCTGAAATTTTCTTTTTTTTGGAGAAACGTTATTCTGTTTTTTATTCTGCTTTCCTGTGGGGGCTGGGGTTTTTTGGTCCACCGGACTGTTGGACAGCTGGCCACCTATGAACTGCCGGGCAGGATGCGTCCCTTCTTTTATAAAAACAGGGAATTTATCCAGCAGGAAATCATAGAGCCTGACCTGCGCAGAAGCAGGGATCCCAGTGAGGCACCCAAGCACTTTATTGACCTTGAGCCCTATGGTGATTCTTCCGCCTGGAAAATGCCGTCTCTCTGGGAGGAAGCATCCCGCAAATACGGTAAAGACAGCCTTTTCAGATATGGTTATGTTCCTTACGCCGTTCTGATGGAAAAGGAGCGGCTTACCCAGGCTTTCAGGGAAGGCAGCCGGGACAGCATCCTGATTTTTGCATCAGATATTGCACACTATATCAGCGATGCACATGTTCCTTTGCATACCACCATGAATTATGACGGCCAGCTGTCAGGACAGAACGGGATCCACAATCTTTGGGAGACTTTGGTTCCGGAGATAGAGCTTCCGAATTACATGCTTTATGGCGGCCATCACGCCAGTTACCTGGACAATCCCGCGGGGGCAATCTGGGATGCGGTCCGGGGTGGACACGCAATGCTCGGGGCTTTGTTGGATGCAGAAAAGGAAACTGCAAGGCTATTTCCGGATTCCTCCAAATATCGTTCCGAATGGCGTAACGGGAAAAGATACCTGGGCTATACTGCTGCCTTTGCCGGGACCTACTCCAAAAAACTGGGTACCACAGTCAATGACCAACTGCTCAGGTCTGCTGATCTCACGGCGGACTTCTGGTACACCTGCTGGAAAGATGCAGGAGCCCCGGATCTGAATAGCCTGTTGGCAAAACAATGGACGTCAGAAGACAGAAAGTCGCTCAAAAGACAACTTAGGGAATTCAGAAAGAATAGGCTGGTTCAGGAGAAAATGCTCTGGGCAACGGAAAGCAGAAAACAACCAGGTCAATAGATCCTAAGACCGGGAAAGCCGGCCCTGCAGGGTATGATATGGGCCAATACAGTTTCATGAGGCACCGAACCTTGCTGCGATCTGTCCAGCAACCGCTTCTCCGTCCATCGCAGCACTCACAATTCCCCCCGCGTAACCCGCTCCTTCACCGCACGGGTACAGGTTTTTCAATACGGGATGTTGGAGGGAGTTGGGATCGCGGGGAATGCGTACGGGTGAGGATGTACGTGATTCTGTAGCAACCACCACTGCCTCATTGGTATAGTACCCTTTCATTTTTTTCCCAAAGGCGACGAATCCTTTCCGCAGGCCTGTAAGAATAAACCCCGGCAATACCTCGTTGAGGGG
>Ga0318563_10000557_pt1 | contig 15364 bp, 13 predicted proteins | sample GRESIP066b5f19_FD_203689 | JGI IMG/M metagenome (GOLD analysis project Ga0318563, IMG submission 203689) | Tropical soil microbial communities from Luquillo Experimental Forest, Puerto Rico - GRE.SIPMG.066b5f19 | ecosystem: Environmental > Terrestrial > Soil > Tropical forest > Bulk soil... | reverse complement strand
CTCGATCCTCACGTCGCCGCGGCCGGTTTGCTCCGCATCGGTTACGACCAGCCGGTCGTCCTCATTGACCCAAGATCGCGTGGCCGGTTCTCGCGGACCGAAAAGATCGTCTAGCCTTGCGTCCTGCAGGCTACCCCCGTCTTCGTACGACCAGTTGGGCGGGCGCTCGCCCGCACCGCCGTATTCGAACAGATCATCCCACCCGGTTATTGTCTCCGCAGGCCCGTCGAGTCGCCAGGGGCATTGGACATGCAGCGCATATTCGCCCACCGTCCCCGTTCCCGACGGGTGGGGGCGAATCGTACCGAAGGCAAGGACGAGCATGTCCGCTGCTCGGCGAATGATCGACAGCCGCAGTCCTACGAGTGGCTTGAAGGCGTTCGGTTGCATGCTCTCCCGCCAAAATGCAAGGACGCCCGCGCGACTATTGCTTGAGCCGCTCGAAGCGATAGGCCAACTCAGGGCCGCCGGTTCCCTCGTAGGCCAGTCGTGCGACGAGCAGCCCGAACGGCTCCATGTACCGGGCGATGCGCAACGGTCCCGCGTCGACTGGATCAAAGCCGACGTCGCGGATCAGTGTCGCGGCAGCATCTTTGGCCGACTGCTCATCGCCGCAATAGACGAGGCCCGGCCGGTTAGGCTGGGCTCGCGCCTCGAACACCCCGAACAGGACTTCGCTCGGCACGCTATTGAAGGCGGCAACGAGTCGAGCTCCGGGAACCTTCTTGGCGAGCTCCTCCGCCCCTGACGAGGTGTGCGCGACGACAAGTTCGGTGTCGTCGGCGTTCATCGGCAGCGAGCAGCTGACGATGACCTTGCCCCTGAGTTCGCCGGCTTGCTTCAACACCTCGTCGATCCGCGACCAGTGCACAGCGAGCAGGATTGCATCGGCAGCTTGGGCGGCCTCGCGCGGCGTGCCGGCCCGCGCCTTGTGGTGCGCGTCGTGGGCGAGCTTCTCAAGCTTTTCTCGGCTGCGGGCGTAGCTGAACACGACGTCATGCCCAGCGCGCGCGAAAAGCGTACCGAGCTTGCTGCCCATCAGGCCGGAACCGAGAATGCCGACGCGCATGATCCTGTTCCTCACGTCCCTGCAGAGGCTCGGCTCAGCGATTGATGAGTCTCTGTAGCTGTTCCGGATAGCGCGCGCCATGCACGGTGATCCCGGAGATGGCTGTTTCGATGTCACCGAGATCGTCGGACGTCAGCTCGACGGCAGCGGCTCCGATGTTCTCCTCGAGGCGATTGTGCTTCGTCGTCCCGGGTATCGGGACGATCCATGGCTTCTGCGCCAGGAGCCAGGCGAGCGCGATCTGCGCTGACGTCGCCCGCTTCCGCTTGGCGATGTCACCGAGCACCGCGACCAGGGCTTGGTTGGCCTTCCGGGCTTCCGGCGCAAAACGCGGAAGATTGCTGCGGAAGTCGCCGCCCGCGAACGTCGTGTTCTCGTTGATGGCACCGGTGAGAAAGCCTCTGCCGAGAGGACTGAACGGGACAAAGCCGATACCGAGCTCCGCCAGCGTCGGCAGCACCTCGGCCTCGGGCTCCCGCCACCAGAGCGAATATTCGCTTTGCACCGCGGTGAGCGGCTCTACCGCATGCGCCCGCCGGATCGTCTGCACCCCCGCCTCGGAAAGCCCGAAATGCCGCACCTTGCCTTCCCGGATCAGCTCCTTGACGGTTCCGGCGACGTCCTCGATCGGCACATTGGGGTCGACGCGGTGCTGATAGAGGAGGTCGATGGTCTCGGTCTTCAGCCGCTTGAGCGACGCCTCGGCGACGTCCCTGATGTGAGCCGGCCGGCTGTCGACCCCGTGCTGCTGCCCGGTCTTCGGATCGAGGTCGAAACCGAACTTGGTGGCGATGACGACTTTATCGCGGATCGGCGCGAGCGCCTCGCCGAGGAGCTCCTCATTGGCGAAGGGGCCATAGGCTTCGGCGGTATCGAAGAATGTGACGCCACGTTCGAATGCCGAGCGAATGAGGGCAATTCCCGCCGGTTTGTCGACCGCCGGGCCATAGCCCGCGCTCAGCCCCATGCAGCCGAGCCCTATCGCCGAGACTTCGAGTCGGCTCTTGCCGAGCGTGCGCTTTTGCATCGATCTGTTCTCCTTCATCCACACCCGCGCGGGCCGCCGCCCCCGGCGTCACGCCACGCACATCAGCCCAGCCTCACATGATATGGCCCAGGCGGCGCGATCGACATCTCCCCCAAATCAAACGGATCCTGCGAGGGAGCCGAATGACCGGGGGAGCCCGGGGGAAGTGCTATGCCTTGATCCGTGCATCGGTCGGATCGTAGAGCGGCGCCGTGTGCAGGCTGGCCGGGACACGTTCGGTCGCCACCTCCAGCTCGTATCGGCCGGCACGCAGGAAGGCGTCGTCGACGCCGTCGCCATTGCGCACATAACCAAGGCCGATATTGACGCCGACCGTGTAGCCGAAGCCGGCGCTGGTGAGATAGCCGACCGGCGCACCGTCGCGGAAGATGGTTTCGCGGCCGGCGAGGACGATGGCGGGATCCGCCACGGTGAAGGTCACGAGCCGCTTGGCGAGCGGACGAGCGACCACCTCTGCGAGGGCCTCGCGCCCGAGAAACGGCCGGCCCGACCGGAGCTTCACCGCCCAGCCGAGGCCGGCCTCATAGGGATTGTCGTTCGGCGTGATATCCGTGCCCCAGGCGCGGTAGCCCTTTTCCAGCCGCAACGATTCGATCGCGCGATAGCCGGCGGGGACGATGCCATGCGGTTCGCCCGCATCCATCAGTGCATCGAAGACCCGACCGAGATCGGCCATGGCGACGTAGAGCTCGAAGCCGAGCTCGCCGACATAGGTGATGCGATAGGCCCGCACGGCGGCGCCGGCTATGCGGAGATCGCGACACGCGGCGAAAGGAAACGCGGCGGCGCCGACGTCGGTCTTCGTCACCGTCGCCAGCACCGCGCGCGAGCGCGGCCCCATCAGCGCGAGCGTTCCGTACTCCTCCGTCACGTCGGACAGCGTCGCCGCGAGCCCGGCGGGGATGCTCTGTCTTATCCAGGCGAAGTCGTGCGTGCGGAAGCCGGTGCCGGTGACGATCGCGAACGCATCCTCGGCGAGCCGGGCGACGGTGAGATCGCACTCGATGCCGCCGCGCGAATTGAGCATCTGCGTATAGGTCAGCCGACCCGCCGGGCGGTCGACATCATTGGCGGCGATGAAAGAGAGTGCCGCAGCCGCGTCGCGGCCGCGCAGCTCGAACTTGGCGAACGAAGATTGATCGAAGATGGCGACCCGTTCCCGGGTTGCCTGATGCTCGCGACCGACCGCGGCGAACCAGTTGCCGCGGCCGAAGGAGGGATGATCGCGCGTCTCCTCGTCGGGTGCCGCGTACCAGTTCGCTCGCTCCCAGCCGAGCTTTGCGCCGAACACCGCGCCACGGGCCTGCAAACGCTCATAGAGCGGCGACACGATCGTGCGGCGGCTCCGCTCATACTCCTCGTTTGGAAAGGCGATGCTGTAATGTCGAGCATAGGCCTCGAGCGTGCGCTCTCTCGCCCAGCCCCGGTCGGCATGCAGGCGGGCAAAACGCCGGATATCGACCGGCCAGAGATCGAGCGGTTGCTCGCCGCGCATCACCCATTCCGCCAGTGCGGAGCCGGCTCCGCCAGCGGCAGCGATGCCGAAGGCATTGAAGCCGGTGCCAACAAAGAAATTGCGCACCTCCGGTGCTTCGCCGAGGATGAAATTGCCGTCGGGAGTGAACGATTCCGGCCCGTTGATCATCTGCTTGATGCCGGCATCGGCCAGCACCGGGATGCGGGCGAGCGCCGCAGTCATGTGCGGCTCGAAATGGTCCCAATCGTCCTCGAACAGCTGGAACTCGAAGTCCTCCGGCACGTCGCCCGCCGGCCAAGGGATCGGATCGGGCTCGTAGCCGCCAAAGACGAGGCCGCCGACTTCCTCCTTGAAGTAGGTGCGCCGATCGGGGTCGCGGATCGTGGCGGAGCCTGGCCAAACACCGGGTATCCTATCGGTGATCACGTATTGATGCCTGACCGGCTGGATCGGCACGCTGACGCCGGCGAGCGCGCCGACTTGGCGCGACCAGATGCCGGCGCAGAGCACGATCTTCTCGCAGAGAATGGAGCCTTGGCTCGTGTGCACGCCCCTGACGCGGCCGTCGGCGATGTCGAAGCCGATGCAGCTCACCCCCTCGATAAGCTTGGCTCCGTGCTGACGCGCGCCCTTGGCAAGCGATTGCGTGACATCGGTCGGACTCGCCTGTCCGTCGGTCGGCATCAGGCTCGCTCCGACAAGGTCGTCGGTATGAAGCACGGGCCAAAGCGCCTTCGCTTCCGCCGGCGAGAGGAGGTGCATCTCCAAGCCGAAGCTCCGCGCCGTGGTCGCCTGGCGGCGGAACTCGATCCAGCGCTCAGGGTTGCAGGCGAGCCGAAGGCAGCCGGTCTGCCGCCAGCCGGTGGCGAGCCCGGTCTCGGCTTCGAGCCGGCGATAGAGGTCGACGGATTTGCGCAAGAGCTGAGTGATCGAAGCCGATGAGCGCAGCTGGCCGACCAAGCCGGCGGCATGCCAGGTCGAACCGCCGGTGAACCGCCCCTTGTCGATGAGGACGACATCCGCCGCGTGATCGCGGGCGAGATGATAGGCGGTGGAGCAGCCGATGATGCCGCCGCCGATGACGACAACCGTCGCCGCGTCGGGGACCGGCATCAGCTCTTCGCGCGATGGACCGAATAGGCCCGCCCGAAACGATCGAGATAGTCGATCGTGTAGGCGGCATAGTCGAAGTGGAGCTTCGAATAGATCTCCGACACCATGCCCCACATCGCCTCGCGAAGCAGCGAGGCACACTTCATGGCGCGATAGCTGTGCTCGAGTGCCGCATCCGGCTCGTGACCGAAATAGGTGGAGAGCATCCAGCGCTCCTCTTCGGCGTCGAACTCGCTGTTCGACGCCAGATTGGAGAGATCGAAGAGAGGGGAATTGAAGCCGGCGTAGTCCCAGTCGATCAACCAGACGCGCTCGCCGTCATCGATGAAATTGCCGGCGATGAGATCGTTGTGGCCGAAAACGATGTCGACCGGCCCGACGGCAAGCTCCAGGCTCGCCGCGACATCGACAAAATCGGCAAGCCGCGAAACATATCGGCTCTTCGATCCGGCGAGCGTATGGGCATAGTCACGGATGACGTGGAATACCCAGAACGCCAGGGCCGGCCCGCGCAAGTGGCGCGGCACCTCGCGGTGCACCCGCTTAATCAGCGGGATCACCTTCTGCAGCCGGGCGATGCTCCTCATATCCTCTGAGGTGCAGGTCCTTCCCTCGACGAAACGCATCACCATGATGCCCGGCTCGCTGAAGACGATCTCCGGCGAGATGCCGGCGCTGTGAGCCGCCTTGCTCGCAGCCCTTTCGCTGAAGCGCATGATCTGGTGCTCGACCATGTCGTCGCCGATGCGCACGACGAAGCGCTGGCCGGCGTCGTCGACCAGGAAATTGACGTTGGTCATGCCCCGGTTGAGCCGTTCCGGCTTGACCGGACCGGACCAAAGAGGGAGCTGAGCGACCCGCTCGGCGGCAGCACTATCGTCGGAAGGCGATCGCATACTGGGTGTTGGGGATTAGATGTTGGGGGTTAGGGTATTCGGGGTTGGCGGTCGGGACCAGGATCATAGCGCGACTTTCCCAATCGCTACCCCTACCCCACCACCTACTCCCTATCACCGACTCAGGCGGCCTTCACGCTGGGGAGACCGGCGAGGGCCATGGCGAGGTCCGCCTCGTCATAGTCGAGGTCCTTCAGCTTGCCAGCAAAATAGTCCATGTAGGCCTGCATGTCGAAATGGCCGTGACCGCACAGATTGAAGAGGATGGTGCGGCCGCGGCCCTCCTCGCGGCAGCGGATCGCCTCGTCGATGGCGCCCTTGACGGCGTGATTGGCTTCCGGAGCCGGCAGGATGCCTTCGGCGCGGGCGAAACGGACGCCCGCCTCGAACACCTCGACCTGCCGGTAAGCACGCGCCTCGATCAGGCCGAGCTCCTTGAGATGGCTGACCATCGGCGCCATGCCGTGGTAGCGCAGACCACCGGCGTGGAAGCCGGGCGGGATGAAGGTCGAGCCGAGCGTGTGCATCTTGACGAGTGGCGTCAGGTGGCCGGTATCGCCGAAATCGTATGCATAGCGGCCGCGCGTGAGGCTCGGGCAGGCGGCCGGCTCGATGGCAATGATGCGCGCCCCCTCGGCACCGCGCAGCTGACGGCCGAGGAAGGGGAAGGCGAGCCCGGCAAAATTGGAGCCGCCGCCGGTGCATCCGATGATGATGTCGGGATAGTCGCCCGCCATCTCGAGCTGAGCGATCGCCTCCTGGCCGACCACTGTCTGATGCAGAAGCACGTGGTTGAGCACGGAGCCGAGCGCGTATTTGGTGTCGTCGCGCTGCGCGGCGACCTCGACCGCCTCCGAGATGGCGACGCCGAGCGAGCCCATATGGCGAGGGTCGGTGGCCAGGATCGTACGCCCGGCATTGGTCTCGGCGGATGGCGAAGCGACGCAGCGCGCGCCGTAGGTCTCCATCAAAGCCCGCCGGTAAGGCTTCTGGTCGAAGGAGACGCGCACCATGAAGACCTGCACCTCGATGCCGAACAGCGCGCCGGCAAAAGCGAGCGCCGAGCCCCATTGCCCGGCGCCGGTCTCGGTGGTGAGCCGGTTGACGCCGGCCTCCTTGTTGTAGAAGGCCTGGGCGACGGCGGTGTTCGGCTTGTGGCTGCCGGCCGGCGAGACGCCCTCGTACTTGTAGTAGATCTTGGCCGGTGTCTGCAGCTCTGCCTCGAGGCGCCGGGCGCGAAAGAGCGGCGAGGGCCGCCATTGGCGATAGACCTCGCGCACCGGCTCGGGAATTTCGATCTCGCGCTCGGTCGACACCTCCTGGCCGATCAGCGCCATCGGAAAGAGCGGCGCGAGATCGTCCGGGCCGACCGGCTGATGGGTGCCGGGATGAAGCGGCGGTGGCGGCGGCGACGGCAAATCCGCGGCGAGATTGTACCAGGCCTTAGGAATGCGCGTCTCGTCCAAGAGATACTTTACCGATTCCGCCAATGTCCCCTCCTCTTCTTTGTCGTCCTGGTTGCGGCTATCCCCGCACCCTGCCTTTTGATGGGCTCCGGTCCGAAAACTGCCTTCTTCTAGCGCAGGTTAAGCGGTGAGCAATAGCTGCGCCCACTTTTGCAGCGCCAATCCGACCTGGAAACCCGAACGCGGCGTGCAAAATGTTGGCAACGTGGCCGCTCCCGAGGGGTGCATGCGGTCGCGGTTCGGCCGCAATCGGCTTGCAGCCTGTCAAAAATTCTGGGTGGTTGAAGAATCGTTAATCGTCCCGGACTTAGGCTCTTCGGCAACGCTTCGGCAAAAGGCGTCGCGGGAACACTGCAGTTGGCGAATTCCTCCGTTTCCATCCCGGTTGCGGCAGCACCGCCTCTTGCGTCCTCGGTTTCGGTCGCGGCTTACCCGCTCCTCGCCTTCTCTGCCCGCAGGCTTGCCGGCATACTGGCGGCTACCGTGCTTCTCGGTGCCTCAACGCTTTCGGTATCCGCGGTCGAGCCTAGCCCGGCCTCGTCGACCGACGACGGCGGTGCCGGGGAGACGGCGGCGCGCACCGAGCGCCAGGCGGAGCTTGACCAGATCACCCGCGACATCGCGCTGACCGAGGAGCGCCAGGCCGAGCTCCGCAAGGAGATCGACGCGCTCGACAAGGACCGCGCGACGCTCAATCAACACCTGATCGACACCGGTCAGCGTGTGCAGGCGCTGGAAGGCCAGCTCGACAAGACCGAAGCCCGGTTCAGCGCGCTCGTTACCAACGAGGCGGCGCTGCACGAATCGCTCAACCAGCGCCGCGACGTCTTGGCCGAGGTGCTTGCCGCCTTGCAACGCATGGGGCGGCGGCCGCCACCCGCCCTCCTGGTCCGCCCGGAGGACGCGCTCGCCTCAGTCAGAAGCGCGATGCTCCTCGGCGCCGTCGTGCCCGATCTTCGCGCTGCGGCGGACAAGGTCTCTGCCGATCTCCGCCGGCTGATGACGCTCAAGAACGAGATGACCACTGAGCGCGACCGCGTGCGCGCCGATTTGACCACGCTCGCCGAAGAGAAGACCCGAGTGCAGCTCCTTATCGAGGAGAAGCGGGATCGGCGAGCGGCGTCAATCCAGGCGTTGGCGGACGAGCAGCGGAAGGCCGCGACGCTTGCCGATCAGGCGACCAGCCTGAAGGACCTGATTGCCCGGATGGAGAAGGAGATCACCGCCGCGGCGCGCGCCTCAGCCGCCGCCGAGAAGGCGGCGGAGGCGAACCGCCAGGCGGCATTGAATGGCCACCATCCGACGTCGCTCGGCAGCGCCGACCGGCTGGCGCCGGCGATCGCCTTCGCCGATGCCAAGGGATTGCTGCCGAGGCCGGTCAACGGCACGATCGTCAAGCGCTTCGGCGATGACGACGGCCTCGGTGCCCGCGCGCAGGGCATTTCCATCGCCACCCGACCCGCCGCCGAGGTCAACTCGCCAAACGACGGCTGGGTGGTCTATGCTGGCCCCTTCAGAAGTTACGGACAACTCTTGATCATCAATGCCGGCGGCGGCTATCATGTCCTTCTGGCGGGGATGGAGCGGATCGATGTCCAGCTCGGCCAGTTTGTCCTTGCCGGCGAGCCAGTGGCGATGATGGCCTCGCAACGGCTGGCGAGCGCGGTCGCGGTTGCCGTCGGCGCTAAACAGCCAGTCCTCTACATCGAATTCCGCAAGGATGGGACTTCGATCGACCCGGCTCCCTGGTGGGCCGCTTCTTCTGATGAAAAGGTTGGCGGATGATTCGGAAAGCCTCACTTCTCCTGGTTGGAGCCGCGTTTGGTGCCCTGACCGCGGTCACTCTGACCCAGTCTCACGTTTTTGCGAGCGGAGCGGCGAATGCCGCCCCCGCCGATACCTATCGCGAGCTGAATCTGTTCGGCGACGTTTTCGAGCGCATTCGCTCCGATTACGTCGAGAACCCCGACGACTCGCAGCTGGTCGAATCCGCCATCAACGGCATGCTAAACAGCCTCGACCCGCATTCGAGCTATCTCAGCCCGAAGAATTTCAAGGACATGCAGGTCCAGACCAGCGGCAAGTTCGGCGGCCTCGGCATCGAGGTCACCATGGAGGAAGGCGTCGTCAAGGTGGTCTCCCCGATCGACGACACCCCCGCCGCCAAAGCGGGCATTCTCTCGGGCGACCTGATCACCGCCCTCGACGGCGAGCAGGTGCAAGGCATGACCCTCAACCAGGCGGTGGAGAAGATGCGTGGCGGCATCAATACGCCGATCACGCTGACCATCGAGCGGAAGGGCGTCGACAAACCCTTCGACGTCAAGCTGGTCCGTTCCGAGATCACCATCCAATCGGTGAAGTCGCATGAGGAAGGCCAGGTCGGCTATATCCGCATCACCTCGTTCAACGAGCAGACCTTCGATGGCCTCAAGGCGGCGGTCGAGAAGATCCAGGCCGACCTCGGCAAGGACAAGGTGCAAGGCTATATACTCGACCTCCGCAACAATCCCGGCGGTCTTCTCGACCAGGCGATTGCCGTCTCGGATGCCTTCCTCGAGCGCGGCGAGATCGTTTCGACGCGCGGCCGCCACGCCGAGGAGACCCAGCGCTACAGCGCCCATTCCGGCGACATGACCGGCAGCAAGCCGCTTATCGTCCTGATCAATGGCGGCTCGGCCTCGGCTTCCGAGATCGTTGCCGGAGCGCTGCAGGATCATCGACGTGCGACCATGGTCGGCACCCGCTCGTTCGGTAAGGGATCGGTGCAGACGATCATCCCGCTCGGTTCCAACGGCGCCCTTCGCCTGACGACGGCGCGCTACTACACGCCGTCGGGCCGCTCCATCCAGGCGAAAGGCATCGAGCCCGATATCGAGGTCAAGGAGAACTTGCCGGCCGACATTGCCGCCCAGGCGGCAGAGGAGCCGAAGGGCGAATCGAGCCTCAAGGGCCACCTTACCGGCGAAGGCGCCGGGGCCGAAGGTTCGGGATCCGACGCTTACGTCCCGCCCGACGCAAAGGACGACAAGCAGCTCAACTACGCGCTCGATCTCATTCGCGGGCTGCAGTCGAACGCCGCTTTCCCACCGGACCCGAATCGCGGCATACCCAACTGAAGCCAAGGCATGGCGGCGCCTTCGGGCGCCGCTTCCGTCTCTGGTCGTGAGGGAAGGCCGTTTCCGCGATGGCCGATGAGCTGTTGCGCCCGCTCGGGCTCGATCCGCCGCCGCCAACAAGGCGGCGGTTGGTCGCGGTTGCGATTGCCGCGCCGCTTATTGCCGGCGTTGCCGGGTTGACCTTTGTCTGGCTCGGTCGCGATCCCGGTGTGAGCGAGCCAACGACGACCACATCGATTGCCGGTGCACCGTCGTCCGGCCGGAAGGTGCGTGCCGCTGCAAGTGCGGCGTCAAGCGATTCGCCGGCCGGAGCTTTGACCGATATCACCCCCAACGGCGGGATCGCTGCTCCCGAGCGAAGCGCGGCCGGCGTCGCCGTCCAGGATCTGAGCAAGCCGGGGCCAACCCGCCTCGCGGCAGCACCGCGCAACGGCCTCGTCGAGACGGGCCCCTACGGGCCCTTGCCGCGAGTCGGCGACGACGGCACTCGTCCAATCGATGCTTATGCTCGCCCGGTCGAAGTCGCGCCGGCGATGAAACGGGTGGCGATCGTGATCGGCGGGATCGGCATCGCCGACAATGGCACCACCCTTGCGCTCAGTGATCTCCCCGGCGCGGTGACGCTCGCCTTCGCTCCCTACGGCGATGCACTGGCGACTACGGCCGCCATGGCGCGCGCCACCGGGCACGAGATCCTCCTCCAGGTCCCGCTCGAGCCCTATGGCTATCCGCAAGTCGATCCCGGCCCGCATACGTTGACCACCAAGGCAGCGCCGGGGCAAAACCTCGATGACCTGCATTGGCTGATGAGCCGGCTCACGAGCTATGTCGGCGCCATCAACTATATGGGCGCCCGCTTCACCGGCGAGGCCAAGGCGATGGCCCCGTTTCTCAATGAGCTGGGCAGGCGGGGGCTCCTCTATCTCGACGACGGCTCGTCGCCGCGGAGCGGTAGCGTTGCACCGCCGCCGGGCGGCGCGCCCATGCTCCGCGCCGACGTCGTCCTCGACGCCGACACGACGCCGGCGGCAATCGATGCGCGGCTCAACGAGCTCGTGGCGATCGCCGATAAGCGCGGCGCAGCGATCGCGACCGGCTCTGCCTTTCCGACGACGGTTGACCGCGTCACCGCCTTCGCCAAAGGTGCCGCCGATCGGGGCATCGCGCTAGTCCCGATCACCGCGCTCCTGCCGCCGAGGAAATAATGACCGTCGCCCCGGCCAAGCCGCTCGACAGCCTGCCCTACCGGCTCTGCGTCGGCATCGCCTTGTTCAGCCACAGTGGCTTCGTCTGGATCGGCTCCCGCTCGGACGTGCAAGCCGAAGGTGAGGGCAGCGGCAGCTGGTGGCAAATGCCGCAAGGCGGGCTCGACAAGGGCGAGGATCCGTTCAAGGCGGCCAAGCGCGAGCTCTACGAGGAGACGTCGGTCACCAGCGTCAGCCTGATCAAGGAAGCGCCGGACTGGTTCGCGTACGACCTGCCCGCCGAGCTGGTGCCGATCTCCTGGGGTGGGCGCTATCGCGGCCAGAAGCAGAAATGGTTCGCCATGCGCTTCGAAGGAGACGAGCGCGAGATCGACGTGCTCAAGCCCGGCGGCGGCAAGTATCACGCCGAGTTCTCGACCTGGCGTTGGGAACGCCTGAGCCGCCTTCCCGAGCTGATCGTGCCGTTCAAGCGGCAGGTGTATGAGCAGGTCGTCAAGGCGTTCGCCGAGATCAGTCCTGCGTAACTGAGAAGCGATGAGCACCGTTGCGGAGCGGGCGCGCACGGCCCGCGAGCTTGTCGACCGCGTGCGCCGGCTTCTCGCTGAGACGCGACTCCTCGACCTCCTGGCGGTGAAATTCGGCGAAGCGGTGGTGACCGGCAGCGCCGGCTATGACCTGATGGTTTGGCCGGACATCGACATTCATATGCCGGTCGACCCGTCGCACCGGGTCGTCTACGCGGCGCTTGGCGGCGAGATCAGCGGATGCCTGGCCGGGGCGGGCATCCGTCTCCATCGCGGCCAGTTCCTCGACGATTATGTCGACCCACATCCGCTCGGCGCCGGCCTCTACTGGGGCCTGGAATTCGACGACCGCGACAGCATGCGATGGAAGTGCGACCTCTGGGGCTGGGAACCAAGTGATTTCGAACGGCGACAGGAGCGTGACCGTCAGCTGCGCGAGGCTTTGCTCGGGGCCGACCGGGATCTCATCCTCAGGCTGAAAACCGAGGCGCGCGAGCGGCCTAATTTCTACGGCGTCGTGGTGAGCAGCTTCGACATTTACCGCTTTGCCATCGCGCGCGGCGGCACCACCCTCGATGAGCTGGTCGAATGGGCACGGAGCGCCGCCGCCCAGCCGGCCATGGCCACGCCGACCAAGCCGCCGCCAGGCGCGCTTCATCGGCTGACCATCGCCGACGTCGATGCCTGGATCGCCATGCGCCGCAGCCTTTTTCCGATCGATACGGTCGAGGTTGCGCGCGCGGAGATCACGGCGAGCCTCGCCAAGGACAGCGAGGCTGCGTATGCAGTTCGCGACGGCAAAGCTTGGCTCGGCTTCATCGAGCTCCGCGAGCGCAGCCACGGCGAAGGCTGCGAGACATCGCCCGTCGGCTACATCGAGGCGCTGTGGACCGAGCCGGAAGCGCGGCGGCGCGGCGCGGCGCGACAGCTGGTAATGGCCGCGCTCGCCTGGGCCCGCGGGCGCGGCCTCCGCGACCTCTGCTCGGACACGCAGATCGACAACGTCGTCTCGCAAGCGGTGCACCGCCGCTTCGGGTTTGAGGAGACCGACCGGCTGGTGACTTATCGGCTGAAGGTTCCACCGAGCTGAGACACAGCCCGGCGCGGGACTTACCGCCCGGCGTTGATCGCCGTCTGCACTTCCTTGAGCTGGTAGAGCTTCAGTTCGGCGGTCGCCCGGATCGTCGGGTCCTTGGCGTCGGCCACGTCTTCCTCGGCATCGCGAACGTCCTGGGCGAGCATCGCCGGATCGACCTCGGCGAGCGGGATTGCCTGCTCGGCGAGAATGGTGAGACCGGCAATGTTGACGTCGGCAAAGCCGCCGCGGACGAAGATGCGGTCGGTCTGCCCCGCCTTCGACACCTCGATCACCCCCGGCCGCAACGTCGACATGAACGGCGCATGGCCCTTGAGCACGGTGAAATAGCCTTCCGAACCCGGCACGACCACCTGCTCGACCGGCTCCGAGATCAGGAGCCGCTCGGGCGACACCAGCTCAAACTGAAACGGGTCAGCCATCTAGGTCACGCTGCCTCGGCGGCGAGCTTCTTGGCCTTCTCCACAGCGGCCTCGATGGTGCCGACCATGTAAAAAGCGGGCTCGGGCAGGTGGTCGTATTCACCGGCACAGAGGCCCTTGAAGGCGCGGATGGTGTCGGCAAGCTCGACGAAGACCCCGGGTGAGCCGGTGAAGACCTCGGCAACATGGAACGGCTGCGACAGGAAGCGCTCGACCTTGCGGGCGCGCGCCACGGTCACCTTGTCCTCTTCGGAGAGCTCATCGATGCCCAGGATGGCGATGATGTCCTGGAGCTGCTTGTAGCGCTGCAGGATCGCCTGCACCTGGCGGGCGATCGTGTAGTGCTCTTCGCCGACGACCCGCGGGTCGAGCATGCGCGAGGTCGAATCGAGCGGGTCGACGGCGGGGTAGATGCCCTTCTCGGCGATCGAGCGCGACAGCACCGTCGTCGCATCGAGGTGGGCGAAGGAGGTGGCCGGCGCCGGGTCGGTCAGGTCGTCGGCCGGCACGTAGATCGCCTGCACCGAGGTGATCGAGCCCTTGGTGGTCGTGGTGATCCGCTCCTGCAGGGCGCCCATGTCGGTGGCGAGCGTCGGCTGGTAGCCGACGGCGCTGGGGATGCGGCCGAGGAGCGCCGACACCTCGGAGCCCGCCTGGGTGAAACGGAAGATGTTGTCGACGAAGAACAGCACGTCCTGGCCCTGGTCGCGGAAATATTCGGCGACCGTCAGGCCGGCGAGGCCGACGCGGGCGCGGGCGCCGGGCGGCTCGTTCATCTGGCCGTAGACCAGCGCGCATTTCGAGCCGACCGCCGAGCCGCCATGCTCCTTGGGGTCCTTGTTGACCCCCGATTCGATCATCTCGTGATAGAGGTCGTTGCCCTCGCGGGTGCGCTCGCCGACGCCGGCGAAGACCGAATAGCCGCCATGCGCCTTGGCGATGTTGTTGATCAGCTCCTGGATGATGACCGTCTTGCCGACGCCGGCGCCGCCGAAGAGGCCGATCTTGCCGCCGCGGGCGTAGGGCGCGAGCAAATCGACGACCTTGATCCCGGTGATCAGGATCTGCGCCTCCGTCGATTGGTCGACATAGGCCGGGGCCGGCTGATGGATCGGCCGCTTCTGCTGCGTCTTGACCGGACCCGCCTCGTCGACCGCCTCGCCGATGACGTTCATGATGCGGCCGAGCGTCTCGTCGCCGACCGGAACCGCGATCGGCTCGCCGGTATCGACCACCTCCTGGCCACGGACGAGGCCCTCGCTCGAATCCATCGCGACAGTGCGCACCGTGTTCTCGCCGAGATGCTGCGCCACCTCGAGGACCAGCCGGTTGCCGCGGTTCTTGGTCTCGAGTGCGTTCAGGATTGCCGGCAGGTGTCCGTCGAACTTCACGTCGACCACCGCGCCGGTCACCTGGGTGATGCGCCCGACGACGCCCTGGACGTTGGATTGCATTGCCACATTGGCCATTGTTCTACCTCTTCACTCGGAGCTCAGGCGTCGACCATGCCGAGCTTGCGTTCAATTCGTTCAGTGCGATCATCAAGTCGTTCCATGCGCTCATCGAGGCGCTGCAGGCGATGGTCGATGATCGAGTCCATGCGGTCATCGATGCGATCCGTCCGCTTGTTCAGCGATCCCATCAGGATTTGCATTTGACCCATTTGCACCTGAAGATTCCCGACGGACTGGTCAAGGGCGGACACTCGATGCTTTAGTTCAGAGAACCCCTCACGCACATCGCTGCGCAGCCCGCGGAGATGCTCAAGAACCAGGTCGGTGGGTTCGTCAGCCATGTCGGTCAGGTGAAGTATCGGGGGTATGACGTCAAGGGAAAATCCCGACAGCGCTCGCTATTGGTCATGGCGCTTCCACCAGATCCAGGCGCCGCTCGATCCGCCCGATGCGTTCGTCGATGCGGTCCATTCGT
>Ga0318563_10000555_pt1 | contig 15388 bp, 13 predicted proteins | sample GRESIP066b5f19_FD_203689 | JGI IMG/M metagenome (GOLD analysis project Ga0318563, IMG submission 203689) | Tropical soil microbial communities from Luquillo Experimental Forest, Puerto Rico - GRE.SIPMG.066b5f19 | ecosystem: Environmental > Terrestrial > Soil > Tropical forest > Bulk soil... | reverse complement strand
CTGGTCCCGTGGCTGGCCAGGACGCTCGGCCGCCCGGTCAAGTGGGCCGAGGACCGGGCCGAGCACCTGGTCGCGGTGAACCACTCGCGCCAGCAGGTGCACCGGATCTCGGCGGCGTTCGACGCGGCCGGCCGGCTCCTCGCGCTGGCCGACGACATCCTGCACGACAATGGCGCCTACTGCCGCACGCACGGGATCACGGTGCCGGAACTGACCGTGGCGATGCTGCCCGGCCCGTACCGGGTGCCCGCGTTCCGCGGCCGGATCCGGGTCCTGCTCACCAACAAGACCCCGTGCGGCACCTACCGCGCCCCGGGCCGGTTCGAAGGCACCACGGCCCGCGAGCAACTGCTCGACATGGCCGCCGGCCAGCTTGGCATCGGCCGCGCGGAACTGCGCCGGCGAAACCTGCTCGGCCCGGACGAGCTGCCCTGCCACCGGCCGCTGACCACGCTCGGCACCGACGTGGTGCTGGACGCGGGGGACTACCCGGCGCTGCTGGCCGCCGCCGGGGCCGAGGCTTCGCGGCTCGGGTACCCCGTGGTCGTGGCGGACGGTCGCGCGGCGGGGCGGCGCCGCGGCCTCGGGCTCGCGGTGTTCCTGGAGAAGAGCGGCCTCGGCCCGCAGGACACCGCGGACGTGTTTGTCAGCAAGGCCGGCGCCGTGCACGTGTACTCGGGGGGGACCTCGATGGGGCAGGGCATCGAGACCGTGCTCGCCCAGATCGCCGCGGACGCGCTCGGCGTCGGGCTCGACGCGGTGCAGGTGGTGAACGGGGACACCGCGCTGCAGCCGTTCGGGTCCGGCTCCTGGGCGTCGCGCACGACCGTGGTGACCGGCAATGCGGTGCACGCGGCCGCCACCGCGGTGGCAGGGCGGGCCAGGCAGCTTGCCGCCCGGATGCTGGAAGCCGCCGAAGACGACCTGGTCGCGGCGGACGGCACGATCGCGATCCGCGGGGACCCGCAGTCGGCGGTCACCCTCGCGCAGATCGCCCGGGCCGCGGCCCCGGCCAGCGGCTACCTGCGCCCCGGGGAGCCGGCCGGGCTGACCGCGCGCCGCCGTTTCGACGTGACGCACATGACCTACCCCTACGGGGTCCACGTCGCGGTGGCCGACGTCGATCCGGGCACCGGCGAGGTCCGGGTGCTGCGCTACCTCGTCGCCTACGAGGTGGGCCGGGCGGTCAACCCCGCGCTGGTCGAAGGACAGTTGCGCGGCGGCGTAGCGCAAGGCATCGGTGGCTCGCTGCTCGAGGAGTTCAGCTACGACGAGGCCGGCCAGCCACAGGCGGTCACGTTCATGGACTACCGGATGCCGACCGCCGCCGAGATACCGCCGATTGACGTGCTGGTGACCCAGCAGGCCCCGGCGCCGGGCAACCCGCTCGGCGTGATGGGCGCGGGCGAAGGGGGCATCAGCGCGGCGGGCGCTGCCGTGGCCAGCGCCGTGCGGGACGCGCTGGGCCTCGCGGGCAGCGTCGGCCGGCTGCCGCTGACCCCGGCCCGGGTCGCCGCCCTGGCGGAACCCGATGCCGCGGCTAGCATGAGCCCGCAGGCCGGGCAACACCACATCCCGAGCACCGGAGGTGGCCCGTGCGACCTGCACCGTTGACGCCCGCGGGCCCCGGTGAGGGGACGTCGGGTTATGTCAGCAAGACCGACCTCGTGGCCGCCCTGATCCGTGAGCTGATCATCACCGGGGAACTCGCCGCGGGCGAGCAGTTGCGCCAGCGGGACCTGGCGCAGCGGTTTCACGTCAGCCAGACCCCGGTGCGCGAGGCGATGCGCCGGCTCGAATCCGAGGGCCTGGTCGTCGGGGACACCCATCGCGGCTTCACCGTGGTGGAACCGGACGACGGCCCGGTCGAGGAGAACTTCCAGATCCGCGCCGCCCTGGAGTCGCTGGGCGCCTCGCTGGCCGCGCGCAAGATCGACGAGCAGGGCCTGGCCACTCTGCAGGCGCTGAACGACCGGATGCGCGCGCTGCCCGACGACGATCCGCGCTACGCCGACCTCAACCGGGAGTTCCATTTCACCGTGTACGAGTATGCGCACAGCCCCCTGCTGCTCACCCTGATGCGGCTGCTCTGGGCGTCGCTGCACGGCGGCCCCCGGGTGCAGCGCAGCCACGCCGAGTCGGCCGCCCAGCACGACGCCATCCTGGACGCGCTGCGGTCCGGGGACGCCGCCGCCGCGTCCGCCCGGACCTATCAGCACATCATGGGTGCCGCGCACTGACTCCTCGCCCGGCACACAAGGGACCAGCGAACGAAGGGCCCAGATGGCTACGATCACGACCGGCGATGGCGTACCGCTCCACGTGGAGCGCACCGGGACCGGAACGCCGCTGCTGTTCATCCACGAGTTCGCCGGCGACCATCGGAGCTGGGAACCGCAGGTGCGGTTCTTCGGCCGCGGCTACCAGTGCGTGACCTACGCGGCCAGGGGATACCCGCCGTCCGGGGTACCCGAGGACCCGGCCGCCTACTCCCAGCAGCGTGCCGTCGAGGACGCCGTGGCGGTCCTGGACGGGATGAGCATCGGCCGGGCGCACGTGATCGGCCTATCCATGGGCGGGTTCGCGGCGCTGCACCTGACGTTGCGCCATCCGGACCGGGTGATCTCCGCGGTGGTCGCGGGCGCCGGGTACGGGGCTCCGCTGGAGCGGGCCGAGGCGTTCCGCGCCGAGTGCGCGGCGACCGCCGCGGCCTTCGAGGCCGAGGGCGCGCAGCGGGTCGCGGAACGGTACGCCGTAGGCCCGGCACGGGTGCAGTTCCAGAACAAGAACCCGCGCGGCTGGGCGGAGTTCGCCGCGGCGCTGGCGCAGCATTCCGCGCGGGGCTCGGCGCTCACCATGCGCGGCGTGCAGGCGGCCCGCCCGTCGCTGTACGCGCTGCGGGACGAGCTGGCCGGGATCCGGACTCCGATGCTGCTGCTGGTGGGCGACGAGGACGAGGGATGCCTGGAGACCGTGCTGATGCTCAAGCGGACGATCCCGTCGGCGGGGCTGGCCATCCTGCCGCAGACCGGGCACACCGCCAACCTGGAGGAGCCGGAGGCGTTCAATGCGGCCGTGGACCGGTTCCTCGCCGCGGTGGACCGCGGCGCCTGGCGCCTGCGCGACCCGCGCTCCCTGTCGTCCTCCACGACGGGGATGAAGTAGCGCCCGCCCGCCTTGGCGCACGGCCGGGAGTGTCAGTGCCGGTCATTACGCTGCGGCCATGGCCAACTTCGCCGTGCGGACGATCCACGGGCCTGGCTGGGACTCGTCGCGCCCGATCCGGGAACAGAATGACTGGGATGCGCACGCGGCCTTCATGGACGGCCTGGTTGATGATGGGTTCCTCATCATCGGCGGCCCGATCGGCGACGGTGCACAGACCCTGCACGCCGTCGAGGCCGCGGATGAGGACGCGGTCCGGGCGCGCTTCGCCGCAGACCCCTGGGCGTCGGCCGACCTGCTGCGGCTCGGCTCGGTGGAGCCGTGGGCGCTCTGGCTCGACAGCCGTCCGGACACTCCCGCGCGCTGACTCTCCTCCCTACCCAGACACCCGGGCCAGCGCCCGCACCCCCGCTCCCCCTCATCGGTTGCCGGACCGGCATCCGCGATCATGGGTGGCGAGGCGAGGAGGGCGGATGGCTGAGGACACGGACGCGGCGGAGGGCGTGAGCCTGGCGGACCGGGAGGACCTGGTCGCCTACGCGCGCCGGATGGCCCCCGACGATCTCGCGCCGGGCACGTCGGGCAACCTCAGCGTGCGGCGCGGCGAACTCATGGCGATCACCCCGTCCGGCATGCCGTACGAGCGGATGACCCCGGCGGACATCTGCCTGGTCCGCACCACGGACGCCGCGCTGCTGTCCGGCCCGCGGCCGTCAACGGAGACGCCGATGCACCTGGCGATGTACCAGGCCAGCCACGCTGAGGCGATCGTGCACACGCACTCCCCGTTCGTGGTGGCGCTGTCCACCGTGCTCGACGAACTGCCCGCCATCCACTACGCGATGGCCGACCTCGGCGGGCCGGTGCGGGTCGCGCCGTATATCAGGTTCGGCACCGGCCAGCTCGCGGCCAGCGCGGCCGCCGCGCTGGCCGGGCGCAGCGCGGTCATCCTGCGCAACCACGGCGCGCTCACCTGCGGGCCGGCCCTGGCCCGCGCCTACGAGCGGGCCCGCACCCTGGAGTGGCTGGCCAGGGTGTACTGGTACGCCCGGCTGGCGGGCACCCCGCAGACGCTCAGCGAGAGCGCCCTCACCGAGGTCAGCGACGCGGTCCGGGAGCTGCGCTACGGCGAGAACTTTGCCCCGAGTGTGGCACCGCCGCCGGGGCCGCAAGGAGGGCAGGCGCAGTGACTGGCATCGAACAACCGCCTGACGCACACGCGGTCACGCCGGCCGGCAAACCACGTGCCCGGTCGCTCGGTATCCCGTTCGACGGGACCCCGGGACCCTGGAACGCGATCACCGACGTGCCCGGAGTGGCGGTTGGGTATGTCACCCTTATCGAGGGTGACGCGGTGCGGACCGGGGTGACCGGGATCCACCCGCGCGGGCCCGCCAACGCCGCCGACCCCGTGGCGGCGGGCTTCTTCTCGCTGAACGGCAACGGCGAGATGACCGGCGTCTCCTGGATCGGCGAGTCCGGCACGTTCGCCCTCCCGGTCGTGATCACCAACACCCACTCGGTCGGCGTCGCCCATGCCGGGATCGTCGCGTGGACGGCCAAGCATCACCCCGAACTCGGTGACGAGTGGTCGCTCCCGGTGGCCGGGGAGACCTGGGACGGCTACCTCAACGACGCCTACGGGCACCACATCACCGAGGCCACCGTGCTCGACGCGCTGGAGGCGGCCCGCACCGGGCCGGTCGAGGAAGGCTCGGTGGGCGGCGGCACCGGGATGATCTGCTATGAGTTCAAGGGCGGCAACGGCACCGCGTCACGGGTGGTGGACTACCGCGGGACCAGCTACACGGTGGGGGTGTTCCTCCAGGCCAACTTCGGCTCGCGGGAGGAACTGACGCTGGCGGGCGTACGGCTGGGCCGGCTGCTCGGCGACGGCGTCCCCGCGGAACCCCAGGCAGGAAGCGCGTCGCCACCCGGTTCCGGTTCCGTGATCGCCATCGTGGCCACCGACGCGCCGCTGCTCCCGCACCAGTGCTCGGCGATGGCCCGGCGGGTCACCCATGGCATCGCGCGTACCGGCACCATCAGCTCCCACTTCTCCGGTGACCTGTTCCTCGCCTTCTCCACCGCGAACCCGGGCGGGTTCAGCGGCTATCACCCGGCACCCGATGCCGGCCCCGGGTACGACCAACTCCGGTTCATTCCCTGGGCGCGGATGAACCCGTTCTTCGCGGCGGTCGTCCAGGCGACGGAGGAAGCCGTCGCCAACGCCCTGGTGGCGAACGAGGACATGACCGGGCGCGACGGCCACCGCGTCCCCGCGCTCCCGCGCGACCGCGCCGCCAGCCTGTTCCGCGCCGCCCCGCACAGGCCACCGGCTGACCGCTAACGTTCGCCGGGGTTTCTTTCAAGGCCGTACGGCCGCGGCCCGCCGTCAGGCCCGGCAGAGGCGGCTGAGCAACGCTGCCCGTGGAAATGAGCAACCGTTGCTCACGCGCCTGCCCGGGCCCGTGACCTACAACTGTGCGAGGAGGGGCCGCGCGCCTTGTCACCTCGGCTCCCGGCCCCTCACCCAGAGCACAGCACGCCCGGCAGATCGCCTGCCGGTGCCGGTAAGGAGAACACCATGACTGCCATCGTCGTCGACAGCCTCTGATCGGTGTCCGGGTTTGTCCGACTGTTTTCTATTCGCCCCAAACACGTGACGCGAGGCGAAAGACTGGGATAGTGCCCGGGTACCTCCCGGGTGCAGGCCCGGTCACAACCGTGACGGTCACTGGCTCCCCTTCCGGGGGCGGGCCATTTGTGGGCTGGCATGGCCGACGTGCATGGGATGGTGGGGGGTGCACTAAGGCTTGCCCTGGCGGAGGGACCTTCTGGGGCGGTCCCTCCGCCGGGGAGTAACCCGCCGCGATCGGGCCTGAGCCTTGCTGGCGGCCGGATCCCCGAGCGGGTACATCCGCCGGCTTGACCGGCCCAACCGCGTGTGAAAACGTCACGCTCATCCGCGGTCTGAGCCGATACCGGAAGGCCGGTCGTCACCCGTGCCGAACCATGACTGAGCACGCCGCGCAGCGCCGCACCAGCGAACCCAACTATGTGCTGCCCGTATTAGATTTCTTCGCCCGGATGGGCTCCGCCGAGGCGATCGTGCACGGCGAGCGCAGGTACACCTACGCCGAGACCCGGGCCGCCGTGCTGGCCATGGCCGCCGCACTGACCGCCCGCGGGATACGCGGGGACATGACGGCGGTGGCGGTGACCCGCAACCACCCGGAATCGATCATCTTGCTGCTGGCCCTGCACCTGCTCGGCTGCCGGGCAGGTTTCGCCGCCGCCGACGCCCCGCACGAGACCCAGCGCGACTTCATCGAGCAGGCAGACGCGGACGTCCTGATCCATGACAGCGGGGTCGCGGAGGAACTGATCGGCGATGTGGCCGCCCGGGCCGAGCGCCCGGTGCTCAGCCTGGGCCCCGTGGCGGGCCGCCCGGACCTGCTTGCCGAGATGGTCCTGGCCGCCGCCGGCAGCCAGGCGAACGGTGCGGGGGCTGGCGGCGCCGGCGCGGACCACGAGCCGCAGTCGCTGTTCCACACCGCGGGCACGATCGGCCCGCCCAAGCTCGTCCGCCACGGACAGCGCTTCTACCAGGCGCTCTACCTGCGCGGCCAATTCACCCGTGCCAGCGGTGAACCGGGCATGCGCCACCTGGGCATCTTCCCGTTCGCTACCACAAGCGGGCAGGTGCCGGCCCTGCTTGCGCTCTTCCAGGGCGGTACGGCGGTACTGATGACGCGGTTCCGCGCCGCGCAGTGGCTCGCCGCCATCGAGCAGGAACGGGTCACCAGCACGCTGCTCTCCCCGCCGCGGCTGCGCGAGGTTCTTGCCGAGCCCGCGCTGGCCCAAGCCGACTGCGCCAGCCTGCGCCGGCTCAATTGCGGCTGCGGCGCCGCACCCGTTACCGACCTGGTCCAGGCCATCGAGCGGTTCGGCCCGGTGGTGCGGGTCGTCTACGGCATGACCGAGGTGCCGGTCATCGCCGACTACCCGGGCATGGACCTCGACCCGGCGCACCCGGAGCGGCTGCGGTCCTGCGGCACGGCGTACGCCAGCAACAAGATCCAGGTACGCGGCGAGGAAGGGACCGTTCGTCCCGCGGGGCAGACGGGCACCATCTGGATGACGGGGCCGCTGATCATGGACGGCTACGTGGGCCAGCCCGAACTGACCAGCAGGATCCTGGTGGGCGGGTGGCTGTGCACGCATGATCTCGGTTACATCGACCCGGATGGCTATCTGTACCTGGTCGACAGGGCCGAGGACGTGATCCACACCGGCGAGCCGCCGGTGCCGGTCTACTCCGGGGTGGTCGAAGGCGTCCTGACCGGGCACCCCGGCGTCCGTGCGGCGGCGGTCATCGGGGCGCCGGACACCGAAATAGGCGAGGCGGTGGTCGCGTTCGTGGTGCGGGCTCCGGGGGCCGGCGTAACGGGGGAGGAACTGCACGATCTGGTGGCCGTCGAGCTCACCGAGGCACACGCGCCGCGCGAGGTGCGGTTCGTCAGCGAACTCCCGATGACCCACGCGGACAAGGTCGACAAGAGGGTCCTGCGTGGCCGATATCACCACAGTTAGTCACGGCTGGCCCCGCCAGCCTGTGGCATGCTCCGAAACAGGACGCGGCCGGTGTCGAGGAGGCCCCCATGACGGACAAGCAGCGCATCAGCTATGTGCCCGTGGACCAGATGGACGACGAGATGCGGGCCGAGATGGAGCGGTGCGCGCGCGAGGGCACACCACGGCCGGAAAGCTCCGCGGTCCGGGCCCACGTCCCCGCCTGCTTCTGGTTCTTCGCCCGGTCGTGGAACGACATCTTCCGCCAGGGCGTGTGCGATCACCAGATCAAGGAGCTGTGCCGGGTCTACATCTCCCGCACGGTCCAGTGTGAGTACTGCGGCAACCAGCGCTCGGTCGCGGCCGCGGCCACGGGCCTGTCCGAGGGCAAGTACGACGAGCTGCTGAACTTCGAGACGTCGGCGCGCTACAGCGACCGGGAGAAGGCCGCGCTCGCCTACGCCGAGGCGATCGCCTGGCACCTGCCGACGCCGGATGAGTTCTGGGACCGGATGCGGGCGCATTTCAGCGAGCCCGAACTGGTCGAGCTTGGCTGCTTCATCGGGCTCACGTTCGGGCAGCAGAGCTGGCTGCGGATGCTCAATATCGGGCACCACGAGGTGATGGCGGGAACGGACGCCTCGATGGCGCCGGGGTTCGAGACGCCGGAGGCCATGGCGAAGTCGCTCGCCTCCGGCGACTACTGGGCCAAGCACTGACCTCCGCACAGCCGGCACCCGGCTATCCCGCCTTCTCCGCGGCCGAGATGGCCCGCCGCTGGGCTGTGCTGGAAGGGCTGCTCGGCGAGGAGGGCTGCGACGCCGCGCTGGTCTACGGGGCCGAACGGGCCGGCACCGCGGTGCCGTGGCTGACCGGGTGGCCGGTGACCCGGGAGGCGGCGCTGGTGGTGCGCGCCGGCGAGGCCGGGGTGATGTGGGTCTGCTACGACAACCACGTGCCCAACGCGCGGGCCATGGCGCGGGGTGTGGAGGTGTGCGCCGGGGGCAGGTCGGCCCTGGCCGCGGCGCTGGAGTGGATCCGGGGCTGGCCGGGACGGGTGCGGCGGCTCGGGGTGATCGGGCTGGTGCCCGCGCGGACCGGGGCGGCGCTCGCCGCGGCCGCCGGGGAAGTCGTGTTCCTCGACGGTGAGTATGCGCGGCTGCGGCTGGTGAAATCCGGCGAGGAGATCGGGTGGCTGCGCCGGGGCGCCGCGATGAGCGACGACGCCGTGCGGGCGCTGGCCGGGGCGGCGCGTCCGGGGATGACCGAGGCCGAATGCTGTGCGGTCCTGGAGAGCGGCTACATCGCGGCCGGCGGGCTCACCCACATTCACTACCTGGGTGTCACGCCGATGGCCGACCCAGGGCTGTGCGTGCCCGCCCAGTGGCCGTCGTCCCGGAAGCTGGCCGCCGGGGACGTGCTGAGCTGCGAGATCAGCGCCAGCTACCACGGCTATCCGGGGCAGGTGCTGCGCACCTTCGCCGTCGCCGCCGACCCGGTGCCGCGCTACCGGGACCTGCATGACGTGGCCGACGCCGCGTTCGGCGCCATGACGGCCCGGCTGGCGCCCGGGGCGACCGCCACCGAACTCACCAAGGCCGCGGCCGACGTCATCCTCGGCGCCGGGTACACGATCTACGACGACCTCATGCACGGGTACGGGGGCGGTTACCTGCAGCCGGTGGTGCCCCGGGCCGGCCTGGAGGCGCGGCGGGTGCCGGGCTTCACGTTCGCCGCCGGCATGACCGTGGTCCTCCAGCCCAACGTGATCACCCCGGACGAGCGGGCCGGCGTGCAGACCGGCGAACTCATGCTGGTCACCGAATCCGGTTGCGAGTCACTGCACGACTACCCCCGCGGCTTCCGCCGCATAGGCGGCTAACCCAGCGGACACCCGGAGCATCTCGCTGAGTACATGGTTGAGGCGGACGCCGACATCGCGCGGGCGCTGAGCGGCGGGGGCTGACCGGGCCGGCCGGGCTGGATGCGGATGGGCTATACCTGGGTGCATGGACGTGGACCTGCCGATCTGTGCGACCTGCGGAGTGCAGTACCCGGCCCCGCGTGAGGACTGCCCCATCTGCCTGGACGAACGCCAGTACGTCGGCTGGGGCGGGCAGCGCTGGACCAGCCTCGCCGAACTCGCCGCCGAGGGGCGCAAGGGCTATATCGCCGAGGAGGGACCTGGTGTGCTCGGCATCGGGGCCCGGCCCCCTACCGCCATCGGGCAGCGTGCCCTGCTGGTCACCACCCCCGCGGGCAACGTGCTCTTCGACATGATCAGCTACCTGGACGAGGACCTGGCCAGCCAGGTCCATGCCCTGGGCGGGATCGCGGCCATCGCGATCAGCCACCCGCACTTCTACGGGTCGATGACCGAGTGGGCTCACGAGTTCGGTGCGCCGGTCTACATCCACGCCGCCGACCGGCAGTGGGTGGCCCGGCCGGACCCGCTGGTCAGGTTCTGGGACGGCGAGACCGAGCAGATCGGGGACGACCTCACGCTCATCAACGTCGGCGTGCACTTCGAGGGCGGGCAGGTGCTGCACTGGGCCGGCGCGGACGGCGGGGCGGGTGCGGTGTTCTCCGGGGACATCATGACCGTGGTCCAGGACCGGCGGTACGTGTCCTTCATGTACAGCTACCCGAACCTGATCCCGGAGCGGCCCGAGGTCATCCGGCGCGGGCTGGCCAGGCTCAAGCCCTACCCGTTCGACCGGGTCTACGGTGCCTGGTGGCGGCGGGTGGTGCACACCGACGGGTCGGCGGCGGTCGCCAGGTCCGCAGAGCGGTATTTGCGCTTCGCGCTCGGCGGCGATGGGGCGCAGCCCGGCGGACTTGGGTAAAAACGGCGGAACCCGGTAGGCTCCGGCCCACTATCAAGGACGACCCGCGCCCTCGGCACGGTGGGGGAAGTGATCATATGCGTCGCATCATCGTTGCGGCAGCCGCCACCACGCTCATCGGCTCCGTCGTGGCGGCCTGTGGGAGCACCACATCCAGCAGCACCGCCGGCGGCAGCAGCCCCGCGGCCGGCACGGCCGCCAGTTGCACGCACGCCAGCATCCAGAACCAGCTGTACACCAAGGGCGTGCTCACGGTCGCGACCGACAACCCGGTGTACACGCCCTGGTTCGAGAAGAACAAGCCGTCCAACGGCCTGGGCTACGAGAGCGCGGTCGCCTATGCGATCGCCCACCAGCTCGGCTTCTCCCCGTCCCAGGTGACGTGGGTCAGCGAGCCGTTCAGCAGCTCGTATGCTCCCGGGCCGAAGAAGTTCGACTTCGACATCAACGAGATCTCCTACACGGCGCAGCGCGCTCAGGCGGTCACGTTCTCCAAAAGCTACTACGACGTGCAGCAGGCCATCGTGGCGCTCAAGGGCTCCCCGATCGTCACCCACCACACCTCCGCCGACCTGAAGAAGTACCTCTACGGCGACCAGGTGGGGACCACCGGCCTGACCTACATCACCAATAACATCCAGCCGACCCAGCAGCCCAAGGTCTTCGACACGCTCAGCGAGGTGTCCGCCGCGCTGGAGGCGCACCGGATCGACGCCCTGATCACCGACACTCCCACCGCGCAGTACATGGCCTCGGCGCAGCTCAAGCACGCGGTCCTGGTGGCGCAGTTCCCCACGGTGGGCGAGCACTACGGGCTGCTGTTCCACCTGGGCAACCCGCTGGTGAACTGCGTCAACAAGGCGATCGGCGCACTGAAGGCCAACGGGACGCTGCAGCAGCTGCAGCAGAAGTACCTGCAGATCTACCTCACGTTCCCGACCATCCAGCCCTGAGCCCCGGTGGCGCTGACCGGGAGCCCGCCACCGGGTGCGGCCGGGAGCCCGCCCCCGGGCTCGTTCGCGCGGACCGGGCGCGGGGCCAGACTGCTCGGCGGGGGCCGCAGCGGGACGGTCATCTCGACCGCCAGCACGCTCGTCGTGCTTGGCGTGCTGGTCGCCATCTTCCTGCTGGCGCCGGGCGCGCGGGCGGTGGAGCACGCCTTCTTCAGCCCGCAGCACATGTGGCAGTCGTTCATCGGCAACCCGCAGCAGGGCTACTACTCGGTGGGCGCGGCGATCTGGCTCAACATCAAGATGTTCCTCGTCGCCGAGGTGCTCATCCTCGCGCTGGCCCTGCTGATCGCGCTGATCAGGCAGTCTGCGCATCCGGCGCTGTTCCCGATCAGGATCCTCGCGACCGGTTACGTCGACTTCTTCCGCGGCGTGCCGCTGATCCTGGTGATCTTCGCCATCGGCCTCGGCGTTCCCGCGCTGAGCCTGCCGGTGGTCTCCAGCCAGTCCAACGCGGTGTACGGGGTGACCGCCCTGGTGCTGTCCTATTCCGCGTACGTTTCCGAGGTCTACCGCGCCGGGCTGAACTCGGTGCACCAGAGCCAGGTGGCGGCGGCGCGGTCGCTCGGCCTGCGGCACTGGCAGGCGCTGCGCCACGTCACCCTGCCGCAGGCGGTGCGGAACATCATCCCGCCGCTGCTCAACGACTTCATCAGCCTGCAGAAGGACACCGCGCTGGTGGGGATACTCGGGACGATCGAGGCCAACAAGGCGGCCGACATCTACAGCGAGCAGGTGTTCAACTTCTCCAGCTTCACCGTAGCCGCCATCCTGTTCCTGATCCTCACGATCCCGCTCGCGCGGTTCACCGACCGGCTGATCGAGCGGGACCGGCGCCGTCGTCTCGCCGGAGCCACGGCATGAGTGCTGGCGCGGAGCCAGGCCCGCTGCCGGTGGCCGGCGATGAGGCGATCAGGATCGAGGGACTGCACAAGTCGTTCGATACCAACGAGGTGCTCAAGGGCATCGATCTGTCCGTGGCCACGCACGAGGTGGTCTGCCTGATCGGGGCGTCCGGATCCGGCAAGTCCACGCTGCTGCGCTGCGTAAACCTGCTCGAGCCGATCAACTCCGGGCGGATCAGCCTGTGGGGCCAGGAGATCACCGGGCCGGACATCGACCCGAACCTGGTGCGCAGGCACGTCGGGATCGTGTTCCAGTCGTTCAACCTGTTCCCGCACATGACCGTGCTCCAGAACGTGACGCTGGCCCCGGCAAAGGTCCGCCGGATTCCCAAGGCTGAGGCCGAAGAGGAAGCCAGGGCGCTGCTGGGCAGGTTCGGGCTGGCGGACAAGGAAGCTGACTTCCCGGACCGGCTGTCGGGAGGGCAGCAGCAGCGGGTCGCGATCGTCCGGGCACTGGCGATGAAACCGCAGATCATGCTGCTCGACGAGGTGACTAGCGCGCTCGACCCTGAACTGGTGGCCGAGGTGCTCGATGTGATCAGGGAACTGGCTGGCACCGGCATGACCATGGTCATCGCCACGCACGAGATGGGCTTCGCCAAGGACATCGCCCGCCGCGTCTGCTTCCTTGAGGAAGGGCGAATCATCGAGGACGCCCCGCCCGCCGAGCTTTTCACCAGTCCAAGGGACGAGCGCACCCGGCGGTTCCTGCGCCGCATCGTGGACGCTGGCCGGCTCTGACCTGACCCTGGACCGACGCGGGATTAATCCGTTGATGTCCGAACGCTGTGCTGGGATATACAGATAGCGACACTCGGCGGTCCCGGGATGTCCGGCCCGCCGAACAGATCAAGAATCTAGATGCGGGGCATGGACGGAGAGCCGCAGCGGCCCAGCGCGCGGAGCGACCGGTTCCTGGCGCATAGAGGCCTGATCGCGCTGTGCTGCGGCACGGCCATGGCAGAAGCGTTCCTGCTCATCGTGGTCGCACCGGCTGCCCGGGCCCTCGCCCCCCAGGTCAGTGCGCTCCCCCCGCTGGCGATCTTCCACGACCTGCGCTGGCTGTACAGCACTGAGCGATCGTGGCTGTGGTTCGCCCTGCTGCTCGCCGGGCTGCTCGTGGCCCGGGCCGCGCTGAACACGGCGCTGGTCAGGCTAGCCTGGCCGGCCCACTTGACGCCGCCGCCGCTGGCTGCCATGCGCGGCGCAATCGTCGTCACGACGCTGGCCTGCCTGCTGATCTCCCCACTGGTCAGCCTGACGTTCGGGGTGGCCATCCTGCCCTTCTCCTGGCCATTTCTTGCCCTGCTGCCCGCCATGCTGCTGATCGCGCTGCCGCTCAGCCACGCCGGGCTGGCCGGGACCTGGTGGCGGACCCTGCCGCCTGCTTCGGCGGCGTGGTGGCTGCTCGCGGAGTTCGCGGTGCTCACGGCCGCCGCCGCGCTGAGCACGGCACTGCCGCCGCCCGACGCGGTTCCCATAGCCGGGCTGGCCGGACTGGTGAACGCCCGCGCCTGGTACGGCCTGACCGCTGCCATCGCCCGGGGCGTCGGCCAGACCCACGCCGAACTGGATAGACCGGCATCGGCCCAGACCGCGCCGGCCGGGGCAGGCCTGGCCCAGACCGCGCCGGCCGGGCCAGGCCTGGCCCTGTCCGCGCTGGCACAGGCCGGCCCGGCAGCGGAGGACCCGGCCGCGCTCGCGTTGCCGGACGTCCACCGGGTTCCTGCCGGGCCGATGGCGCTGGCTGCGGTCATCGCCCTGGTCATCGCGCTGACCAGGCTCGTCTTCTTCTTTGGCGGTCCCGCCGCGACTGCAAACTCGCAGGCCCCCGTGGCGTGGGCGGCCGGGACACAGGGACCCGCTCACGCGGGCGACACGGCCGCCGACGCTGGCGACCACCCCGTGCTCGAGATCGCTGGCTTCGGCTCGTGGTGCTGCGGCCAGGATCGGGCGCTGGCCAAGGCGCTCCCGGGCACCCTGGTGCAGCAGTTCTCCTACCTGGGGACGAACCGCCACGGCCAGCCCAGGCCCTACGGCGCGAAGGCGAGCAACATCCCGTTGCCGGAACTCGGCGACAGGATCGCGGCGCAGTTGTGGCGGCTGCACGTTGAGACCGGCAAGCGGGTGGACATCGTCGCGGAAAGCGAGGGCACCCTCGGCCTGGACGCGATGCTCGCACAGCACCCTGACGCCCCGGTGGGCTCTGTGGTCCTGCTCAGCCCGATCGTCGCCCCCGGTCAGTACGGCTACAAAGGAACCGGCAGCAGTCTGTTGACCAGGGACGAGTTGGAGGCGCTCATCTGGTTCGTGGGCGGGCTCTCCCCGTTCGGCTCGTCCGGCGCACAGACCTTGATCAGCTCGGTGAACAGCGTCGGCGCCCGGTTCGCCTCGGCGGCCGCGGAGCACGCCCCGGTCCGCATGCTGGAGGTTATCCCGCTCGCCGACGCGGTGACGTTGCCCGCCTGCCCGCTGCCACGCAGCGTGGTCGTCATTCCGGCGTTCCATGGCGAGCTGCTGGACGACCCGGTTGCCCTGCGCATAGTCCACCGCTTCCTCACCGACCGGTCGGTCACCGGGGTGCCCAGCCTGCGCACCACCGCCGAGATCGTGGCCGCCGCGGCCACCGCGTGGCGGATGCCGGAAAGCGCCGCGCCCTCCCCGCCGTGCAAATCGGCGCCGGCCGGGCCGGCTCCCGGGCACCGCCGCGCCCGCTAGCCGCACGCGGGAGCCGCACAACCGGCCGGGCGCCACCCCCATCAGGGGCGCGCCACCCAGGGCACACACCCCTGCGGCCAAAGCGCCCCGGCAGGGCCTTAACCAGCGGCGCGCCATCGGGCAGGCGGCAATAAAGTCGCCGGCCGGGCCGCGTGTGCGGGGTGCAGCG